>Ga0316202_10000072_pt1 | contig 170705 bp, 151 predicted proteins | sample 3monrhotite_MG_FD_204934 | JGI IMG/M metagenome (GOLD analysis project Ga0316202, IMG submission 204934) | Microbial mat bacterial communities from mineral coupon in-situ incubated in ocean water Damariscotta River, Maine, United States -... | ecosystem: Environmental > Aquatic > Marine >... | reverse complement strand
TTGGAGCACAGGTAATATAACTGATGAAATGGTTAATGAGTATTTAGAACATCATAGAAAAGATGAATCAGACAATTCTAATTTTATATTGGAATAGGTAAGTGGGGGACTTTCAGTCCCAAGTAAATAAACCTCTGCACTTTCAGTGCAGAGTGATGATTTGGAAAGACCATAAATCTGCTATCGGAACAATTGTAGAAAGAAAATCTAGATACACCATAATCATTAAACTAAAAGCTAGAAACGCAACAGAAGTCGCTAAAATGTTCTCTAAATATTTAAATCAACTTAATCCTTTATTCAAAAAAACTATGACTTATGACAACGGTATTGAAATGGCGAGACATCAAATAATAACTCGAAAAACTGGTATGAAAATTTATTTTGCTCACCCATATTCATCCTGGGAAAGAGGCACGAATGAAAACACAAATGGACTCATTAGAAGATACCTCCCAAAGGGAACTGACTTTAATCAAATTGATAAAAAACACTCCTAATTATACAAGAAAAACTCAATAATAGACCTAGAAAAATTATAGGATATAAAACACCGAAAGAAATAATGGATTCTGAACTAAAATATGTAGCTTAGACTCACTCAAAAAAAGCAACGTTTGTTGCCTTAGAACCTTGAATGCAGCCAATTTTATGAAGAAAAAAGAGCGACTGTCAATCAATTCATCTGGGGATTATTTTTATTGACTTTAGGACTCTTTCAAAAAGTTGTGATGGCTGACACAATGCTTTCAGATACTGTTGATAAAGTGTATAACTCAGATAAAATTTTAAATTTTTGGGATGCTTGGATGGGAACATTAGCATTTTCAGGTCAAATCTTTTTTGATTTTGCAGGTTATTCTACATGTGCCATTGGAATTGCTTTAATGTTAGGAATTATATTGCCTGATAACTTTAAATATCCATATGCCTCATTAGGTTTTTCTGATTTATGGAAACGATGGCATATAACCTTATCATCGTGGTTACGAGATTATTTATATATACAGTTAGGTGGAAATCGTCATGGTGTAGTTAGGATGTATGCAGCCCTAATGATAACGATGCTATTGGGTGGACTTTGGCATGGAGCCGCTTGGACTTTTATAGTTTGGGGCGGATTGCATGGAACTTATTTGATATTAGAAAGATTACAACGCCAATATATTCCCTTTAAAATTACAAAATGGAATGGTATGTTCCTAGCTTTTACAACCTTCACCTGTATCAATATTACTTGGGTATTTTTTAGGGCCAGAGAGTTTAAAACTGCTTGGAATATGATAAGTTCAATGTTTTATTTGAATCCTGAAGGAGAAAAAGTTTTAGGCTCATTTGATATTTTAAAAGTAGGCATCATTATAGGTGTACTTTTTTTATGTCACTGGTTTATGAGGAACACCTCGGTTGAAGCCGTTTCAAAAAAAATATCACCAATTGCACTAGCTATAGTTTGGGCCGCCATGTTTTTCTTGGTTGCCATTGCGCAAGATAGTGGTGAGCAGTTTATTTATTTTCAGTTTTAAAAGATTGAATATGCCAAAATTATTTAAAAGAGTAAGTCAACTAATAGGATATGGTAAATCAACTAAACCCAAAAACACCTTAATATTATCTAAAAATGCTTTGTTAAGGTATTTTACTTTTTCTTCTTTATATGTTGCTCAAGGAATCCCTGAAGGGTTAACTTTTTTTGGTATTCCTGCTTGGATGGCCATGAATGGAAAAAGTCCAACGGAAATAGGTAGTTTTATTGGGGTAATAGGAATTCCTTGGAGTTTTAAAATACTAATAGCCCCATTTATGGATAGGTATACATACTTACCAATGGGAATAAAAAGACCTTGGGTTATTTTTGGTCAGCTTGGGCTCATTATAAGCTTTTTTTTAATGGCACTTATAAATGATCCACTAAACAACCTTTCAACACTTATGATTGCAGGGTTTTTTATTAGTTTTTTTGGAGCTTTTCAAGATGTTGCAGTTGATGGGATGGCTATTGATATTATTCCTATTAATGAACAGGCTAGAGCTAATGGATTAATGTGGGGCTCTAAAACCATTGGCACATCACTTTCATTAGCTATTGGTACATGGATTATTAATACTTACGGTTTCTATTATGCTGTAACAGCACTTTCAGTTGTTGTAATGTTTATTATTTTAATTCCCATATTTATTAGAGAAAATGCAGGTGAGAAAATCTTGCCATGGATGAAAGGAAGTGTTTTTAAAAATTCTAAAAAATTACAATTAGGAAGTTTTAAAAGCATTTTTAAAAGTTTAGTGAAGGTTTTCTTTCTTCCATCAAGTTTATTAATGGGGATAGCGGTTTTTAGCAATTCTATTGGAAATGGATTAATGGATACGCTTCTTCCCGTTTTTACCATACAGAAAATAGGGTGGACAAATACTTATTTTTCACAAATTATGGCAATTTCTAACATTACAGCAGGATTATTAGGAATGTTTGTAGGAGGTGCACTTGTTGATTTTTTTGGAAAAGTAAAAATGATGTCCATTTATTTAGTGTCTTTAATTGTACTAATATTAGTTATGGCTTTATTTAAGAATTTCTGGAGTAATTCCTATTATGTTCAAGGCTTTATTATTAGCTATTATATATTGTACACTTTTTTAACAATTGCAATATTTGCAGCAGCTATGGAATTATGTTGGAAAAGAATTTCAGCAACACAATTTACACTTTATATGGCTATTAGTAATTTGGGTAGAGCTTTTGGAGCAGGGTTATTAGGATGGTTAAAAGACTATTTTGGTACATGGGATTATGTTATTAGTATGTATGCATTCTTTTCTATACTAATGCTGATTCTAATTAGCAGAATGAATTTCAAAAAACATTTAGATAGGGTAGCACTATTAGAAAATAAGTATTTGAGTTAATAAATTTATTAAATGGTTTTTTATTACTAAAAAAATAAAAAGCCTACATAAGTATGTAGGCTTTAAATAGTACTAATTATATTAAATATAATTATCTAAAATTTAATCATTTCCTAATCGGAACCACTTTCAGTTGTATCATTTTCTAAATCGGAACCATTTTCAATTAAATCTTTTAAGATGCCGGCTAATTCACCATTGCCATCAATATTAGTAGGGTTTATTTCAATAATACCATTTCCATTTCCATCAGTTGCAGTTGAAAAATCTAAAGTTGTAGTTGCACCAAAAATAGCGCTTAAATCAAAATTAATTGTTGTTGTAGTTGTTGACCCATCAACAACTACATCTATATTTTTATTACTAAAATCTACCTTAATTTCATCTTCAGCATCACTCCAAAAAATAAAAGGAACACCATCAATATCACCCTTTATTTCAATAGATTTTCCAAATAAATCACTTTGATTATTCAAACTTTTATCTAATTCAAATTGAATTTTATCATAAACATTATTTGGTAAATCAACAGTAGTAATATCAATAGAAGTACTTCCAGAAGCTAAATCTAATTCAAAAGGACCATTCAACTTTATATCAGTGTATAAATCATCATTAATTGTGTCATTATCTTTAATGTCAAATTCTATTTTTTTAATATTTACTTTAAAATTTGTAATAGTAATGGCTGCTTGTTTTTTTTGTGCTAAGCTATTTTTTAGGGTTACATTATTAATAGTAGCTTTTGCTTTTAAAGCAACATTTCCTGTTGAAATTGCTGAAGGAATACTAGTATCCTTACTACAAGATAATGTGGCTACTAAAATTAATAAAACTAAAACTGATTGTGTAATTCTTTTTGTTTTCATCATTAAATTATTTAGGGTTTTATTATATAACAGTTCAATCTTTAAATACCCTACCCAAATTCTTTACAATAATTCTAAAATAATAATAATTATATATTTTTAGATTTTAAATATGGGATTCTTCATAAAAAAGAGAAAACAAGAATAGATAATTTGTAATTTTGCCATTATGGTAAAAGAAATTCAGCTTAGAGTAAAAATTCAAGAAGTTGCTAAAGAAGGAATTTTAAATAAATTAGCTGCAAATCAATTGGATATTCATGAAAATGAAATTAATGGGTTAAAAGTTTTAAGAAAATCTATTGATGCAAGAAAGTCTCAAATTATTTTCAATTATAAGATAGCTGTTTACATACAAGAAAAACTACCTGAAACTTCTGCTTATACTTTTGAATATAAAGATGTTTCTTCTGCAAAGGAAATACATATTATTGGTTTTGGGCCGGCAGGAATGTTTGCTGCTTTACGTTGTATTGAGCTTGGTTACAAGCCTATTGTTTTAGAACGAGGAAAAAATGTAAAAGAAAGACGTAGAGATTTACGTGCTATTAATCAATTTCATATTGTTAATGAAGATTCTAATTATTGTTTTGGAGAAGGAGGTGCTGGAACTTATTCAGACGGAAAATTATATACCCGAAGTTTGAAGCGTGGAGATGTGCGAAGAATATTTGAAAACCTAGTTTTTCATGGTGCAACAGAACAAATTTTAGTAGATGCACATCCACATATTGGTACAAATAAATTACCGAAAGTTGTAACTAATATTCGTGAAACTATTTTAAAATATGGTGGCGAAATACATTTTGAAAGTAGAGTAGTAGATTTTACGATAAAAGAAAATAAAATATGCTCAATTAAATTACAGAATGACAAAGAATTGACTGTAGATAGTGTTATTTTAGCAACAGGACATTCGGCTAGAGATATTTATTATTTATTGCATCGAAAAAATATAAATCTTGAAGCTAAGTCATTTGCGATGGGAGTTAGAGTTGAACATCCTCAACAAATTATTGATTCCATTCAATACCATTGTAAAAGTGAACGAAATGAGTTATTGCCGGCAGCATCTTACAGTTTAGTTCAGCAGGTAAAAGATAGAGGTGTTTATTCATTTTGTATGTGTCCTGGAGGTTTTATTGTGCCTGCAGCAACAGCGAATGGAGAGGTAGTGGTAAATGGAATGTCACCTTCAAAAAGAAACAGCCAATTTGCCAATTCTGGTATTGTAGTTGAAATTAATGTTGAAAAAGATTTGCAAAAATACAATCACTTTGGAGTTCTAAAAGGATTGGAATTTCAAAAAGATTTAGAAAAAATGGCGTTTACAGCAGGAGGTGGAACACAAGCAGCTCCAGCACAACGATTAACCGATTTTGTAACAGGAAAATTATCTACTAATTTAAATACAACTTCCTATCAACCAGGTTTAACTTCTGCACCTTTACACAGTTTGTTACCATCATTAATAGGAACAAGATTAAGAACTGGTTTTGAGTCTTTTGGAAGAAAAATGAGAGGTTATTATACAGAAGAAGCAAATGTGATTGGAGTAGAATCTCGCACTTCTTCACCCGTAAAAATTCCTAGAAATGAAAAATTAGAGCATCCGCAAATAAAAGGATTTTTTCCTTGTGGAGAGGGTGGAGGATATGCAGGTGGAATTGTTTCAGCAGCTATGGATGGTGAACGCTGTGTTGAAGCGGCAATACAAAGGTTAAAGAATTAATTAACCTAATTGAAATAAAAAGATAAGTAATTTTTTTATTAAAACAGAATTTCGTAATTTTAAAAGGAAATCTATAACGTAAAAGTAAGCTCTTTGCTATCTTTTACAATGTTAATATGTTAAATCTAAAACATTGAAAACATCCTCTTTAATTTTCATAATTTAGATCTTAATTAAGAGTATAAACCTCAAAATTATGAATTTAATACATGAATTATGAATCTATCACTTTTTTTTGCAGTTATTATTGGATTATTTTTATTTGGAGGAATACGGATTATTTTTGAATATAAAAGAGCCTTAAAATTTAGATTTGGAAAATATATTAAAACATTAGACCCAGGTTTTAGATGGATTATTCCTGTTATTGAAAGCATTCAAATTGTTGATATTCGTGTTATCACTTTTAATATAGATTCACAAGAAGTAATGACGAAGGATAATGTACCTTGTAGTATAGACGGTGTTGTATTTTTTAAAATTGATGACCCCGAAAAGGCTGTTTTAGAAGTAGAAGAATACAAATTTGCTATTACACAATTATCACAAGCCGCTTTAAGAGATGTTTGCGGAAAAGTTGAACTAGATACGATATTATCTAAACGAGAAGAAATGGGAAAGAATATTAAGAGTATTGTTGAACAAGAAACTAAAGATTGGGGTATTGTAATTAAGGATGTAAAAATTAAAGACATACAATTACCTGAAAATATGAGGCGAATGATGGCAAATCAAGCAGAGGCAGAGCGATCTAGGAGAGCACGAATTATTTTAGCATTGGCAGAAGAACAAGCAGCAGGAAAATTATTAGAAGCAGGGAAATTAATAGATCAATCACCTTCAGCAATAAAATTAAGATTGTATCAAACTTTAGCGAACATTGCTTCTGAAAAGAATTCTACTATTCTATTTCCTTTTCCTGAAGAAGTTTTACCTAGGAATAAAAAATAAGCTGGCAATCAATTATTTTAGAGTGATAATTATTTATTATGTTTTTCTAAATAAATTGGAAGTAATTTTTCTATTCCATAAGCAACTCTTGCTTCACAGTCTTTGATATTACCTTCAAACTTTAATTTTTTGGGGATAGCAAAGCAGAAAACCCCTTTTGCTTTAGCCATTCTTTTTAATTTATTGAAAGCTTTTTTAGATAAGTTATCATAAAATGGTTGAAGCAGTTTACATTGCTCATTAAATCCGTGGTTTTTATCCCATTCTTTAGCTTTTTCTCCTACTAATACTTCATTTGAAAAGTAAATTTTCTTCAATTTAGGAAAAGCATCTGAAAATACTTTTTTTGACCCTTCACTTGCAAATTGAACAACTTCTTTATTTCTAACAATAAAAATACGATAAAAGTTCATTTCTAATTTAGCCAATTGATTTGTTGCTATGGCAGCAATTCCAATCCATTGTATTTCATGTCTTTGTTGTATTCTTTTTTTATCAAACCATTTATAAAAATCTCTTATTTCTTTAATGGTTTTATATTTTTCAAATCCATTAATTAAGGAAAGGTTATAAGTATTGGCTTGATTCCAAATTTCAGATTTATTTTTTCTATCTTTTTTTAACCAACATCCAGCATGTAGACTTTTATTATTGGTTTCTTTTTGATACGAATTTAAATTCCTCCATTCCTGTGCTACAGCAAGGTTAGAATTTATAAAAAGTATAAGTATAACAACTATTTTAAGGGAATAATTCTTCAATGATATAGCTTCTAGCAATTTTTAGAATAAATTAAAGGTGCAATCTTCATTTTGAAGATATGTATTTCAAAAAATAATAATTTAAAGTGCACATAACAGGAGTCGAACCTGCACTTTCTAAGTGAAAACCAGCCCCTCAAGCTGGCGCGTCTACCAATTCCGCCACATGTGCAATTAGATAGTATTTAAAATAAAAAAAGTTAAGCATAAAGCTCAACTTTTTTGTGACCTGGCTGGGGCTCGAACCCAGGACCACCTCCTTAAAAGGGAGGTGCTCTACCAACTGAGCTACCAGGTCAATTATCCTTTCCGCAATTGCGAGTGCAAATATACCATTCAAATTGAAGAAAACAAGTTTTTTTATGTTGTTTTTTAAACGATATTTGTTTTAAATTTCTAAAGCACTAAAAATTAGTTTATGAAAATTGTTTTATTAGGATATATGGCAAGTGGAAAATCAGCTGTTGGTACTATTTTGTCTAATAAATTAGGGATGCAATGTATTGATCTTGATAGTTTTATTGAAGAAAAAGAAGAATTAACGATTTCTGAAATTTTCAAGATCAAGGGTGAAATTTATTTTAGGAAAAAAGAAGGTGACTATTTAAAAGAACTGCTAAATTTAAAAGAAGATTGTATCATTTCTTTAGGAGGAGGAACTCCTTGTTACGGTAATAATATAGAGTTCATTGAAAATAGTTCAAAATCATTTTATTTAAAAGCTTCTATTAACACTATCTATGATCGATTAAATGGTGAAACTTCACAAAGACCTTTGGTTGCTTCAATAGGTAAAGAAAATTTAAAGGAATATGTTGCAAAGCATTTATTTGAACGTACTCTTTTTTATCAAAGAGCGCAACATACAGTTACTGTAGATGAAAAAAGTATTTTTAAAATTGTTGGAGAAATAGTAACGCTACTCTAAAATAGCATATGAATTTTCACCTTCAAATAGTACTGATATGTGCTCATGCATTGATGTAGATAATGAAATTCCTTTATAATCAGCTTTTACAGGGTATTTTTTATGATTTCTATCAACTAAAACGGCTGTGCTAAAACTTTTTAATGGAACTTCTAAAAAATGTTTAATTCCATAAATTAAAGTGGTTCCAGAATTTAAAACATCATCAACTAAAATTAACGTTTTATTTTTATAGTCTGATGCTTTTAAACTTGTTGTAACATTTTTTAAAGGATGTTTTTTGTCAATAAAAACTTCACATAAAATCACTTCTATATCTGAAATATCTTTTAAAATGTTGCTTATTTTTTGTGCAAAAACATAACCATTACCATTTATACCCGCAATTATAATTTCTTTTTCTTTACAATTGTCTTCGTAAATTTGATACCCAATTCGTCTTGTTTTATTAAGAATTTGTTGGTTTGTTAAAATAATAGAACTTTCCATTGAAACTTATTTTTTTTCAAAGATAAAAAACAATTCTCTACCAAATCTTGGTTTAATTGAATTATAGCATTTATCTATTGTTATTATATTAAATTTTTTAGAAAACAGTTTTATGTACGCGTCTAAACTTCCTCCAAAAGGCGGACCTTTTTTTGTTAATTCAAAATCAAATAGTAATCCTATTAGTTTTCCTTTTTCTTCTAATAAATCGGCCATTTTATCAACATATTTTGATCTAATTTCAGGATGTAATGCGCAAAAAAAGGTGTGTTCTACAATTAAATTGTACTTTTTGTGATGCTTAAAAAAATCAGTTTCTATTAAGCTGTTCTCCGGAAACGAAGCAACTCTGTTTTTTAAATTTTTAAGTGGTTGTATAGCAATATCTATAACATCAACATTGGTGAAGCCTTGTTTGTGCAAATATTCTGCTTCATAACTGTTTCCAGCTCCTGGAATTAATATTTTTAATTTTTTTTTTGTTAACTGGTTAAAATAGGCTTCAAGGGGTAAAGAAATAGAGCCAATATCCCAACCAGTTGCATTTTCAATATATTTCTGCTCCCAATAATTTTTATCAAACGGATTTCCCATGAATTTATAACGATTTCATTAAACCACCATCAATAGTGACATTAGTTCCTGTAATATAGGAAGCATATTCTGAAGCTAAAAAAGTAACTAAATAAGCAAATTCTTCAGATTTACCTAATCTACCAACGGGAATGTCATTTACAATTGATTTTAAATTGTCTTCAATTGAAATTCCTTTAGAAATAGCTTGACTTTGGTTTAACTCTTGGATTCTTTTAGTATCAAATTTACCAGTTAAAATATTATTTACAGTAATTCCATAAGGAGCAATTTCACGTGCTAATGTTTTCGCCCAAGTTACAACGGCTGCTCTTATTGAATTTGATAAAACAAGATATGCTATAGGTTCTTTAACAGTTAGAGAAGTTGCGTTTATAATTCTGCCAAACTTTTTTTTTTTCATATTTTCAATGGCTAACATGGAAAGATGATTTGTTGTTTTAAATAATAAATCAAATGCTTGTTGATAATCATTTGTGTTTTTATCAAAAACTCCACCTGATACTGGACCGTTTGTATTATTAATAAGTATATCTACTTGATTATTTTTAAAGTAGTTAGTAGTTATTTTTTTAAATGAATTAAAATCATAAAAATCAGTGATAATATATTGGTGCTTTTGATTGAAATCTGTATTCAGTTCAGAAAGTACTTGTTTCAATTTCTCTTCATTTCTAGCCATAAGCGTTACAGAAGCACCACATAATGCTAATTGTAATGCAATAGCTTTACCTAAGCCTTCTGTACTTGCTCCAACGAGTGCTTTTTTATGTTGTAAATTAATCTTCATCACTTTGGAAATCAGTTATATCTCGTCTGTCTTTTTTTGTAGGTCTGCCTTCTCCCTTATTTCTATAATAGTCTTTGGAATATTTTAATACATCTAATTTTTCAAACTCTTCTGCAGGTGTACTGTCTTTTCTGTATAAATCAACAAGCTTAGCGCCAACACGACTTGCAGGGATATCTAACACCTCAATTTCATAATTAATTTGATTCTTACGGATGGTAATTTTTTCATTATTAAATACTGTTTTTGAAGGTTTTATAGTATCACCATTCATTTTAATATGGCCTTTTCTACAAGCTTCTGTAGCGTTATTTCTAGTCTTATAGTAACGTACACACCACAAATATTTATCAACTCTCATATATAAACGTTAAATTATAACTTTTCTCTTTTGTCAAAGGTATGAAAATAGTATAAGGTTTAGTTTTAAATTAGATTCAAGAATATATCCTAAAAAGTCATTGATAAATAAAAAAAGAATAAACCATACAATTTGTATGGTTTTCCCGTAATTAAAAAAGTAATATCTTAATTAACTTAGCTAAAAATATTAAGTCATATTGGCTTAAAAATAATTATAATTTAAAAATTTAGAGTTATGAAAAAATTAGTTGTAGTATTATTTGGAATGTTAATTTTTATAAGTTGTACTAAAGATAGTTTAATTGACGAAAATTTATTTGTGAATCAGGTAGAGTTAAAAACATTTAGGTTTTTAAAAGGAGTTGATAATAGTTCTATTGTTAATGAAGTCCCTCCAGAAATATTAAATTTAATTTATCTTGATTTAAAAGAAACCGATAAGTTAGATGAAGCTAAATCTTTAAAAAATACATATAATTTTGATAAAGGCACTTTAACTGAGCAAGCTAAGTTAAAATTAGAAAGTAATTTAAATAAAATTGAAAATCTGGGTGTTAGTAAAGTTGATTACAGAACACATATATCAAGAATTGGTTGGTTACCATATATTCCTGCTACAGGTAGTATATTTCCTATTACTAATTCTAATTATTCGGGATCTATAGGTAGTAGATTAGAGGCAGTGCAGTTTTGGTTAGCAACTCCATATGGATTATCTAATTTTAGAGCAAGAGCTCATGTGGCAGGTAGAGGTTGGCTACCTTATTATGATGCTGGTAGTATAATAGGAACCACAGGTCAAAGTAGACGTATGGAAGCAATACAAATTATTTCATCAATATCTCAATATATTTATTATAGATCTTATGTTCACGGAATTGGTTGGTTACCATATGTAGTAAATGGTCAAATTTCAGGGACAACAGGTCAGAGTAGACAAATGGAAGCTTTTGAGTTACAGATTTATAATTAATTTCTAATATATTACAATCATTAACTTTTGGATGTAACTATATTGGAATATTTTTTTTTATAAACAAATAACCCGAAAAGATATTTTCTTCTTCGGGTTTTAATTTTATAATTTATTTAAATAAAAGTATAATTAAAATGTTAAAATTTACTTTTTTCTCTTTCTCAAGTCCTTAAAATAGTATCTTGCACACTTAAAAATTTAACTGAATGAAATTTAAAAATATATTTTTTTTATTAGGTATAATACTCGTTGTTTTTTCTTGCAATAAGGACAATAATACTACTACTGTAACTAGTACTGATGCTGCTGCTCAATCTTTATTAGATGATGCTACTTTAATTGAATATTTGCAAACACATTATTTGAATGAAGAAGATGGAGGAATTTGGACAATTACAAATGGTGAAGCTTCTTTAATGGATGATGAAAGACTTACTGTACAAGATATTACAAAAGATGAGATAGCTTATAAATTGTATATTTTAAAGGAAAATGGAGGTTCTACCGTATCACCCACAAATATTGACTCAATTTATTGTACATATACAGGTATGCTGTTAGATAGCACTGTTTTTGATTCAAAACCTAACTTTTCATGGAATATAGGAGCCAATCCAGCAACACTTGATGGTTTAATTCTTGGTTGGCAATATGGTTTTTCAAATTTTAAAGGAGGTAATATAGTTATTAATCCTGATGAATCATTTGATTTTGAAAATTATGGAAAAGGAGTTTTATTTATTCCTTCAGGATTAGCTTATGGAAATCAAGGAGCAGGAATCATTAATGCTAATTCACCTTTGGTTTTTGAAATTTTATTAAAAAATGTAAGATTGAGAGATATTGATTTGGATGGTGTTTTATCTAACTATGAGGATATAAATAATGATGGTAATGTTAAAAATGATGACACAGATGGAGATTTAATTCCAAATTATTTAGATCCTGATGATGATGGTGATGGAATTTTAACAAAAGATGAAGACGCGAATGGCGATGGAAACTTAACAAATGATGATACGGATAATGATGGAATTCCAAATTATTTAGACTCAGACAGTTAATATTAGATAATAATTGTAGGTTTTTTTACAATTTAGTAAAAAACACCACTTTAAAACTATTTTAAAGTGGTGTTTTTTTGTTGGCCATATTGAAAATTTCTGTTTTCTAACCAATCGTTAATTATGCAACCTAAGTATTCCAATAGGAATTTTGTATGTAATGAAATTTAATATTAAATGTATCATGTTGAAAATAGTTTTATAGCAAGTAACTTTAATGAAGGAGAAGTTTTAAGACCTTATTTTCTTATAGAAATAAATAACATTAATAATTAAAAACAGGTATGTCAGTCTGGGTTTGTTGAAAACCACTTAGTAGTATCATTTTTTTTGTAACGTAAACTATAACACTTCAACAGGTTCAGTTTGACAACGTTAACTTTAATAATTAAAAACACTTCCTATTGTCAGTCTGAGCTTGTTTCAGGTTCTCATAAAATTGAAAATCAGCAGCATAAGATTCTGAAAATGTCACACTAGCTTGTTGAAGTGTTATTTAAGAATCTTATGCTGCTGATTTTTTAGAAAGCTTCTTTTTATTATTGAACTATCAACCTTTTAGTTGAATAAGCATTTTTATTCGCTATTTTAACAATATACATTCCTTTAGGAATATCATTAATTTCAACTTTATTATAAATAAGTGTAGGTTGCTGAATATTAATAACCAGTTGTCCCATTAAATTATAAAATTGCACGGCATTAATTTCTTGATTGTTTGCAACCGAAATAGTAACATGATTTTTAGTAGCAGGATTTGGATACACATTAAATAAACTTGGTATTAATTCCTGAATGGATAAAGTACTAAAAGTATGAGTTCCTAAATCTCCAGAAGTATCCACTGGAAAAGAGTCCCACTCAGCTATAGTATACGTTGTATTTGGTGAAGAGATAGTGCTTTTTCTTCGTAAAGTTGTATCAGCTGCAAAATTAGCAGTACCATTATTAAAAGTACCAACAATATCAATAAGCACATCATTCTTAAATAAACCTACAGGATCGTTGCCATTGAATACTACTGCATCTGCGGCAGAACTTAAATCTGTAACTGCAAGAATAGCAGCATTGGAAACGCTATTTGCGATAACATATACATCATTATTAATTAATGTTCCAACAAGTGGTAAAGCAGCCCCCCATGTTGTGCCTCCATTGGTATTTCTTTTAATAGAATAAATAGATAAATCAACAGAACTTCCAGTAAAATTAGCAATTTCAATAGCTTTGTTATTACTACTTCCTTCAATATATTCAGATATAAATAATTCTGAAGCCCCAGTTGTAGCAGCTAAAGTGGTTACAGCAGCGGTATTACTAACGGTTGATACATTTCCAGCAGCATCTTTAGCGTAAACAGTAAAGTTATATGCTGTTGAAGCTGTTAGCCCAGTAACATTGTATGAGTTTGTTGCTGAAGAAGCTAAAAAGACAGCATTTTTATAAACATCATATCCAGTTACGCCAATGTTATCTGTAGAAGCAGTCCATGTTAAATTGGTTGAAGTATCTGTTGTTCCACTTGCTAATAAATCTATAATAGCACTTGGCGCTTGTGTATCAATAATATTAGTAGTTGTAACATTGGCTGTATTACTTACTGTTGAAGTATTTCCAAAGGCATCTTTTGCAAAAACTGTAAAATTGTAAGTAGTATTTTGGGTTAACCCCGTAACATTAAAGGCATTTGTTGCTGATGAAGCTAAAAATACACCATCTTTAAAAATTTCATAACTAGTAACTCCAACATCATCTGTAGAAGCTGTCCAATTTAAATCGGTAGTCGTATTTGTAATATTTGATGCTAATAAGTTTGTTGGTGCAGTAGGTGCTTGCGTATCTGGTGTTGTACTCCAAATTTGAGCAACATATTCCGGATGATCAATAAATGGATTTCTATTGCTTTGACGGGCATAAATTGCATCATTTCTAGCTATTTCAGCTGAACTTACTGGATCCTGTGTATGCCATGTCATAAGTATTGTTAAAAAAGGTTCTGCAAAAACTTTATCTGTTGTACCATCAAACATATCATAAGCAACTCCCCAAGTATTTATAACATTTTCATAACGTGTTGCAAAATAAAAATACATACGTGCAATATCTCCTTTAAATTCATCAATAGGTTCAAAAACAGTACCTGTATATCCAGCTGAATAGCCTGAATTTAAAGCTGAACCTAATTTAGAACCATTTTGTGAAGTATAAGTAGCCGTACCAACCATTCCATGTGGAAAATTAGATCGTATCCCATTTACTTTACCATCAGTAGCTGCAATAAAATGAGCATCAGCTACCATTGGTGAAACTTTTCCAAAAACAGATTGAGGAATAATATGTTCCCTGTTGTAACAGTCGCCTTCAATAGCATAGCCTCCTGAACCACATTGACTGGTTGTTACCGTAAAATTATAAGGATCAACACCAATTGGATTTTCAGAATATATATCTAAAATTGTTCCATCATTTTCATAAAATTTATCAATGTCAGAAGTTTGATAAGTTATCCATAAACCACCATAACCATTATCAGTATGCCCTTTAATTATGTTATAAAGTTGTGTTTTTAAAGTATAATTGGAGCCAGTAGCTGTGTCATAGTATCCAGCAGGTATTTGGCTATAAATTGTAAATGAGAAGAGGTAGAGTAGGAGTAATAATTTTTTCATGTAATGGGGTTTATTATTAAATATGATAAAATAATAAAAAATTTTAAAAAAAATATAACAAATTAAAATCAATTGGTCCAGTTTATAAAATTAGACAACCATATCTTAACTTACTTTTTCCAATAAAGCCATATAAAACCCATCAAAACCAGATCTATGAACGGAAACTTTATTTTCTTTCACAAATTTAAATTCAGGATGATTTTTTAAAAATAGTTGTACTTGATTTTCGTTTTCTGAAGGTAAAATTGAGCAAGTTGCGTACACTAATTTTCCGCCAACTTTAACCAATTGAGAATAGTTTTCTAAAATTTCAGCCTGTGTTTTCTTAATATTATCAACAAATTCAGGTTGTAATTTCCATTTACTATCTGGATTACGTTTTAAAACCCCAATTCCACTACAAGGAGCATCAATTAAAACTCTGTCTGCAGTACCTTTCATTTTCTTCATTACTTTTGAAGAATCGATAGGTTTTGTAGTAACATTGTGTACTCCAGCTCTTCGGGCTCTTTTCTTTAATTTTTTTAATTTACTTTCATAAATATCAGTAGCAATTAGTTGACCTTTATTTTCCATGAGTGCTGCTAAATGCAACGTTTTTCCACCAGCACCTGCACATGTGTCAATTACTTTCATTCCAGGTTTCACATCTAAATATTCAGCTACTAATTGTGAAGAAGCATCTTGTACTTCAAATAAACCATCTTTAAAGCATTGTGTTACAAATACATTGGCACGTTCAACTAATTTTAAAGCATCAGGATGCCCAGGAATAAATTCGGTTTCAATCCCTTCGTCAGCTAATTTTTTCCTTAAAGCTATTTTATTTGTATTAAGTGTGTTAGTTCTTAAAATAACATTGGCTTGTTTATTTAAAGCTTCAATTTCTTTTGTCCAATGTTTTTCTCCTAATTCTTTAACAGCCAATTCATCTAACCAATCTGGAATAGATTCTTTAAAAACGCGTTGTTTTTGAAGCTCATCAAATTTACCTTTAATTCTTCTTTCTGGAACGCCTTGTAATTGGTTCCAATCGGGTAATTTATAACCTCTTAATATAGCGAAAACCGCAAAATTTTTCCAAACGTTTTCGTTGGTATAATGCTCTTTGGTTCCAGCAATTTCATTGTATAAACGCTTCCAACGAACCATTTCATAAATAGTTTCAGCAACAAATTTGCGATCTCTTGCACCCCAACGTTTATCTTTTTTTAAAGCTTTCTCAACAACTTTATCAGCATATTCTTCATCATTAAAAATAAGCCTCATTGAAGCAATTACTGTATATACTAGGTTTCTGTGTAATCTCATGTTAAATTTTAAGGATGCAAAGATACAAAATTAGTTGATAGGAAATTTACCATGATGAAATTACAATGTACAGTATATTTATGATATGATAGTAACAAAAGATAGGAGATGCAATTTGGAATTGTTTATTGCTGTTTGAATTATTATCTTCGTGCATAAAAAAATAGCATTGTACAATTTAAATACTTCTATTTCATATTTAAAAGGTGTTGGACCTAGTAGAGCAGACTTGTTAAAGACTGAATTAGGGATTTATACGTTTAGTGATTTGCTCAATTTTTTTCCGAATCGATATATTGATAGATCTCAATTTTTGAAGATAAATCAATTGCAAGAGAATTCTTCTGAAATTCAAATTATTGGAAAAATTACAAGTATTAAAATAGTTCAGCAAAAAAAAGGAAGTAGGTTAGTAGCTACTTTTGTTGATGAAACTGGTTCTATGGAATTGGTTTGGTTTCGTGGTGTAAAATGGATTAAAGATGCTCTTAAAACGAATGTTCCTTATGTTATTTTTGGGAAGACGAACTATTTTAATAGATTATTTACCATGCCACATCCTGAAATGGAGTTGATTTCTAGCTATCAAAAAAAATTACAATCAGTAATGCAGCCGGTATATCCATCTACTGAAAAATTAACAAATAAAGGAGTGACAAATAGAATTGTTTCAACAATGATTCAAAATTTGTTTGAAGAATTAAATGGTAAATTTCAAGAAACATTATCTATTTCAATTTTAGAAAAATTAAAACTAATTTCTAAAAATGAAGCATTGTTTAATATTCACTTTCCTAAAAGTCAGGATTTATTAACGAAAGCACAAAAACGATTAAAATTTGAAGAGCTTTTTTTTATTCAATTGCAATTAATTAGGAAAAAAATTGTTAGAAAAGCCAAGATAAAAGGCTTCAATTTTGAAAAAGTTGGTGCTAATTTCAATAATTTCTACAATAATAAGTTACCATTTGATTTAACAAATGCACAAAAAAGTGTTTTAAAGGAAATTAGAAAAGATTTAGGTTCTAATGCGCAAATGAATAGGTTGTTACAAGGTGATGTAGGTTCTGGAAAAACTATTGTTGCTTTATTAACCATGTTAATTGCATTGGATAATGGTTATCAGGCAGCATTGATGGCGCCCACCGAAATTTTAGCTACTCAGCATTATAATTCCCTAGTTGAACTATTAAATGGTTTAGATATTTCTGTAAAATTACTAACAGGCTCTGTTAAAACTAAAGAAAGAAGAGTAATCCATGAACAATTAGAATCTGGAGAATTAAATATTTTAATAGGAACACACGCGCTTATTGAAGATAAAGTGAAATTTAAAAATTTAGGATTGGCAATTATTGATGAGCAGCACCGGTTTGGAGTTGCTCAACGTTCAAAATTGTGGGAAAAGAATGAATTACCACCTCATATTTTAGTGATGACTGCCACACCAATACCGCGAACATTGGCAATGAGTGCTTATGGTGATTTAGATATCTCAGTTATTGATGAATTACCACCTGGAAGAAAAGAAGTTAAAACGGCACACAGATACGATTCTAACCGACTTTCGGTTTTTAAATTTTTAAAAGAAGAGATTGCTAAAGGTCGTCAAGTTTATGTTGTTTATCCGTTGATAAATGAATCTGAAGCTATGGATTATAAAGATTTAATGGATGGTTACGAAAGTATTTCACGTGAATTTCAAAAACCAACTTACCAAATTAGTATTGTCCATGGGAAGATGAAACCAGCAGATAAAGAATATGAAATGCAGCGTTTTATAAAAGGTGAAACACAAATAATGGTAGCCACTACGGTTATTGAAGTTGGCGTAAACATTCCAAATGCAAGTGTTATGGTTATTGAAAGTGCTGAACGTTTTGGCTTGTCACAATTGCATCAATTACGAGGTAGGGTTGGAAGAGGAGCAGCGCAGAGCTTTTGTATTTTAATGACCAGTTTTAAATTATCTAGTGACGCAAAAATACGATTAGAAACCATGGTAAGTACAAGTGATGGATTTAAAATTGCGGAAGTAGATTTAAAATTACGGGGCCCTGGAAATTTAATGGGAACCCAGCAAAGTGGGGTTTTAAATTTAAGAATTGCGGATATTGTAAAAGATGCTCAATTATTAAAAACTGCAAGAAGTGTAGCCATTGATGTATTAACTAAAGATCCAACTTTAAAAGCACTAGAAAATAATTTTATAAAGATTGCATATCAAGAAGTTAGTAAAAATAGTACTATTTGGAGCAATATAAGTTAGAGATAAAGTTAAAAATATACGTTACAGATAATAAAAAAAATGAAAAAAGCATATTTAGCAATAAGTTATTCTAATAGAAGGTTATTCGATAAAGAAGTTAAAACTCTGATAGAATTTTGTAAGAAGAATAACATCCAATTACTTGTTTTTGTAGATAAATATGATTTTAAAGAAAATGAGGAAAAAGAAATGATGGAAACTGCATTTCGGGAGATTGATAAATCTGATTTTTTAATAGCAGAACTAACTACTAAATCAATTGGCGTTGGAATTGAAATTGGATATGCTTATGCAAAAGAAAAACCGATTTTATATCTACGAAAAAAAGGTGCTGAATATTCAGCGACAGCTTCAGGAAGTTCTTCCTATATAATTGAATATGAAGATGAATTTGGTTTAAGAAAGTTAATAGATAAATTCTTAAAACGATTTGCTACGTCCTAAAATTCTACGATTTTACAACCGCATAAACCTTGTGAAAACTCGTAATCCCATGCTAAGATGGAATCCTATTTATTTTTTAATTAGATACCAATATCTCACAGCTAATGCCAATATAAAAGGTAGTAAAGCCAAATTAAATACTTGAATTCTTAGCAACCATAAAATAACCATTACAACTAATAAAAATAATAAGAACCAATTATAATATCGTAGCCATGTTGGCAATTTAGATTTTAATAATAAAAATGCAATTACTAAATTTGGAGCAAAAGCCCATAAAAAATTAAAATTTTTGTAAGTAGCTGTATGTGAGGTTGCAAACCATAATAACAGTACCACAATACCCACCAACCCAGTACTGAAGTAGAGTATGAAATCTAACCATATAGATCTTTTTTGAGATAAAATGTTTTTATAGGTAACAAAGAGTATGACGAATGCTAAAAATATAAAAATGGTGAAAGGTATTAGTATTGAAAACGGTTCTTCAATTTTTCGCTCTTTCAAAATTGTAACTCTTTTCTTTACGAATGCTGTTGTACTATTTTGAGTTGTTATAGTTGCATTATTAAAAGCTTTATAAATATAATCGGGTAAAAATTTATAATCATCTTTGCTGGCTTTTTTGTCAATTACAGAACCTAAAGCCAAATCTATTCCAAATTTAGACCAAGGATGATTACTGGTATAATCAGCAATTAAATCTCTATGTGTTTTATTTGAAGTAATGTGAGTATTGCTAAAATGAACTTTATCTTTTAAAACGGTTTTTATAACATCTTCAATTTTGGTAGAACAATTGTCATAAAAAAAATCGTATCGATATAATTTGTTTTCTGGTTTGGCATTGTTTTCTAAAAAATCGAAAATTGCTTGAACTTCATTTGTATCTATAGCTAATTCTTGCGTTTTTACCCAACGATTTTCATATTGATAAATTCTCAAGAATCGACTAAATGTTGAAGTAGATAGTTGGTAAATAAGCTTTCCTTTTGCAAAATTTAAATAAAAGTTGGGAGCATTAAAATCAAACGTTCCATAATTGTATATTTTATCCAATCCTAAATTAGGGTCATAGACTCTAAATGCACTATGTCCGAAAGTTGAATACAATTCATTTCCAGGTCCACAGGTTACAACACTAACGGTTGCTTTTGATGTTAGCTGTTGTGCTGTTATTTGAAAACTACTTAAGAAAAGTAATGCGAAAAAGATATAAATTTTATTCATAGTTATCTAAAATTATCAAATGCTATTTTAATTGAAAATACGTTTGAATATAATGCATTTCCTATGCTAGCAATATTTGTAAGTGCATAATCTAGTTGAATTCCTTTATAATTAAATCCAACTCCAAAATTGGGTTGAAATACCAATTTTTTACTATTATCAAATTGTAATTCATTTTGAATATTACCAATACCACCACGTAAAAAAACAGTCTTCATATATCCTACTTGAAAACCAAAAGCTGGGTCAATGCTCACAAAATCACTTGAAATAATATCGTTTGTTTTAGTGAATCGTAAATTTAAATCTACTTCTGTCAATAAATTGAAATCTCTTGAAAATTGAAACTGTTTTGCAATTCCCAATTGTGCTTTTGGCAAAGTTATTTCAGTACTTTTTGGTAATTCTTGATTTTGATTTGGAATGGCATTTTTAATTTTTTCAAACTCATCTTTATTAATACTCCACGAATTAAAAGTTGTGGTAATATCACGAAGCATAATTCCAAATTCCCAATCGTTTCTTTTATATTGAAGTGCGGCATCAATACCAAAACCCCAAGAAGTAGCAAAATCACCAATAATTCTTCGAACAATTTTAACATTTCCACCAATAGTTAAACCTTCAATACGTAATTTTCGTGCATATCCAATAGTTAATGCATAATCTGCTGCTGAAAATAATCGGATTCTATTGTAATCTATATTCCCCTCATTGTCAATAAGTTCAGTTGTATTTAAGATGTCATCAACACCAAAACGAATTAATGAAATCCCTAAAGCGCTTTTATTATCAATAGGCATTGCAAAACCTGCATAATCATATTTAGCAATTCCTGCAAAATATTCAGCGTGCATAATAGCACCTTGATACTTTTTAACAGCTGTTAAACCTGCCGGATTCCAGTAAATAGCGTTTACATCGTTGCTTGTTGCTACTACAGCTTTTCCCATACCAAAAGCAGCAGCATCTACACCAATATTTAAAAATTCGTTTGAATATTTTCGAACTGATTGACTTAATACAAGCTGACTAACAAAAAATAGGATGTATAGACTTTTTTTCAAGTTAAAGTATTTAAAAAGCGAATGTAAAAAAACTTTAGAAGTTAATGAGGAATAATTAGGAAATAAAATGATAAATAGCTTCTAAAATTCGTTTTTCACTCCAAAATAAATCTTTTCCAAATACTGTAGTATTAAACCCAACATGGCCACCATATTTTGGCGTTTCCAAATTGAGATATGGATGATTTTTAGCTTCTTTAGTTGGAAAACAACTTTCTGATAAAAATGAATCATCTAAAGCATTTATCAATAAAGTGGGTGTTGTAATGGTTGCTATAAATTGCTTGCTACTACATTTTTCCCAATAATCTTCTGCATTTTTATACCCAAATAATGGAGCTGTAACAGCATTGTCAAAATCTTCAAATGATTTAGCTTTCAAAACGGATTCTCTATGAATGTTGTTTTTTGGGAATTTTTTCATTTTTAGCACTGTTTTTTCTTTTAACGTTTTTAAAAATCGATTCATATATATTGAATTTTGCCATGTTGCTAGGGCATAAGAAGAACCTTTTAAATCGCAAGGAACAGATATAGCAATTGCACCTTTAACTTCAGAAGCTATAGTAGTATCTTCTCCCAAATATTTCAAGGTGATATTTCCGCCCATACTATAGCCTAAAAGCAAAATATTTTTATAAGAGTAATGTTCCAAAACATAATTTATAGTAATTTCTAAATCGTCAGTTTTTCCACTATTGTATGAGTGTAAATGATTGTTATCTTCGCCACTGCAACCCCTAAAATTAAGAGCTACGCAATCAATTTTACAATTATTTAAATAAGTAATAGCTGAAATAATATAGCTAGATTGTGAGTTTCCTTCTAAACCGTGCATTGCAATAACTAAGGTGTTTGAACCCACCGAAGAAAAATCTAAATCTAAAAAGTCAGCATCTGGGGTTGAAATTCGTTTTCTTTGGTAAGCAATCTTTTTTTTATAAAACAATGTTTTATAAACTGTGTTAAAATGTGCATTTTTAAATAGAATTGGCGGTTTGTAAGTTGATTTAATAAGTGACATAGCAATTAATTATAAAAATTAAAATAGAATTTTAAATAGTGAAAAACAATTCACTAAATTTAACAAAATTTTCTAAAATGACTTTCAAAAAACACATTCCCAATTTAATTACGCTACTAAACTTATTATCAGGAACTATAGCCGTTTTATTTGCTGTTCATAATGATTTAGTAATGGCTACCTATTTTGTATTTCTAGGTATAGTATTTGATTTTTTTGATGGTTTTGTGGCTCGGATTTTAAATGTTCAGGGTGAATTAGGAAAACAATTAGATTCATTAGCGGATGTTGTTACAAGCGGGGTAGTACCTGGAATTGTTATGTATCAGCTACTTTTTAATGCTTTACATAAACAATGGTTTAATAATTTATCATGTGAAATAGGCAATTGGAAAACTTTTAATGAATTTCATTTACATTGGATTCCTTTTATTGGTTTATTAATTACATTGGCTGCTGCTTATAGGTTGGCGAAATTTAATATTGATGAACGGCAGACTAGTTCTTTTATAGGTTTACCTACACCTGCGGCTGCATTGGTAGTTTTATCGTTGCCTTTAATTTTAACGTTTAGTTTTAATGAGTTTGCAAATAATATGATTGGGAGTGTTTGGTTTTTAATTGGATTAACGGTACTTCTTAGCTATTTAATGAATGCTGAAATCCCTTTATTTTCATTAAAGTTTAAAGATTATAGTTGGAAAAATAATAAAGTAAAATTTGTTTTCATTGCACTTACTGTTGTTTTGAGTTTTTTGCTTCAATTTATAGCAATACCAATAGTTATTGCAGTATATATTTTAATTTCATTGGTCACTAAAAATAAATAGCATAGCAATTAACATTAAAAAAGAGAGCTTAATAGCTCTCTTTTTTTAATTATAATAAGTTATTTATTATTCTATAAATATTATCTCATAATTGTTTGTTTTCTATCAGGACCTACAGAAACTATTTTCACAGGAACTTCAACAAAATCTTCAATAAATTTAATGTAATCATTTAATTCTTTTGGAAGTGTATTAGGACTTGACATTGAAGTTAAATCTTCTTTCCATCCTTTAAACTCAGTGTAAATAGGAGTTACATTATGTTCTTCTATATTATAAGGAAAATGAGTTATTTCAGTTCCTTTATAATTGTATGAAGTACAAACTTTTAGTGTTTTAAAACCTGAAAGTACATCACTTTTCATCATCATAAGTTGGGTAACACCATTAATTTCAACAGCATATTTTAATGCCACTAAATCTAACCAACCACAACGTCGTGGGCGACCTGTAGTAGCTCCAAATTCCATACCAATTCTTCCCATTTCTTTTCCATCTTCATCAAATAATTCAGTTGGGAAAGGTCCTGATCCAACACGCGTGATGTATGCTTTAAAAATTCCAAACACCTCTCCAATTTTGTTTGGAGCAACTCCTAACCCAGTACAAGCACCGGCTGCAGTTGTTGTTGATGAAGTTACATAGGGATAGGTTCCAAAGTCAATATCTAGCAATGAGCCTTGTGCACCTTCTGCTAAAATTGTTTTTTTATTTTTTATAGCATTGCTTAAATATTCTTCGCTATCAATAAATGTTAATTCTTTTAATACTTCAATAGCATTAAAAAACTCTTTTTCTAGTTCTTTTAAATCATATTCAATATCAACTTCAAAAAACTGAAGCATTCTTAAATGTTTTTCAACAAGTGCTTGGTATTTATCTTTCCAATTTTCTAATTCTAAATCTCCAACACGCATCCCATTTCTTCCGGTTTTATCCATATAAGTTGGTCCAATTCCTTTTAAAGTAGAACCAATTTTTGATTTTCCTTTGGAAGTTTCACTAGCAGCGTCAAGTAAGCGGTGTGTTGGTAAAATTAAATGTGCTTTTCGTGATATTAATAATTTAGATTTAAAATCTAAATGATAATCAGCCAAGTTTTCTAATTCTTTTTTAAATATAACAGGGTCTATTACAACACCATTTCCCACAAGGTTTATAGCTTTTTCATGAAAAATACCTGAAGGGATTGTGTGCAGAACGTGTTTTCTACCATCAAAAATTAAAGTGTGACCTGCATTTGGCCCTCCTTGAAAACGAGCGATAATGTCGTAATTTGAAGTAAGTACATCTACAATTTTACCTTTTCCTTCATCTCCCCATTGCAATCCTAATAATAAGTTAACAGCCATTGTGCTTAAAATAATTTGTTAGTTGTTTTTTTGTTTTTTTGTTCCGTAAAAATATAGTGAATGATTGTTGATATCAATATTAAAGGTATCTTCAATCGTTTTTTTAATAATTTGAATTCTTGGATCACAAAATTCAATAACTTCACCTGTATCAGTTAATATAATGTGGTCATGTTGTTTATCAAAATAGCATTTTTCATAATGTGATTGATTTTGTCCAAACTGATGTTTTCTAACCAAACCAGAATCTAAGAGCAATTCAATGGTATTGTATAGTGTAGCTCTGCTAACTCTATAATTTTTATTTTTCATTTGAATATATAGAGACTCAATATCAAAATGCTCCTCTAAATCATAAATTTCTTGTAAAATAGCAAATCGTTCAGGTGTTTTTCTGTGGTTGTTTGATTCCAGAAAATTCACGAAAACATTTTTTACAATTAGTTGATTTTGATTACTCATAAAAATATAATTTGAGTTGTATTTTGTAATACAACAAAGTTAATCCTATTTAGTTAATAATTTCTTTATTGGAATCTTAGTTATTAACTTTAATTGTGAATAAAATTAATGTTTATAAATTCTTTCTACAGAATTAATTCCTTCAATTTTTTTGATGGTATCACTTAATTTTTGAAGTTGAGACTTATTTTGTACGCTAACAGTAATACTTCCTTCAAAAATCCCATCATTTCCTGATATATTTAATCCATGAATATTCACATTCATGTTTCTTGATATAATTTCAGTAATTTCATTCACCAATCCAACATGGTCAACACCGTGAATTTTAATAATTGCTTTAAATTCTTGTTTTGTAGAATCAATCCATTTTGCACTCATAATTCTATAGGCATAATTGGATTGTAAACTTATCGCATTTGGACAATCTTTTTTATGAACTTTTATACCATCATTTATGGTTACAAATCCAAATACTTTATCGCCTGGAATTGGATTACAACAAGGCGATAATTTATATTCTAGATGTTCTTCTTCTTTACCAAATACAAGTGAATCATAATTGTCAATTACTTCATCTTTTTCTGGTATTGTGTTCTTATTGGTACGTTTAATTCTTTTTTTGAAGAAATTTACAAATGAATTATTACGTTGCGCAATAAATTCTTTAAGCTGTGGGCTTTCAATAGAACCACTTCCAATTCTATAAAATAAATCTTGACTTGTTTTAAGTTTGAAGAAATTAACAAGGTCATTCACAACACTTTCTGAAAGGGTAATTTTTAAATGACGTAATTTTCTTGTCAAAATTTCTTTACCTTCTTCTGCAATTTTCTTTTGATCTTCTTTTAAAGCATTTTTTATTCTGGTTCTTGCTCTTGCGGTAACCACAAAATCTAACCAACCTATATTGGGTTTTTGATTGTTGGATGTAATAATTTCAACTTGGTCGCCACTAAATAGTTCATGACTTATGGGCTTTAATTTTCCATTAATTTTAGCACCTCTACAGTTCATACCTACTTGTGTATGAATTGAAAAAGCAAAATCTAAGGCGGTAGCATTTTTTGGAAGTGCTATTAAATCTCCTCCTGGAGTAAATACAAAAATTTCTTTTGCATACAAATTTAACTTAAAATCTTCAACAAAATCTATGGCATTGCCATCTGGATTTTCTAGTGAATCTTTAATTTTATTTAACCAATCATCTAATCCACTATCACGTTCATTGTTATTTTTATATTTATAATGTGCAGCATATCCTTTTTCGGCTATTTCATTCATTCTTTCTGAACGAATTTGAACTTCAACCCATTTTCCTTGTGGTCCCATAACTGTAATATGAAGCGATTCATATCCTGTTGATTTTGGTTGACTTATCCAATCTCTTAATCTGCTTGGGTTTGGTATAAAGTGATCAGTTACAATAGAATATATTTTCCAAGCATCAAATTTCTCATTCTTTAGAGTTGAATTATAAATAATCCGAATGGCAAATTTGTCGTAAATTTCTTCATAAGTAACACCTTGAGAAAGCATTTTTTTACGAATAGAATAAATAGATTTTCTTCTACCTTTTATAGCATACTCAAATCCTTCGGAATTTAAAGATTCTTTAATGATATCAGAGAATGATTCTATATAGATGTTTTGTTCTTCTTTACTTTGGGTGATTTTATTAAAAATATCCTTATAAACATCTGGTTCTGTATATTTTAAGCCAAGATTTTCAAGTTCTGATTTAATATTGAACAAACCCAATCTGTGGGCTAGTGGCGCATAAATATATAAAGTTTCAGAAGCTATTTTAACCTGTTTATCTTGTGGCATTGCATCCATAGTTTGCATATTATGCAACCTGTCAGCAATTTTTATTAAAATTACACGAACATCATCATTTAAAGTGAGTAACATTTTTCTAAAATTCTCAGCTTGTACAGATGCAGTTGGCTCTTTTTTTAAGTGAGAAATTTTAGTTAAACCATTCACGATTCTAGACACATTTTCACCAAACAATCGTTCAATATCTTCTAATGTATAATCTGTATCTTCAACAACATCATGCAATAATGCAGCAACTATTGAAGTTGTATCTAAACCAATTTCATAAGCCACAATTTTAGCTACAGCTATTGGATGAAAAATATAAGGTTCACCAGTTTTACGGCGCTGGTTTTTATGAGCTTCTAAAGAAATATCAAAGGCTTTTCTTATTTCTTTTTTATCTTCATTAGTAAAAGATTGATAAGCACCCTTCAAAAGATCTTTATAACGTCTTGTGATTTCTTTGTTTTCGTCCTCTATGCTTAAATTATATGCCATCGCTTAAAAATACTATTTTAAAATTGACTACCAAATAGAAAAAGTTTATTTTTTTAAGTTTAAAACTCGTTCATACAATGTTGGGTGTGAGTAATGAATTTTAACATATAAGGGATGTGGAGTTAAATTACTTAAACTGTTTTTTGATAATTTTTTTAAGGAAGAAATTAATGCTTCAGCTTCAAAATTTTCCTTAGCATAATTATCTGCCTGATATTCAAATTTTCTTGATAAAGCATTCATAAACAAACTGGTAATTTCAGAAATTGGGCTATATAATACCCCAAAAACAATCAATCCAATATGAAAACTTGGTGTTTCAACATTCAGCGCCTGAGATAATGTGACATTGCCAACTAATAAGGATAAAACAAATAGTGTAAATCCAGTTAATAGAATGGATAACAGCAAATTATAAATGATGTGCTTTCTTTTATAATGACCAACTTCATGAGCTAAAACAGCTACAATTTCATTGGTTTCTAAATCGTTAATTAAGGTGTCAAACAGTGTAATTCTTTTTTGAGATCCAAAACCAGAAAAATAAGCATTCGCTTTTGTGGAGCGTTTAGAGCCATCAATTATAAAAACATTATGAAGTTTAAATCCTATTTTAGAGGCGAAATTTTCAATGGCAGTTTTCAATTCACCTTCTTCTAATGGTGTTTGCTTATTGAATATTGGAACTATTAATTTGGAATAGAAAAGGTTCATAAAAAGCGTAAATAAACTAATAAAAATCCAAGTATATATCCAAAAATTAGATGTTGTTAACTGATAAAACCAAGTTATTAAAGCCAATATTCCGCCTCCAACAATTATGAGCATTAGCCAGCCTTTAATTTTATCGAAAATAAATGTTTTTTTTGATGTTTTATTGAATCCAAATTTTTCTTCAATTACAAATGTTTTGTAATATGAAAATGGCAAAGACAAGATATCACTTGCAAAAACTATAATACCAAAGAAAACTAAAGTAATTAGGATGGTATTATTTGTAAAAGATTTAGCAAAAGTATCAACCATAGCAAATCCATCAAAGGCAAAAAATAAAAGTGTAGTTATAATTGAAAATAAACTTGTGAATACTGAAAACTGATGATTTTCTTTTTTGTATGCTTGCGATTTTAAATATTCTTCGGTGTTATAAACATCCTCAAGTTCTTTAGGAATTGGATCATTAAAATGTTTTGCATTTATGGAATCTAAAAAAGTGTCAAATATAAATTTGACCATTATTATACTTATTAATATGTAAAATACTATTTGTGGAGTCATTTATGATTTTTTTTTGATTGGATAGATTTGTTTAATTCTCAATTTTTAATTGCCGCTGTCTTACTCCTTCAAAAATTAAGATGGCAGCACTCACTGATACGTTCATTGAATCAATAGCACCACGCATTGGAATAATTATGTTTTGCGATGTGTTTTGAAGCCATTCATCAGATAAACCAGAAGCTTCAGTACCAACAACAATAGCACTTGGAAGTGTATAATCTATAGTTTGATATTCAACTAAAGCTGTTAAAGCTGCGCCATAGATGGTTATGTTATTTTTCTTCAAAAATGAAATAATTTCTGAAGTTGTTCCTGTTGCAATATTCGTTGTAAAAACACAACCAACACTAGAACGTATAATATTTGGGTTGTATAAGTCTGTTTTAGGGTTTGCAATAAGTACAGCATCAATTCCTGCAGCATCAGCAGTTCGTAAAATTGCGCCAATATTCCCTGGCTTTTCAGGTGCTTCAGCAACTAAAATAAGAGGGTTTTCAGATTTAAAATTAATATTTTTTAATGATAAATCTTTGCTTTTGGCAATGACTAAAATACCTTCAGTAGATGCTCTTAATGCTAATTTATTGTATACTTCTTTAGATATTTCAATAATATCAATAGGTGGATTTGCTTTTTTTAGTAAGCTTTCAAGTTTTTCTTCATTAATGATTGAAATAACAACTAAAATGGTTTGAATTTGATAACCTCCTTGAATTGCCAATGAAATTTCACGCAACCCTTCAATTAAAAAAGTTTGTGTATTTTTTCGAATACGGGATTTTTCTTTTAATTGAACAAGTTCTTTTATATAAGAATTTTGTGGGCTTGTAATCTGTTTGTACATGTTGCAAAAATAGCTGTTAATTATCTATAATTCTTCTGTTTTGTAGTAATTTATTAAAAGTGATACCATTTTACTGTATCCTTTAATTCCGTCTTTTTGCATATTTGCTTTTAAAAAAGAATCATAAAAAATCTTAAAGTATTTTTCAGACCAATTTTGGTATGATGCCCAAAAATCTTGACTGTTTTTTAGATCTTTGCGGATACCTTTATTTAATGAAGCTACTAAAACATCAAATTGTTCAGGTTCCGTTCTATATATTTCTGCTAAACAATAACGTGTTGCCATTAAATATCCGGCATACTTATAATAAGCATTTTCTGAATGAATTGCTGCTAAATACCCAACAAAATTGGCTTCACTTTCAGATCCAATTCCAACCTGATGTGCTATTTCATGACAAACTGTAGCTGGATAGCTATTTTTTGGAATTAGAGAATTTACTTGTGCTTCATTTGTAATTGGATTAAGATAACCCGCAAAACCCATATAAGTTAAAGGAACACTAAATAAGGAGTTTTTTATAGAAGTATTTTCAAATTTTAATTGTGCATGTTTTAATGATAACTGTTCATATGCTGCAGGAGACATTTCTTGTATTTGCTCTTTATTAAAACTGTTTTCAATTAAAACAGTATCATTTTTCGCTATAAAAAAGTGAATTTCATTACTTTTTAAAATAAGTTGTTTTGTGAATGAAATTAATTCATTTGGAGTATATTCAGTTTTTTCGAAACCTAAGATTTTAGTTATCGGTTGTCTAAAATAATTAAGTCCCCAATTAAAATTAAAAAAGAAGAATAGTAATGATAAAAATGCGCCGGTTTTATATAAAGTATTTTTAAAATGAAGTTTCTTTATTTTTACGGAAGTGTAAATACCTTTTAAAATAATGAAAAACAGTATTGTATATAAAATATCACCCATTGAAAATGGCAGCCAACCAAAAATAATGCGAAGAAATTTCGAAATATACAAATACAATCCGTTTGAGTAATATCGCTCAATAAAATTGGGATATTGAGCAATAATTTGAATAAAAGCCCATTGCATTACAAGCAATATGGTAAGTATTTTATATATTTTTTTGCGTTCCATAAATCAAAAATAGGAAATAATTATTCAGAATGTTATGTTTGTTTAGTTATTAACAAAATAGTTACTTGTCAACAAAATATGTGCACAAATAAAATTAAAAATTAGAGCTAAAACTGTGTTATAAAAATTACATTTGTTTTAATCAAAAAAATGTGAAATTTAATAGTTTTATTTCTTCAAAATTATTAATTTAATAAAAAAATAAACGAGTAAAAGCGTGAAAAATTTGCAACCAATACAGTCTAATAAGTTTAAAAAGAGTACCGTAATTAATCTTGAAAAAGGAAAAATACCACCTCAAGCTGTTGATTTAGAGGAAGCTGTATTAGGCGCGATGATGATTGACAAAAAAGGAGTTGATGATGTAATTGATATTTTACACGATGATGTTTTTTACAAAGAATCACATAAATTAATTTATGCAGCTATTTTTACACTATTTAAAAATTCTGAACCTACTGATTTATTGACAGTTGCAAACCAATTAAGAAAAACAAATAATTTAGATGCTGCAGGTGGTGATTTTTACATAGTAGGGCTTACTCAAAAAGTATCTTCTTCTGCACATATTGAATTTCATGCGCGTATTATTCTTCAAAAATACATACAACGAAAATTAATTTCAATTTCTGCTGAAATAATTGAAGAAGCATACGATGAAACCGTAGATGTTTTTGATTTATTAGATGACGCTGAGTCAAAATTATTTGAAGTAACCCAAGGAAATCTAAAAAAAGGATCAGAAACTGCTGAAGGACTTGTAGGACAAGCAATTAAAAAAATTCAAGAAATATCCAATAAACAAGGGATGAGTGGTGTTGCTACAGGTTTTACTCGTTTAGATGAGTTAACATCTGGTTGGCAACCTTCAGATTTAGTTATTTTAGCTGCGCGTCCTGGTATGGGAAAAACAGCTTTTGTAATGTCTATGGCAAAAAACATGGCTATAGATTTTGATACACCTGTGGCTATATTTTCATTAGAAATGTCATCAGTTCAATTAATTACGCGTATGATTTCTAGTGAAACAGGAATTTCTTCAGGAAAATTAAGAAAAGGAAATTTAGAGCCACACGAATGGGAACAGTTAAACGTAAAAGTTAAAAATTTATCCAATGCTCCAATTTTTATTGATGACACACCTTCTTTATCTATCTTCGATTTAAGAGCAAAAGCTCGCCGTTTAGCTTCACAACATGGAATTAAAGTAATTGTAATTGATTATTTACAGTTAATGACTGCGGGAACTTCATCTGGAGGAAATAGAGAACAGGAAATTTCTATGATATCTCGAAATTTAAAAGCCTTAGCTAAAGAATTAGCAATACCTGTTATTGCACTTTCTCAATTATCTCGTGCTGTAGAAACTCGTGGAGGGAATAAGCGCCCGTTATTATCCGATTTACGTGAATCTGGTGCAATTGAGCAAGATGCAGATATTGTTTCATTTATTTATCGCCCTGAATATTATGGACTTACGGAATGGGATGATGAAGAAAGAACACCCTGTGAAGGACAAGCTGAATTTATTGTAGCAAAACATAGAAATGGTGGTTTAGAAAATATAAAGCTTAAATTTACGGGGCATTTAGCCCAATTTAGCAATTTAGATGATGATTTTGGAAATGAATTTCAATCAAAAATGAACGATGCAATTTCATCAAATAATATGACTAGTGCACAAGATGCTTTTGGAATTCAAGATGATTTAGACGAAAAAGGTCTTCCTTTTTAAAAAAAAGTAAAATTGAATAAAAAACATTTTATAAAAATAGCAGCTATATTTTTTCTTTTAATTTCGCATTCCATGTATGCATCATTCATCTTGATTCCTATGGATGAAGTAACACAAACCAATCATTTAAAAGCTTACGGGATTACTTATTGGTCTTTACAGCAAGGGAATACTGCAAAATGGTTGTTAAATTATGAAGGAGGTTCTTTTTTGCTTGAAGATAATGAAGCTACTAGAAACGAATGTAAAATTAGAGGAGTTACTTTTTATGTAATTTCAGATACACAAGCAGCACAAATTTTAGAAGAAATAAGTAGTCCATCAAAAAATATGGATGCTGTTTTGTTAGAAAAAGCACCTAAAATTGCAGTGTATTCTCCTAAAGGAAAATTACCATGGGATGATGCTGTTACACTGGTTTTAACCTATGCTGAAATTCCTTTTGATGTGATTTATGATGAAGAAGTTTTAGAAGATAAACTGCTTTTATATGAATGGTTGCATTTGCATCATGAAGATTTTACTGGTCAATTTGGACGATTTTATGGAGCATATAGGACTGCACCTTGGTATATTGAACAAAAAAAAGATGCTGAAGCATTAGCACATAAATTAGGATATTCTAAAGTTTCAGAAGAAAAATTAGCGGTTGCTCTTAAAATTAGAGATTTTGTTGTTGGAGGAGGATTTATGTTTGCTATGTGTTCTGCAACTGATAGTTTTGATATTGCTTTAGCTGCAGAAGGAGTCGATATTTGTGAAACTATGTTTGATGGAGATCCTTCTGAAATAGATTATCAAAATAAAATTGATTTCAATAAAACATTGGCTTTTAAAGACTTTACTTTAGTTAGAAACCCTGTTGAATATGAGTTTTCTTCAATTGATATGACTAGAAAAAGATCTGAGATTAAACGTACTTCAGATTATTTTTCATTACAAGATTTTTCAGCAAAATGGGATCCAATACCAACTATGTTATGTCAAAATCATACGCAACTTGTTAAAGGTTTTATGGGACAAACAACATCGTTTGAAAGAAAATCTTTGAAATCAAATATATTAGTTTTAGGTGAAAATAAATCAAATAGAGAAGCACGTTATATTCATGGAGTAAAAGGAAAAGGGATGTTTACTTTTTATGGTGGTCACGATCCTGAAGATTATCAACACAGAGTAGGTGATCCAAAAACAGAATTAGATTTACATCCAAATTCACCAGGTTATCGATTAATTTTAAATAATGTGTTATTTCCTGCTGCAAAAAAGAAAAAACAGAAAACCTAATTTGTTGATAATGCATCAATAACTTTATTTTATAATTTTAGTATTTCAAGCTTCAAAAACACTATTTTTGCTGCTTTAAATTAAATAATAAACAATGGCAACTACACAAGAACTACAAGATTTTGCACAACAAGTAAGAAGAGATATAGTTAGAATGGTACATGCTGTACAATCTGGTCATCCAGGTGGTTCATTAGGCTGTAATGAATTTTTAACGATACTGTTTCAAGAAGTAATGGAGTATTCTACGGATTTTACAATGGATGGTAAAAATGAAGATTTATTCTTTTTATCAAACGGTCATATTTCTCCTGTTTATTATAGTGTTTTAGCAAGAAGCGGTTTTTTCCCAGTTGCAGAATTAGCAACATTTAGAAAATTAAATACGCGTTTACAAGGGCATCCAACAACCCATGAAGGTTTACCAGGTATTAGAATTGCTTCTGGTTCATTAGGGCAAGGAATGAGTGTTGCTTTAGGTGCTGCTCAAGCAAAAAAACTAAATGGAGATACCAAATTAGTTTATTCATTACACGGTGATGGAGAATTACAAGAAGGTCAAAATTGGGAAGCAATAATGTATGCTGCAGGAAAAAATGTAGATAATTACATTGCAACTATAGATTATAACAAGCAACAAATCGATGGAGCAACAAAAGATGTGATGCCATTGGGAGATTTAAGAGCAAAATTTGAAGCTTTTGGCTGGTTAGTTTTAGATGTTGAAAAAGGTAATGATGTTGGAAGTATAAAAAAAGGTTTGGCACAAGCGAAATTATTAACAGGAAATGGAAAACCAGTTTGCATTTTATTACATACTGAAATGGGAAATGGCGTAGATTTTATGATGCATACACATGCTTGGCACGGTAAAGCGCCTAGTGATACTCAACTAGAAAATGCTTTAAACCAAAATCCTGAAACATTAGGAGATTATTAGTTTGTTGAAAATTAAATAAAATATTGAAAGTCGTCATTCTGAATTTATTTCAGAATCTCATCTTGCTGATTGTCAATTATTATGAGAACCTGAATCAAGTTCAGGTTGACGAAAATTTCACTTTCACACAGTTTTTTTATGATATATTTATAATTTTAATCCTGTGATTATGTAAGTTTACTACTATATTTACAACTATCATAAAATTGATTTAAATAGAACTTTTGTTTTGTTTCTAAATCTTTTAATTTTTAAATATTTAACGTATTTTTTATGAAAATAGGAATTGTTTGTTATCCAACATTTGGAGGAAGTGGTGTAGTAGCAACTGAATTAGGAATGGCTTTAGCTGAAAGAGGTCATCAGGTGCATTTTATTACGTACAAGCAACCAGTAAGGCTCGACCTAATTGAGAATGAAATACATTTTCACGAAGTTTTTGTTGAAGAATATCCTTTATTTCATTTTCAACCTTATGAATTAGCATTGTCAAGTAAAATGGTTGAAGTTGTAGAATTGTATGGTTTAGAAATTTTACACGTTCATTATGCAATTCCACATGCGTATGCAGCATATATGGCAAAACAAATGTTGAAGGAAAAAGGAATTGATATTAAAGTAGTAACCACATTGCATGGAACTGATATTACGTTGGTTGGAAGTCACCCAAATTATAAAACAGCTGTTGAGTTTAGTATTAATAATTCTGATGTAGTTACAACAGTATCAGAGAGTTTAAAAAAAGATACGCTACGATTATTTAAAATCAGGAAAGATATAAAAGTGATTCATAATTTTATTGATTTTGAACAATATCCTGAAATTGGTTCAGAAGATTGTAAAAGACATACAATAGCCAATGAAAATGAACGAATTATTACGCATATCAGTAATTTACGTCCAGTGAAAAGAGCTGCCGATGTTATTGCTATTTTTTATAAAATTCAAAAAGAAATTCCTTCAAAATTATTATTGGTTGGTGAAGGACCGGAAAGAGAACAAATTGAATGTCAAGTTAAAGATTTGGGAATATTAGACAAAGTACTTTTTATGGGAAATAGCAATGAAGTTAATAAGCTACTTTGTTATTCAGATTTGTTTTTATTGCCTTCTGAAACGGAGAGTTTTGGATTGGCAGCTTTAGAAGCTATGGCAGCAAGAACACCAGTAATCTCAACAAATTCAGGAGGTTTACCTGAAGTAAATATAAATGGTGTTACAGGTTTTTTAAGTAATGTTGGTGATACTGATGATATGGCTAAAAACGGTATCTATATATTAAAAGATTTAGAGCGACTTCAACAATTTAAACAAAATGCATTAAGCCAAGCTAAAAAATTTAGTTTAGAAAACGTATTGCCAGCCTATAAAGAAGTTTATAGAGAGGTAATTAAAAATTGTTGTTAAGAGTTATAATAATCTAACGCTTCAATAATTAGTGATTTTTCAACTTTACAATCTAACTTATAATTTTCAAAATCTGTTAATAATACAAAATTAACTTGTCCAGCAACATTCTTTTTATCGTGAATTAATAGTTCTATAATTGCATTATAATCTGAGGTTTCAATTTGAACTTTTCCGAAGATATCAATAATTGATTTTTTTATATTTTTTAATCCTTCTGTAGGAAAACCTAACAAAACTTCTGAAATATAAGATTCAGTAATCATACCAATAGCAATGGCTTCACCATGCGTTAAGTTTTCTTTCTCTTCAGACTCTAAAAAATAAGATTCAATTGCGTGACCAAGTGTGTGACCAAAATTTAAAACTTTACGAATCCCTGTTTCTTTTGGGTCTTTGGTAACTACTTCATTTTTTATTTCAATTGAACGATGAATTAATGATGTTAAATTGTTAATATTAAAATCTTTAAATTTTATGATCTCATTCCAAAGTTTTACATCATACGTTAAACCATATTTAATAATTTCAGCCAAACCAGAGCGGAGCTCACGTTTAGAAACAGTATCTAAATAATGAGGATCAATAAGAACCATTTCAGGATCTGAAAATAATCCTATTTGATTTTTTAAAACGCCTAAATCAACACCTGTTTTACCACCAACAGAAGCATCAACCATACTTAATAAAGTTGTAGGAATATTCACAAAAGAGATTCCACGTTTATAAGTTGAAGCTACAAACCCCCCCAAATCTGTAATTACACCACCACCCAAGTTTAAAAGTAAACTTTTTCTATCAGCACCAAGTTCAGTTAAAGCATTCCAAACGCCAGAACAAGTATCTAAGTTCTTATTTATTTCACCTGGTTCAATCTCAATTATTTCAATGGTATTAATAGTTTCAATTTGTTCAAGCAATAAAGGAAGGCAATCATCACCGGTGTTTTCATCAACTAAAATAAAAATAGTTGAAGGCTTATAATCTGAAATAAATTTATTCAGTTTAGTATAAGCACCTTCTTTAAAATTCACGTAATAATTATTGGATAGAATAGGTGTCATTTCGGATAATATTTTAGTGCAAATTAAGGGTAAAAAAATGAAAAAATAAACAGTTACCAAGTATCTTTGTATAAATTATAATAGATAATGAAAAAATTATTTGATAATACCGAAGTAGCATTTGCTATAAAATCAAATTCTGAGTTAGATAGAGCTTTTTATTTGTTTGAAATGATAAAAAGACAACCACTAGTTAAAATTGGAACTAGCTTAACTAAGTTTGCTTTAAAAACACACTTACCTGTAGAAGGTATTATTCGCGTAACTGTTTTTGATCATTTTTGTGGTGGTGTAACAGAGAAAGATTGTATGCCAATTATTGATAAAATGTATACTAAAAATGTACATTCAGTATTAGATTACTCAGCCGAAGGAAAAGAAGTTGAAGAGCATTTTGATTTGGCGATGGAAAAAACGTTAAACACTATTAAGTTTGGAAAAGAAAGAGAGAGTTTGCCTTTTGCTGTATTTAAACCAACTGGTTTTGGGAGATTAAAAATTTATCAAAAAATTACAGAAGGAGAAAAATTAGATGCTCACGAAGAAGTAGAGTGGAAGCGCATAAAAGAAAGATATGATACCGTAAGTAAAGCTGCATTTGAAACTGGAATACCACTTTTAATAGATGCAGAAGAAACGTGGATGCAAACTGCTGCAGATGATTTAATTGAAGAAATGATGGTGAAATACAATAAAAAGAAAGTTATTGTATTTGGTACTTTACAGTTATATCGTTGGGATCGTTTAGATTATTTAAAGAAATTGCATGAACGTTCTAAAGAACAAGGATTTAAAGTTGGTATGAAATTAGTTCGTGGTGCTTATATGGAAAAAGAACGTGCAAGAGCTGAAGAATATGGTTATAAAGACCCGATTTGCGCCAATAAAGCAGCTACAGATAAAATGTACAATGATGTTCAAGAATATATGATTAACAACATTGATGAAATGGCTGTTTTTTCTGGAACTCATAATGAAGAAAGCTCTTATTTATTAATGGATTTAATTAGGAAATACAATTTAGAAAAAAACGACAAGAGAATTTGGTTTGGTCAATTATTTGGAATGAGTGACCATATTAGTTTTAATGCAGCTAAAGAAGGTTATAATGTAGCTAAATATTTACCTTTTGGACCCGTTAGAGATGTAATGCCTTATTTGATTAGGAGAGCAGAAGAAAACACATCGGTTGCCGGACAAACAAATCGTGAGCTTGAATTGTTAAAACGTGAACGTGAAAGACGTAAAATATAATTATTTTAAAATATTAAACATTAAAAGAGCTGATTTATCAGCTCTTTTTCTTTAAAACAGATATTTTTTAAAAGTAATTTAATCCTTCTTTTTACCAGTTCTCATTAACAAAAAAAGTACAACTATCAAGTCCTAAAAACACTAAAAACATAAAGGAAGCACCTATAACTCCCTAATTTCAGTTAAATAATGCATTGCTATTTAATAAATTCATAATTAGATAGTTTAATAATAAACATAAGAAGTTTAAAATTAAATTATTAGGATATCTATCATTCTTTAACTTTTGTGATATTATAAGAAATAAAACAACTACTTTTGCAGCCTCTAAAAAACAAGAAAATGCAATCTATCAGAAACATCGCTATTATAGCACACGTTGACCACGGTAAAACTACATTGGTTGATAAAATTATTGACCAAGCTCATATCCTAGATGAGCGCAAGGTGAGAACTGAATTATTACTAGATAATAATGATTTAGAGCGTGAACGTGGGATTACAATTCTGTCTAAAAACGTTTCTATCGTTTATAAAGGTGTAAAAATCAATGTTATTGACACACCTGGTCACGCTGATTTTGGTGGTGAAGTTGAACGAGTTTTAAAAATGGCTGATGGTGTATTATTATTAGTTGATGCTTTTGAAGGTCCAATGCCACAAACTCGTTTTGTATTAGGAAAAGCTTTAGAACTTGGATTAACACCAATTGTTGTTATAAATAAAGTTGACAAACAAAACTGTACACCTGATTTGGTTCATGATAAAGTATTTGATTTAATGTTTGCTTTAGATGCAACTGAAGAACAGTTAAATTTTGCTTCTGTTTACGGTTCAGCTAAGCAAGGTTGGATGAGTTATGATTGGAAAGATGAAACAGATAATATTATTCCTTTGTTAGATTCAATTATTAAAAATATTCCTGCATCTCCATATTATAAAGGAACACCTCAAATGCAAATTACTTCATTAGATTTTACGTCTTTTGTTGGGCGTATAGCAATTGGTCGTGTTTTTAGAGGAGATTTAGAAGAAGGAAAGGATTATATGCTATGTAAAGCTGATGGTAGCTTTAAAAAAGTTAGAATAAAAGAATTACATACTTTTGAAGGTTTAGGTAAAGATAGAGCATCAAGTGTACGAAGTGGTGATATTTGTGCTATAACTGGTATTGATGGATTTGAAATAGGGGATACTATTTCCGATTTAGAAAATCCAGAAGCTTTACCAAGATTAAAAGTAGATGAACCTACAATGAGTATGTTGTTTACAATTAACAATTCTCCTTTTTATGGAAAAGAAGGAAAATATGTAACATCTCGTCACTTACGTGATAGATTATATAAAGAAACTGAAAAGAATTTAGCTCTTAGAGTTGAAGATACTGATACTGAAGATAAATTTAATGTGTTTGGACGTGGAATTTTGCATTTATCAGTTTTAATTGAAACAATGCGTAGAGAAGGATATGAAATGCAAGTTGGTCGTCCGCAAGTTATTATAAAAGAGATTGACGGTGTTAAATGTGAACCTTATGAAACTTTAGTAATTAATGTTCCTGAAACACTATCAAGTAAAGCAATTAACTTAGTAACTCTTAGAAAAGGAGATATGTTAGTAATGGAACCAAAAGGCGATATGCAACATTTAGAATTTGATATTCCTTCACGTGGTTTAATAGGGTTACGTAATAAAATATTAACAGCTACTCAAGGAGAGGCTATTATCAATCACAGATTACGTGGTTTTGATGCTTATAAAGGAGAAATTTCAACTTCTAATAATGGTGCATTAATTTCAGGTGACGCAGGTAAAGCAACAGCATATTCAATTGATAAGCTGGGAGATAGAGGTATTTTCTTTATTGACATTAACCAAGAAATTTACAAAGGACAAATTGTAGGTGAAAATAATAGACAAGATGACATGTCTATCAATCTCACAAAAGGTAAAAAACTGACGAATGTTCGTAAATCTGGAACAGATACAGCTGTTAATATAGCTCCAAAGAAAGAATTTTCTTTAGAAGAATGTATGGAGTATATAAAAGATGATGAATATTTAGAAGTAACTCCACTTAGTTTACGAATGCGTAAAATTTCATATAGATAAAACTTTTATACTATAAATTATTTTAAAGCTTCCATTAATTTGGAAGCTTTTTTATGTTGAAGAACTAAGAACCCATCAAAGATATCTATTAAAATTTAAAATTAATAAAATAAAAAAACTCACACACTTTATGGGCTAGTGCCTATACTGCTTAATTATTAATGATGATGACCATGCTCACCTCTACAATTACAATTACAACCAGATTTATCATGTGAAACCGGTGCAATAGCTTCTAAGGTCCCATTAATTAGTTTTTCAATTGCAGTATCAGGATCTTTTTCTTCAATCTTATAACATGCCACATTATTTCTAGCTAATTTTTGAATTAAACCTTCACCAATTCCTCTTGTCAATAAAATATCAACACCTGATAGGAAACTATTAAAAATTCCATTTTCACTATGAGAAGTAGTATGCAAAGTTTCTTTTTCTTTAAGCTCTAGCACATTTTTACTTTCAATAATAGTGTCGTTGATTGTATAAATTATAAAATTTCTGCATTTACCTGCATGTTCAAATATTATTTTTTTATTCTGTGAAGCAACAGCTACTATTGTTTTCATAATATTATATTTTAGGTAAATTTAAATGTATTAACTAGAATATTTTGCTACATAAGTTACTACATATAACTTCCTCTAAAACCATTATTTTAACTGGTTTTCAATTATTCTTATTAACATAATTCATAGTTATTAACAATTTTATAATTTAATTAAATATTTATTTAGTTTTTTTAGGAATTTTTAATTTTATCAATTTCAGTATATTTTAGGGTGTATTAAATTAAAATAACCACACGTAAAGTACTATAAATAGTGGGTTTGTAAAATAGGACTTGTTTATTTTATTAAATACTAATTGAATACTTTAATTTTAAATTTTTCATATTCACGCCTTCATTCCCCACATTAATTAAAAGTTTTTAACAAAAATATTTGTTTGTTTTAATTATTGTACATACATTTGATGTATATACAATAGTAGTATAGATAATTGTTGTCCCCCCGAAGTTGAATAAAAATGATAAAAGTGATGCGCTAAATTTACCTGACTTAACAATTGCAAATATTTTGCATACAGGTAACTGGATGAATGAAAAGTTTTCAGATCATTTAAAGCAATACGCATTATCAATTCAACAATTTCAAGTATTAAGTTCTTTAAGAGTATTGAAAGGTGAACCCGCAGATCTGGCAACCTTGCAAGCCGAAATGGTGAGTAAGAATAGTAACACAACCCGTTTGGTTGAAAAGCTAAGATTGAAAGGTTTAATAACAAGAATTCAAAGTGAAGAAAATAGGAGGAAAGTTGAAATAAGAATTACTGATGCTGGTTTAAGCCTATTGAATGAAATTGAAACTTTGCATTTAGATTTTCAAAATGATATTGTTGGTAATTTAACAAACGATGAAATTTTAACTCTAAATAAATTATTGGAAAAAATAAGGAATAAATAAATCAACCCCAAACACGAGTGATTTTTTATGCTATAATGTTTATCACCCCATGAACATTATAGCATAAAAATCAAAAATAAATTGGATATTAACATTAAATGAATTAGTAAAAATGACAGAATAAATAAATCAACCCTAAATTAAATAGTTTTTTGAATACTTGTTAATTAATACCCATTAATAAACAACATTTAAAAACAAAAGTACATTAAGCATGATTGAAAAGTAAGAACAAATTAATTAGTAAGAATTTGTGAAAAAGTAAATCAACCATAAGAGGTAGTCTCACTGTAGTCACATACATAATAAAGCAGTCCGAAAAATGTTTTATGACGTTAGATGGTTAGTAAGAACTTTGTTGCTGCCTCTTTAATTTAAAGAATAAATAAATCAACCCCAAAACCCCAAAATAATGACTTCAAAATCATTAATAGTTTTAAAGTTTACTTCTGTAATTGCTATAATTAATAGCAGTGTGTTTCAAATTAGTTTTAGTAAAACTTCTTTATTTAAACGCATAAGCACTTCTATTTTAACTGGTTTTAAAAATTTATTATTCTTATTAGAATTAAATAAAATCAGCCGCAACACATTTATCAATCTTAAAACCTTTCCCACAACGGTGTATTGTACGATAATAATTGCGGCTGTCTTTTAAACTTAAAAAACAACATTACAACCCCTAATTTAACCCCAATCCTCATGAAATTTTTAAAAATTAATTTACTCTTATTTGCATTCGTATGCATTTTTATTACTTCTTGCTCTAAAAAGGATGATGGAATTTATTTTAATGAAATAAATGAAGTAAAAGTAGCATATTCTGGAATGGAATTAGAAATACTCGATCTTATAAATGCGCATAGAGAAGAATTAGGCTTACAATCTTTAATCAACTTAAATATTATTTCTTCTGTAGCATTATCACACACAAATTATATGGTAGAAACACACCTAGTAAATCACAATGACTTTGCTGAAAGACAAGAAAACTTAGTCAAAAAAGCCAATGCTAAATCAGTTGGCGAAAATGTAGCCTATGGATTTAACACTTCAAAGGGTGTTGTAAATGGTTGGCTAAATAGTGCTGCTCATAGAGCAATTATAGAAAATAGTGATTATACACACTTTGGAATTTCTATTGCACAAAATAGTGAAGGAAGAAATTATTTTACACAAATATTTATCAAACAATAATCTATAAAATTTAAATATTATGATTTTAATTGAAAAAATTCCCCAAGAAAAAATAAAAATTAAATCAGCAAAAATCTATATAAATACAATCATTCCTAATTTTGAATTTAAAAATAAATCTGGAAGAAGTGTCTTGCCAATAAAACGCTGTATTAGATTTTAAAAATAAAAGAATTGATGTTGTCCCCATTTTAAAAAGAAAACAGTTGTAAAATCTTATAATTGTCGTCCCCACAACGGTAGTATAATAAGAATTTTGTTTACAACTGTTTTTTAAATTAATGTGATTCTAAAAAAACAGCCGCAATATGCTTGAAAAAAACTGTCGTCCCCACGATAATTTCTTATTACTCAATTTATTACGACTGCAAATCTTTTAACCATATTTATTAAATAATGTTAAAAGATTAAATATTCTTGAACTTTTTTTAGGTTTTGTAAATGTAATTTATAACATCTATAATTCCAATTATTTTTTACTTAAATTTAAAAGCCGTTTTATACTGCATTTTTTTAATTCTAAAACTAGAATTTTATAATGGAAAATTTGAATAAATTTACTTTTACATTAACTGTTAGTGAAAATGAAATAGATGATTTAAATCATGTGAATAATATTCATTATATAAAGTGGGTTCAAGAAGCTGCTCAAAAACATTGGAATATTTTAAGTAATACGAATTTAGATGCTTTATATGTATGGGTTGTTTTACGGCATGAAGTAGATTATGTTTCATCGGCAAAATTGCATGATAAAATAACTGTAAACACTTGGATAGGAAATTCTTATGGTGTAAAATCCGAACGATTTGTTGAAATAAAAAAAGCTTCAAAAACAATAGCAAAAGCTAAAACTATTTGGTGTTTATTGGATAAAAAAACGATGAAACCTGCAAGAAGTCCTTCAGAAATAATAAAAATTTTAGAATTAAAAAATGACTAAATACAAACTTTAATTTAGTGTATTTACTTGTTTTTTTCTTCAATCCATTTGGCCATATATTTTGTGCTTTTCATAGTATGATACATTAATAGTGCACCTGTAAAATTATTTAATCTATGTTGAATAGTGTTTTTAATTATAGCTTCAATTTTATTTAGTAATTTTTTACTGTATTTTTCTTTTGAAAAACAGCTATTTATTATTTTAACTCCTTTTTTTTGAGCATTTATCCATCGTTTTTCATTTGTATATAATTCTATCGCATTTAGTGCAAAATCTTTAGGTTCATTCGCTATAAAACCATTCCATGGTAATTTATTATGCATAGCTTCCGCTCCAATTGTTGTAGTTACACTTGGTGTTCCATATTGCATTGCTTCAATTAATTTCCCTTTTAATCCAGCTCCAAATTGTAGTGGCGCTAAACAAACTTTAGCACTTTTGAAGATTTTATTTGTGCTTTCAGCCCAGCCTTTTATTAAAAATCCTTCTTTTTCATTATGCAATTGATATACTTTTTCAGTTGCATAAGCTCCATATACAAGCATTTTTGCATCGGGCAATTTTTGTTTAATTAAAGGCCAAATATTGGTTTTTAAATAGTTAACTGCATCCCAATTGGGTTTGTGCTTAAAATTTCCAATGGTCATAAAATTATTTCGATTGTGAAAAGTAGGATAGGAACTTAATATTTCAACATTTAAATTCTCAAGTATGAAGGGAACATAGTGTAAAAGTGATTTATCAACTTTAAAAACCTTCTTTAATAGCTTCATTTCATATTTTGAAATAATAAGTGTTAAATCACAGCGATAAATGCTTGCTAGTTCACGTTTTGTTAGCTCATTCATTAATAAGTTTAATGAAACTTCTGTATTATTTTTATAAGCTGTATGCCTAGCATTTCTTAAAAAATGTAAATCTTCAGTATCTAATATTCTGAGTGCATTTGGACAATTTTCAGCAATTCTCCATCCAAATTGTTCTTCTATTAAAAACCGATCAAATAAAACAATTGTTGGATTTAATTCTATTACAAAGGAATCAAAGCTAGAATTATTTAGTTGAATTTCAACTGTTTGAATAGTTAATTTGTCAAAATTATAAGAGTTATTAGTTTTAGCTGCTGCGCAAGCAAAAGTTATTTTATAATTTTCATGTTGAAATAATTCAATAAGTTGAAGCATTCTAGTTCCTGCAGCAGTAGAAGTAGGCTCAGGCCAAACAAATCCAATAACTAAAAGATTTTTCATTTTACTTCAAAAATAACAAAGTTATTAAAGTTTGAGTATAAAAAACCCTGAATTTTTAAGTTCAGGCGCTTTATAGTTTGCTTGAGTTTAGTAATAGTTAAATCCAACCTTTTTCTTGTGATTTTTTAGAATACCAAATTAAAAATACAGCTATAACAATAACAACTATTGGCATTATTGCTTTAGATGCAGAAACTTCCATATAATTTTGTATAAAAAAGTTGTAAATAAATTGAATTAGAACTGCCACTAATGATAAAATAAATAAAGGTAAAGCCCATCTTTTTCTTAATAAAAGTGCAGAACACCCAATTAAACCAGCAAAAACAGCAATTGCAAAAGCAGCTGTAACCCAAGCAGGAATGTTTGTATAATAAATTTGTTCAGATTCAGGAAATGTACCTAAAATTTCATCTGTCATATAAGCTTGTCCTAAATAAGCGGTAACACCCATAATATTCCAAACTAATGCGGCAATGCCAATAACCCAAAAAGTTGGAGTTGGTTTGTTAATTGAATTTGTCATAGTAAAATAGAATTAGTTAGCATAATTATAACTTTAGGTAAAAAAGATGTTTACAATTTAAGTAAATATTTAAATTAATGCAAATTAACAATTTAAGTTGTAAAAATAATTTAGAGTTGATAAATTAAATATGAAACTATCGTTTTTTAATAACTAAAAATTGATAAATTTGTTAATGATTAGTACTAAAAGTCTACTATAAATACACTTTAGGAACTCTAAATAATTAAAAATAACTATTTTACTTAAATAGTTATTCAAAATTAAAATGTTATATTTGCAAAAAAATAACCAATTTAAAATATAGAATAGTTAATGGCCGGATCACAAGAAACCTTTGGTAAAAAAGAAAGAGAAAAAAAACGTTTAAAGAAAAAACAAGATAAGCTGCTGAAGAAAGAAGAACGTAAAGCTAGTGGGCAGGAAAATGAATTTATTTATGTTGATGAATTTGGGCAACTTACTGACACACCAATGGATCCGTCTAAAAAAATTAAAGTTGATGCTTCAACAATTGAAATCGGAATACCTAAAAAAGAAGATAGAGAAGTTGAAGAAGTTGCCGATAAAGTAGGTAAAGTTTCATTCTTTGATACTTCTAAAGGTTTTGGTTTTATTATTGATACCACTTCTCAAGAAAAATATTTTGTTCACGTAAGTGGATTATTAGAAGAAATAAAAGAAAATGATAAAGTAACTTTTGAATTAGAAAGAGGCTTAAAGGGTATGAATGCTGTTAGAGTAAAGAAAGTTTAAGTAAAAACCTTTCTTTAATGATTCATCCTTAAATAGTTTAAAGTTATTATAAATTCACAAAAAAACCAGAGAATTAACTTCTCTGTTTTTTTTGTGAATAATTTTAGATGGTTTATATTATAACCAAATTCAATTATTTATTCTATAATTTCTCCTTTTTCTTCAGCAACAATTTTCCCCCATTGTGCAATAGAAGTTAATACTGGAGCTAAGCTCTCACCAAAAGGTGTTAATGCATATTCTACTTTTAAAGGTGGTTTTTTTGTATAAACCTTTCGTGTTATTAAACCATCTTTTTCTAATTGTTTCAATTGTAAACTTAAAGTACGTTCAGTGATGGTTAAAATTAATTTATATAATTCATTATAGCGTTTTTTACCATCTATTAGATAAATTAATATTACACTTTTCCATTTGCCTCCAATAAGTTCCATTGCAATGCTTGTCGTACAAGAAAACAATTTATCGTTATATTTTATAAGTCGTTTTTTATGTTCTACTACCACAAGTAATTATTTAAATTTTAACAAAGGTATTATACTATACTTAATTATACAACTATACTTTTTATAGTATTTTTTTAAATTATAATATTTTATAAATCAATATGTTAAATAAACATAATCTAAAAATAGGGTACTATCATTTTTGACCGTTATTGTAAGATCGTAAAAATACCTATACTTTTGTCACTATACTTTTGATAGTATAAATACTTATTAAATTAATAAAACACATTGTATACAAAGATGACTACATCAAACATTTCAAAAAAAGAGATTTTAAAAGCATTTAAGTTAAGAAATGCAACTAAAGAATTTGATATCACTAAAAAAGTAACTGATGAAGCTATAAATTTCATTCTTAAAACAGCAAATCTTTCACCTAGTTCCTTTGGTTTTGAGCCTTGGCATTTTATTGTTGTTCAGAACAAAGAATTAAGAGAATTACTAAAACCAGTAGCCTGGGGAGCACCTTTAAAATTAGATACTGCAAGTCACTTTATATTAGGACTAAGTATGAAAGCTCCTATGACAAAATGGGATTCAGATTATATTATGTCTATGATGAAAGACGTAAAGCAATTGCCTGCTGATGCTATTGAAATGTATTCAAAATTTTACAGAGAATTTCAAGAACGTGATTTCAATTTAGATACTGATAAAAAATTATTCGATTGGGCTTCAAAACAAACATATATTGCATTAGGGAACATGATGACTTCTGCTGCACTAATGGGTATAGATAGTTGTCCTATTGAAGGATTTCATCAAGAAAAAACAGAAACTTTATTGAGAGAAAAGTTTGAAGTTGATACCGATAAATACGGTTTGTCATATATGGTAGCTTTTGGATACAGAAAAGCGGAACCACCATTTGCAAAATCAAGAAGAAATTTTGAAGATATTATTACTTGGAAATAAAGTTGAAGTGCGTTTATAATGCAACCCTTTGAATACATAAATAAATATTTAATAGATTTTAATATTATTTACTATATTGGTATTTAACTTATTAGTACTACTAACTAAAACTATTTTATATGTATTCCTTCATTGTATTCAAGATTTTCTATCAGTTTTTTCATTTGAATTTTAATTTCCCAATGCTCCTAATTAATCCTACTGAAGGATTGGGCAACAGGTTCTCTATTATTGTGATTGCAGCTTTAGTTGCCTATTTTTCTCGATTTATTTTAATTCGTTTTATGAACCGCTGGATGATGTCCAAATCTTCTAAAGTTGATAAAAATGCCATTTCCGAAACGCCAACTCAGGAATTAATTAACAACCAAAAGCTTTCTTTTGAATCTTTTAATTCAGATTCTGATCTTTCAAAAGTAGCAATTCATCGTAAAAATTTGGTGGAGCGCACAAAAAAAATGATGCGGTTACAATTTTTTACAGATATGCTTATTATACTAGTGTATATTATTGTCGGTTATTTTGTAATAGACTCTTCTTATGATCCATTTTATTTTTCTTATTTCTTATTTGCAATCTTATTTTTAATTTGGACTACAATGGGACAAATAGGATATAGGCATCAAATTACAGCCTATAAAAATGGGTTATTTGATATAATTGCACCATTTTGGAAATTTATTTTTGCTGTATTTCAATACAAATGGAAAAAATTGATAGCTATTGCATTGTTATTAATAGCTTTAACCGAAGGGATATTTAGTCTCAGTTTTGGTAATTTTTCTAAAGGTATTCCAATGCTATTAGCTGTAGTGTTTAATATTTATATATTATATCAATTAAATAAAAAAGCTCAAAATCAAGCTAATTTAACATTGCTAATTTTACGTGTATTTTTAATTAAAAAAACCTCTTTATTTACTTTTTCGAGGTTGGCTAAATTTTGGAAATATTTTGGCTCGTATTTTACAGTTGCAGATCCATCATTCTATAAAGTGTATTGGAAACGAAATTTTAAGCATAACTTCCCAGTCTTCATAATAATCATATTTTTAATTTATACACAACTTGAGAATACAGACCCAACAATCTTTGGGCCTTTTATTGCTTTAATGATTGTTGGTGCTTTTGTTTTTATAATATGGAGTATTAGAAGTATGAAGCGTAATTTTGTACAAAATAAAAGTGCATTGCAAAAGGAATTAGATAGATTAAAACGTAAACCTGTTAAATTAGATGGTACATTTAAAGAAACGCCAATATCTTGTTATGACAATACTTGGCAAATGACAGTAGAAACTTTGATAGAAACGACGAGTGTTGTTTTAATGGACTTGCGTGGGTTTTCTGAAAAGAATAAAGGATGTGAATTTGAAGTAAACCTTTTGCTTAATAAAATAGCTTTAGACCGAATTCTTTTTATAGGTTATGAAGATACCATCCCATTAATTAAAGAAACTATTGAACGTAAATTTGAAACTTTAGAAGCTAACTCACCAAATAAAGATAAAAATTCTATAGCTACTATGTTTGAGGTAAGAAGTGAAAATAATAAAGAAACCCAATATATTATGGATATTTTACTAAAAAAGGCAATGGATTGATTTTAGTTTGGCTTGGGGTATATTTAACAAGGATTTATTTTTACTGCCAAAGCAAAAAAAATTATGCCATAAAAAAAAATACTATTTATATTTAGTAAAATCTAAATCTAATTCATTAAAATTATTGGCGGCTTTTACCAAAAGAGCAGACCCAATGGTTTCAAATAAATGACTTGTTTTTAAAACATATTCAGCTTGTTTATCTATTTTATAATTAGGAACTCCTATAATAGTTAAATCGGTCTGTTTTGAATTTGTTTCAATCAAATCATAAAATGGAATTTGTTCAACAACATTATCAATTATTTTAATCTCAACATTGACACGTAAATCATCAACAAGTTTTAATATTTTTGATTGGATTAATAGATTAGAAACATTATTGTTATTTACAAACAAGACACGTATTGTAGCTTGGTGCCAATAAGGAGATGAAATGATAAATCGGGCAATGTTTAGCATCATTTCGGCATTTTTACTATCGGTTTCTCGCCACCATAAATCTACTGTTTTATAATTCCCAAACTTAGCAGTATAATCAAAATCTAAGTACAATAGATTATAATCTAAATACAACAAGGTTTCCGTCATATGGGCGTAATCTGCAGATTTTTCAAGCCCTTTGGGCCAACCCATCATAATCGTATTAGGTTCTACACCAGAAAAACCAAATGTAGTAGCAATATTAGCAATGCCACTAAATAAATTAGTCACTTTTACCTGTCTAGCAAAGATGCCTAATTCTTTATAAATAGGATCATCCAATTTTTGATCTACTTTTTTTAGTGGAATGGAATTTTCTTTATCAACTATAAGTTTAAAATTGGTAACTATTCCTGTTCGTCCCGAAACTGTTTTACACAATTCTAATAAATAGCGCTGATGCTCACTTTGGCCACTAAACAAAATAATATTAGGATTCCAATTTGAGTTTTTAATTTTATTATTATCTATTTTTTTTAAGCCTTTATTAACTACATTTTCCCAAACATTTTTCCATATATCATTAGATTGTAGTTTTACTTCTTTTCTTTGAAGCATCATATATAAACCACCAATTACTGCAAGTGCAAGAATCATGGCAACCATATCTAATTTAAACATCACACCAAAACAGGCTACAAAACCAATAAAACCAATCCATCTTTTTATTTTAAAAGTTGGTTGAAAATCTGGATTTGCCCAACTTTCAAGAAAAAAAGTGATATTAATAAATCCATACGCTGCCAAATAAAACATAGATACTACACGCGCTATAACATCTAATTCTCCAATTAGAATTCCTGCTTCTGCAATAACAAAAACTAACAATAAAGCAAAAACAGGTTCGTTATTTTTACCACTCCCTTTTGCAAATATTCTAGGTGTTACGTTATCTTTAGACATTGCTTGTAAAATTCTTGGGCCACCTAAAATACCACCAAGCGCAGATGATAATGTAGCTCCCCAAATTCCGGCAACAACTGCAGGGGCAAAAAAAGCAATTTTCATGAGTACATTGTAATCAGATTTTAAAAGCTCAGAATTTATAGAATAAGCTAAAAATACGGCAAGACTTATATAAACTAGCAACCCAATACCAATAGCAAATAAAGTACCACGAGGAATCGATTTTTTAGGATCCTTTAAATCGCCACTCATCGCTATACCAGCCGTAAATCCTGTTACTGCAGGGAAAAATATTGCAAAAACAATTTCTAGCGAAACAGAATTTTCAGTAGAAATCAGATGAACAGTCTCTGGTACAAATTCCGAAGTCCCCATAAAAATAGATAGTATAGAAATAATAATTGCTGCTAAAATTATATACTGTGATTTTAAAGCAATTGAAGTACTTTTAATGGCCAAAGCGGTTAACAATACTAACGCAATAGTTCCTGTTACTCTATATGCATTGATAGTAGTTCCTAAATTAAAATAACTATTAAAACTTTCAGCAAAACCAATTAAATAGAGTGCAATTGAAAAAGCAGTTCCTACATACAATGCAATTCCAATTGAGCCACCAATTGGAATTCCCATACTACGTGATAGTACATAATAGATACCACCAGCACCAATTTTTTTATCAGTAGCAATAGAAGAGACACTCAAACCTGTTGAAATTGAAATTATGTGAGCAAGTAAAATGATTCCAATAGCACCAATTAAACCAGCGTTTCCAACAACCCAACCTAAACGCATATACATAATTACTCCCAAAATAGTTAGTAATGATGGGGTGAAAACACCTGCAAAAGTTCCAAATTTCTTAATAGACGACATTAATAATATTGATTAGTTAAATAAATATTTTTTATTAAAATTTAGATTCAAAGATATATTAAAAATTAAAAGAAAAACCACAACATTATTTATTTATAACATTTGTAATATAAAAGAGTAGTGAGTAAACACTTATTATGCTAACTGATGAAAGGAGGGAAGTGTAATGTGTGTGGAATTGATGAGAGAATGGTTATATTTTTGATCAGTACGATTTTCTCTTTTGGCTATATTTAATTAAAAAAGTAAATTCTAAATGAATTGGTATTGAATATCCTATATTTGTTTATTGTAATTTGAATAGTATTATATAAATGAAAAAAATAGAGGTTGTAGCTGCAATTATTTACCTTAATGATAAAATATTATGTACTCAAAGAGCTAAAAGTAAATTGCCCTATATATCTAAAAAATTTGAATTTCCCGGTGGAAAAATAGAACAGGGAGAATCACAAAAAGAAGCTTTAAAAAGAGAATTATTAGAAGAATTAAATATTACTCCTAGCATTGAAGATCCGTTCCTAACAGTAATTCACAATTATCCGGATTTTGAATTGACTATGCATAGTTTTATATGTAAAACTGATCAAAAAAACATAAAACTTAACGAGCATATTTCATTTATTTGGCTTTCAAAACAAGATTTAATGCAGCTTGATTGGGCTGCTGCCGATTTACCTATTGTAAAAAAATTAATGTGTAATGAGTGATGGGTTACTAAATCAGTTTCAAGAAAGTTTACAAACAGGGTTTATTGATAAAATACTTAAGTCTGAAATCCTGTATCAACCTAAATTACTTGTTAATAAAAAGAAGCCTAAAACGAAGGTGCTTTCTACTATACTTCACGAATTACAAAACTGTAATGAGTTTTATATTTCTGTTGCATTTGTTACCACAAGTGGAGTAGCAACAATAATAAACACTTTAAAACAATTAGAAGATCAAGGAATTAAGGGTAAAATTCTTGTTTCACAATATTTAAATTTTACACAACCTGAGGCCTTAAAAAAACTATTACGATTTGAGAATATAGATTTAAGAATCATAACTTCAGAAAATTCACATTCCAAAGGTTATATTTTTAAAACTTCATCCCATTACAATTTAATAATAGGAAGTAGTAACCTTACATCATCTGCATTAGCAACTAATAAAGAATGGAACCTAAAGGTTTCAGCACTTAATGAAAGTGGTTTAGTTGAAAAGGTTTTAGGAGAATTTGATACTGACTTTAAAAAAGGAGTTGTTGTTACAAACAAATTCATTGCTGATTATGAGATAATTTATAATAAACAGCGTATATTTAATCAAGAAAACGTATCTCAAAATTCAGTAAATAGTTTCGTTGAAATCATACCAAATGAGATGCAAATTGCTGCTTTAAAAAATCTTAATAAGCTAAGATTTGAAAATAAAACCAAAGCGCTTTTAATATCAGCTACAGGAACAGGTAAAACCTATTTATCAGCTTTTGATGCTAAAGCATTTCAACCAAAAAAGTTATTATTTGTTGTTCATAGATTAACCATAGCAAAAAATGCTATGAAAACATTTCAAAATATTTTCGGCAAAGAAACGTCTATAGGCTTGTATTCAGGACAACATAGAGAATTAGAAAAAGATTTTTTATTTTCTACTGTTCAAACCATTTCAAGACAAAATCATTTAAATCAATTTGATAAAGATCATTTCGATTATATTATTATTGATGAATCACATCGTTCTGGAGCCGAGTCATATCAGCGGTTAGTTTCTTATTTTACACCTAAGTTTCTTCTAGGAATGACTGCAACCCCAGAGCGTACAGATGGGAATGATATATTCAGTATTTTCGACCATAATATTGCTTATGAAATCAGACTGAATCAAGCCATGGAAGAGGATATGTTAAGTCAGTTTCATTATTATGGAGTAACTGATTTAACACTAAACAATCAAGTTCTTGAAGATACGAGTGATTTTAATTTGTTAACGGCAAATGAACGGATTGATCACATTATTAATAGAGCAGAGTTTTATGGTAGTGATAATGGTATTACACGAGGTTTGGCATTTTGTGCTCGTGTAGAAGAAGCAAAAAAACTTTCAGAATTATTTAACCAACGAGGGTATAAAACCATTATGCTTAGTGGAAATAATTCTGAAAATGAAAGAAAAGAAGCTATTGATAGGTTAGAATCTGATAGTATATCACAAAAGCTTGATTATATTTTTACAGTTGATATTTTTAATGAAGGTGTTGATATTCCAAAAGTCAATCAAATATTAATGATTAGACCCACTGAGTCTGCTATTATTTTTATCCAACAATTAGGAAGAGGACTTAGAAAAGCAGAAGGGAAAGGCTATTTAACTGTAATTGATTTTATTGGAAATTATAAAAACAATTACTTAATACCCATTGCTTTATATGGTGATACGTCCTATAATAAAGATTCTTTAAGAAGAATAATTTCGCAAGGAAGTAGAATAATACCTGGTGCTTCCACAATCAATTTTGACGAGATTACCAAAGAACGTATTTTTAAATCTATTGATTCGGCGAACTTACGGTTATTGGTAGACTTGAAAAAAGATTATAAACTCTTGAAATATAAGTTAGGAAGAATGCCTTTTATGATGGATTTTATAAAACATGGAGAACGAGATCCTTTTTCGTTTATTGAATATTCTAAATCCTATTATAATTTTATTTCTAAAGTTGAAACTGAGTTTGATTTAACAATAGATAAAAAATGGATACCGTTTTTAGAATATTTTTCTAAAGAAATTAATAATTCGAAAAGAGTAGAGGAGAGCATAATTCTTAAGAATTTGATTGTAGATGGACGTATTGAAATTAATAAATTAAAGGAAATAGTTTTTACCAGCTACAATTACATTCCTACAGAAGATACAATACAATCGTGTATAGAAAATCTAAATTTTAATTTTATAAGAAAGGACTCAAAAATTGTTACTTTTATTAGTAATTTGATAGAATGTGATGTTGATTTATTGGAGGCTTTATTAGATTTAAATTTTAAAAATTTTCTACTCGACTCTGTTGAATATTCAATTAAGAGTTTCACTAATTTATATGATAATAGTAATTATAATGATGGTTTAATTAGGTATAATAAATATAGTAGAAAAGATGTTTGTAGATTAATCAATTGGCCTAAAGACATTAGTAGTACAGTTTATGGTTATCGTACAAATAATGAAATTACACCATGTTTTGTTACTTATCATAAATCGTCAGACATCGATAATGATATCAATTACAATGATTATTTCATATCACCTTCATTATTTGCTTGGGAATCGCGTTCCAACAGGAAATTAGAAAGTTCAGAAATACAAAATATTATTTCTTCTAAACGCATATTACTTTTTGTAAAAAAAGAAGATGGAGAAGGTACTGATTTTTATTATTTGGGAGATGTATCTATTGTTAAAGATTCTGTTAAGCAAGATAAAATGCAGGATTCAGGTTCTCCAGTGGTTCACTTTACATTCGATTTAGACGAACCTGTTACAGAAACACTTTATACTTATTTGACAAAAAATGATGCTTCAAAAAATAATAAAATCCTGCAAAATGATGTGATTACGTTATCAAAGAATGAATCTGCAGATACACAAACAGAGAAAAATGAAATTCCATTTTACAATTTTTATGCTGCGGCTGGTTCATTTAGTGAAATGCAATCGGAAAAAGATTTTGAACTCATTACAATTCCTGAAAGATATAAGTCTAAAGACGATTATTTTGCCTGTAAAATTAAAGGTGATTCTATGAATAAAGTTATTCCTAACAATTCGATTTGTGTATTCAAGAAATATACAGGAGGTTCAAGAAATGGTAAAATTGTTTTGATTGAAAATCAAGATTTTCAAGATCCCGATTTTAATTCATCATTTACAGTTAAAACATATTCTAGTGAAAAAATTGTTACTGATGAGGGTTGGAATCATTTATCTATAGTATTAAGACCAAATTCTTATGATGAAACATTTAAAAATATTATTATAGATGAGAATAATAGTTCTAATATGAAAGTTGTAGGCGAATTTGTGACTGTGTTATAGATTATATCTAAATTATAACTATCAAAAACCTTAAACACCTATAAAAACGAATATGTTATAATCAGTATTATAATGTTAGCGTTATGTTACTTTGCTTTGGCTAAAAGCAAAGTTTAAGGTTGAATTTCATGAAAAATTTTATACATAAAAGTTACTTCTACAATGTTAATGCAACACTTATTATACTGACTGACAAAAGGAGGGTAGTGTAATGTGTGTGAATGGAATTATTTGATTTAATATAGATATTTCTTAAAATAAACTTAAAAAAGCTGTTATTTTGAGAAAATATCTCAAAAAATGTATTTTTATTGATATTCTATGTTATATTTGTATATAAATAAAAAAGAATTTACTAAGATGCTAGTAGAATTTAACACATCAAATAATAAGTCTTTCAAGAGTAAAAATAAACTTAGTATGGTTGCTACTTCTATCAAAGATTTAGAAGATGAAGCGATTATTAAATTAGATAGAATTAATCTATTAAAATGCGCGGCACTTTATGGTGCCAATGCTAGTGGTAAATCTAATCTATTAGACTCAATGGCTCAGATGAGATGGTTAGTTATTAATTCCGCTAAAGAATCTCAGGCTGATGACCCTTTAAATATCAGCCCATTCCTTTTAGATGAAAAATCATTTAAGAAGCCTACAGTATTTGAAATAATTTTTATTATTGATAAAATAAAGTACCGTTATGGTTTTGAAGCTAATAATGAACGTATTTTAACTGAGTGGTTATTTCACACAACTAAGATAAAAGAATACCCGCTTTTTGTTAGAGATAGAGACTATATTGAAATAGTTGATAAATTTTCTGAAGGAGATAGACTTGAAGATAAGACTAGACCTAATGCATTATTTTTGTCTGTTGTTGCTCAATTTAATGGAAAAATTTCAACAAAAATTATTGGCTGGTTTAATAGTTTCAATATGGTACATGGAATTAAAGATGATTTATATTATAGTTTAAGTGCGTCAATGTTGGAGAACAAAAAAACATCTAAAATCATGTTAGACTTCATCAAGATTGCTGATTTAGGAATCAAAAACATGAAATTAAAAGAATTAGAAAATAATTTTTCTAGTTTTGATGACAATATCCTTACTAAGAAAGGAAAAAAAAAGTTTAAAGAGGCATTAGAGGAATTACAATCTGAAAAGGTTACCGATGTAATTACTTTTCATAATAGATATGATGATGAAAAAAACTTAATAGGCGAAGTTGAATTTTCACTTTCAAGTCAAGAATCCCAAGGAACAAATAAATTTTTCAACCTTATTGGGGCAATTGTTGAGGTACTATTAAATGGCGAAATTTTAGTAATTGATGAGTTTAGCACAAGATTACACCCACTTTTAACTAGGAAAATAATTGAAATTTTCAACTCAAAAAAAGGCAATCCAAATAATGCTCAATTAATTTTTACAACTCATGATACTAATTTATTAGATAAAGAAATATTTAGAAGAGATCAAATTTATTTTGCTGAAAAAGATCAATATGGAGAATCTCATATTTATTCTTTGGTTGAATACAAACCAAGAAATGATGAAGCTTATGAGAAAAATTATATTAGTGGAAATTATGGAGGAATTCCATTTATAGGAGATTTTGATAGACTTGTAAAGAATCTAAAAAAATAATAAGGATATCATGGCTCGAGTAAAAAAAATTGATAATTCTATTTTAAAGAGACTAAAACGAATAGAAGAAAACGAATTACGAAAATTTGAAACAAAAAAACAACGTAAATATTATCTATTATTTTGTGAAGGAGCAAGGACTGAGCCCAACTATTTTCTTTCTTTAAAAAATGAATTACCAATTAATCTAGTTAAGCTTGATATTGACCCTAGCGGTGGAAAAAACACAATTTCTTTAGTGAATCATGCTATAAGAATGTTACCAAAATACAAGAAAACTAATCCAACAATAGATTTTGAAGTTTGGATTGTTTTTGATAGAGATTCATTTCCTGCTGCTAATTTTGATAATGCAATTAAAAAAGCTAATTCTAATGGGTTTAATTGTGCTCATTCAAATGAAGCTTTTGAATTATGGTATCTTCTTCATTTTGAAAACTATCAAAATGCAATTAGCAGAAAGGATTATTCAAAAATTCTAAGTAATCATTTAGGTAAAAGGTATAAAAAGAATGACCCAAAAATATATGAACTACTTCAAAATTTACCCAATAGTAGTGAGGATTTAGCAATTGCTAGAGCAAAGCAACTTGAATTGATACATTTTGGTAGAGCTTCATCAGATTCTAATCCGTTAACAGCCGTTTATAAACTTATTGAAGAATTAAATGAGTTTAAAATTAAATAATTTAAATTCGAGTTGGCCTCATAAAACTTTGGCTAAAAACAATAGGCGAATGAGTGTACATATTTTAGGGGTTTAGTAACCACTTATTGCGGCGGGTTGATGCGGTTGTGTGATTTTTTTGTTTTCCAACGCGCCAACTCGCTCAAAATTGTAAATATTCTTAATCTTTTCAATTTATGCCGTATCAAGGAAAAAAGATAAGCATAACGAAAGAAAGTTCTTTTGGAAACGGAATTTAAGCAAGTGTTTAGAAATTATTATTTTCACAGCCAACGCTAAAAGGCTCGCTCAAAATTTCAAAAGTCCACAGGACTTTCTAAATTATGCCGTAAACTGTTGTGCCAACTTAACGAAAACATCCTGAAAACTTTTAGAACGAGAAGTTTCTTTAATATTCAAAATAAAATTATGAAACTAAAAGGATTGTTTTTTTTTGGCGTTGGCAAGCGGCTGCAAATTGTGTGTAAAATAAATTGTGTTAACAATTTGGTTTTACAAAACAATAAAGTGTTTGACAGCGGCAATTTAACATAATGGCAAATTATAGCTACAAATTAATAAACGTGAACTTTCCTTAGAATCGCATATTTAAAACTTTCTTAACCCAAGTACAGAATATCGTATAGAAACGAAAGGCTTCTGGGATATTTAACATAATATGTAATTATAACTTACAAAACCTTAAAAAACTATAAAAATGAAAACGTCATAATTTGTATTATAATTTATATTATGTTAAATAGTTTTTTAATTTGTACTATTAAAAACTAACTATTATCCCTCCTTTAGGAATGCTTTTCTAAATTTGATTGATAAAACCGTTTAATATTTCTACCACCTCCACAACAAAATTAATCTAAAATTTTGCGCCTGATTGGTAACAATCTTACAAAATTTAATCAAAAATGTAAATATCACTACTATTAATATTGTTTTTTAGAGTAATTATATTCATTAGTACACTTTTATATATAATGCAAATTACTAATTCTTATTCATTGATAACTTTTACAACGATAAAAATACCTAGCCATAGCACAATTACTGTACATTTGCACAATGCAAAAAAAGAAACCATCCCAATTTGAATTCATTGCATTAATGGCATCTCTAATGTCTATTGTTGCACTCGCTATAGATGCGCTATTACCAGCTTTAGATTATATTGGTTTTTCTATTGGTACAAAAAATATCGTTGATAATCAATTGTTAATTACGATGATATTTTTAGGGCTTGGATTAGGTCCTTTATTTTTTGGACCAATTTCAGATAGTTTAGGCCGAAAACCAATTGTGTATATGGGTTTTGGGTTATTTATTGTTGCAAGCATAATTTGTGTTTTTTCAGAAAGTCTGGAAATGATGATTTTTGGCAGAATATTACAAGGAATTGGTCTTTCAGCACCTAGAACAATAAGTATTGCAATGGTAAGAGACTCTTATAGTGGTGATTATATGGCTCGTATTATGTCGTTTATTACCGTAGTATTTATCTTTGTTCCAATCATTGCTCCTGCTATGGGTAAATTTGTATTGGATCATTATAATTGGCAAGCTATATTTTATATACAACTGATATTCAGCATTTTAGTTTCATTTTGGTTTTGGAAAAGACAACCCGAAACCCTACCAAAAGAAAATCGTATAAATTTCACAAGCCATATTTTTGTGAATGGATTAAAAGAAATTATGAAAGCCAAAAGAACTATTGGTTTTACAGTAATTGCTGGTTTTGTAACTGGTTCTTTTATGGTTTATTTAAGTACAGCTCAACAAATATTTCAAATCCAATACGATTTAAAAGAACAGTTTCCGTACATTTTTGCAGGTTTAGCAATATCCATAGGTTCTGCTACTTTTTTAAATGGAACATTAGTTATTAAGTATGGAATGGAAAAAATGGTAACCGTTTCTCTCATCACCTTTTTTAGTGTTTCCTTACTTTATATTGTTTTATTTCACGGAGCTGCAAACCCAAGTATTGCTATTTTGTTATCTTTTTTTGGTTTACAGTTTTTTGCAATCGGATTTTTATTTGGAAATCTAAGAGCTTTGGCTATGGAACCTATAGGTCATATTGCAGGTATTGGCGCAGCAATTACAGGATTTATTTCAACAATGATGGCGGTTCCAATGAGTACTTTTATAGGTAGATTTGTTTCAAATACCGCTTTACCTCTATTTTATGGGTTTTTATTTTGCAGTTCTTTTGCGCTTCTTGTGTTAGTTTATTTAAAAATTTATGCTAAAAATGTACATCCACAAATTATTAAAAATGAAGGTTAAATCTATTTTTCTAAAATAAAATTTTTAATTAATATGTTCTTTAATTATTGGTGATTTTGTAACTTTAAGTAGCTTTTAAAAATAAATGAAATAAAAAAATCATTTAATGAAATAATTAATCAAAAAGTTCCTGTTTTAGTTGTTTTTTATGCTGATTGGTGTGGCCTTGTAAAAGTAAGGCTCCTATTTTAAAACATTTAAAAGCGGAGCTAAAAAGATTCGATAAGTATTTTAAAAATTAATGTCGATACCAATTAATTATTAGCTTCAAAATATCAAGTTCAGGGAGACCCAACTTTTATGGTATTTAAACAGGGTAAACAAACTTGGAGACAATCAGGTATGCAAACTATTACACAATTAAAACAGGTTGTTTTGGCTAATTAATTTAGAATTATTGAAATTTTTCTACTGTGAAATTTGTTAATTGAGCGTTTTTAAATTCCACAGTAAACTCCAAAGGATTGCAACATACTTCACAGTCTTCAATATAAGTTTGGTTGTTTACCGATGTATCCAATAACATTGAAATAGCTTCCCAACAATACGGACATTGAAAAAAATGCGCTTCCATTTTGAATAAATTATTTGATTAATATTAATAAAGCTCCTACAGCTGTTGCTATTAATATAAACTTTCTATAATTTTTATTATTTATTAATTTCACGATGGAAACACCTATAAAAAAACCAATAAATATAGCTGGAATTAATAATATATTTAAGAAAATAGTTTCTGAAGTTACAGTTTTCCAAACAAAAATATGAAATGGTAATTTAAATACATTTATAATTAAAAATAACCAAGCTGCAGTACCAATAAACTCATTTTTGGGTAATCGCATTGCTAAAAAATAAATATTTACAAATGAACCTGCTAAATTACCAATCATGGAGGTAATACCAGAAAAAAGACCCATACTACTTGAGAAAAGCCAGTGATTTGGAATATCTTTAGCTTTTTTTCTATCCATCCAAATCATAATAATTACAGTTAAAAGAATTAAAACTGACATAATTTGTTTAAAAATAACTTCAGAAATATCTTTTCCTATTAAAACGCCTAATAATACTCCCAAAACCATAGTTGGTAGTAATTTTAATAAAAAATTCCATTGTGTGTGTTTATGATAATAAATTACGGCCAATATATCTGCAATTATCATTAATGGAATTAAAACACCTGTAGAAGCTTTACCTCCAAAAATTAATGCCATTATTGTAACAATTATAACGCCTAAACCCTTCACTCCTGCTTTGCCTAATCCTAAAATTACTGCTGCTAAAAAAGCTAGTAAAAAACTTATAATTGATAGATGATATTGATTTAATAAATCTATAAAATATGGCACTTGTTATTCTTTTAAGTATGAAAGTAAACTTTTTGTCTTATAAATATTTAAGATTTACTTAGTTATATATTTTATTAAAGTTAATTCATAAAAAAAGCTATTTAAAATATCTAAATAGCTTTTTAAAATGAAAAATTAATAGCTAGTTTTTACCACTTTCTTTTTTTGCATCTTCAATCATTTTTTCATTTGGAAGAATGGCTAAATTAACTCTACGGTTTTTAGCACGTCCTTTTGCAGTTGCATTATCAGCAATTGGTTGATCTTCTCCAAACCATTTTGTAGTAAATCGATTGCTATTTAAGCTTTTAGATGTGAAAAAATTAGTTACAGAATTTGCTCTATTTTTTGAAAGATTCATGTTATATTCAGCTGCTCCAACGCTATCTGTATGTCCAACTACTAGTACATTTGTATCTGGATATTCAATTAATATAGTAGCCAATTTAGTTAGCAATACTTCTGAATCCGAGTTTATATTAAATTTATTGGTTTCAAAATATACACCACTGTTTTCATCAAAAGTAACCACAATTCCATCATCAATTCTTTCAACAATGGCACCAGGAATTTCTTCTTCTATTTTTTGAGCTTGTTTATCCATTTTATTCCCAATAAGTACGCCTGCAGTTCCACCAACAACGCCACCAATAACAGCTCCTAATTCGCCGCCACTACCCTTCTTACCTGTATTATTTCCAATAATAGCTCCTAGTATAGCTCCGCCAGCTGCACCAATAACACCTCCCTTTTGTGAATTACTTGCATTTTTAGTTGCATCACAACTTGATAAGTTTAAAATTAAAACCATGGAGAAAACTCCTATTGCTATTTTTTTTAAAGTTGATTTCATTATTAGTTTATTTTAGTAAAGTTCATATAAATTATAAATGGTTTTCCTTCTAATGAAATAGTTTGTTCCCATCTCATTGCAGTTTCTGATAATTGTGACAGTTGTAACCTAAAACCTGTATTGTCTGCAGATCTTTGTTTTACATCTGTTGGTTTTAATAAGAAATCATAAAGCCCTGTATTAGAGTCTATTTCCTGAATGGTGAAATTAAAATTACGATCTCCCGTTGGCACACAATGTGCATCATTAATGGTGTATATTCCTGTATTATTATTTGGAATAAAACGCCATTTGCTTCCTATAAAACAATCTTTAGAAGCATCATTTAATAAGGTTACATCAAATGTTCCAGGTTCGCTGTAAGTAATCTGGTTTAACGACCAGTTTCCTTTTATTACTTTTTTGGACTGGATAACTGTTTTTGGAGTTCCACAAGAAATAACTAAGGAAGCTAAAAGTACAAATACTATTATTTTTTTCATTTTTATCATTGTTTTAAATGGTGAAATTATAGGGTGTAAATTTATCATATAATGTCTTTTATAAAGTTACACATTTTTTTTTATTAGTTACAAAATTCACACATATTAAGTTCAAATAGTAGTTAATGAAACCTGAATCATTGAGAATTAAGATCTATGTTGTTAATTTTTGGAAGAAAATGCAAGATAATTGCCCTCTTTTTACTTGTATATTTGCAAAATGAAAATTGAAATTTTTTTTGAAGACGAATATATCATAATTATTAATAAGCCAAATAATGTTTTAATCCATAATTCATATTACGCGCGCAATATTAAGGATGCAACTTTATTAGATTTGCTATTTAACCAATTTAACACTAATTTTTATCCTGTTCATCGATTAGATAGAAAAACATCTGGTGTGCTACTTTTAGCTAAACAAAAGGAAAATGTTGCTATTTTTCAAGAATTATTTAATACAAATGAAATTAAAAAAACATATTTAGGTATTGTTCGTGGATTGGTAAGTGAAACAATACAAATAAATACACCTGTAAAAAACCCAGACACAAAAGTATATAAAGAGGCTGAAACTTTTTGCGAACCAATTTGCACAAAAGAATTAGATATTCCTGTACATCCATATAATGGTTCAAGATATTCGTTAGTTAAATTAACACCTTCTACAGGTAGAATGCATCAACTTCGCATTCATTTAAATAAAATTAGCCACCCAATTGTGGGTGACTATAAATATGGCGATCGATTTCATAATAGAATGTTTGAACAAGAATTTAATTGCCATTATTTATTTTTACACGCTTATTCTCTTCAATTGAAGCATCCAATTTCAAATGTACATTTAATAATTAAGGCTAGTTTACCGAATGATTGGAATTCAATTTTTAATATTTTTGATTGGAAATTTTAATATAAAAACCGTTCCCAAATTTTAATTCTACATAAAATTTACTTCAAAATTCAGTAAAATTAATAGTCTATAATTTAGAACTATCCTCACCCCAAATAAAAGAGCCCTATTTACAGCTATTTATAAAATATCAACTCTTACATTAATATAATTATCATTCCAATAATTACTTAATAATATTCGTAAATATTTAATTTATTTGAATTTCAAAGAATTATAATTTGAAAACGGTTAAAGTATTTAAACTAACACATTTATTTTGCCAACAATTTTTGTTGTTTATCTTTTTTCATTATAAATAATATGAGCTCAAATACTTGTTTTTTGATATATTTAAAATTTTCTATATAATTTTTAACTTCTGTTTTTAATGACTCATGATTTTCTCTAAATAAATTTTCTTTTTTCATATAAATGTTTTCAATTAATAATGATAGATTTATATTATGCTTATTTATTGATTTTATGAGCATTTCACTTAATTTGGCTTCATGATTTATTCCGTTTAATAATAATTTGGCCTTATTAAAATTGTTAGTATCACATAAACTTATAATATGCTCTGCAAGTAACTCTTTCAAAAAGTCTTGTTCTACTTTAATAAACTCAATTTCTGAAATCCAATCTTGAGTCTTCTTATGTAAATATTCAGCACTGTTATCAAAACTTATTGATTTTTGATTTGGAATTAGATGTTTCATTTCTTGTTATTTTTTAAATTTCAAATAACCATCGGATTTAAAAATTTAATTTTCATGTAACAACTCGCCTGTATTTCATAAACTATATTTTTTAATATCCGTTTACTAAATTAAGAACTTATTATAATAAGAGTAATGATACTAATCAATAAGACTTATGATTTTCATCATAAGTCTAAGAAAGGGGAAATTATGTAATTTATACTCTACCCCCTATAATTAATAAAGATAATCAACCTTTACAGTAATTTGTAAAGATTTTAAACTTTATATTAAGGGTTTCTAAAATTCAATAAATATGATACTAATCAGTTTTAACACTTTATAAACTAGTAATTTAATACATTTAAAATTTCTGTATATAATTTGCTTTTTGGTAAAAATAGTTGTTCTAAATTTTTAGCAAAAGGTATGGGTGTTTCAATACTTCCGACACGTTTTATAGGTGCATCCAAATATTTAAAGCAATTTTCAGTAATTAAAGCTGAAATATCCGAAGCGATTCCTCCAAATAAAGTATCTTCTTGTAAAATTAAAACGCGTGCTGTTTTTTTAACAGATTTATAAATAGTTTCAGTATCTAGTGGTTGCAGCGTTCTTAAATCAATAATATCTGCAGAAATTTGATGCTCATTAACTTCTTTTAATGCCCAATGCACACCAGCTCCATACGTTACAATAGTAATATCAAAGCCAGTTGATAAAATGGAAGCTTTTCCAAAAGGAATTGTATAATAATCATCCGGAACATCCTGATAAATAGTTCTATACAATGCTTTGTGTTCGAAAAATAATACTGGATTCGTGTCTTCAATTGCTGTTGCTAATAAACCTTTGGCATCATAAGGAAAGGCCGGATACACTACTTTTAAACCTGGAGTTTTCGTAAACCAAGCTTCATTTGTTTGACTGTGAAAGGGTCCAGCTCCAATATCTGCACCACAAGGCATTCGTAAAACAATATTTGAATTTTGATTCCAACGAAAATATGATTTTGCTAACAAGTTTATTACAGGATTAAACCCGGAAGTTATAAAATCTGAAAATTGCAATTCCACTACAGATTTATATCCATTGATTGAAAGTCCAAAAGCAGATTCAATTATAGAAGATTCACAAATGGGCGTATTCCGAACTCTTTCCTCTCCAAATTGTTCTAAAAATCCTTCTGTAATTTTAAATACCCCACCATAGTCAGCAATATCCTGCCCCATAATAATTAACTTATTAAAGCGCTCCATACTTTGCTTAAGTCCTTGAGAAATAGCATCAATTAACCTAATATTAGAAATTTTAGTTGAAGGTTTTTTTTCTATAAAATTTACATGTTCATAAACATCTGCTAATTCATTTTCAATTGATGAAGTAATTTCTTCTTCATCAAAAGCTATTTTTAAATGTTCGTTTATTTCTGAAACAATTTCTTGCTTCATTAAAACCTCCATTTCTTCTGTGAGTATTTTTTCATTCCTTAAAAATTCTTGATAATTAGTCACGGGATCATTAAAAGCCCATTTTTCTAATAATTCGGCAGGAACATATTTATTACCACTAGCCTCTTCATGACCACGCATTCTAAAGGTTTTAAACTCTAGTAATACTGGACGAGGATTTTCTCTAACACTTTGTGCAATTTCACTAACTTTTGAATGAACTTCTAAAATATTATTTCCATCAATAATATGACTCTCCATTCCATAACCAATTCCTTTATCCGCTATATTTTTACATTTAAATTGTTGACTTGAAGGTGTTGATAATCCATATCCATTATTTTCAACACAAAAAAGAACAGGTAAATTCCAAACTGCAGCTACATTTAAAGCTTCATGAAAATCTCCCTCACTAGAACCTCCATCACCAGAAAAAACGGTTGTTACCTTTGGTTCTTTATTTAATAAATCTCCTAAGGCTATTCCATTAGCAACTCCTAATTGTGGTCCTAAATGAGAAATCATTCCTACAATTTTATACTCTTGAGTTCCAAAATGAAACGAGCGGTCTCTTCCTTTTGTAAAACCGCCTTTTTTTCCTTGCCATTGAGAAAAAAGTTTATACAAAGGAATATTTCTTGAAGTAAATACTCCTAAATTTCTGTGCATTGGTAAAATATATTCATCAAAATTTATGGCGTTTGCAATACCAACAGAGATAGCTTCTTGTCCAATTCCAGAAAACCATTTTGAAATTTTACCTTGTCTCAATAGAATTAGCATCTTTTCCTCAATTAAACGAGGTTTTAGAATTAATTTATACAATGCTATTAATTCTTTATTTGTGTAGTTTTTTCGATTAAAAGTTATGGATCCTACAGAGGTATTGATTGTTCTCATCAAGAAAAGTTATAATTTCAAATGCATTATTAAAGGTGAAAATAAAAAATACCTTATCAAAATTAATGATAAGGTATTACTTTATAAGATATTATGACTAAAGTTCTCTGAAAATTGAATGCATTAAACGAGTTTTATCGTTAATACTTTCTTCTAATGAAATCATAGTTTCTGTTCTAGAAACACCATCAATATCATCTATCTCAAATATAATTTCTTTTGCATGAGTTGTATTTTTCGCTCTAATTTTACAAAAAATATTATATTTCCCGGCAGTAATGTATGCTATTGTAATATTTGGTATTAATTCTAATTCTTTAATTACCTGCTTTGTTTTAGATGTTCTATCTAAATAAATACCAACATGTGAAATAAATGAATATCCCATTTTTTCGTAATCTAAAGTAAGTGTGGATCCTTTTATGATTCCCTCATCTTCCATTTTTTTTACTCTAACATGAATAGTACCTGCTGATACAACTAATTTTTTAGCAATATCAGTAAATGGAGTTCTTGCATTTTCAATAAGAATATCTAATATTTGATGATCAATTTCATCGAGTATGAATTTTTTCATGATTTGTTTTTATTAAAAAAATATAATGTACAAATTTATTAAAAAAAAACTATTATTAGGTAGATTATTTACGAATTTGACAATTTTAATTCGTTATAATCTAAATTTTCTGCATTTATTAAGTTGTAAGTGTTAAAATTCGATAATTTACCTCTAGTTTCAATACACTTATATTTGATAAGTTTATCGTTTTCAACTTTAAATTTATACTGAATTCCAATATCCTCAATATAAGTTTCATTATTTTTAACAACTTTCAGGTTTTTATAAATAATATCCAAAAACTGTTTGTCATTATTCGGTATTTTAAAGTATTGCTCGTAATTAGTATACTTGTTTGTTGTTGCAATAAAATAGAGGCCTTTTAAAAGTGCGTAAAAATTATATTTTCGGGTAATATCTCTGTCATAATCATTCTTATAATGACCCGCTTCAATTAAAATAGTGTTATACCCTAGTTTTTGAAAATTATCACCAGTTGCTGTAGGATAAAATTCGTCAGAATATCTTCCTATTTGATTTGGTATCAATTGTTGAATAAATTTATGCATAGCTACAATAACACTCATTGTTTCTTTTCTACCATTTGTTAAAGTACGTTCCACATCTTCAGAAGGTGCTAAAAAAGATAATGTAGCTGGATTTGGAGTTCCTTCTACATTAAAAATGGAGCGTTGATCATGTAAATTGAAACAAAATTTAGGTTTAAAACTATCAAGAGTAGCTCTTAATAATTTACTTTCTATTGCTTTTCTTTCAACAGCATCCCTATTTAGGTCAATATTATGTGCGTTTTCTCTTGTAAATTTTATAGCTCCATCAGGATTCAGTAAAACTATAAACTGTAATGTGCAATTATTCAAAATTTGATTTGAAATAATTTTAATGTCAGGGTCGTCAGTTTCAAAGAAGTTGAATAAATCAAATAAAGCTTTTGTTCCAGTACTTTCATTTCCATGCATCTGAGACCAAGAAAGCACTTTTGTTTTTCCTGTACCAATTGAAATTTTATAAATAGGAATGCTATTTTCAGAATATCCAATAATTTCTTTATCAAATTTGTATGATAACTTTTTAATGAAAGGATGTATATCTGAAAATAAGATACGTCTTCCTTGTAATTTTTTTTCAAAATTTGAAGAATACCAGTCTTCTAATTTATTGATGCTTATAAAATCCATTGTACAAAAATAAATATTTTTAATTTATAAAAGGGTTATTATTTTATTTACAAATAATAGCCAATTACAATTGTAAACAATTAATAATTTACAAATGTAAACTATTAAAGTTGATGATAAATAAACATTTGTAAACAATATATATGTTTATATTTTAGTCTTACTTTTTACTATGTTTGGATTATAGGTAAATTTTATATTAAAATTTTAATATATTGTATATAAGTATTTTAAATACACTTAAGTAAATAGATTCTTTAGATAAATACTTGTGTTTTTAAACATTTATGAACTTATTTATGAATATTTAACACAAAAAAGTTACATTTGTAATTATAATAAAATTACAATGGTAAATACTAAAGAATTCTCTAAAAGGTTGATGATACTTATGGATTATTACAAAATATCTGCCGCTTCCTTAGCTGATAAAATTGAAGTGCAGCGTTCAAGTATTTCTCATATTCTTTCGGGAAGAAACAAACCTAGCTTAGATTTTGTTTTGAAAATATTAAAAGCTTTTTCAGAAGTTGAATTGTATTGGTTGTTAAATGGGGTTGGTGAATTTCCGAAGCAATCTAAAATTATTGAGCCTACTCCTACACTATTCTCACCAACTGAGAAAAATCCAATTATTAAAGAAATTACAAAGAGGAAGTCTCAAGAAAAGATTGAAGGAGATATTGAGCGTATTGTTATTTTTTATAAAGATGGAACTTTTAAAAATTATAATCCATAAAAAAAGCTTTTGATATTTTCAAAAGTTTTTTAAATAATCTTATTATAATTATTATTCAATTAACTTAGCCATTCCTGTTTTTAAAATTACTATTAATTCTTCTTTATTGCTATTATTTGATTGTTGCTGGGCATAAACAAGCTGATTTATCATGTTTACGGCCATTTTATCAAACTTATATTTCTTATACTGTAAGCCTAATTTTACAAAATCATTGGTTAGGTTTATAATAGCTTCTTTATTATCGCTTTCAGCAATCCATTTAAAAGCCTCAGAATATAATTGTTGTGTTCTTTTGTTTTCAGATAAAAACATTCCCTTTAAAACGTGATTCGCTATAAAAGGTAGCTTTGTTTTGTCTTGTTCACTTATGTAAATATTTGTAATAGCGTCAGATAAGTGTTCTTTTGTATCATCATTTAAACTATTTATTTTTGCTAAAGCTGCTTGTTTATCTATTTGATATAGTGAAGTTAATGAACTTCCTATAATAGCATACGATTCACTATTCATACCTTTTTCAAAAAGTGGCTTGTACATTGGTTCAACAAGCTTTCCTAAAACATTTAATGCTGCTGCTTTCACTAAAGTTTTTGGATCATATTTTGCCAATTTTTCAATTTTTGCTATGGCTTCTTTTTTATAATACTTTTGAAATAAATCAATATTTTCTAGTGCTAATATTCTTAATTCATAGTAAGGATCATCCAACGCTTTAATTAATGTGCTAAATGCCTCTTTGTCTTCCTGCTGCTTCGCAATCTCTTCAATAGCCACTCTTCTATCTAAATAATGTGGTGCGTTGTTATATTGGTAAATAAAGTTTTTAAGTGTCTTTTTATCTGTAATTTCAGCTAACAACACGTGTTTAGCATCAATATTTATAAGCTTAGGTAATTTATTGATAGGAAATGTAAATGAATTTTGTTTACTATCAACCCAAACATCATGACTTAATTTTCTGTTTTCTTCATAAATATCAATGGTTAATGGAAATTTAAAGACTTTACCCTGTTGATTGAGATTTACAGTTACAGTATTGTTAATCGTATTATAATCATAGGTTACATTTAGCTTAATGTGCCCGTTTCCAAAATACCATTGGTTGAAAAACCAATTTAAATCTTTACCACTTACCTTTTCAAATGCCAAACGTAACTCTTGAGCTTCTGCAGTACCAAACTTATGTTCGGTTAAATAGGTATTCATTCCTTTAAAAAAAGCATCGTCCCCTAAATAATCTCTAAGCATATGCAAAATAGCACTTCCTTTATGATAGCTTACAGCATCAAACATATTTTCTTTATCTTCATAATAAAAACGAACCAAATCTTTATCTTCACTTTGACTGTCAAAATAAACTTTTGTATCATCATACATATGAGCATCAGCCTTATCTTTACCGTATTTATACTCATCCCATAAATAAACGCTGTAGGTGGCAAATGATTCATTAACAGTTAAATTAGACCAGCTTTCAGTTGTAACTAAATCTCCAAACCAATGATGAAATAATTCATGTGCTATAGTTTCCTCCCATTCATTATTGTCAATTAATTGTCCTTTTTTTTGTTGTGCGCCTTCACCATGAACTACAGCTGTGGTGTTTTCCATGGCTCCACTCACATAATCTCGCACCACAATTTGACTGTATTTATCCCAAACAAATGGTACACCTGTAATTTCAGAAAAGAAAGTCATCATTTCAGGGGTATTACCAAAAATATCCTTTGCGACTGATTCATATTCAGGTTCAACATAATAATTTACATCTTTTCCGTTCCAAGTATCTTTTACTATGCTAAAATCACCAACGCCCATAAAAAATAAATAAGGTGCATGCTTTTGATCTTGTTTCCAATAATCGGTCCTTGTTCCATCAGTATTATTGGTCTGACTTTTTAAGGTTCCGTTTGAAAGCGTCACAAATTTTGAAGGAACCGTCATATAAATTTCTTCAGTGCTTTTTTGATTTGGAGCATCTATCGTTGGAAACCAACAACTGCTAGCTTCTGTTTCCCCTTGAGTCCATATTTCCGTTGGTTTATCTGGGTCTTCCTCTTTTGGATCTATAAAATACAAACCTTTAGCATCAGTAATAGCTTTGCTCCCTTTTTGTTTAACTTCTTCAGGATTCGCAATGTATTTTATGTAAATGGTGTATTCATCACCTTTTTTATAGGTTTTACCCAGCTCAATAGTTATTTGATTATCAGAATAATTATAAGGTGCTATTTTATTATTTATTTTTATTTCGTGAATTTTAAAAGCTTTTGCGTCTAAAACAACTTTGTCAGTTGCGTAAAAATGAGGTGTTAAGGTTACCCAGGCTTCACCATTCATTTTACTTTCTTCAAAATTAAAGTCTACTTTTAATTTGGTATGCACTAAATCATTAATCTTCTCTCTTTCACCTCTGTATTCTTTATTTTGAGCATTTACTAGTGCTGAAACAAGTAGAATAAGTGTAAATAATAAATTTTTCATTCTCCGTATTTTATTTAAGGCTTCAAAAATACTATTTTAATTGTTTTAAGTAGTTAATAGCAAGTTAAAAAGCCATACTTATTAAAGTATGGCTTTCATTTCTTTTGAATATATTATTGAAGTTTATTTTATACTACTTAATAAACCACTAAGTTGTTTTAATTGATCGGAATCTTCATCCATTTTTATTTTTTGAGTCAATTTTAAAATATTGGCTGGATTCATATTTTCTCCAATTACTCTAATAATTGCAAATCCTTTTTTATTATCTGAACCAAAAATCACAACTTCATCTATAGCGTCTTCGTTCCCTAAATAATTAACACTAACATTTCCGTTTCCCATATTCATTCTCATCAATTGCTTGTATTTTGGGTTTTTAAGAATGTTAGTTACTTTTTCTTTTTCTGAACTGTATAATTCTTTGTTAGTTTCACTCAATTGCAACGCTAAAAAGTTTACTTTTTTGATGGTTTCTAAGGTGTTTTTAACATCTTCAGAAACTTCAGCATCTTTTAATTGTAAGATACTTGAAGGTAAATCTATAGAAATAAACTCACTGTTTTCTTTACTATCTACATAATACTTTTGTAGTGATGCATTAGTTTCACAAGCAGTTGTTAGTAAAACTACTCCAATAATTAATCCTGCAAATTTTAAATAGTTTTTCATCTTATTGTTTTTTATCTTCAATTCCACTATTTGGTATGTGAGCTTCAGTAAGTTTAGATATTTTATTTAAATCTATATCTCCAGTAAGCGATAAAATAACAGCTTCTTGGTTTGCTTTATTTTGCATATCACTTACAAACATTAAGAGTTCGCTTACATGATTTTCATCCTTACCACTTCTAACGTAAATTTTTACTTTAGCATCTTTATCTTTTACGCGCATTAACTCTGTAAGTTTTGCAGATTTTAAATAACTAAAAACTACATCACTCATTTGTTTTGCGATACCAGGATTTTCAGTAGTAAAAACTTTAAAAGAATTTAAGCCTTTTACCATATCAAAATATTCTGCTCCTTCTTCTCCACCACTTTTAAATTTTGCCAGCATTTTAAATGCTTCTTGTGTTACTACTACTGTTGTAACATCATCCATCTCTTCAAACTTATCAAAAATTGAAGTTTGAGCATAATTTGCCAATGGGAAAATTACGATTGCGATTAAAAATATTATTTTTTTCATTTTTTTACTTTTTAGGTTGTTTAAAAATTTTGTTTGTTGTGTCTTCAAAACGTTGCAATTGCGCAATGGCAACATTTCCTTTGTTTAAATTTGTTGAAAGTATTTCAAATGCACTAATAGTTTCTTCATACACTTTTTCAGCTTTTCTTTCTTGAATATTTTCATATCCACTATAAACACTTACTAGTAATATAACTGAAGCTGCTACAGATAACCATTTCCAACTCCTCTTTTGACTGTTTAATTGAATGGTTTTTGTAAATCGTTCATTTTTACTAGTTGAAAAATATCTGAATAACGCTTGGTATTCTTGTAAATGTGGAGCTACTTTATCTTTAGAAAAGTAGTTTTTCAACACTTTTTCTTCTGCAATGGTAGTTTCTGCATTTTCATATTTTTCCAACAACTTTTCTATGTTAGCTAATTCCATAATTATGTTGTTTTGTTAATTGTTCTCTTATTGTTTTCCGTGCTCTTGATAAAGTTACTCTAATAGCTGTTGGATTCATATGCAGCATTTCTGCAATTTCATCAAACTCATATTCTTCAATATCTCTAAGCTGTATTATTAATTTTTGTTGCTCTGGTAAGTTTTCAATTAATTTATGAACTTTACTTACACTGTCATTAAGTTCCATTCGTCTATCCAAAGACGTTCCATTTTCTTTATAATTACTATGTATCAAACTTAAATTACTTGCTTGTTTCGATTTTAATCGGTCAAAACAATAATTCTTTGTCATTGTCATTGCAAAGGCTTCAATACTTTTATATTCTACTAATTTCTCTTTGTTTTTCCATAACTTAAATAGCAATTCTTGTGTTGCATCTTCAGCTTCTTCCGTAGATACTAGTATGCGTTTCGCAACTCGAAATACTTTATCTTTAAAAGGCATTACCGTTTTTAAAAACTCAGACTGCTTCATTATAAGTTTGATTTAACAACTTTTTTTGCTGCTGTTACAATTATGACGAACATGTTTCGTTTTTGTTACAGACGACTATATTTTTGCAATAAAAAAATAATATATTGCGCATCAATAAAGGATAAATTTAAATTTAAAAATATGAAAAAAGTAAGTTTCTACTTCATAATTTGTTTAGTATTTGGAATTGGAGTGGTAAGTTGCAGAAAAAATGATAATCTTGTTTTTGAAGTTCCTCAAAATATTGAAATTCATGATTTTGTTTGGAAAGGTATGAATTCTTGGTACAATTGGCAACCAAGTGTGGTAAACTTAGCTGACAGCAAAAATAATAATCGTAATGATTATGTTTCTTATTTAAATGGGTATTCAACACCTAAAAGCTTATTTGAAAGTTTATTATTTGATCCTGGAAATACGGATAGGTTTTCATGGTTTGTTGAAGATTACGTTGTGCAAAACAATGCTTTTCAAGGGATTACAACATCTTTTGGCTTTCGTTTACATGCTGTTTCAATAAATAATAATGGTGACATGATTTTTTATGTACGTTATGTAGCGCCTAATTCACCTGCAAGTGATGCTGGTATTAAAAGAGGAGATATTGTTAATGCTTTAAATGGAATTGTTTTAAATGAAAATAATTATAATAATGTTGTAAATGAATTAAAGAAAGAAACATTAACACTGTCTTTTGTTTCAGAAAATGCTGGAATTTTAACACCTATTGAAGATAAAACGATTACAGCAATTGAATTAAGTCAAGATCCTGTTTATTTTAAAACGGTTTTTAACGATATCAATGGTAAAAAAGTGGGTTACTTGGTTTATAATTCGTTTAGATCTTCCTATAATGATGAATTAAATGCCGCTTTTTCATATTTTAAAGGAGAAGGTATTGACGAATTGATATTGGATTTAAGATTAAATGGCGGTGGTTCTGTTTTAACTTCAGCTTATTTGGCAAGTATGATATATAGTAATGCTGGAAATGATATTTATGCTGAATTAAAATTTAATAGTAAACATTCTAGTGAAAATGGGGACTATTATTTTGATGATACTTTAGAAACTTTTAACGTAAACGGAAACAAAACTGGAGAAGAAGCTATTAATAGGTTAACTACAATTAATCAGTTGTATGTTTTAACATCATCTAGCACTGCTTCAGCAAGTGAAATGATTATTAATGGTTTAAAACCATTTATCCCTGTTAAGGTTGTTGGAACAACAACGTATGGTAAAAATGTAGGATCTATTACATTATATGATTCTCCTTCTTCAGGATATACAAACTTATCAAGTGCAAATACAAACCATTTTAATGCTATGCAACCTATTGTTTTTCAAATATATAATAAAAGTGGACAAAGTGATTATACACAAGGTTTTGTTCCTGATATTGAAGTGAAGGAATATGATTTTTGGAATGCTATTTTGCCATTTGGAGATGAAAATGAAGTAGTTTTAAAAGCTGCCCTGGATAATATTAGAGGATTAACTTCAAAAAGCGCAAGATCTTTTAAATACAATAATCTTAAGAAATTTGATGTGCCAGAACTTGAAGATAAATTTGAAAAAGAAATGTATATTAACGCTTCATTTTTAACTAAATAATTAAATAAAATTATCATGAAATAAAAGAGGCATTTTTTATCGGCCTCTTTTATTTTAACTCAGGTCTAAATTCTGTCATAGAATCATCTACTCTGGTTTTAGCATACTTATATCCATCTTCCCACCATTCAGCCATCAATTTTTTATCAAAAATTAATGAATTTGTAGTTAATACTGTTGGTGTATAATACAAGTTAAGTTTTACATTGTGTTGGTTTGCACATAATTTTCCTATTGTAATGTTATGACTTTCTATGCGCCCTAACATAAAATCAAACACATCAAATAGCAAAGAAAAAGGATTCTTGGATTGCATTCTGTTTATTTGCGAAACCTCTGTTTCTAATATAATAGCGTCAATTTCCTTGGCCCCACGTTTAATAGCTTCTCTTATAGGAACTAAGCTGCCAAAACCTCCATCAGCGTATTGGTAGCCATTTTTAACTAACAAGCTCATAAAAGGAACATAATTACAAGAAGCCCAAATCCAGTCACAAAAATCATTATAGGTGCAATCGTTTATAGATTTATATTCAACTTCATTTGAAGATATATTAGATACGGCAACAACAACATCCTTTTGCTCTTCTTTTATTTTAGTAAACATTTTTTCACTAACACTTGTTTTTATAAGTTTTAGTAAATTTTTACTTTCTCCAAATGTTTTTCTTCCTTTAATAAAATTCCATATAGTGTTAAGGTGATTAATACTGATAACTTTCTCGCCGTGTACTTTCCTTATCACAAATGGATTGTTACTAAATATAGTATTCTGATTGACATTTGTATAAATCGTTTTTAATTCATCTACCATTCCTAGCGCTAGATGTGAAACCATTAAACTTCCTGTTGAGGACCCAATAAATATATCATATTTTTTATGTCTATCTTTCATTAAATGTTCTACAACACCTCCTGCAAAAGCACCTTTGCTTCCTCCTCCTGAAATTACTAATGCTTTTTTCATAAAGCTATCATTGTTTTATTTAATTTAGTCGCATAAAAATATTAAAAATGAATAGAATTACAACCTGTTTTATCATCTTAATTAGTATTACTTCTTGTAAAAATGAATACAAGCCTCGTGAAACCATTACTATTTCTTTAGAAAAGTTTAAAATGGATAGTACAAGTATTCGTGCCATTGAAATTATAAATGATTCTGCCATAGTTTATGCTGGTTCTGTTGGTGATATAGGAATTATTACATCTTCAGGGGAATTAAAAGCTTCTCAAAAAATTATAACAGATACTATTGTTCCTCATTTTAGAGCTTTAGCATATACAAAAGAAGCTTTTTACGCCTTAAGTATTGGAAATCCAGCACTACTTTATCAATCTCAAAATAATGCACTAAATATTGTATATAAAGAAGAAAATGAAAAAGTTTTTTATGATTGTATACAGTTTTTTGATGAACTGAATGGAATTGCAATTGGCGACCCAACAGATGATTGCTTGTCTGTACTAATAACAAGAGATGGTGGAAATACTTGGGGAAAAATGGATTGTAAAGATTTACCAAAAATTGAAGAAGGTGAAGCTGCTTTTGCAGCAAGCAATACCAATATAGCTATTATAGGTGAAAATGCCTGGATTGTAACTGGTGGTTTAAAATCGCGTATTTTTCATACTTCTGATATGGGTTTAACTTGGAATGTTTACAATACGCCTATAATTCAAGGAAAAAACACAACAGGAATTTACTCTGTTGATTTTTATAATGAAAATCAAGGTATTATTTGTGGTGGAGATTATACTGATAAATTTGGAAATTATGCAAATAAAGCAATTACCAATGATGGTGGAAAAACTTGGAAAGTAGTTGCTGAAAATATGCAACCTAATTATGTAAGTTGTGTACAATATGTACCAAACACTCAAGGTAAAGAAGTTTTTGCTGTTTCTACTAATGGTATTTTTTATTCAAAAAATGCTGGTGTTAATTGGATGAAATTGAGCGATGAAGGCTTTTATACTATCAGGTTTGCATCTTCAACTATAGCTTGGCTTTCTGGAAATGAAGTTATTGCAAAAATGATTCTTAATTAAGTGCTAAATAGAATGAAAAATATTTTTAGTTTTTTAGTAGTTATCATCCTATTATTAAGTTGTTCTAACCCATCTAAATTACAAGAAAAATTCACTTGTAAAATAGCTGAAGTTGAAAATTTAAAAATAATAAATGACTTCAATAAAAACTTTAAGTTATCAATTTCAAATAATTGGAAAACAACATTATACTTCAACAAGTATGAGTCTGAAATTTTTGCAGCAGACACTCTTAAACAATTAACAGAATCTTTTATTTTAGGAACATCTTTCAATCTTGGAGTTTTAAATTTTGACATTGATTTTCACAAGAAAACGGATTCAATTTTAAAACAAAGTAACTTAGAAATAATAAATTCTGGTAAAGATTTATTTCAATCAAAACAAGCATATTGGTATTTAGCTAAAGGTTCTAAAAACGGATTTACTTATCATCAATTTAATTTAACTGCAAAACTCTCTGAAAACACCTATTTTAATGGATATTCAGAAATTTATGGAGATAACAATATAAATGAACGAATTTGTGAAACGATTTCAATACTTGAAAAAATTGAATTTTTGCAATAATTTATGAAATTTTGATTGTAAATCCTCAATTGAATACTTACTTTTGGTGAAAATTTAAATAAAATGCAAAAAATAATAGATCGTTTCGTTAAATATGTTAAAATAGATACTCAATCAGATGATAATAATCCTGATTTTCCAAGCACTGAAAAACAATGGAATTTAGCCAATATCTTGGTTAAAGAATTAAATGAAATTGGAATGGAAGATGTTACATTAGATGCTAATTGTTACATTATGGCAACACTACCTTCTAATGTAGATTTTAAAGTTCCAACTATTGGGTTTGTTGCACACATGGATACTAGTCCTGATTATACAGGAACAAATGTTAAACCTCAATTTCACCCAAATTATGATGGGAAAGATATTGTTTTAAATAAAGAACAAAACATTGTTTTATCTCCAAGTTATTTTGATGATTTATTATTATATAAAGGGCAAACGTTAATTACAACTGATGGTACTACCCTATTGGGAGCTGATGATAAAGCGGGTATTACAGAAATAGTTTCAGCAATGGAGTATTTAATAAACCATCCTGAAATTAAGCACGGTAAAATTAGAATTGGATTTACTCCAGATGAGGAAGTTGGAAAAGGAGCTCACATGTTTGATGTTGATAAATTTGGTGCAGATTGGGCTTATACTATGGATGGAAGTCAAGTTGGAGAATTAGAATATGAAAATTTTAATGCCGCTGGCGCAAAAGTTATTATCAACGGAAAAATTGTGCATCCAGGGTACGCTAAAGGGAAAATGATTAACTCTATGTTAATTGCCAGCGATTTTATTGCAGCGCTACCTGCAAATGAAGTTCCTGAAAAAACAGAAGGTTATGAAGGATTTTTTCATTTACATGGTATGAGTGGTGAAGTTGAAAAAACAGAACTTGAATATATTATTAGAGATCATGATTTTAAGTTATTTGAAGGGCGCAAAGCGTTGTTTCAAAAAATAGTTGATGATTTAAATAAAAAACTGGGAAGCGATATAATTGAAGTTGAAATTAAAGATCAATATTTTAACATGAGAGAAAAGATTGAACCTGTAATGCATATTGTTGATATTGCTGAAGAAGCAATGAAACAATTGAATATTAAACCTTTAATTAAAGCAATTAGAGGTGGTACAGATGGGTCTCAACTATCTTATAAAGGTTTACCTTGTCCAAATATTTTTGCTGGAGGTCATAATTTTCATGGGCGTTACGAGTATGTTGCGGCAGAATCTATTCAATTAGCAACTGATGTAGTAGTTAAAATAGCAGAAATTACTGCTGAAAGAGCAAAATAAACAAATTACATATATAAATACTAAAAACTCTCTTCTTTTGAAGGGAGTTTTTTTTGTTATTTAACAATTTGTTAAATATTGTAATTTTTAAAGAATTATATTTTAATAAATAAATATCTTTTATACTTTTGAAATTCAAAAAATAATGAATGAACAATCAATTCTTAGTTTCACTTACCGAGAAATACGGAAGCCCACTTTATGTTTATGATGCTGAAAAAATAAGTTCACAATACAACCGACTTACAGAAGCATTTTCAACAGTTAAAAGCTTAAAATTAAATTATGCTGTAAAAGCAAATTCAAATATTAGTATTTTAAAATTATTTAAAAAACTGAATTCAGGAATAGATACAGTCTCAATACAAGAAGTAAAACTTGGATTAGAAGCTGGCTTTGCACCTGAAAATATCATATTTACACCAAATGGAGTTTCACTTCAAGAAATTGAGTTAGTTGCTAATTTAGGAGTGCAAATTAATATTGATAATCTTTCAATTTTAGAACAATTTGGTAACCATTACCCTAATATTCCTGTATGTGTACGTATAAATCCACATATTATGGCTGGTGGAAACAGTAAAATTTCTGTAGGACATATTGATTCTAAATTTGGAATTTCAATACATCAAGTTCCGCATATTATGCGCGTTGTAGAAAATACAGGAATGCATATTAATGGTATTCATATGCATACAGGTTCTGATATTTTAGATATTGATGTGTTTATAGCTGCAACAGATATACTTTTAAATTCAGCGAAAGAATTTAAAGACTTAGATTTTATAGATTTAGGAAGTGGATTTAAAGTGCCTTATAAAGAAGGTGATATTTCAACCAATATTGAAGAGTTGGGTGAAAAATTATCTAAAAGATTTAATTTATTTTGCAAAGATTATGGTAAAAAACTAACATTAATGTTTGAACCTGGAAAGTTTTTGGTAAGTGAAGCAGGTTCTTTTTTAGTTAATGTAAACGTAGTAAAACAAACTACGTCAACTGTTTTTGCTAGTGTTGATTCTGGTTTTAATCATTTAGGTAGACCAATGATGTACGATTCTTATCACCATATTCACAATATTTCAAATCCAAACGGTCGTGAACGCTACTATTCGGTAGTAGGTTATATTTGTGAAACCGATACGTTTGGTTCTAACCGTAGAATAAGCGAAATTAGTGAGGGTGATGTTTTATGCTTTAACAATGCCGGCGCCTATTGTTTTTCAATGGCATCAAATTATAATTCACGTTATAAACCAGCTGAAGTATTAGTTTACAACGAAAAAGATCATCTAATTAGGAAACAAGAAACATTTGATGATTTATTAAAGAATCAAGTTATTATAGATTTAGATTAAGATTAAGCAAAACTTCGAAAATAATTTTTCGGAGTTTTTTTATTATTCGTAAAAAGTACATTGAAATCATGTTAATTATACGGTTGTTTTAGTTAATAACAAAAAATATATTAAAATTAACATAAAAGCTTTGTAGTTTTATAAAATTGGTTAATTTTGCTTTGTGCAAATAACAACATCATATCAACTTATTGAAAACGCAAACACTTTGTGTCAAATAGTTATTGCAATTACTACTACAAATACGATTACCCTTTAGGGTTTCTTTCAATTCATATCATCTGTATAAATATTCGTTTTCATAAAAAATGAAACAAGGAATATTAGTTAACAAAAATAAAAAATAGTAGAAGATAAAATAAATACAAATGAAAGTATTGAAATTTGGAGGGTCGTCAGTTGCATCCTCAGAAAACATAAATAAAGTAATAAATATTGTTAAAAATAATTCTTATAATCACAAAATAGCAGTTGTAGTTTCTGCTTTAGGTGGTATTACAGATTTGTTGTTAGAAGCTGGGAATTTAGCTTGTAATAGTGATGAAAATTATAAGAAAAGTTTAAAAATAATTGAAGATCGTCATTTACAAGTTGCAAGAGAGTTAATACCTGTAAGTAACCAAAGCGGTGTTTTAGGGACTATTAAAAATATGCTAAACAAATTAGAAAGCACACTGGAAGGTGTCTTTTTAATTAATGAATTATCGAATAAAACCTCCGATAAAATTGTAAGCTTTGGTGAATTATTATCATCCTATATTATTACTGAAGCAATGAAAAACAGCCAATTAGATGCTGTTTTAAAAAACGCTCAGGAATTAATAGTTACCAATGAAAACTTTTCAAATGCTGCGGTAAAATTTGATGAAACAACTATATTAATTGCATCTTTTTTTAAACAAAATAATCATAAAATAGTTGTTTTACCTGGTTTTGTAGCTTTAACCGAAAAGGGTGAAGTTTCAACTCTAGGTCGTGGAGGATCTGATTATACAGCAGCCATTATTACAGCAGCCACAAATGCTTCAATTTTAGAAATTTGGACGGATGTTAGTGGAATGTATACTGCAAATCCAAAAATAGTGAAACAAGCGTTTCCAATAAAAGATATTTCGTATCAAGAAGCGATGGAATTATCCCATTTTGGAGCGAAAGTATTATATCCACCAACAATTCAACCCGTATTAGAAAAAGAAATCCCAATTGTAATTAAAAACACATTTGATGCAAATGCAACAGGGACTTTAATCGCAAAAATATCTTCAAACACAAATCCGATTAAAGGAATTAGCCATATTGAGAATATGGCACTTATAACTTTAGAAGGAAGTGGAATGATTGGTATTCCAGGATTTTCTAAACGTTTATTTGGAGCATTATCTCAAGAAAAAATTAACGTTTCACTAATTACACAAGCATCTTCAGAGCACTCTATTTGTATTGCAATTAATAATTTTGATGCTGAAAAGGCTAAAGTAGCCATTGATTCAGAATTTAGTTACGAAATTGATCAGCACAAAGTAAAACCCCTAATTGTTGAAAAAAACAACGCAATTGTTGCACTTGTTGGTGATCATATGAAAAGTCATCAAGGTATTAGTGGTAAGATGTTTAGTACTTTAGGAAAAAATAATGTGAATATCAGAGCTATTGCTCAAGGCGCTTCTGAAAAAAATATTTCAGCAGTTATAGCTCATAAAGACATTAAAAAAGCATTAAACTCATTACATGCTGCATTTTTTGAAGACCAAACTAAAGAATTGAACTTATTTATAGTTGGAGTTGGAAATGTTGGTGGGAAATTATTAGAACAAATAAAAAAACAACAAAACTATTTAGTTGATAATTTAAAAATTCAAGTGAGAGTAATAGCGCTTACAAATTCTAAAAAAATGCTATTTAATGAAGATGGAATAGATTTAGAAGATTGGAAATTACCATTAGAAAATGCAGAAAACTTAGATTTGGACTTATTTCATGAAAAAGTAACAGCCTTAAATTTTAGAAATAGCATTTTTGTAGACAATACTGCCAATGAGCGTATTTCTAATTTATATGCAGATTATTTAAAAGAAAGTGTTGCTGTTGTTACTTGTAATAAAATAGCGTGTTCTTCTAACTATTCAAACTATTTAAACCTTAAAAAATTAGCAAGAGAATACAATGCTCCATTTTTGTTTGAAACAAATGTAGGTGCCGGTTTACCAATAATTGACACGCTAAAAAACTTAATTGCTTCAGGTGACAAAGTGTTTAAAATTCAAGCAGTTCTATCAGGTAGCTTAAACTTTATATTTAATAATTTTAATAAACAAAATTCATTTTATAATATTGTTCAACAAGCAGGAATTGAAGGATTCACAGAGCCAGATCCTAGAATAGATTTAAGCGGTGTTGATGTAATGCGAAAAATATTAATTTTAGCGCGTGAAAGTGGAACAAAACTGGAATTAAGTGATATTGAAAATGATTCATTTTTACCAAAATCTTCTTTAGAAGCTAATTCTGTTGCGGATTTTATGAAAACTCTAAAAACCGAAGCAGTTCATTTTAATAAAATTCAAGAAAAAGCAGCAACTCATAATTGTAGATTAAAATATGTTGCTGAATTTGACAATGGAAAGGCAAAAGTTGGATTAAAAGAAATCCCATCTGACCATCCGTTTTATAATTTAGACGGAAGCGATAATATTGTACTTTTCTTTACAGAAAGATATAGCAAACAACCTTTAATTATTAAAGGTGCTGGCGCAGGTGCTGATGTTACAGCTTCTGGCCTATTTGCAGATATTATTAGAATTGGTAATAACTAAGATTATGAATGAACTAAAAATATTCGCCCCAGCAACCATAGCTAATGTTTCTTGTGGTTTTGACGTATTAGGTTTGGCACTTGATACTGTTGGAGATGAAATGATTGTTAGAAAAGTGAAGCAAAAAGGTGTTCGAATCACAAAAATTATTGGTCAGAATATACCATTAGAAACACATAAAAATGTTGCTGGTGTAGCAGCTTTAGCCTTGCTAGCTGAAACAGGTAGTGAATTTGGATTCGAAATTGAAATAGACAAACGTATAAAACCCGGAAGTGGTATTGGAAGTAGCGCGGCAAGTTCTGCCGGTGCAGTTTGGGCGATAAATGAATTATTAGGAAAACCTTTCAATAGTACAGACTTAGTTCGCTTTGCTATGGAAGGTGAACGTTTGGCTACTGGTGTTGCGCACGCAGACAATGTGGCTCCTGCCCTTTTGGGTGGATTTACATTGGTAAGAAGTTATGAACCGCTTGATATTGTAAGCATTCATACACCCAATGAATTATATGCAACAGTAATACACCCACAAATTGAAATAAAAACTTCTGATGCTAGAAATATATTAAAAACTAACGTTCCTTTAAAAGATGCTATTAAGCAATGGGGAAATGTTGGAGGATTGATAAGTGGCTTATATACTGAAGATTATGAATTAATTGGAAGATCGTTAGAAGATTATATTATTGAACCAATACGTTCTATTTTAATACCAGCATTTGATGCTGTTAAAAAGCAATCTTTAAAAGCTGGAGCTTTAGGATGTGGAATTTCAGGCTCAGGACCTTCAATTTTTGCATTAAGTAAAGGAAAAGAAAACGCATTAAAAGTAGCAGAAGCAATGAAATTAGTTTACAATAAAGTAGGTATTGATTATGATATTCACGTTTCAAAAGTGAATAAAAAGGGAATTAAAATTTTAAAATAATTATGAAATCAAGAAATTTACGTCAACCTGAACTTGTTTCAGGTTCTCATATAAATTGAGGATTAGTAAGCTGAGATTCTGAAACAAGTTCAGAATGACGAACAAAATTGAATAAACTCTTTATAGAATAAATATAACAATATGAAATACTATAGTTTAAATAAAATAGCACCCAATGTATCCTTTAAAAATGCAGTATTAAAAGGGTTAGCACCTGATAAAGGGCTGTACTTCCCAGAAACAATTACGCCTTTAGTAAAAGGTTTTTTTAAGAATATTTATTATTTTTCAAATGAAGAAATTGCTTTTGAAGTTATTAAACAATTTATAGGTGATGAAATTCCTGAAACCGATTTAAAAAAAATAATTAAAGAAACGTTAAACTTTGATTTTCCTGTTGTAAATATTGAAGAAAATATTTCAACATTAGAATTGTTTCATGGTCCAACAATGGCTTTTAAAGATGTTGGAGCTCGTTTTATGGCGCGTTGCTTAGGATATTTTAATAAGCAAGAAAAAACCGCAAAAGTTACTGTTTTAGTAGCAACATCGGGTGATACTGGAGGTGCTGTGGCAAGCGGTTTTTTAGGCGTGAAAGGTGTTGATGTTGTTATTTTATATCCAAGCGGAAAAGTAAGTGAGGTTCAAGAAAAACAATTAACAACTCTTGGGCAGAATATTACAGCATTAGAAGTGAATGGTACATTTGATGATTGCCAAGCCATGGTAAAAAAAGCTTTTTTAGATGAAGATTTAATTTTAAATAAAAATTTAACTTCTGCAAATTCTATCAATGTAGCGCGATGGCTACCACAACTATTTTATTTCTTTTTTGCTTATAAACAATTAATAAACAAAGAAAAGGACCTTGTTTTTTCTATTCCAAGTGGAAATTTCGGAAATATTTGTGCAGGAATGATGGCGCAACAATTAGGGTTGCCAGTAAAACAATTTATTGCTTCAACCAATGTAAACGACATCGTTCCAAATTACTTAAAAACAGGTATTTACACTCCAAAACCTTCAAAACAAACCATTTCAAATGCTATGGACGTTGGTGATCCAAGTAATTTTGTACGCATCTTAGAAATCTACAAAAATGATATTTCTGAATTAAAAATGCACCTTTCCTCCTATTCATTTACAGATAATGAAACACGAGATGCTATGAAATTAATAAAAAATAATTCGAATTATATTACAGATCCACATGGAGCTGTTGGTTATTTAGGGTTAAAAAAATATTTAGAAACAAACAACAATGCACAAGGTGTTTTTTTAGAAACAGCACATCCTGTCAAGTTTTTAGATGTTGTTGAGCCGGTAATAAATGAAACTATTGAGTTGCCAACACAAATTAAAGAAGTTATTGATAAAGAAAAAATTTCTATAAAAATATCAAATTATGAAGAATTAAAAGAGTTTTTGTTAAATTCATAGAAATTATAATATTTTATGAAAGCAAAACCTAAATTTGAAACGCTCGCTATAAAAAGTACTGAAAATCAGTTTTCTAATGTAGAACCTGTGAGTACTCCAATATACCTTTCAAGTACTTATAAACGTAACAATGATGGCTCTTATAATCATGATTTAGTTTATTCAAGAAGCGATAATCCAAATAGAAGAATTGTTGAACATAGTATTGCCCAATTAGAAAATGGAAAGCATGCATTCGCGTTTTCTTCAGGAATGGCAGCTGCAAGTGCTGTTTTTCAAAGTTTAAAAACTGGCAATCATATTCTTTTACCAGATGATATTTATTACGCTATCAAAAAATTAATGGAAGAAGTTTTTAAACCATGGGAATTAACGTATGATTTGGTGGATATGACTGACTTAAAAGCGATTGAAAACGCTATTAAACCTTCAACTTCTTTAATTTGGATTGAATCGCCTTCTAATCCTCAATTAAAAATAAGTGATATTGCAGCGATTTCAAAAATTGCAAAAAATAAAAACATACTTTGTGTTGTTGATAATACTTGGGCGACACCTGTATTTCAAAACCCATTAGAACTTGGTGCAACTATTGTACTGCATTCTTCAACAAAATATTTTGGTGGTCATAGTGATGTTATTGGAGGTTGTGTTGTTTTAAATGATGATAAATTAGCTGAAAAATTTAAAGCAATTCAAGTATTATCAGGTGCAGTACCTTCTCCTTTTGATTGTTGGCTAATTGCTCGTGGGATTCAAACATTGCACTTAAGAGTTACTAAACAAGCTGAAAATGCGTTGAAATTAGCGCAATATTTAGAAAAACATCCGAAGATTGAAAAAGTAAATTATCCTGGATTGGAAAGTCATTTACAACATTTAATTGCAAAAAATCAACTAAAAAATGGTTTTGGAGCGATGCTTTCTATATTAATTAAAGGGAATGAAAAAGAAACCTTTATAATAGCTACTAAATTAAAATACTTTACTACTGCTACAAGTTTAGGAGGCGTTGAAAGTTTGGTAGAACACCGTAAATCTGTTGAAGGGAAAGAAAGCCCTACGCCTTCTAATTTATTAAGAATTTCAGTTGGGATTGAGCATATTGATGATTTAATTACAGATTGGGAAAGTGCTTTATTAATTTAGTGACAGTTTTTTTGCAATTTAAAAATCCCTTAGCAATTTTATGGCACTATAATAAATATTTCTTAAAATGACGTCTTTGCGAATGTAACACCTTGAAATGAAGCAATCTCATGAGTAGAATCAAAAAATAACTGATTATTTTGTCACTTTGTGAACGCGCCAGATAGCGCGTTGGAGATGTATTGAGAACGGTTAATCTACTATTTTTTTGTCACATCGAGCGCAGTCGAGATGAAACAATAGTTCTTGCCTGCGCTTGAACTGACAATTAAACAGGTTAAAAATTACTGTTCAACTTTATCAATTGGTTTATTTTTTTTCTTCGGTGTAATATTACTAATTGCATTAATTGGCAGTGTAAATTTAAATAAACTGCCTTTGTCTTTTTTACTTTCAACCCATATTTTTCCATGATGCTTTTCAACAAAATCCTTACAAACAACCAAGCCTAAACCAGACCCTTTTTCATTTGCAGTTCCTAGTTTTGTTTTATTTTCATCAATGGTAAATATTTTAATTTTATCTTCGTCATCTACTCCTGTTCCTGTATCTGAGATAGTTACCTCAATATTATTATCAATTACCATGGAGTAAACTTCTACCAATCCATTATTTTTAGTAAATTTAATAGCATTTTCAATAAGGTTTCTTAAAATTACTTCCACCATATTTTTATCAACATTGGCATTTACATTTCCTGAATAAATTTTTTTTAGCGTAATATTTTTCATTTGAGCTGTTTCTTTTAGCTGCTCAATTACTTCGTCTGTAATTTTACCAATATTACAATAAGTAGGATTAAATGCAAGTTTACCTGCTTGATTATTAGCCCAATTTAATAGATTTTCAAGTAAATTGTAAGTTTTTTTTGCTTGGGTATTCATTTCATAAATAAACTTTTCTGATTTTTCAATTTCATAGTCACGCAAGTTATTTTTCAAAATTTCAGTAAATCCTATGATGGAGTTAAATGGGCTTCTTAAATCATGTGCTATAATAGAAAACATTAAATCTTTAGTCTCTACTATTTTTTTTAGTTCTTGTGTTCGTTCTTGAATAATCGTTTCCAATTCAAAATTATATTCGGATATATAATTATAAAGTTCATTTTTAAATACCAATCCTATAAAATTTCCCTCTTTGCCAACAGGTAACACATCCGTATTCATAATCTTCATTTCAGTAAGAACTTCTTGAACAGATTGCTCACAATCCACCAGCGTTTTAATGGATAAACAGTCAATTACCAAAATTTTTGGGTTTGTAATAATATCATTAGTTGTTAAAACACCATAAAATTGGTTTTCATCTTCAACAACCAATGCAGTGCGTTCTAACAATTCCTTTTTAACTGCATTTAAACCATAAAAAGGATTAATTGTTGAGAAATCTCTTCGTATTAAATGCGCAATTTTCATGACTAATCGTCTTCAACAATATTATATGAAATTTTTACTTTAAAATCAACTTTTAGAATTTCCTTTTCAGAAACGTAAGGAAATATACTCTTTTCTAATATTTTTAAGATTCGTTCTTTTGGCATTTTTGATAAAATTCGCTTATTCACAAATACGCAGTCTACATTTCCATGATCTGAATCAATAATATCAAAACCATTTGGAATTAACAATTCAAAAGATTTGGAAATTCCTTGTTTTCCGTGAGGCGAATTTTTACCTAACACCAATATTTCTTCAAAAGGAGGTAATTTTATTTCTTCAAAGCTTAAATTAACAATATATTTTACGCTATTATTTTTAATGTTTTATTTAATTTTGATTAATTTATAATTAAATGTACTATTAATTTTTAATTTATTTCTAGAAATGACTTTTAGAATGATTCTTAATTACGATTATATCATTTTATTATGATCCTTTTTTAAAAGATTACAAATAACAATAAAAAAGAAAATAACCATTCTGATAAAATAAAAATGGTTCAAAATAACGAAAATTTCTTTGAGTTAAATTTTACCAGATACGTTGATAAAAAGGTAAAATACTACCAATCCCATTATTGAATATTTAGTACTTTAGCAGCACAAAATTTAATAAAATGAAGAATACTGCTTTAACTCACATTCACGAATCTTTAGGTGCTAAAATGGTGCCGTTTGCAGGCTATAATATGCCTGTGCAATATGCAGGTATAAATATTGAACATGAAACTGTTAGAAATAACGTTGGAGTTTTTGATGTGTCACATATGGGTGAATTTTACTTAAAAGGTAAAAATGCGCTTGCTTTAATACAAAAAGTAACTTCAAATGATGCTTCTGTATTAACTGATGGCAAAGTACAATATAGCTGTTTACCTAATAATGATGGTGGAATTGTAGACGATTTATTAGTATATAGAATTAACAGTGAAACCTATTTTTTAGTTGTAAATGCTTCAAATATTGAAAAAGATTGGAACTGGATTTCACAACACAACGATTTAGGTGTAGAAATGATAAATAGTTCTGATGAATTTTCTTTACTGGCGGTTCAAGGGCCAAAAGCTGCAGAAGCACTTCAATCTTTAACTAAAATTGATTTGGCTATAATGAAATATTATACCTTCGAAATTGGAAATTTTGCAGGAATGGATGATGTTATTGTTTCAGCTACAGGTTATACAGGTTCAGGCGGATTTGAATTGTACATAAAAAATAAAGATGCAGAAAAAGTTTGGAATGCTGTTTTTAAAGCGGGTGCTGATTTTGGTATTAAACCAATTGGTTTAGCTGCACGTGATACATTACGTTTAGAAATGGGATTTTGTTTATATGGAAATGATATAAACGATACAACTTCACCAATAGAAGCTGGTTTAGGATGGATTACAAAATTTACTAAAGATTTTGTAAATGCTGAAGAAATTAAAAAACAAAAAGTAGCAGGCGTTTCTATGAAATTAGTTGCTTTTAAAATGGTTGATAAAGGGATTCCTAGACATGATTACACTATTATAAATGCTACTGGAGATTCTATTGGAGTTGTAACTTCTGGAACTATGAGTCCAACTTTAAAAGAAGCCATTGGAATGGGTTATGTAACTATTGAAAATTCAAAAGCTGGTTCTGAAATTTACATTCAAGTAAGAAATAAAAATTTAAAAGCTGAAGTTGTAAAATTACCTTTTTACAAGGGCTAAAAATTTTCAGGGATTTTACCCTGAACACCTTCATAAAATTTATAAAAGAAGTTAAAGTCTTCCTCCATATTATCTGTTAAATAATAAGGTTCGGAGATTTTAATTTCTTTGTCTTTAAAATTAAATGTGAACATTACAATTGGCACCTTTGCCCCTTTTGCAATATAATAAAAACCTGTTTTCCATTTAGTTACCTTTTTTCTGGTTCCTTCAGGAGATAATGCTAAAATAAAATTTTCATGAGTATTAAAAACGTCAACAATTGCATCTACTTTGTTGTTGCTTGTACTTCTCTCAATTGGAGTTCCTCCCAACCATCTAAAAATAAATCCAAACGGAGGTTTAAATAAGGATGCTTTACCAATATAATTTGCGGGTAAACCCTCTGCAAATTTTATAGCAACCCCTAGCGGAAAATCTAGCCAATGCGTATGTGGAGCCCCAATAATTACATATTTCTTTAGTTTTTTAGGAAAACTACCTTTCGTTTTCCAGCCTAAAATAGTGTACAAAATAAATCGAGTAAATAATTTCATATAGTTGTTAATAACTCAGCTTTAATTTTAATTGTCTGGCTATGGCGACAAATATAAAAATCTTAATTTTAAAAATTGAATTTAAATTAAAATTGTGATGAGTGAATTTATTTTATACCTTTTAATAGCAATCGTTTTTTTAACAATAGGGTTTTTTATTGGAAAATTATTAACCAAAAATAACTTAGAAAAAGTGACTTCTGAATTAGAAATAAGAAATAAACTATTACTTGAAGATAAACAGTTTAATGAAAACGCAATCAGTAAATTAAATAATGAAAAAATTGATTTAGGTAATGAAAAACATCTGTTAGATTTAAAGCTTTCTGATAAAGTTTCAGATTTAAAACATTTAGAAGAAAAGTTACAAGAAAACAAAGCTGATGTTGAAAAATTACAGGAAAAATTTACAAAAGATTTTGAAATTTTAGCGAATAGAATATTAGAAGAAAAATCTACAACCTTTACCAAACAAAATAAAGAAAACTTAAAGAATATCTTAGAACCACTTCAGGAAAAAATTCAAACTTTTGAGAAAAAAGTGGAAGATACACATAAAGAAAGTATTGACTATCACGCTGCTTTACGCCAGCAAATAGTTGGATTAAAAGATTTAAACCTTCAAATGAGTAAAGAAACTGTTAATTTAACAAAAGCGCTTAAAGGTGATAGTAAAACACAAGGAAATTGGGGTGAATTGGTGTTAGAGCGTGTTTTAGAGAAGTCTGGACTTGAAAAAGATAGAGAATATTTTGTGCAACAAAGTTTTACAAATGATGAAGGTAAAAGAATACTTCCTGATGTTGTAATTCATTTACCAGATGCAAAAAAAATGGTAATTGATTCAAAAGTTTCATTAACAGCTTATGAACAATACATTAATGCTGAAAATGAAAATGATAAAACACAATTTATAAAAGAACATGTAAATTCACTAAAACGTCATATTGAACAGTTAAGCGAAAAGAAATATGAAGATATTTATAAAATTGAATCCCCAGATTTTGTGTTGTTATTTATCCCAATTGAACCTGCTTTTGCAGTTGCCTTAAATACTGATAATCAACTTTATAACAAAGCTTTTGAAAAGAATATTGTAATTGTAACACCTACTACCCTTTTAGCAACATTACGTACCATAGATTCTATGTGGAATAATGAAAAACAGCAGCGTAACGCCATTGAAATTGCTTTACAAGCAGGAAGGCTCTATGATCAATTTGTAAATTTAACAGAGGATTTAATTAAAGTTGGAAATCAGCTAAAAACTGTACAAGGTTCTTATGATGTTTCCATGAAAAAGTTAACGGGTAATGGTAATCTTATAAAAAAGGTTGAAAGTATTAAAAAATTGGGAGCAAAAGGAACTAAAACCTTTAACGATAAATTATTAGAACGAGCCAACGAAGATGATGAGGATTTACAATAAATAGAATAAAAGATGCTCTTGTAAACTCTATTAAACTCGATTTGTCACATTGAGCGCAGTCGAAATGTATTTTAATAGATTTCTCGACTCCGCTCGAAATGACAACAATTTAACTTTTCAAATAACCTCTTAAAATTAATCTACTTTTTTAAAACTTTGCTAAGAATTTCTTCTTTGCTAATTTTTTTAGTACAGAAAACCAATCTTTACAATCCAATGTTTAACAATTAAATTTAATAAATAATTGAAAATAATATTGTAACTAAAATCACAGTTTTATTATTAATTAATTTGGAAATAAAAAATCCTGCACTAGGCAGGATTTTTTAAATTATTTAATTTTTTATATTACCACTTAAATAAGGGTCTATCTGACATCATTTCGTTTGCTTTTTCAGCTACACGCTCTAAGGTAGCTTCATCTTCATAATTTTCAATTACTTCATCAATTAAATCAACAATAGCAATCATATCAACCTCTTTTAATCCACGAGTGGTTACGGCAGCTGAACCAATTCTAATTCCTGAAGTTACAAAAGGAGATTTATCATCAAAAGGAACCATATTTTTATTTACAGTGATATCAGCTTTTACTAAGGCATTTTCAGCCTCTTTTCCACTAATATTTTTATTACGTAGGTCAATAAGCATACAATGATTGTCTGTACCGCCTGAAATAATTTTATATCCTTTTAAAACAAAAGCATCAGCCATTGCTGAAGCATTTTTCTTCACTTGTATTTGATAATGTAAAAAATTATCGGTTAAAGCTTCACCAAAAGCAACTGCTTTAGCAGCAATTACGTGTTCTAAAGGTCCACCTTGATTTCCTGGGAAAACAGCAGAGTTAATTAAACTAGACATTTTTTTAAGCGTTCCATTCTTCAATTTTAAACCAAACGGATTGTCAAAATCTTTTCCAATCATAATAATACCACCACGCGGTCCTCTTAAAGTTTTGTGCGTTGTAGTTGTTACAAAATGACAGTGAGGAATTGGATCGTTTAAAATTCCTTTGGCAATTAAACCAGCCGGATGAGAAATATCAGCCATTAATAAAGCACCTACGGAGTCAGCTATAATTCTGAAACGTTTAAAATCTATATCTCTTGAATAAGCTGAGGCACCTGCAATAATTAATTTAGGCATCTCTTTTTTAGCTGTTTCCTGAATTTTATCATAATTTAAAACGCCCGTTTCTTCATCAACACCATAAAAAGAAGTTTTATATAATTTTCCAGAAAAATTAACTGGAGAACCGTGTGTTAAATGACCACCATGAGATAAATCAAATCCTAAAATTTTATCACCTGGACTTAAAACAGCTTGATAAACGGCTGCATTTGCTTGCGAACCAGAGTGTGGTTGTACATTTACATATTCAGCACCAAAAAGTTCTTTAGCTCTATCAATAGCAATTTGTTCAATAATATCTACAACTTCACAACCTCCATAATAACGTTTATTAGGATATCCTTCAGCATATTTATTAGTTAATACAGAACCTGTAGCTTCCATAACTTGATCACTCACAAAATTTTCAGAAGCAATTAGTTCTATACCGTTAGTTTGTCTTTCTTTTTCATCTTGAATTAAATCAAAAATTAGTTGGTCACGTTGCATTATTTTTTGTTTTTAAAAAATTATGTGCAAAAATACTAATTTCATCTTTCATTTAAACAATTATCTTATATATTTGATATGAAAAATGAATAATAAATAACGAAATAAATAAAACATACTTATATATGCTAATAACAGCGAATGAACCAACAAGAAAATCTTGGTTAAAGATTGAAAAAAGGTGCGACTTTCCAATTCAAAATATTCCATTTGGCGTATTCATAACCAAAGATGACATTATTACTATTGGAACAAGAATTGGCAATTATGCAATAGACCTTGGAGCCTTTCATCAATTAGGTTATTTTAAAGGAATACCTCTAACAGATGATATGTTTATGCAAGATTCTTTAAATGATTTTATTTCTGATGGAAGAAAAACTTGGAGATTGGTTAGAAATAGAATTGCTGAAGTATTTGATGCTGAAAATCCAATTTTAAGAGATAATTTAAAGCATAGAGAAGTTATTATTTTTGATATGAATGAAATAGAAATGCTGTTACCAGTAAGTGTTGGTGATTATACAGATTTTTATTCAAGCAAAGAACATGCAACAAATGTGGGTATTATGTTTAGAGGAAAAAACAACGCTTTAATGCCAAATTGGTTGCACATGCCAATTGGTTATCACGGTCGTTCTTCTTCTGTAGTCGTATCTGGAACTCCAATTAGAAGACCTTACGGACAATCATTACCTAAAAATGAAACAATCCCTGTTTTTGGTCCTACTAAAAGTTTGGATATAGAAATTGAAACAGCTTTTATTACAACCGATGTGAATAATTTAGGCGAACCAATTTCTATTGATGAAGCTGGAGAATATATTTTTGGAATGGTTTTATTAAATGATTGGAGCGCACGTGATATTCAAAAATGGGAATATGCTCCTTTAGGACCATTTTTAGGAAAAAACTTTGCGTCTACAATCTCTCCTTGGATAGTTACTATGGATGCTTTAGAACCTTATAGATGTGAAAGCCCAAAACAAGACCTTACGCCTCTTCCGTATCTTCAACAAAACAGCACAAATAATAGTTTTGATATAAAATTAGAGGCTGTTTTAAAAACTGAAAACGGAGATTTAACCGAATTAAGTGAAACTAATTTTAAACATTTATATTGGACTATGGAGCAACAATTAGCGCATCATACAGTTAATGGTTGTAATGTGAGATCTGGAGATTTAATGGGTAGTGGAACTATATCGGGACCTACAAAAAACAGTTTTGGATCTTTGCTAGAACTTTCTTGGGGTGGAAAAGAACCAATTGAATTAAAAGATGGTTCTTCTCGTACTTTCTTAAATGATGGAGACACCATAATTGTACGTGGCTACTGTAAAAATGAAAATTCTAGTATTGGTTTTGGGAAATGTTCAGGTAAAATTTTACCCGCTGTTAAATTAAAAAAATAAACACTAAATATATAATCATAATAAACCCTAAAATTAATTTTTTAGGGTTTTTTAGTTACTTTTGACAATGATATTGTAATTCTTGTTAAACTATTATTTTTAAATAATTCCTAGATGAAAAAATTAACATTTATTTTAATTTTAATAATCACAGTTGTTAGTTGTAGTAGTGTAAAAAAAGCACAGGAAGCCATAAACTATGGTAATTATGATGAAGCGATTCAAATTACCGTAAAAAATTTAAGAACTAATAAGACTAAAAAAAGCAATCAATCATATATCTTAATGTTAGAAGAGGCATTTGCTAAAGCAACCTTAAGAGACAAAGAAAAAATAGCATTTCTAAAAAGCGATGGAAATCTTGCAAATTTAGAAAGTATTTATAATGGGTATATTATACTAAATAACAGGCAAGAAAGTATAAAACCCTTACTTCCACTTCCTATTATTAATAAAGGAAAAAACGCAAAATTTCAATTTAAAAATTATACAAATGAACTTTTAACTACAAAAGATAAGCTTTCTGATTATTTGTACTTGAATGCCAAAAATCACTAACAAATGCTGAAAGTAAAAACGATTTTAGAAATACGTATGATAATTTAAAATATTTAAATGCTATAAATCCTGAGTATAAAAATACACTTGCTTTATTAGAAGAAGCACATTATAAAGGAACCAATTTTGTGTTTGTAACTATGCGAAATCAAACAAATATGGTAATTCCAATGCGTTTAGAAGATGATTTATTAAATTTTGACACCTACAACTTAAATGATTTTTGGACCGTTTACCATAACAACAAACAGCCTAAGCAGCTGTACGATTTTGAATTAGAACTAAATCTGCGTGAAATAAATATTTCTCCCGAACAAATTCGTGAAAAAGTAATTGTTCAAGAAAAGCAATTGAAAGATGGTTGGGAATATCTAATTGATGATAATGGAAATGCTGTTAAAGATAGTTTAGGAAATACTATTAAAGTTGATAAATTTAAAACCATTCGAAGTAAAGTAACTAAAGACACACAGTTTAAATCTGTACAGGTTGTTGGGCAAGTGAACTATATCGATTTAAAAACTAACCAATTAATTCAAACTTTTCCTTTGGCTAGTGAATTTGTATTTGAGCATAATTACGCTACTTATTTAGGTGATAAAGATGCTATTGATAAAGACAATTTAGATTTTTTAAGATATAAACACGTACCGTTTCCAAGTAATGAGCAAATGGTTTATGATAGTGCCGAAGATTTAAAAAACAAGATAAAAGCTATTATTTCTAACAATCAATTTAGGTAGAAATTCAATCATTGTCATTTCAAGCGGAGTCGAGAAATTTATTATTTAGACATTTCGACTGCGCTCAATGTGACATATTTCTCAAACAACGTCTCCTAATTCTCTAAAATTTCTTTAACAGCATCCACACTTATTTCATAATGTGAACCATGGTAAATAACTTGTTCATTTTTCACTACTAAAACCTGAGGAGATTGGTGATACACATTTAATTTTTCTGAAATTTCATTTGAAAGCGATCTAAAATTTAATAAATCTAAAAAATATAAGTCAATTTCCGCTTCATCTAAATCATATCCTCTCTCAAAACTTTTAAGTGCCATTCTGCTGATTCCGCATCTAGTACTATGTTTAAAAATTAAAATTGGTTTTGTGCTTGATGCTGAAATTATAGTGTCCAATTGGCTACTTTCTGTAAGTGGCAACCAGTTTATTTTTTTATCATTTTCACCTTCATTACTCCCTTTAAACAGTTTATTAAATATTCCCATTTCTATTATTTTTATGTGTTAGTCTTCAAATATGATAATACCTTTCATTAAAAGACAAATTGTCGTTAAACCCTTTAAAAATAAGCCAATATGACTTATTTTGATTACCTTTAATGAAATGGAATATTCTTTGACGCTGCAAATATATACACAAAAAAACAAAACGTTATGAACTTTAATAAATTTACTATAAAATCGCAAGAGGCAGTTCAAAAAGGCCAACAAATAGCCGAAAGTTTGGAACATCAACAAATAGAAAATTCACATATTCTTAAAGGAATTTTTGAAGTTGATGAAAATGTGACTCCCTTCATTTTTAAAAAATTAGGATTAAATATTGACTTGTTAAAAAGTTTAATTAATAAAACTTTAGAGAGTTATGCTAAAGTTACTGGAGGAGAAATATCATTATCGAGAAATGCTTCAAAAATGTTAAATAATGCAGCTACAGAAGCTACAAACTTAAAAGATGAATATGTATCTATTGAACATTTGTTGTTAGCAATTTTAAACACAAAAGACACGACTTCTCAAATTTTAAAAGACCAGGGAGTTACCGAAAAAGGAATGAAATTAGCCATTGACGAATTGCGTCAAGGAAGTAAAGTGACATCTCAAAGTGCTGAAGAAACTTATAATTCACTTAATAAATTTGCACGTAATTTAAATCAGTTAGCAAAAGATGGAAAATTAGATCCTGTAATTGGGCGTGATGAAGAAATTAGAAGAATTCTTCAAATTTTATCGCGAAGAACAAAAAATAATCCAATGTTAGTTGGCGAGCCAGGAACAGGAAAAACTGCTATTGCTGAAGGTTTAGCGCATAGAATTGTAAAAGGTGATATACCAGAAAATTTAAAAGATAAGCAAATTTACTCTTTAGATATGGGTGCACTTATAGCAGGTGCAAAATACAAAGGTGAATTTGAAGAACGTTTAAAATCTGTAATCAAAGAAGTTACTTCTTCAAACGGTGAAATTGTATTGTTTATTGATGAAATTCACACATTAGTTGGTGCAGGTGGTGGTCAAGGTGCCATGGATGCTGCAAATATTTTAAAACCTGCATTAGCGAGAGGAGAACTGAGAGCCATTGGAGCAACAACACTTGATGAATATCAAAAATATTTCGAAAAAGATAAAGCATTAGAACGTAGATTTCAAAAAGTAATGGTTAATGAGCCTGATACGGAAAGTGCTATTTCAATATTAAGAGGAATTAAAGAAAAATATGAAAATCATCATAAAGTTCAAATAAAAGATGATGCTATTATAGCTGCAGTTGAACTTTCTCAACGATATATTTCAAATCGGTTTTTACCTGATAAAGCGATTGATTTAATGGATGAAGCTGCTGCTAAATTACGTATGGAAATAAATTCAAAACCAGAAGAATTAGATGTTTTGGATCGTAAAATTATGCAGTTAGAAATTGAAATTGAAGCAATTAAACGAGAAAAGGATGAAAAAAAATTAGCTTCACTAAAAAAAGAATTAGCTAATATTAAGGAAGATAGAAATGAAATTAATGCGAAATGGGTTAGCGAAAAAGAATTGGTTGAAAATGCACAAGCGAGCAAAGAAGCTATTGAAAACTTTAAACTAGAAGCTGAGCGCGCAGAACGCGATGGAGATTATGGAAAAGTTGCTGAAATTCGTTATGGAAAAATTAAAGATGAACAAGAAAAATTAGATAAACTTCAAAAAGAATTAGCAGAAAACCAAGATTCGGCTTTAATTAAAGAAGAAGTTACCAGAGATGATATTGCTGAAGTTGTTGCAAAATGGACAGGAATACCTGTTACAAAAATGTTACAAAGTGATCGTGAAAAATTATTGCACTTAGAAGATGAATTGCACCATAGAATTGTTGGACAAGAAGAAGCTATTGTAGCTGTTTCTGACGCTGTAAGAAGATCTAGAGCTGGTTTGCAGGATTCAAAAAAGCCAATGGGAACTTTTTTATTTTTGGGAACAACAGGTGTTGGAAAAACTGAATTAGCAAAAGCTTTGGCGGAATATTTATTTGATGATGAAAATTCTATGACTCGTATTGATATGAGCGAATATCAAGAACGTCACGCTGTAAGTAGATTGGTAGGTGCACCTCCAGGATATGTTGGTTATGAAGAAGGTGGTCAATTAACAGAAGCTGTAAGAAGAAAACCGTATTCAGTTATTTTATTAGATGAAATTGAAAAAGCACATCCAGATACTTTCAATATTTTATTACAAGTTTTAGATGAGGGAAGATTAACTGATAATAAAGGAAGAGTTGCCGATTTTAGAAATACCATTATTATTATGACTTCAAATATGGGAGCTCATATTATTCAAGAGAAATTTAAAAAAATGGATATGGAAAAACGTGATTTGATAACTGAAGCAACTAAAGTTGAAGTTTTAGGTTTATTAAAGGAAACTATCAGACCTGAATTTTTAAACCGTATTGATGAAATTATTATGTTTACTCCTCTTAATAAGGTAGAAATTCAGCAAATAGTTAGGTTACAATTAAACGGATTAATTAAAATGTTGAAAGACAAAGACATTCAAATTGAATATACAGAAGATTTGGTTGAAGCTTTAGCAAATAAAGGTTACGATCCTCAATTTGGTGCACGACCTGTTAAAAGAGTTATTCAAAGAGATATTCTAAATCAGCTTTCAAAAGAAATATTATCAGGCAAAGTAATAGCTGAGAGCCATATTTTACTGGATGCTTTTGATGATAAAATTGTATTTAGAAATAAATAGCAACTGAAGCTTTAAAATCTAATTGGCTATCTAAAATCCAACTTTAACTGATATTCCGAGCGGAGTCGATAAATTGGACACTCTAATTCAGTGGACATTTCGACTGCGCTCAATGTGACATATTCATTTAAAATTATACTTTTCATAAAGCCTCTTTTTATGTATATTCGTTTTAGAATTTAAATAAATAATGATAAGAAAAATTATTTTGGTATTACTAATAGTAATAAATGCGTTTAAAGTTAATGCACAAGAAACTGATATTACTACCTATTATTTTATTAGACATGCTGAAAAGGAAAGAACAGATATAACTAATAAAAATCCAGACTTAACCGAAAAAGGTCAACAAAGAGCTGAAAATTGGAGTACCGTTTTTAAAAATGTAGATTTTGATTTTATCTATTTAACAAATTATAATAGAACTATTCAAACGGCAACGCCTACTCCTAAAAGTAAAAATTTATAAATACTATTTTAGGAAAGGAAAAATATTCTGAAATAGATGATCATAACAATTCAAACTTGTATATTGTTACAATTATGAATGATATAGTTAGTGCTATTTTATTGAAAATAGAATAGTAAATCTTATTTATTAAAGTTACAAATTGTAGTACATTTGCAATAATATGCAAAAGAAGATAAACATACGAAATAAAAAGGCTCGTTTTGAATACGAGATATTGGATAATTATACAGCTGGAATCCAACTTACGGGAACAGAAATTAAGTCTATTCGTGAAAGTAAAGCACGAATTACGGAAAGTTTTTGTGAGTTTAATGAACAAGGCGAATTATTTGTTATCAATATGTTTATTGAAGAATATTTATACGGTCATTCTTATAACCACAGCCCTAAAAGTGAACGTAAACTTTTACTAAATAAGGGCGAATTAAAAAAACTACAAAAGGAAGTTCAAAATGTTGGTTTAACCATTATTCCTTTAAAATTATTTTTAACAGATAAAGGCTGGGCAAAATTAAATATTGCGCTTTGTAAAGGGAAAAAGAACTACGACAAGAGAGAAGTAATCAAGGATAGGGAAAATAAAATTGATTTAGCTAGAATTAAGAAAGACTTTAATTAATTCAAATGAAATTAGTAGCATTTTTTAAATTAATACGTTGGAAAAATTTGCTTCTGATTCTTTATGTTCAACTTTTATTAAAGTTTTTAGTATTTAATTCTTTCAATATTGAAATCAATCTTTCTTTAGTACAATTTATAATTTTACTTCTCTCAATACTTTTAATTACAGCTGCAGGCTATATCATAAATGATATATTTGATATAAAAACCGATTTAATTAACAAACCGCAAAAAGTTATTGTAGCAAAAAATATTTCAATAGAAAAGGCGCAACAATTGTATTTAGTATTAAATGCTATAGGTGTTATTTTAGGTATAGGATTGTCTTTAAATATTGAAAAACCATCTTATTCATTTATTTTTATTGGAACTTCACTACTACTCTATTATTATTCTAAAAAATTTAAATCAAAACCTTTAATTGGCAACGTAATTGTATCAATATTAACTGCATTCAGCATTCTTATTTTATACATATTTGATGTCAATAAAACAATTCAAAACCCAAATCAGCAACTTATTATAACTATAATTTTAGGATTGTCAGTTGTTGCTTTTTTCTTAAACTTCAGTAGAGAAATAGTTAAAGATATTGAAGATGTAAAAGGTGATTACAGTTTAAAAATGAACACATTACCAATTTTAATTGGAAATAAACGAGCTGCTAAAATAGCTTCGTTACTATGTGTTTTTCCATTAGGTTTATTAATTTTTAGTGTGCTAAAATTTGCATCAATCTATAAATTAACATCTTTATATATAGTAGTATTCACAATAGTTCCTTTACTTTATGTTACGTTAAGATTACTAAAGGTAAAAGCAATTAAAGATTTTAAAAAAATAAGTACATTCTTAAAAATAATCATGTTTTTAGGAGTTAATGCACTTCTCATATTTTCATTAAATATATAAAAATGCTTTCAGAAAAATTTAAAGATAAACATATCATTCTAGCTTCCGCTTCACCAAGACGCCAAGAATTATTTAAAGAACTTGGTTTAAAGTTCACTATTAAAGTAAAATCTATTGAAGAAAAATATCCATCTACTTTAAAAGAGGAAGAAATCACCAATTATTTAGCAGAATTAAAAGCCGCAGCTTTTGAAAATGAATTAAATGAAAATGACATTGTTATTACTTCTGATACTATTGTTTGGCATAAAAATAGACCTTTAGAAAAACCGAATAATAAGTTAGAAGCAATTAAAATGTTACAAGAACTATCCGGAACAAAACATAAAGTGATTACTTCTATTTGCATTAAAACATCAACTACTCAAAAAGTATTTTTTGATACAACAGTTGTTTATTTTAAACAACTAGCTTCTGAAGAAATAGAATTTTATGTTGAAAATTACAAACCTTTTGACAAAGCAGGTGCTTATGGAATACAAGAATGGATAGGATTTATAGGGGTTACAAAGCTTGAAGGGAGTTATTTTAATGTAATGGGATTACCTGTGCATAAGTTATACGAAGAATTGTTAAAAATGTAGTTTCGTATCGTTAAATATCCTTATTTTTGAACGATTTTTAATAAATAATAAGATGAAAAAATACACATTTACAGAAAAAAAAGATACTCGATCTGGTTTTGGTGCAGGATTAGCTGAATTAGGTGATACTAATGAGAATGTAGTTGCACTTTGTGCTGATTTAGTAGGCTCATTAAAAATGGAAAAGTTTATTAAAAATCATCCTGAGCGATTTTTTCAAATTGGTATTGCAGAAGCAAATATGATGGGAATTGCTGCTGGATTAACTATTGGTGGTAAAATTCCTTTTACAGGAACATTTGCAAACTTTTCAACTGCAAGAGTTTACGATCAAATTCGCCAAGCTATTGCCTATTCAGGGAAAAACGTAAAAATATGTGCTTCACACGCAGGACTAACATTAGGTGAAGATGGTGCAACACACCAAACTCTTGAAGATATAGGTTTAATAAAAATGCTGCCAGGAATGGTAGTAATAAATCCTTGTGACTACAATCAAACAAAGGCTGCAACAATTGCTATTGCTGATTATGTTGGTCCGGTATACTTGCGTTTTGGGAGACCAGCTGTACCAGTTTTTATGCCTGAAGATCAAGAATTTATTATTGGAAAAGCAATTCAATTAACTGAAGGAAAAGATGTTACTATTGTAGCAACAGGGCATTTGGTTTGGGAAGCATTGCAAGCTTCTGAAAAATTAGAAGCAATGGGGATTAGTGCTGAAGTGATAAATATTCATACTATTAAACCTTTAGATAGTGAAGCTATTTTAAAATCTGTTGCAAAGACAGGTTGTATTGTTACAGCTGAAGAGCATAATATTATGGGAGGTTTAGGAGAAAGTGTTGCGCGTATTTTAGTGCAAAATAATCCAGTCCCTCAAGAATTTGTAGCTGTTAACGATAGTTTTGGAGAATCTGCTACACCTGCTCAACTAATGGAAAAATATGGTTTAACTGATAATGATATTGTTGCAGCAGTAAAAAAAGTTATTTCAAGGAAATAACGGTATAATTATTGCGTTTATAGTTTATTATAAACCCTAAATTTAAATTAGCATGAACAAAAGAATTGCATTATTTTCAATCATTTTTTTATCAACACTTTATTTTGTGAACGCACAAAGCAGTTTTGGTATTAAAGGAGGCTTAAGCTATAACTCAAATGGAGAGCTTAAGGGATTTGGATCAGAAGTTACTGAAATTTATAAGAATGAGGGAAAGGGAAAATCTGGTTATAATATTGGTTTCTATGGTAAATTAGACTTAGGACCTATTTTTTTAAGACCAGAATTAGTTTATACCAAAACAACTAGTGAATATGTTTTAAAAACAGGAAGTACTGAAGATTATAAAATATCTAAATTAGATATGCCTGTTTTGGTTGGCATTAAACTAATTGGCCCTTTAAATATATTTGCAGGTCCTGCTTTTCAATATTATTTAAATAATGATTTAAAAGGTATTAATATAAGTGATGTTAAAAATAATTTTTCAGTAGGAATGAATATAGGAGCATCAATTGAGTTAGGAAGATTGGGAATTGATGTTCGATATGAAAGAGGTTTAAGTAAAAATGAAGCTAACTGGTCAAATGCCGGAAATACATTTACGCTTGATTCAAGACCAGAACAATTGATTTTTAGTTTATCGTATAGCTTGTCAAAAAAGAAATCATAGTATTAAATTATTTTAAATTAAATCGTCTAAAAGGTTAGTTTTAGACGATTTTTTTTTATTTTCAATACCAATTTTTATTACAATTATTCTTTTAAATAATAGTAAAAAAAGAAGATAAATTTTAAAACGACCAACCAAATTAATAACTCGAATTTCTAATATTATTTATGATCATATGATATCATAATAACAAATCTCTCAATTTAGATTTGTTGCTTTAGTTATTGAGTACAGCTAATTAATTTTATAGTTATAGTTTTCGTAGTATTTTGGATAGCATATCGGATTTTTTCATATTCATTTTTTTACGTAAACGATAGCCTATTTACTTCAACACTTTTTGGAGTGATATTTAAGATAGAAGTCATCTCTTTTGATGTTAATTTTAAGCGTAATAATGAACAAAGTTTTTTTTCGTTATCTGTTAATCATCTATATTCAATGCTACAGATTTTGAAGTTTTAAATATATTTATCATACTATAAATTTTGTTTTATTACCTTAAGCTAAAGTTAAGTATAAAAAAATTAATGATTTGACATTAATTATAATGTAATTTTATAAAAATTTAAGTAGTAACTAAAAAATTATTATTTGTCTGATATATAGTATTTTATAAAACCTTAGTAGTATATAGTTATGAGATTTAAAATATATTGTAGTGTTTATGTTTTGTTTAAAAAAAATGATGCAGTACATGAAATTAACTTATGTAGGTTCACAATTCCATCTTAAATTAATAAAAGGAGGACTCTTATAAAAATTAATTTTGATAAATAATTGAACCAAAAGGAATAAATATTATTCAGAATTGGTATCAGCTTTTAAAAGTTGATACCACAATTAAAATTAGAAAATTAATGTTGAATACTCTTAAAAAGATACTTCAAGCCAAAACGATCTTCCACTCATTTCAACTCTTTTTACTTTAAAAACTTCATCAACACTGGTTGTATGAATAGTTACACCAAAATTTGATGTTCCATAAGGACCTTTATGAATATTACGCTGTGAATTTGCAAATATTAGGTCACCAACTTCTGGTACATTTTCTGTAGTTCTTTCAAATATAGAAAAATAAAGTTCTCCTGTTGATGAGGAAAATTGTACAACCCCGCTTGAAACAAAAAAATCATCTAATTTTTCAAGTGCATCTTTATAGAAAATTCCTTCTTTTTTATAATCCATAATATAATTTAAATAATCAGTTGCATTATCTTTTGAGACAGCTCTATACCATTCTTTTTCTTCGTCTGCAACATCTTGCAAAACTTGTATCAATCCATTTGCTTCATTTACATGAGAACAGTCTGGAAAGTTTTTTAAGTGAATTTGAAAATCTGAAATGTCAATACTTTCTTTAATTCTGTTCCAATCATTACTATCGCTTACTGTTTCTTCTATATCATTAGTTTTATTAGTAGATATTGAAGTTTCTTCTGGTAGAGTAGTATCTGGTTCATTTCCAGAAGTGAAATATAGTAAAGCTATTATCACAATGAATGCCCCAATAACATATTTTGCAACTCCTTTCTTTTTAGGTTTCAGCTCATTTTTTTCGACTACTACTTCTTTCTTAGGAATTACAGGAGTTTCAACAATTTTAGGTTTGTCCTTTTTTGGTTCTACAACTGATTTTTTAATTGCTGGCTCAATTTTAGTTGAACTTTTATCCAAATTCAAATTTAGTGCTTGGAGTAGAATTTCCATTCCCTTCACTTCATCTAAGTGATAATCAATATGCTGAATACGTCTTAATCTAAACGGAACATCACATTCTTCAATTTTTATTGGAATTACACGTTTCTTTTTTTCTAATGCATATGAAACTTCATCCATAACATTATTTGAATCCACTGAGTTTTTAGATAGAACTAATAAAACGTCCTGACAGGTATCTAAAGCAGATTCTATTGAGCTATCCCAATGACCTCCAGGTTTTATTTGTTTATCCAGCCATAAATTAGCACCTGCTTCTCGTAAATTCTTTGTGAATTTAGCTACAAAATCAGAATCTTTCCGAGAATAACTAATAAAAATAGTATTCGAAGACATAATAAATAATTTTAGTTAGTAGTAGTTTAATTATTTAAATACCAATATAGTAAATATTATTTTAACTTAATTAAATTGTGTTAACAATCAAATTTTAAGTCAAAAAACTAGTATGCAAAAACTTTAAAAAATCATCGTCTGGATTATCGGTATTCATTAAGCATACATAGGCTTTGTAAGCGTTTGTATACATCGAAATTTTTTCTCTTATACCTGCCATTTCTGAAGCTTTTTTATAGAATTCTTTGGCAATATCTAAATTATCCAGATACAAATTTGCTTCTGCTATTGTGGCATATTTCCATAAATTATCTCTGCAACTTTTAGTAGCTTCTAAGGCCTGATTTGCATATTTAAGCATTTCAGTTTCACTACCTTTAACAACAATACTCAAAAAGGCAAGGTTAATAGCTTGATAATAAATTTGGTTGAGATTATTTTCAGCAACGGCTTGGTTTAGACCTTTATTATAATACTCAAATGCACTAGCTCCATCTTCTTTTGAATAGGATTTCAAATAAGATCTTTTATACCTTCCACCTATCAAACCAAATAAGTCCATATTATCTTTTGCCAACGGATGATTTTCTATAATTTCTAAAGCTTCTTCCTTTCTGTCCATTCCTTCTAAACTAAAAGTTAATTGCTTTAATCCATTAAGATCTATAGAATCTACTATTGGCAATAGCTTTTTTACAACTGCATCATATTTACCAAGCGCTAAATTAATTTCTTCATTATTAGTATATTGATTATAAAATTCATTATCTGTTAAAGTGTTTAATATTAGATAATAACAATCATTATGTTCATCTTTTGGTTTAACCATTGATAAATGATCACCTTCAATTGTTTCACAATATTCTTCAGGAAAAGGGCCAAAGCAAGACTTGTTATTTACATATTCATCTTTAGTACCTGCAGCAATTTTCAATTTAAAAGGATATTGGTTTTTAAAAATAGTTTCCCACTCTTTTCTCAGCGTTAAAATAAAATTACCTTGACTACTTAATTGTTGGTATTTATTATTAAATAAATTAGTTATTATGGATGCGTCTATACCATTATTTGGTGAACCCAATAAAATTAAATGAGAAATTTTACTTCTTAGTTCATCACTAAGATTTATGATTGCTTTTTGAGCTACTAATCCACCCAAGCTATGAGCTACAATTGCAATTCTGTCATATTTATCAAATTTATACTTAAAAGATGTTGCTAAATAGTCTGAAATTTTATCAATATCGCTTATTCCTGCCCAAATATCTTTCCCAAATTCAGGGTTTACATTTTGTGAATAGCCTAAAGGTTTCATATCCCAACCATTCATTTTTTCATCTTTCATCAATAATTCAGGAATAATACCAAATGTTTCAGCTGCTTCACCAGAAAATCCATGAACAAAAAGCAGCAAATTATTAGCTTCCTTTTTTTCCCTATAGGACGTAACAACTTCTTTTAAGGCTTTACTTGTTGTTTTTTCAGAATTAGCTGTATTATCAATTGAAATTGATTCTCTAATTTCTTTTGGGACATAACTAAGTGCGAAATTATCATAATTTTGAAGATTTACATATGGATTTTGATTTACACCCTTCTCTTTTGCTTCTTTAGGCACTTCTTTTTGCAAATAAGCTATAACTTCTAAAATTCTAATAAATGGTTCTTCAAATTGAGATTTATGTTTACCCTGAAATGCTTTAATTAAATACTTTGTAAATAAACTATTTCTATCACTCCCAAATTGAAATGATTCTTGGTCTTCTCTACACGATGAGATAATAGAAACACCACGTTCATTATCTATTTTCTGACCTAAACCATCAGCTATATCAGAACTCTTGGCTTTAACCGCAGATTTATTTTTAACAGTACTAGTACTATCATTATTTAAAAAATTTCCTTTTGTCATTCCTTCCGCATGACAACAATCTAAAAAGAAAATTAATCGTTTAGATGTTAAACCATTTAACTTCTTTTTTAATTTTGATGCACTCACCCAAGTTTTTTTAACTTCTTCAGCAGTCATCCCATCTTTCATACCATAGGGTACAATATAATATTTACCCAACCCAAATCCTCCATGTCCTGAATAATATATAAAAATTGAAGAATCCTCATTGGTAATTTTTTGAAGCTTATCAAATGCCTCTAATATATCTTGTCTGGTAGATTTAATTCCACTTACTAAAATAACATTCTCTGGATCGTAACCCGCAAGTGCTTCATCAACTAATAAATTATAAATATCTGTTGCATCATTAAGAGTATCTATATTTTCATCTCCTACTCCAATCAAAAGCGCATATGCATTCTTTAACTTTCCCATAAATTTTATAATTTTAAATTAATATATAATAATTGAATTTTATTAACTTGTGATTGACTAATTGTGTTATCAACTGAATTTGTTAAATTAATTAGCGTTTGAAATAATTTTCCATCTTGTGGTGAAATAGCTTCCAATTTTAATAATTCATTTTTAAGCTCTATCGTTGATTTATGTTCAGTAACTATATTGTTTTCTTGTGATTTTAAAAAAATTCGATGATTTAATTCATCTCTAATGCTTAGTATTTGATGAAAGGGAGTTTTAGGTATATCATTGACTTTTTTCTCTCCAATCCGAATTCCTGATTTTGAAATTATTTCAGGAGTATTAGAAGGTAAATTATTTTCAATAGCTTCATCAATTTGTTGGTCAAATTTTAATGAAATTCCTGTTGAACTTGCATCAATACCGCTTAACTTTTTCATAATATTTGCAAAATGTTTTCTGAAAATCCAAAAAATTATTAGCAATGTCATTGGCCAGATAAGATGCCCTATTACCTCGCTAATAAATTTTAAATTTGTTATAACACCATTTACACCTTCGGAAGAATCTTGAAAAGCCATCTGTATTTATTTGATTAGTTAGTTAGTTAGTTAGTTTGTTAGTTAATTTAGTTAGTGCCAAAAATTTAAAACCTCTTTAAATTCTTTATCCTGAAAATAAGGAATAAAAATAGGGTCGTTCATATAAGATGTTGGTGTAAACAAATTGCCTTGAGCAACTGCTTTTAATAACTGCTTTATTGCTTGTTTTTTATCACCTACTATTGCAAAATATTGCGCTAAAGCATAATCAATTGCTCCATATTGATAAGCTTCTTCCAACAATCTTAATTTATTAAGTGTAGCTTTAGATTCAGCAGTTTTACCAATTTTATACTGGCTACTTGCTAATTTAGAGAGCAAGTAGCCATTGTTAGGGTTTTTAACAATATTTTTCTGTAATAATTTTGCTGCTTCATTATAATTTTCAGTGTAAAAATAAGCTAAAGCAAGATTTCCAAATTCATCGTTTTTATTGCAAGATGAAATTAATTTATCAAAATAAACAGTCGCTTTTTCTTTTAAATTAACTAATAAATATTCCTTTGCAATGTGCAAATACAACGCTTGAATGTCATTTAAAGAGCTAGATAATTCATATTTTGAAATAAATTCATCAACTTTCAAATAATTCTTTGAACGAATAAAAGCAGTAAATAAGGGTCTTTTTAAATTAATTTTATCAATTTTTTCATTGATATTAATTAATAACTCTTTAGCTGTTTTGTAATTTCCTAATTCAATGTCTGATAAAGCTTTTACATAGATTCTATATTCACAATAAGTACAATTTTCAACATCCATTCCTTTCATTGAAATTTCTTTAAATATTTTATCAACATCTTCAGGTTTATTCACAAATTGAAGTGCCACAGCCATATAGCTTTCATTAGACAATAAATCAAAAGGTGTAATTGAATATTCTTTTTGCAAATAATAATAAACCTTATCATTTGTCCCTTTTAATAAAGCTTCATACATATTTAATAAATTTTGTTGCCTATGATTTGTAAATGATGTTGGTACAATAATTTTACGTAAAGAATCAGATTTTTTAAAATTGCCAATATTATAATAATGAGCTACTCTTAACACTTTAGGTTCAAAATAGTTAGAATCGGATTCTATTGATTTATTAAGTAAGTCTACATACAATTTAGGGTTTGCTATATTTTCTTTTGCATCTAGCAAATATTTATACGCTTCAAATTTAGGAGGGAACTCTTCTTGTAAGTTTGAAATTTTATTTTCTTCAGTAATTAAAAATCCTAAAATAAGTTGTGTTAATTTTTCTATACATTCTAGAGGTGAATCTGTGTCACATTCTATTAACTTAAATGAAATTAATTGAATATTTTTTTCTCCATCAGTAATTGAACCTTGAAATAATAATTTATCATTTTCCAAATAAAAATTTCCAGAAATTAATTTGGCCGCATTAAAATATTCTTCAATAATTTTTTCATTATTTATTGGTGTAAGATTCTTTGAAGTATTTATTTGACCAATATAATTATCAACAATTTCAGGAGAAACAACTTGACCAACATTATTTTCTGTAATTCTATGAATTATCCAATCGGCAGTCATTTTACTAACAATATCATATTTTTTATCTCCTGTATTATTCCCAAATTTAAGTACTGCAATTTTATCGCTAATTTCTACTCTTTGAGAAGATATAGCTGTATAAATACTATTATTAATAATTATTACTATAGACAAAAATGAAAGAATGCTAATAATTAGTAATACTGAAAAATACATTTTTTGAAAAGGGCTATTTTTTAATTCTCTTTTAACTAAATCACCTTGTTCATCAAAAACCTCTTTCTTGTAGTCTAAATGTACCAGATGATATTTCCACACTAAAAACCCATTCACGGGGAAACCAAATAATACTAAAACAATAAAATAGGTCACTGATTTTTGAGGAAGTCCTAACGGTTCCCAAGTAACCGCTAATACTTGCAGAAGCACCCAACTTGATACAATATAAATAGAAAGTTTTTTAAAAACTTCTTTATTATGGCATTCTTTTATAAATTTTTTTTTATTCATTTTTAGTTATAAACACTTCATATACAGTAGTATATAATTTCTATTATTAAGATTTATTTGGAATTATTAATTTTTTTTACTAATATAGTAAAATATTAACTAAAAAAAATACAAAATGTCTAAACAGGAAAGCGAAGATATTAAACCAAAAACAGGAATTACTATTAAACCTAAAACGGGTATTACTATTAAACCTAAAACTGGTATTACTATTAAACCAAAATAATTTTAAATTTAATGTATGATACTTTTACCAATAGAGTTCTAAATAAGACAGTAATAATTACTGTCTTATTTATTTAATAACGAATTCAAAATCCAAATTCTACAATTACTTTTTAAATCTTGAATAAATAATCATTTTTTTCTTCATATTTATAAAATAAACCCCTGTTAGAAGAATAGTTGCAGCTATTAAGGATTGGGTAGTAATTTGTTCATTTAAAAAATACCAACCCAATGCAAGTGCAATAATTGGGTTTACATAGGTAGATGTAGCCACTTTTTCAGGAGAAACGGTTTTTAAGAGGTAGTTAAAAGCTGTAAATGCTACAATTCCACCAAAAATAATGAGTAGCACCATGGATAATTGAACAGGCTGACTCCATTCAGTTGGAAAAATCCATACTTCACCAAATAGCAAACTTGCAATTAATAGCATAATACCACCTGTAATCATTTGATAACCCGTATTCACAAAATAATTTGAAGGCAAATCAGCTTTAGCAACAAATAAACTACCATAACTCCAACTTACCATACATATAAATATCATAATTATCCCTAGCACTGTATCTTCTTGAGTAACGATCTCTTTTTGGCTTACTAACAAGTAAATACCAATAACGCCAAGAATAACACCAACTATAGACATTAATTTAATTTTTTTTCCATCAATAAAACGCATTAATAATAAAACCACTAAAGGTTGCGCAGAAACTTCAAGAGCAGCAAAACCACTATCAACATATTTAAGTGCCCACACAACTACTCCATTTCCAAAACTTAAAAATAAAAAACCTGCCACAATCGTATTAAAAAATTGTTTTCTAGTTATGGAAAGCTTAAACCCTAAAAATTTTGCTATTATAAATATTAATATACCTGCAGTTATAAATCTCATAGAAGCAAGCATAAATGGAGGTAATTCTGTAACTGCTATTTTATTCAGTAAATATGTTGAACCCCAAATCGCATAAATAGAAAAGAATGCCACAATAATAAGTAATAAGTTTCGAGGTTTTTCCATACAGATTTATAATTTTTTAGGCTGTTTTTTAAACGCCAATATTAAGAAATTCAAACTAATTAATTCTGTCAATAAACAAATTAAATTGTAGAGAACATTCTTAATTAATAAAATTCATTTATCACTATATAAATATTGAATATGAAAAATTTCAGCCTACTATCCTAAGGTTTTAAAAGTTATATGTCGTTTTATTATTGTAAATCACTTTATTAATTTAAGTTAAAAAACATTGTTATTAAACTAATATTTTTATAAATTTGCAATCTTCTAAAATAATATTTTACTTCAATACTATAAAGTAAATTTTTACGTATAAATTACCCATTTAATTGGGAAACAGTATGAAACAAAGAATTTTAATTGTTAATAGTGGCGGTGATTGCCCTGGAATGAACGCCGTAATAAGAGCCATTGTAAAACGTTCTTATCAAGAATCCAATTGGGAAATTATAGGGAGTATAAATGGGTTTGATGGTATTTTATCAGAACCTCTTGAAATATTGCCACTTACAAAAAAACAAGTTGAAGGAATTCACATTCAAGGTGGAACTATTTTAACTACTAACAACAAGCGTAATCCATTTAATTACCCAGTAAAACAAGCTGATGGAACGACTAAAAATGAAGATGTTACCGATAAATTAATTTACAACCTTAAAGTTTTTGGCTTTGATGCTGTCATTCATATTGGTGGAAATGAATCTCATAAAATTTCTCTTAAATTATCTCAAAAAGGAGTAAATATTGTTGGAATCCCAAAAACTATAAACAACGATTTAGCTATTACCGATTATTCCTTTGGATTTCAAACAGCTGCACAAGTAGCTACTGAAGCTGTTGATAAATTAATAACTACTGCAAGATCTCACAATCGTGTTTTAATTTTAGAAGTTATGGGGCGTGATGCAGGCTGGATAGCTTTGCATGCTGCAATTGCAGGAGGTGCCAATGTTTGTCTGATTCCTGAAATTCCATTTAATATGGATAAGGTTGTAAAAAAATTAACTTCAAAGTATTCAAATTATGGACGTGGCTATGCAAATATTGTAGTAGCAGAAGGTGCCCATTTTAAAAATAAAGAAGGTAAGATTATGCAAGGCAGTATTGCTCGGAAAATAGCATCAAAATTGAAGGAAATAAATTTTGAAGCTGATGTAAGAGAAACTATACTTGGTCACTTGCAACGAGGAGGAACCCCAATTGCATTTGATAGAATTTTAGCAACAGAACTTGGAGTTAAAGCATTTGAATTGGTAAAAGAAAAGAAATTTGGAACCATGGCCATTCATAAAAATTCTGAATTATCACATATTTCTTTGGAAAAGGTTATTAATCAGTACAATAAAGTTAATTTATCTCATAATTTAATTCACACAGCTAAAGGGATAGGTATTAGTTTTGGTGATTAATAATTATTTTAAAATAGACAACAATACAAAAATATTCAAATAATAATGAAGAAAAAAGCATTAGTATTAACAGGAGGAGGCGATTGCCCAGGATTAAATGCAGTAATTAGAGGAATTGTAAAACGTGCTGCTCAAACAGAAGATTGGGAAGTGGTTGGAAGTATACAATCATTTGATGGGGTTTTACGTGAGCCAACAGAAATAATTGAGTTAAGTGAAAAAAGGGTTTCAGGTATCCACTATCAAGGTGGTACAATACTTGGAACAACTAATAAAGGTGGTCCTTTAGCTTGGCCTGTTAAAGAAAATGATGGCACTTGGTCTTATATAGACCGTTCAGATGAAATGATTCGTAAATTAAAACATTTAGGAATTGATGCTGTAATAAGTATTGGTGGTGATGGTTCACAACGAATTTCACAAATACTATTTGAAAAAGGATTGAATGTTATAGGTGTTCCTAAAACTATTGATAACGATTTATCTGCAACCGATTATACTTTTGGATATCAAACAGCTGTACAAATTGCTACGGAAGCTGTAGATAGATTGGTAACTACGGCAGCTTCACATAACCGTGTAATTATTCTTGAAGTTATGGGTAGAGATGCTGGCTGGATTGCTTTAAGTTCAGCAATTGCGGGTGGTGCAGAAATTTGTTTGATTCCTGAAATACCTTATGACATAAATAATGTTCTTAAAGTTATTAATAAACGCTTCAAAAATGGGAAAGGACATGTTATTATTGTAATTGCAGAAGGTGCTAAACCTATAGATGGCGATATTTTGTCTAAACAAAATGATGAAGTTGGGAATGCAAATATAAGATTAGGTGGTGTTGCCCATAAATTATTGGAAGATTTAAAAGCTGCTGGTTGTGATGCTGATATGAGAGAAACGGTTCTTGGACATTTACAACGTGGAGGTGTACCAATTGCATTTGATCGTATTTTAGCTACTCAATTTGGTGTTAAAGCAATGGAATTAGCATTAGAAGGAGATTTCGGTAAAATGGTAGCGTATCAACATCCGAGCATTGTATCAGTTCCTTTCATAGAAGCAATTAGTAAATATAATATTATTAAGCAAGATTCGTCATTAGTTCATACTGCTCGAGGAATTGGAATGTCTTTTGGAGATAAATAATAGTTTAAAAATAACTGTTGGGTGCTATTAGTTTTTAATGTAAATTTTTCATCAATTCGAGCGATTTTCAATAGAAAATTGTATCGAGAATAGAAAAATTAGTGTTAAAAAACCGTTCTCGATAAATTTTTTGTTTCATTTCATTGCTCAAAAAACACTCAAACTGACGTTTTTAATAATTACACCCAATTGGTTAAAAATAATATTTTTTGCTTTAATCTAAAACTCGTTATAGTTAAATTGGTAAAATGAGGAATAAAAACTAATATTTCTGTTTAGGAGTTGTCACTATTTTTGAAACTACTTCATTTTTATACAGCAACACATAAATTGGCTACTAATTTATTTTTTGTTAAATGATAAAAATAGTTTTTATATTTAATATTATACGTTTTGTCAATTACACCAAAATTTTATATATATTAGATGTATCCAATCACTCCCCTTCCAAAATCAAAAATGCAACTGTTATTGGAACTATAAAAAATTTATAAATCAATTATTTAAAAATCATTTTGATTACCAAAGCTTTAAAACATGTAAGAATTATCTTAATTATCTTTCTCATAGCTAGTTGTCATAAAGATTCTAACATGACAATTGACTCTCCAATTGAACTAAATAAATTTATACACACTTTTGGTAAAGAAATTATTGCCGCTAATGGGACTCCTATCTACTTAAAAGGTGTAGCTTTCGGCAACAATGTTTGGTCAAATAATTCAATTTCTTATCTTGATGATCACAGTGAAATTGATTTTGAACGCGTTCATCAAATGGGTATGAATGTGGTACGCTTTTACTTGAATTATCTCTTTTTTGAATCAGATGCAATACCTTATCAATACAGTCAATCTGGTTGGGATTGGTTAGACAAAAACGTACAATGGGCTAAGTCACATAAAGTATATCTAATATTAAATATGCATGTACCTCAGGGTGGTTTTCAATCACAAGGAAATGGGGATGCCTTATGGTCAAATATAGAAAATCAAAAAAGATTAACAGCTCTATGGAAAGCCATAGCTAATCGTTATGCAGATGAAACACAAATAATTGGGTATGGTTTGATAAATGAACCTATTCCGACAGAATCGGTTGGTCAATGGGGCGGGCTAGCTCAAAACATGATTAATGCTATACGTCAAGTTGATAATAATCATATTATTTTTGTAGAAAGAGCCCTCTATGTAAAGGGCAATTATTTAGATGATGAAAATTATAATTTTCCAATAGTTAACGATTCTAATTTAGTATATGAATTTCACAGTTATGAACCCTTTTTATACACACACCAGCTTTTAGATTTTGCCAATCTAGGCGATGGTGGAAAGTATCCCGACACCGATATTGCCCAACTTACAAGTTTACCTAACTGGTATACTGCTACTTTTAATAATCCTACACTCCCCATTGGTAATAGCGATTGGCAATATTATGAAGGTGTAAAATATCAAATTACAGATACCAATATTTCTATAGGGTATCCGGCTTTGGTAGGGGCTTACACACAAGGTAATATATATTTTGACGATATTGAGATTAATGAATACGACGTAAATCAACAATTTATTAGAACAATTATTGCATTAGATTTAAACACACTTATTAATTGGCATTTTTGGAGTTCAAATAACCAAGGGTCATATGCTGTTTCTAATCAAAATGGTCATATAAATAATCAAAGTATCGTTATAAGTGATGCAACAGGTGATTGCAATTTAAGTAACCCTAGTGCTATGTTTATTCCCAAACAAAACTATTTTTATCAAATAAATGGTTGGATGAAAGGAAACCAAATAGCATCTAATGCTTTTGGCCAATTTCGCATAGATTTTAACCACAGTGATACACCAGTTAAGGTAAGAGATAAAGACTACTTAAACTATATTTTAACCCAATTAGCACAATGGGCTAACACAAAACAAGTACCCCTTTATATGGGTGAATTTGGTGCAGGGCTTCCTTGTTTTCAAAACAACAAAGGGGGGCTGACTTTTGTTCGTGATATGATAACTTTGAGTAAAGAGAAAAATATTCATTTTAGTTACCATGTATACAATGGTGGCTATTTTGGAATTTACACTTTAGATGGGCCACAACAAATCCCAACTTACATAAACCAACCCCTTGTTGATTTATTTAAGAATCTTTTAAAATAAGCCCTATTTTAGGGTGTTGTTGTTATACCTAGACTTTCATAAGCGCGAACGGTATTTAAACCTTTCATCCCCTTTTCTAGTTAGAAGGTCTCTTTATAATCATTGGAAATTTTATCTATGATACCACTATCGAGGGTAAAGTATTTTTCTTGATTTTCTGTATCTATAATAAAGCAAAACCTTTTAAAGAATTATAAAACGACACTTTTCCTTTTCTAATAGAATCCTCTTTCTCGCTTTCAAGCTGCTTAGGAATACCAATTTCTATACTTTCGGCTTTAATTTCTATTTTCAAAGAAAGGGTCTGGAGACGTTTCAGTTAAGTTTCCTAGATGATTCTACATATACAAATTCATTGGTACCACCAGTTTCTTTAACTTCTAATTTACGTGCTATTTTTTCTTTACTTTGTCGTCACGTTTTTTTAGATGTTTTTCACTCTTGTTAAAAGTCTTTTGCGATTTAGCCATGTATATATTTAAATTAAGGTCTTAATGTGTTAGTAAAGAAGATATAAAAACTATATCATTTCATCACTTTTTTTAGCCATAATAATCATGACACTTAATACACTAGAAAACAAAGCGGCTCCAACACCCACAGTAACGATGTTTGTCCGGTTAGATAAAAGTTTTTAACCAGTATTTTGGATTTAAAAAATCTTAACTAAAACGTCTCTGACTGTAGGATTTTGTTTGAAGGATTGAATCATAACAAAATTAATTTTAGCAAAAAGACACAAAAATATAAGAGAATCTAGTGCTTCCTTTTCTTTGAGCTTTCTGTTTTTGAAACTAATTCATTTTTATGTTGCAAAACATAATTAGCTACTAATTTATCTACCAGTTCTTCTTTTGTTAAATGATGAAAAATAGTTTTAATTTCACCTTTTAAAGTTTGTGAAATTTCATTATTTGGCTTTGTTTTAAAAAGTTTCTTTGCCCACAATAACATATTATTATCTTCAATACTTTGTGTAGTTGGTTTCTTAAATTCTTTAAATGTAATTCCTAATTCTTTTTGAAAATCTGTTAAAATAGGAGTCTCTTCTTTTTGTAAAACAGTTAATGAAAGGCCCTTTGCTCCTGCTCTAGCTGTCCTACCACTTCTATGAACATAGGTTTCAGCAACATCAGGTAAATGATAATTTACTACGTACGAAATTTCTTTCACATCAATTCCTCTCGCTGCTAAATCTGTAGCAACTAAAATGTTTATATAACCTTCTCTAAATTGCCCCATAATTCGATCACGAATCGGTTGTGTTAAACTTCCGTGAATTGCACCAGATGAAAATTTATGAATCGCTAAGTTTTTAGCTAATTTATTAACTGCAGCTTTTGTTTTACAAAATATAATACCGCGTTCTCCTTCTTTTGAAGATAGAAAATGCATTAATACGTTTAATTTTTCAATAGGTTCTACAACAACATATTCGTGATCAATACCTAAATTCCCAACAGTATTCATGTCTACACTCACTTGTGTTACGTTTTTAGACATGTAATTCTGTACCAATTGTTTAACAGTTCCAGGCAAAGTTGCTGTAAACAAAAAAGTTCTTTTCTTTTTAGGCAGTTCAGCAATTATTTCATCTAAACCTTCTTTTAAAGAAGTGACCATTTCATCAGCTTCATCTAAAACTAAAAAGTTGGTTTGTTTTATGTCAATTGCATTACGTTTTATCAAATCAATTAAACGCCCTGGAGTTGCAATTACAATATGCGTTGTTTTAGTTAAACGCTCAATTTGTGGCTTTATAGGAATTCCTCCACAAGTTGCAGCAATAGAAATTTCTGGTAAATAAGTAGCATATGCTTCCATATTACTAAATATTTGATGCCCTAACTCTCTTGTTGGTGCTAAAATTACAGCTTGAACAAACTCTTTATTCAAATCTATTAACTGTAATAAAGGCAAACCAAAAGCTGCTGTTTTTCCTGTTCCTGTTTTAGCTAAACCAACAAAATCATCAGTAGTTGTTAATAATATTGGAATTGCTTTTTCTTGAATTTCTGTAGGTTCAGAAAACTTTAAATCAACTAAACTTTTTAAAATGGGTGCTGAAATTCCTAACTCAGAGAAGTGTTTTGACATATTTTTAATTTTTGCAAAGGTAATAAGTCTTTAGTCTAAAAAATAAATAAGTTTCATAAAATTAACCTCCAATTGACACACCTATTAATGAGCCAATTCCATAGGTGATTCCAGCTGCTGCTAATCCGAAAATTACTTGTCTGAAACCTGAATACCAAATACTTTTTCCCGTAAATAATGTGATAGCAGCTCCTATTAAAAATAATCCTAAACCACTTAATATAGTACTAAAAATTACCGCTTTAAGCCCTTCAAAAAAGAAAAAAGGAATTACTGGAAGTATGGCACCAATACCAAATAAAATAAACGAAGTAATAGCAGCTTCCATTGCTGAACCTTTTAAATCTTCACTATTTATACCTAATTCTTCTTTTATTAAGACTTCATGTGCGTGATCTATATTTTCCATTATTTTGGCTGCCATTTGCTCAGCCTGTTCTCTTGGAATTCCTTTTGATTGATATATTAGAACCAACTCTTTTTCTTCACCTTCGGGGTTTGTTTCTAATTCCTCCATTTCTAACTGCATTTGATTTTCATACAGTTCTTGTGAACTTTTTACTGAAATCCACTCGCCTAATGCCATTGATAAAGCACCCGCTAAAAGTCCGGCAAGCCCGGCAAGTAAAACGCCATTTTTCCCACCAGTTGCACCAGCTATACCCATAACCAAACTGAAATTTGAAACCAACCCGTCATTCCCTCCTAAAACTGCTGCTCTTAAAGCATTTCCACCAACAGAACGGTGTCTTTTTTCAAATCTTGCTAAATTTGAGCCAGAAACCTTGTGATCATTTTCTAAAATATTTTTTAAAATTTTCACATGCGCTGTATCTGAAATTGAAATGGGAGATTTATCCTTCTTTCGTGCAAATGATATTGATGATGAAATACTTTTTTCAGTATCCATTAAAACACCTAAAACATAATCGTACCCAAATATCTTGCCAATTAATTTTAATATTTTAGCTCTTTGTGAGGGTTGTGGTAATTTAGAAATGTCTAAATTCTTATTTTTCATAAATGCTAATGCATGGCTATATTCAATCTCACTCATTTGATAAAAAACATCTGCTACATTTTTATCTTCTTCATTCTCAGCTAATATTTTATACAAAAAACTAGCATCTACTTCTGTTTGAATATTTTTAAGATTTAACATCTATATTTATTTTGGTTTTAGTTAACTAATTTATAATTTTTAATCGTCGTCTCCATCATCATCATATTGTTGATTTAAGTGCCCGTTTTCTCCTGGAGTACCTACATTGGTGCTTCTTATTTCAGAATGACGAATTTTACCGCCTAAATTTCCAACTTGTGTAAAAAGTGCAAATGTAACAATTGAAACTATTAATGTAACTAGTGTAATTGTTTTGGTAAATGATAATTTTTTGAAGATTGCATATAAACTTACCAATGATAAAACTCCAAGAAATCCCATAAGCCAAATAGCCTTTTCTGCTAATTCTTCATGTGCTTCTATACTATTTTCCGAAACACCTGCAATATGTTCAACTGCTTCGCCTGCTTCTTCCCCAGTAAGAAAAACGGGTATTGTTAAAATAGCCATCATACTAAAAGTTACCAAAGCAACTTTTGTAACAGATTCATTTTTTGAATAGATACCGTAAGCCAAAATAAATATTCCTATTATAGTTCCAATAATAGGAAAATGTGTTAATATTAAGTGTAAATGTGTTGCATCCATAATTTAAATTTTTATAAAATTTTAATAATTCAGATTGATAAAATAAGTCCCAGAGTACACTGGGACCTAGACTAAAACAAATAAATAATTTTCTTTTATTTTAATTAAGAGAAGTCAACTTAATAAAGTTTTCTGAATTTGTCATTGAAATTCCACATCTTTTTGGAGTGGTAGTTTGGTACGTATTCCCACAAGTTGGACAAATAAAGTAAACTGATGGCAACGATTTTACGGTGTTATTTTCTAGAGCAGCTAGCGCTTCTTTATACATTTTGCGATGCTTTAATTCTGTTCTATATGCATAATTCAAACTAATACTTGCAAGTTTGTTTTTTGCTGCTTTTGCATTTACCATAAATTCTGGATACATCGTATTTGATTCATAACTTTCACCTTCAATAGCATCTAATAAATTCTCTTTTGTAGAATTTACAGTAAACTCAGGTGTAATTTCAGGAACAGTTTGCCCTGCTTCTTCTAAAACTACTTTGTGGTTATTTGCATGAATGTTTTCAGCCGTAGATGCTGCGTGATACAACATTGCAATTTCGTAAAATCCTTCTTCTTCTGCCTTTTTACTATAGGCTGCATATTTAGCACTTGCAGTAGTTTCACCTTTAAAAGCAGCTTGCATATTTTGAATAGTGATTGCTGCAAGATCTTCCATTGAAACTTTTGTTGTTTGTGCAATTGGCTTTTTTAAATCACTTTTTTTATTAGATTTACCTGTACAAGATTGAAATATAGCTCCTGAAATTGCTATTACAAACATTAAAATAATTACTGAATTTTTCATTTTACTAAGATTTTTATAGTTTAAATATTTATTTTCAAATGTACAGATGGTCACATTTAAATTTCCTTCAACTATTCTTAAAATTAGCTTAATAAATGAATGTTAAAATTGTAGTGTAAATGTACTTCCTGTACCTAAATCACTTTTTACAGAAAGTGTGATGTCTTGTAAATCAGTTAGTTTTTTAACAATTGAAAGCCCCAATCCATTTCCTTTTATAAAACTACTTCTTGATTCATCAGCTCGAAAAAATCGATTAAAAATATTAGGTACATCTTTTGTTGAAATTCCAATACCATCATCTCTTATAGAAAGTGAGTTTAAAGTACTATTCCAACTGATAAGTACGGCTCCATTTTCTTTCCCATATTTCATAGCATTGCTAACTAAATTATCTAATATTAATTCTAAATAAAGCTTATCTCCGATTACTTCTGTAGTTTTTGGGATTGAAATTTGAACCTTCATATTTTTGTCTATAGCTTCTTTTTTCCATTTCTTTTCTAATCCTGAAATAATGCTAAAAAGTGATACCGTTGTTTTTTTAATTGCAAGAGAACCCGATTCAATTCTGGCCACTTGCAATAATTGATCTAATAGTGTGTTAAGGCGATCAACTTGCGATATCACATTTGTTATTTTGTCTTCATATACTTGTGGTTCTCTTTTTTTACGCAATAAAACTTCAAGAGTACCTCTAATGGCAGAAAGTGGCGTTCTAATTTCATGTGAAGCATCGCTAGTAAATTGTTTTTGCTGAATCATACTTTTTTCAATACGTGCTAACAATTCATTAATTGTAGTTGTAAGTACGTAGAGCTCATCATGTCGTTCAGGTAATTTTAAACGAGTTCCAATAGTTAAATCACTTATTCCTGAAGTTGTTTTAATAAGTTCATGAACTGGTTTTATTGCTTTTGAAGCTGCAAAAGAAGAGGCTATAAATTGAATTATAAGTACTATAGGAAATGAAATTAGCAATACTAACACTAAGTTACTAAGAATTACATAGGATTCCTTTTCTGAAACAGCAATAGTAAGCTGCCCTATAACTTTTTGCTGATTATTTTTTATTGGAAACTGACCAAATCGTATCTTTTGATTGTTTATTTCCCCATTATAAAAAATTTCTTTTTCATTTTTTGGATTGTAAAGAAATTGATCTTTTAATAAATTAGCGGAATGAAAAATAACTGTTCCATTTATATCTACAATTTGTAAAAAAGTAGGATTTACTTCTACTTTATTATGTTCTGCCTCATCCCATTCAGGCATTTTATTAACCATTACTAAATTATGATGCCAATCTAAATTGTTAAATACTTCTTTTTTTTCCAATAAAATATCCTCATCTAAATGATTGTAGGCTGTTTTATGAACTACGCTATAAATAACTATAAAAACAAGCGCCGTAGTTAATGCAACAGCAAGTGTATTAAAAAGTGCAATTCGAGTTTTAAATTTTAAATTCATTCTCCTGCTTCAATTTTATATCCAATACCTCTAACAGTAGTAATAATTGATGATTTATCTGATGTATCTAATTTCTTACGCAAAGCATTAATATAAACATCAATTACTGAATTATCATAATTAAAATGAATATCCCATACTTTTTCTATGATTCGTGTTCGTCTACAGACTTTATTTTTATTTCGAATTAAATATTCCAATAGTGAAAATTCTTTTTTGGTTAATTCTATGGTGTCTCCATTTAAAGTAACAGTATGTTTTTCAATATTTAATTCTATTCCAGCTGCATGAAAAGTAACAATTTCATTTTCATTACTTCGTAGAAGCACTCTAATTCGTGCTAGTAATTCTTCAAATGAAAAAGGTTTGCGAATATAATCATTCGCCCCTACTTCTAAACCAAAAATAACATCATCAACAGTGTCTTTTGCAGTAAGAAATATAATGGGAACATGTTTATTTTCCAAACGAATTTGACGACAAATTTCAATTCCATTTAAACCCGGAAGCATCCAATCCAATAAAATCACATCATATTCTTCTATATTATCTAGTGCTAAAAACAATCCTGTTTTTCCATTTTCAGAAACATCAACCGCAAAGCCATCTTCTTCTAAGCCTTCGCGTATAAAATTAGCTATGGATGTCTCATCTTCAATTAGTAATATACGCATGTTATTAGTTATTAAAACTAGTCAAATATAAGTTTTTAATACATTAATCTAGTGATGGATTGCTGAAATCTGGAAGCGTCATTTCAACTCCTGCACCATGACTGTAAACCAATTGTCCGCCTAAATAACCAGTTCTAGCCACAGCCAATACTAATGCAGTAAATAAAATAATGCCTACCCACCTTATCCTTGTGCTATTGAAATTGAAATAAAAAATTACCATCCTATATAATGCAGTAATTATTGCCATCCAAAGCGTTATCAATGCGGCTTGTTCATGAAGTTTCATCGGTAATTTAAGAGGTCCTTCTTCTATTCCTTCACCTGCAAAACTACCACTAATATATGCTGCAATAGCTCCTGAGGAGCCCAGTAAAAGCAAATAAAATGCTGTATTTTTAAAAAATGTTTTGTTATTTATAACACCAACTAGTTCTGAAATAAAACCAACAATGAGGAGTGCTATTGGGAAATGAATAATTATTGCGTGTAAGTGTGTTGCTGAAATCATTTAGGTATCATTTTATGAAGGCAAATTTAAACGAAACAAGATTTAAGAACGCTAAAGTAATTCTTAAGATTGGCTTAAAAGAAAATTATATATTGATTTTAAAACGATTATAAATACAATTCCATTCTAATGTTACAACGTTTGTAAGGGGAATTTGCAGGAACTGGGATTTCCTTAAAGCCAATCTTGTGATAAAGTGTAATTGCAGGAATTAATTTTGTGTTTGAATCTAAAAATAAGCGCTTTGCTCCTGTTTTACCTGCATAATCTATACAAGCATCCATTAATTTCTGACCTATTTTTAACCCTTGGAATTCTTTTGTTACTGCCATTTTTGAAAGCTCAAATACGTCATTCGCTCTTTTTATCAAAGCTACAGTTCCCACAACTTTCTCATCAATCAAAGCAACTAAAATATGACCTCCTTCATCAAGTATATACTTTTTCGGATTGTTGAGGACTTTTTTATCATATTCTTCTATATAAAAATAGTTTTCTAGCCATTCAAAATTAAGTTGTGCAAAATCATCAGTATAATTTTCTTTAAAACCTACAATAGTAACTCTTAACTTTTCCATGATGTACTTATTTTTTTAGGTACAATAATACCAAATGAAATTAAATTTATAATAAAATAAGGTTGTTATTTTTAATATGCTTTGATACTAAATAACGTACACCCTAATTTTTCTTTTTTTAAGATGGGTATTATTGAAACGTTTAATCAATTCATCCACTTTTGAAGCAGCCACACCAACAAAAGCACAATCGCTTTTCAATTCAATGATTCCCAATTCGTGTTTATTTAGTTTTCCTTCTTTGAAAAATAAGCCTGCAATATCTCCTTTTGAAATTTTATCTTTTCGTCCACCCGATATAAATAATGTTTTCCACTTAGAAGGTTTAGGAGTAGCATGTTTTTTTAGTATTTCAATTTCAGAATTTAGCGTGAAATCTGAAGGTTTTTCATTTTTCCATTGAATTACATAAGCGGTTCCTTTACTGTTCATTCTGGCAGTTCTTCCATTTCTATGTGTAAATTCATCTCTTTTTAATGGAAGCTGATAATGAATAATGTATTTTATTTCTGGAATATCTAACCCTCTAGCAGCCAAATCTGTAGCTACTATTAATTGATGTGTTCCATTACGAAATTTTATTAATGTTCTTTCTCTGTCTTGCTGTTCCATTGAACCATAAAAACAACCATGACTAATATGATTATTGTTCAAATAATCACTAACCATTTCTATAGTATCTCTAAAATTACAAAAGATGATTGCGGGCTCATTTCTTAAGGAACAAACTAAATCTACTAGTGTTTCAAGTATATCTTTAGTTGGAGAAATTACAGTTTTAATGTTTAATAGTGTTGTTTCTTTTGATAAATAATTAATAGTTTTTGGAGTTACCAATCCTACAAATTCAGGAATTTTTAGTCCCTTTGTTGCTGAAGTTAATATTCTTTTTTCAACCATTCTTAATGATGCAATAATTTCAATCATTTCATCTTTAAAACCTATTTCCAATGATTTATCAAACTCGTCTAAAACTAAAGTAGTAATATTTTCTGTTGAAAAAGTGCCTCTTCTTAAATGATCTGAAATTCTTCCAGGTGTGCCAATTAAAATAGCTGGACTATGATTTAAATCTATTTCATCTTTAGAAAATGAGCGTCCGCCATAAACAGCATTCGCTTTAAAACCAGTTCCCATTTCGCGCGTAACTTGTTCAATTTGAATAGCTAACTCTCTTGAAGGAACTAAAATTAGCACTTGAACATTTGCGCAATCAGCATCCAAATTTTTAATAATTGGCAATAAAAAAGCGAGTGTTTTTCCTGTTCCAGTTGGTGATAATAGCACAACATTATTAGTAGAATTAATTAATAACGCTGCTTCCTCTTGCATCGGATTCAGTTTATCAATACTCAATTTAGCTAAAATATGTTGTTGTTCTTTTATGTTATTTGCCATTATGTGAACAAGGTTAATTAAGGAAAGTTATGATAAAAAAAGTACTTAAATTTTGATTATTCTTCTGGAGGTCTTCCATGAATAATTTGAAAATCTCTATCAAAATTATCTCTTAAATATAAACGAAGTTTTGTTTTATAATCTTCTTTTAACCAAGTCACAAAATTATGTGTGCTTCTACAAATACAGTTGGAATAGCGATCTATTCTATAATCAATGTCATCTACTAATTTTTTTGATAAATCATAAGCGTCATAAACATCTTCACTGTTTTCAATACAAATTTTTGCATGCTGAATAATAGATTTTTCCAAAACAACTTTTGAAGACTCGCCATTGCTAATAGATTCTATATACGTGCTTTTAATATCAAAATATACTTCATTAGAGTTTGAAAATTTAGCTCTTAAATCGGCTGGCATTTCATATCTAAAATTACTTTCTAACTCTTCGTCACTTAAAATTTTATCTAGATAATAGTTAGGAGATTTAAATATTTTTTGCCAATCTAAATCTGATCCCCAATCTCCAAAACGATGTATATTATTACCCAAATCAATTACTGAAAAGGTAGGTTTGTTTTTTAAAATACGTGAACCACGGCCAATCATTTGATAATACAATCCTAATGATTTTGTAGCTCTGTTTAAAATAATAGTATTTACAGTTGGTTCATCAAACCCCGTTGTTAATATACTTACAGAGGTTAAAATAGCATGTGGGGTGTCTTTAAACCATTTCAATACCATTTTCCTGTCCTTTTTGCTATAGGTATTATCTAAATGAGCAATAGGGTAACCTGCTGCTTTAAAGGTTTCAAACACTTGAATTGAAGTGTTAATTCCGTTATTAAAAATTAAGGTTTTCTTTTCTTTAGAATGCAATTCATAAGCCTGTACTAACAAGCTAAGCATTTCATTATTTGTATATAAATCTTCCGAAGATTTTACTGTATAATCACCATTTGCTCCTACTTCTAATGAAGTTAAACCAACATTATAAGAAAAAACTTCAGCACGTGCTAAAAATTCATTTTCAATTAATGTAGCTATCGTTTCCCCAACAATTAACTCTTGGTAATTATCTTTCATTGGGAGTTTCATATTTGAACTTAAAGGTGTGGCAGTAACCCCCAAAATAAATGATTTATCAAAAAATTCAAATAATTTCGTAAATGAATTGTAATGGGCTTCATCAATAATAACCAAACCAATATCAGAAATATCAAATTTATTATCGTTTAGCCTATTATTCAGTGTTTCAACCATGGCAACAAAACAACTGTATTCATTTTGATCGTCTAAATTTGCCTTGCTATCAATTACTTTATTGGTAACACCAAATTCAGTCAGCATTTTTGAAGTTTGCTTACTTAATTCTATACGATGGGTTAATACAAGTGCTTTTTTCTTATGATGCTTCAAATACTGACGAACCAATTCAGAAAAAATAACTGTTTTACCACCTCCTGTTGGTAATTGAAACAATAAATGATAATCATCAGGAGCTTCATCAAAACGTTTAAAAATTTTAGTGATAACTTCTTTCTGATAACTATAAAGATTTTTCCCTTCTTTTCTTTCTTCTAATTCTATTGTTTTTCCCGACACGTACGTAAATTTGGTAGATTGCAAAAGTACCGCCTTTATTAGGTTTATAACAACAAATTCTTGTTAAACTTTAAAAAAAGGTTAAATTTAGGTTTGAATTTTAAAATTAAATTTATAATTTTTTAAAAAATAAATAGAATTTAACACTCTGATAATTAGAGTTTTACCAATCTATTGGGTGATAATCTTTTAGGAATTTTCCGCACCAATGTTTTCCTGTATTTATTCCGTCTAAAAGTGGATCCATAACCCTCGCTGCACCATCAACTATATCTAAAGGAGGTTGAAAATCGTGAATTTCAACTTTTTTATTTGATAAATCAACCGGATCTTCATCTGTAACCCAGCCTGTATCAACGGCATTCATATAAATACCATCTTTTGCTAGAGTTGCTGCAGAAGTATGTGTCATCATATTTAACGCTGCTTTTGCCATGTTTGTATGTGGGTGGCGATCTTGTTTGCGAAAACGGTGAAACTTTCCTTCCATAGCAGAAACATTAATAATGTGCTTTTGACCTGTGTTTTCTTTTTTCATAATATTAGAAAGACGGTTGTTAAGCACAAACGGCGCTATAGAATTAACCAACTGAACTTCAATCATTTCTGTAGTTTCTATTTCTCCTAATTTTAAACGCCAGCTATTCGTTTTTCTTAAATCTACTTGTTGTAAATCTGCATCTAATTCGCCTTCTGGAAAAACTTCTTTTGCACTTAACGAATTATCAAAACTATAAGGTATTTGAGATAATTTTGCTGACGATCGTATGCCAATTCCAGGTTCTGGTCCGTGCCAAGTTACTGGCAACGAATTATTTTTGGAATCTACAACACCTGTAGTGAGCGTTTTTAATTCTAGCAAACAATTATGATGATCTGCTAATAAATCTTGAGCAGATTTCGGTAACGCTTCATAAGGCAATTCTTCTTTTTCCATTAAATGATGAAAAAACCCAGCTGGTCTTCTAACTGTTTGCGCTGCATTGTTTATTAAAATATCCAATCGTTCATATTTTTGCTCAATAAAATTGCAAAAAATCTCAACACTTGGAATATGTCTTAAATCTAAGCCATTAATTTTTAAACGGTTTCCCCATTTACTAAAATCATCTTCTTTAGAAAATCGTAATGCTGAATCTACTGGAAATCTTGTAGTTGCAATCACTGTAGCTCCAGAGCGTAATAACATTAAAGTTATATGATAGCCAATTTTTAAACGTGAACCAGTAACAATTGCAACTTGCCCTGTTAAATCAGCCGTTTGAAAACGTTTTGCATAATTAAAATCGCCACATTCAGTACACATGGTATCATAAAAGTGATGCAATTTTGTGTAAACTGCTTTACAAACGTAACAATTCCTTGGAGATTCTAATTTTAATTCTTTAGTGTTCTTTTCACCAGTAAGATTTATTAATAAGGGGGCAACAAAAACTGAGGCTTCACGAGCACTTCTTATACCAGTTTCTTTACGTGCATGTTTATCGCGTGCTATCATTTTTCTTTTGACAGCTTTTTTCGCATCTTTTTTTCTACGAGAAAACTCATCACGATTTGGTCTTGTTAGCAATCCAGCAACTGTCATTAAAGCAATTCTTTTTTCTTCAGGAAGCTCAAATACTTGATTTGTATCTTCAACCAGTTTTTGTAAAATTGAAATACAAGTCTCTATTTGGGCTGTACTTACCTTATCAGTCACATCCTCATTTTTTTGCTTCATAAATTAATTCTTCAAGGCTACAAATATAGTATTATTTCTGTTTGATTATTTTTCTTTATTAATGCTATTTTTTTGACACACACACCATAATATTAATCACATAAAAAAATCGAAGTTAATTTAACTTCGATTTTAATTTTGTCATTATAAAAATGGCTATCTATCTTGAATAATTAGGTGCTTCTTTCGTAATTGTAACATCATGTGGGTGACTTTCGCGCATCCCTGCAGAAGTTATTTTTACAAATTTAGCTTCTTTTTGAGCATCTATATCTTTGGCTCCACAATAGCCCATTCCAGCACGTAAACCTCCAATAAATTGATGCATGGTTTCTTGTAATTCACCTTTATAAGGAACTCTTCCAACGATTCCTTCTGGAACTAATTTTTTAATATCAGCTTCTACATCTTGGAAATAACGATCTTTTGAACCGTGTTCCATCGCTTCAACAGAACCCATTCCGCGATACGATTTAAATTTTCGCCCTTCAAAAATTATAGTCTCCCCTGGCGATTCTTTTGTACCAGCTAATAAAGAACCTAACATAACACTATCCGCACCCGCTGCAATCGCTTTTGGTATATCACCTGTATAACGCACACCACCATCTGCAATTACTGGTACACCTGTACCTTTAATGGCTTCTGCAACTTCAATAATTGCTGAAAGTTGAGGATAACCAACACCTGCTACTACTCGCGTAGTACAGATTGAACCTGGACCTATACCCACTTTTACAGCATCAGCACCTGCTTCTACTAAATATTTTGCAGCTTCACCTGTGGCAATATTTCCAACAACAATATCTGTAGTAGGATATATAGCTTTAATTTCTTTTAAAACAGTCACTACACCTTTTGTATGTCCATGAGCAGTATCTATAATTAATGCATCAACACCTGCTTTTATTAGAGCTTCTGCTCGTTCAAAAGCATCTCCTGTAACACCAATTGCTGCGGCTACTCGTAAACGACCATATTGATCTTTATTTGCATTCGGGTTTTCAATAACTTTAATAATATCTCTATAGGTTATTAGTCCTACTAATTTATAGTTTGCATTTACAACAGGTAATTTTTCAATTTTATTATTTTGTAAAACAAGTTCAGCTTCTTTTAGTGAAGTTCCTTCAGCAACAGTAACCAAATTTTCAGAAGTCATTACTTCAGAAATTTTACGTGTATTATCATTCTCAAAACGTAAATCCCTATTGGTAATTATACCTATTAATTTTCCGTTTTCATCTACCACTGGAATACCACCAATGCTATATTCACGCATTAAACTTTTAGCCTTTAATACGGTTTCTTCTTTGGTAATTGTAATTGGTTCTAAAATCATTCCTGACTCTGAACGTTTTACTTTTTTTACTTCATTTGCCTGTTTTTCAATAGACATATTTTTATGCAATACCCCAATACCACCAACGCGTGCCATAGCAATTGCCATTTCAGATTCAGTTACGGTATCCATAGCTGCAGAGACAACAGGTACATTTATTGTGATATTTCTAGTGAATTTTGCTTGAATATTTACCTCTCGTGGCAATACTTCTGAAAATGCTGGAATGAGTAATACGTCGTCGTAGGTTAAACCTTCTCCTACGAATTTTGAAGAGTTTGAAATCATAGTGCAATTAACTTAAATTTTAATTGCGAGCAAATTTACACTATTTATATTAAATACCTATATTTATTTTTATTGAAGACTTTTTAAATAGGTGATAATAGCTTTTCGTATATCTTTTGCTATAGCTGTTTCCTCATTTTTATAAACCTTAAGAATATCTTTATTCTCTTGATTTAAAAATGGAATATCAAATCCCTTCAGTAAATAATCACTAAATGCAACCTTGTATACTTTTGAATCAATAATTGCTGAATTATTTACTGACCAAGTTTTAGAACTCTTATCATAATCAGCATTATAACGCTGTAAGTAAGCACCTTTTCCTGCTTTTAATCTGCCATAGTTTAGTACTTTTCTTAGCAGGCTTCCTTTTAATGCTACTTTTAGAACTTCTCCTCCAAATGGCAGCACTCTAAAAATATCAATTCCAGTAATATCACCTTGTAATTGATCATCTATTCTAATAGAACCACCATTTACAATTGCGCAATCTACATCATTATTAAAACTATACGCCATTGCTTTGGTAATTAACAGGCCTAAATTTGTTTGTTCGCTTCTAATGGGGGTATCTCTACCATCTAAAGGTACTTCAGCTGTATAAATAACTTCATCTGGATTTGGTAGAATTTCCTTAATCTTCTCATCTAATAAAACATTCCATTTTTGAACAATTTTATCAACTTTTTCATCAATACCTGTTTCTTTAGTTATGGAAACCAATTCAGAATTTATAACTATTTCCTTCGTTTTTGTATTGTATGAAATTCTATGAACATAGACCGTTTTTGCATTCGCATCTGCTTTCGTAATTTTGGCTTTTCCAACAGGTACAGACATATTTACATGTTCATGCCCTCCCATAATTAAGGGTACATTTGGCAACATATTTGCAATCATTTTATCTTGTTCAATAGCAACATGTGTCAATCCAAATACGATATCAGTTTTTGGTTTTAAGGAATTGTAGGCATATTTTGCAGACTCATAAAAATCTCCATAATTTATGTAATCTTTTGGATTTGCATTTAAAGTAGCGCTAAAAAAGCCTATTTTAATTGCTGTTCCATCTTTATTTTTAACATTAAATAGTATTGTTTTTGGTAATTCAATTCTTACACTGTCTTTAATTACAGCAAAGCGCTGTGTGGTACTATCATTTAATTGATGCATTGGATTGGTTGCTATCCATTGAAATTCAGATTCATTTAACCGATGTTGAAATTCTTGCTCACTCAAATCAAATTCATGGTTTCCTAAAGCTACTAAATCAAAATTCATAGCGTTCATTACTTCAATCATTTGTTTTCCTTTGATTCGTTCTCCTTTATATTTTAAAGTTCCAAGCAAAGATGGATTTAAAAAATCTCCGGCCATAAATAGAAATGTATTCGGATTTTCTTTTAATAAATCTTGATGCAATTTTTCAACTCTAGCCATCCCTCCTACTTTTCCACCTTCTAAAGGTGCTATTTCATACACATCATTTAACTGCAAAAAAGTAAAATTTATGGTGTTATCTTCTCTTGAACATGATGTAAATACCAAACTTATTCCAACTAAAATATAAAGTAATTTTTTCATCTTTTTTTTTAAATAATAACAAATTTACACTATAATATTAATAATAAAAATTAAGTTTTTAATTTAAAAAATAATAGCTGGTACACTATTAAAAATGTACTTAGTACAAAACTAAATGTCATTAAAATTCCTGAAAACAGAATAATATATTTAAACCATAAAATACCTTTCCAAAGGAAATAAATTCCACCAAAAGTTAAAATAACAGATAACATAGGTTCAACCATTAAAAAATATTTTAACTTTTTATTGATTGATGTTGTGGCGAGAATTAATGAAAGCAAAAAGAAAATTACAGACATTGAAAGTATATGATTGTGTACAATGGTAAGAATCTCGTGTTCACTTTTTTTGAATTGCATTGTTTCAGCGTGTTCATCACTTTCATTCCCTAAATAATTAGATTCAACGCCTGAAGGTTGCATAGATGTTGTAGTATTTACCAAACTTAAACCTCCATAAAAACCGATACTTAACACAATAATAAAAATTAGTAGTACTGATTTTATTTCTTTGGGAAATTGATGTATGAGTCCATGTATTTGCATTATAATTGTTTTTTGTTATTTAAAATATCCATTGTTCTTAAAAGTTTATTAACCTCATTTACCATTGATTTTGCTGAAATAGTTGCTCCAGAAATAGCAGCAATATTTTTTTGATAAATCAGATTATCAGTCGTGATTTTTCCAATAAATTGCTTTAACCAACGCTTGCTGCCTACTTCTCCTCCGTGATCTTCTCTATAAATCAAAATTTTCACTTTCGAAACAATCAGATCTTTATCAAAAATAACAATAAAATCAAAATTAGCTACCTTTCCATATGCATGCCCTAAATAATAATACCCTAAAAAAGTATTGTTACTCTTAATTTTAAAGAAATTAGTCTCTGTAATTTTTAAAGGCAATATATCATTGAGTTCATCTGAAACTGCAATGGGCTGTTTTGTATATGTTTTAAGAGTAAATACTTCTTTAATTTCTTTTTGAATTAAAGCCTCTATTTTATTTGATTGACCAAAACCCAGCAACACAATACTTAATAAAATAAATAAAACTAATTTTTTTATACTCATAATTTTTTCCAATTAAATAAAAAATACTTTTATAAAATGAGGCTACAAGAATGGCAGCCTCATTTTAACTATTTTTTTAGAACCAAACTGCTACACCAGCATTGAATTGTTTTGCAGTATTACTGCCCGAAACCGCAGTATTCACCAATTGATAATCTGCCTTAAATGCTGCCCCTTCTGCCACTTTATAATTTAATCCAACTAATAATTCATTTTTATCAAATGCTTTATTGGCTACTAAAGAACCCGCTGTTTTTGCTTGTGTATTGTATTTTTCATATCTTAGAAATGGAGTTAATTTTTCTACGCCTTTTAAATTGAAGTTATAAGCTACTTCAGCATACATCCCATTCATTTTGGAACCTAAATCTTTCCCCGTTAATAGGTTAAAATCTGCTGTACCAGATAAATTTGTGTTGATATATTGCCCTCTTAATTCTAAATTATGGTATTTATAACGAGCATCTATACCAATCATAGAAACTCCCACTGTTGAAGCTTCTATTAAAGTGTCATCTGTCTGAGTTTTTCCAAAATAACCTGATACACCAACTCTTAAACCATTAATACCATAATAATCTAACTTCGCAGAAAAATTTGGAGAACTTACCACAGACTCTGCTCCTTTTTGACGTCCTTTTCTTAAACCATCTGACCCACGTAATGCTCCAGCGCCATCAACATATGATTTAAATCCATTAAATAAATATGCTTGGTATTTTAATGAAATATTGTCTAAATTTCCTGAAACCCCAACTCCCAACTCTCTCCAAGTTGTAGGAACAATCACATTATCTACATTTGGTCGTTCTACACCATAAAAGGTTGTAGGCTCATGAAACTCATTGATAATACCCATTGGCACCAACATTAAACCTGCTAAAACATTCACGTTTTCGTTAGCTTTATATTTTAAATAAGCTTGCTCTACAAATACCTCTTTTACGTGTTCATATTCAATTTCAGAAACGAAACTTACTTTTTCATTAAATTTGTATCCAAAAAGAAATACCATTCTATGAACATCTAATTTTCCTACAGTTGAACCATCTGGCTCATTATAATCTATTTGAGCATATCCGCCAATAGTTACGCTATTTGAAATTTTATTTCCTAACATACTCAAGTCTGTATTATTGGTATCACTTGTCAAATTTTCTTGGGAATATCCAATGAAACTTACCAATACAGCTACTAAAATTAATTTTGTTTTTTTCATTTTTATTTACTTATTTTTATTTAGACTTATTATTAATAAGACACAAAAGTATATAAGCTATTTAAAATAAAAAAGACTTATTTAGAATAATTATAAATAGTATGACTTATGTCATCTTTTCAAAAACATCAATTTTATTAAGTAACTAAAAATGAGTAATTTAACTAAATATTTTTAAGGCTTCATTATAGGCACTTTCGAAACTAATGGCTTGAATATTAGTGGAAGTCTTTTGCTGATTGAAGTACGAAATCAACTTTTCAGTAGGCATATTACCAGTAAGATCATTTTTTGCCATAGGGCAACCACCATACCCCATTATGGCGCCATCAAATCGATTACAACCGCCTTTATAAGCCGCATTCACCTTTTCAAACCAAGTAGTTGGTGTGGTATGTAAATGCGCTCCAAATTCAATTTTAGGATAAGCAGGAATTAAATTTGCAAATAAATATTCAATAATTTCTGGGGTTGAACTTCCAACGGTATCTGACAATGACAAAATTTTAACACCCATTTTAGATAATTTTTCTGTCCAATTAGAAACAATATCAATATTCCAAGGATCTCCGTACGGATTTCCAAAACCCATTGAAAGATAAGCAACAACTTCTTTGTTTGTTTTTTTAGCAATATTTAACAATGCATCTAAAATTAAAATTGATTGCTCAATAGTTTTCCCTGTATTTCGCATCTGAAAATTCTCAGAAATAGAAAAAGGATACCCCAAATAGTTAATTTCTTCAAATTGTGAAGCGTCTTCAGCACCACGAATATTTGCTACAATAGCTAATAATTTACTTTCCGTTTTACTTAAATCTAGTTTAGCAAGTACTTCCGCTGTATCTCGCATTTGAGGAATCGCTTTGGGAGAAACAAAACTGCCAAAATCAATGGTATCAAAACCAACTCTTAATAAAGCGTTTATGTATTGTGCTTTCGCTTCTGTAGGGATAAAATGAGATTTAATACCTTGCATGGCATCTCTTGGACATTCTATAAGTTTTACGTTTTTCATCCTTGCTCAAATATACAAAACCAATTAAGAAAAAAGTATAAAAAAAGCAATTCCAACAAAGACTAATATTTTAAACCATTTAATTCTTGAATTAAATGTTGGATGCTTTTTTAAATACGTTGAAAAATTACCAGATAATATGGAAACCATTGAAAACAGAAATAATGCTTGCAACATAAATAAGCCGCCCAATACATAAAATTGAATTACCGTACTTTGAGTTGTACTGTATAAAAATCCAGGGAAAAATGCCAAAAAGAAAATAGAAACCTTTGGATTTAAGACATTCATAATAAATCCTTGTTTGTATAATTTTAACAAGCCCTTCTTTTCAGCTTTTGAATTTAATAAAATTGCTTCATCTGAAATATACGCTTGATAGGCTAAATACAAAAGATATATTGCGCCAAATAATTTAATGCTGAAAAATATATTTTCTGAAGATTTTATAATTGCCGAAACACCAAAAGCAACTAAAGAAGTATGAATAATAATTCCTGAAACCAATCCAGTTGCGGTTGCAATACCATATTTTTTACCATTGGTTACACTTTGCACCAACACATAAATAATATCAGGTCCCGGCATTATGGTTAGCAACATAGATGCTCCTATAAATGATATGAGAATTTCGTAATTCATTTAATTTTAGATTATTAACGCGTTTTTTGTCATATTAAGCTTGTCGAAGTATTTATGATAAAAATAGGTCAATTGGCAATTAAAATACAAACTTAGACTGACTTCTTTTTTAAATTAGTATTTTCTATCATTCTCTCGTAAGCGGGAATCTTTTGCTTAGTCGTTAAAAAATTAAAGATCTCCAATCATCCTTCGACTTAGCCTGTCTTGAGCGCAGTCGAAAGGCTCAGGAACCAAGCTGGAGATGACGTTAGTTTTTTGTCATTCCTGCCTACGTAGGAATGACAATTTTTAGGTTTTTAATATTGAGCCAGAATTGCCTTATTAATTTTTTTAATTAATCCTGGGCCTTCATAAATAAAACCTGTATAAATTTGAACCAAATCTGCTCCTGCATTTATTTTTTCCAACGCATCATCAGCTGAATGAATACCTCCTACTCCTATTATAGGAAATGCTTTACCTGATTTATCAGCTAAATATTTAATCACCGCAGTACTTCTATCTTTAATTGGTTTTCCACTTAAACCTCCATAACCAATTTTAGTTAACAGTTCTTCTGAAGCTAATAAATCGCCTCTATTTATTGAAGTATTTGACGCAATAACACCTTCAATTTTGGTTTCGGCAACCAACTCAATAATTTCATCTAATTGAACAGTATTTAAATCTGGTGCAATTTTTAATACTATTGGTTTTTGCTTACTAAAGGTTTTATTTACTTTTTGTACTTCTGAAATTAATTCTAATAAATACGCTTTGTCGTTTAATTTAGCGTGACTACTAACATTTGGACAACTTACATTTAATACAAAATAATCTACATAGGGATGTAATTCTTTAAAAGAAGCACTATAATCTGCCGTATAATTATCAGGCATTGTTGTTGTATTTTTACCAATATTTCCGCCAATTAATACGTTCCCTTTGTTCTTTTTAAGTTGTTCAATTGCCGATTTAACACCTTTATTATTAAAACCCATTCGGTTTATAAGTGCATTATCCGTTTTTAATCTAAAGACTCTTTTTTTAGGATTTCCCTCTTGTGCTTTTGGTGTAACAGTTCCAATTTCAATAAAACCGAAACCAAAATTTGCTAATTCATTGTACAATACTGCATTTTTATCGAAACCAGCAGCCAAACCAACAGGATTTTTAAAAGTCAGTCCAAATAAGGTTCTTTCTAATTTTTTATCGTTTACTTGATACAACGCTCTAAAAATTGCAGGTATTCCAGGTATTTTAGAGACTATCTTGATAAGTGTAAATGTAAAATGATGAATTTTTTCAGGATTGAAAAGAAAAAATAATGGACGAATACTGCTTTTATACATTGAATTTTGTTTGTGCAAAATTAAAAAAAGTATTGAGAATACTCCTAAAAAAAACGTCATTCTGAATTTATTTCAGAATCTCATACCGTATGACTATTAATTTGGTAAGAAACTGAAACAAGTTCAGTTTGACGTACTTTTATGATTTAAAAAATGAACTGCTTTTTAGCGTAAAATTGCACCCACATTTTTTTCAAATGTTTGTTGCAGTTTTTGCATTATTTTATCAATTTGCTTCTCTTCCAAGGTTTTATTTTCATCTTGAATTAAAAAACTAATAGCGTATGATTTTTTTCCTTCTTCTAATTTTTCTCCTTCATACACATCAAATAAATCTACTTCTTTTAAATAATTTTTCTCTGCCTGAAATGCTAAATTGTATAGTTCATTAAAGGTGATTTCTTTATCCAATAAAAGCGCAAAATCTCTTTTTACGGCTTGGAATTTAGGTAGTTCAGAAACCTTTACTTGTGATTTACCTCCTACTTTTAAAACATTTTCCATATTAAAATCAGCAAACAAAACTGCTGGTTTAATTCCAAATTCTTTTAAAATAGGACGTTTTACAACTCCTAAATCTACCAATTTTATTTTTCCTAAACTCAGCGTAATTCCTTCAGAAAAAATATCATTTTTGGTTGGTGTTGTTTTAATATTTCGAACACCTAAACGTTGCAATAATGCACTTACAATTCCTTTTAAATAAAAGAAATCAGATGATTTTTGAGCAATATTCCAACTCTCTTTAGTTCTATTTCCAGAAACAAATAATGTTAAATGCTTTTGTTCGCTATAACCACTTTCAAAATGATGGTATGTTTTTCCAAATTCAAAGAATTTTAAAGCACTATTTTTTCTGTTAATATTATAAATAACAGATTCTAACCCACTGAATAACAATGATTGACGCATTACACCTAAATCATTACTTAAAGGGTTAAGTATTGTTACATTATGTTCCGAATTTAGTGTTTCTGTGAATGAAACATAGTCAGCTTTAGTTAAAGAATTTGCCATTGTTTCATTAAAACCTTGGGAAATTAATTGATTTGCTAGTACGTTTTCAATCTTCACATCATCAAATTCTGAGAAAGAAATAGATGTATTTAGTTTATGAGAAAATTCAACATTGTTATAACCATACACGCGTAAAATTTCTTCAATTACATCCGCTTCCCTTGTAACATCAACTCTATATGAAGGAATGGTTAATCCTAAACCACCTTCAGTAACACTGTTAAACTTAATATCTAAAGAAGCTAATATGTTTTTAACTGTTTCTCTTGGGATTGGAGCTCCAATTATTCTATCCATTTTCTCATAAGAAAGAAAAACCTGAAAATCTTCTATTTTTGTTGGATACAAATCAATAATTTCTGAAGAAATTTTTCCACCAGCAACTTCTAAAATTAAATTTGCAGCTCGTTTAAGTGCATATTCTGTAATGTTTGGATCAATTCCTCTTTCAAATCTGAAAGAAGCATCCGTATTTAACCCGTGTCTTTTTGCTGTTTTTCTTATAGCAACTGGATTAAAATAGGCACTTTCTAAAAATAAAGATGTTGTATTTTCAGTAACACCGGAATTTAATCCTCCAAAAACACCTGCAATACACATTGGCTCTTCGTTGCCGTTACATATCATTAAATCTTCTTCATGAAGTTCACGTTCAACGCCATCCAGCGTTGTAAATTTTGTACCCGTTGGCAATGTTTTAACAATTACTTTTTGAGCTCTAAACTTTGTAGCATCAAAAGCGTGTAAAGGTTGCCCTAATTCATGCAATACATAATTTGTTACATCAACTATATTATTTATAGGTGTTAAACCAATAGCCTTTAATTTATTTTTAATCCATTCTGGAGATTCTTTAACTGTAATATCTGAAATTGTTACACCTGTATATCTTGGTGCCTTTTCATTATCTTCAATAGCAACATCAAACTTTAAAGTTCTATCATCTACATGAAAATCGCTCACAGAAGGAGAAATTAACTCTAATGTAATAGTATGCTGCATAAGTCCAGCTTTTAAATCACGTGCAACCCCATAATGACTCATGGCATCAGCTCTGTTAGGTGTTAAACCTATCTCAAAAACTTGGTCTGTTTCTATATTAAAAACTTCAGCTACAGGAGTTCCAGAAATTAATGAATCATCTAAAACCATAATTCCATCATGACTCGCACCTAAACCTAATTCATCTTCAGCACAAATCATTCCGTAACTTTCTTCGCCTCTTATTTTTCCTTTTTTTATTTTAAATCCTTCACCTTTAGCATCGTATAAAGTTGAACCAATAGTAACAACAGGTACTGTTTGCCCTGCGGCTACATTAGGTGCACCACATACAATTTGTACTGGAGTGCCACTTCCTATATCTACGGTAGTAACTTTTAATCTATCTGCATTTGGATGTTGTATACAGGTTAAAACCTTCCCTATTACAACGCCTTCTAAACTTCCTTTAATAGACTCTACGGTTTCAATTCCTTCAACTTCAAGCCCTAAATCAGTTAACAATTCGCCTGTTTTTTCAGCTTCCCAATCAACCTTTAAAAATTGCTTTAACCAATTATATGATATTTTCATTCTTCTTTATTTTTTTACAAGTTGCAAAGATAATCATTACAAGTTAAAAGTTAAAAGTTTGAAGTTAAAAATTGCTTACCAATTCTATACTTTGATTTGAGGAATTTTTTGTTTTTTGTTATGCAATAACCGTTGAGTGTAATAATTAAAAGTGTCAGTTCGAGTATTTTTGAGTAATGACTTCTCGATACATTTCAAAATTAATAATTTTGAAATACTCGAAGTGACGAGAGGCATGGCTGAATGTTAAAAAATATTCAGTGAACATTTTTAGTGAAAGAGCCAGAAAGCGTGTTGGTGATGTATCGAGAGATGTTTTTAATATTAATTTTTCTATTCTCGATACAATTTTCTAACGAAAACACTTGAGCTGACGAAAAATTTACATCAAAAACAAATTGAACGCAACAGCGCAACAGATTAAGTAATACTTTTTATGGAGTTATTTAGGTTTTTACAAAAAAACTGTTTTAAAATTTAAAGAATCGTCATTCTGAACTTGATTCAGAATCTCACCATATAGAACATCCTTTTTATAAGAACCTGAAACAAGTTCAGGTTGACGTAAATTTTACTTTTAAGACGTTCAAAATTTAAAAACCTGAGTTAAGATGTAAGAAAGAATAATACGATCTGAATAGCAGTCATATACGCCATTACGGAGGAAGAAGGACTGTGGCAATCTGTTTATTGATAGTCAGATTCTCACACTGAGCTGAGCCTGTCATGAGCTGGGTCGAAGGGTCGAAGTGTTATTTCAGAATCGCAGTTTATATAAGAACCTGAAACAAGTTCAGGTTGCCGAAAATTTCACCTATTAAGACTATTATTTCATGTAATAACTAATAAGTTTTTCTTTAGGTACCTCTAAAAAATAAAACAGTACTCATGGTTTTAATCACAATTTTAAGATCTAACAGAATGTTCCGTTCTTTAATATAGTACAAATCGTACATTAATTTTTTATGCTGATCATCTGTCGTATTGGCATACGGATGCATTACCTGAGCCCAACCTGTTAAACCTGGTTTAATTACGTGTCGAATCGCATAAAAAGGCAATTCTTTTTCTAGTTGTTTTACAAATTCAGGGCGTTCTGGCCGAGGACCAATCAAGCTCATATCACCTTTTAAAACATTAAAAAACTGTGGTACTTCATCTATCCTCGTTTTTCGAAGGAATTTACCAAAAGGCGTCACTCTACTGTCGTTTATTTGTGCCCAAACCACTCCATCCTTTTCAGCATTAGAAACCATCGATCTAAATTTAAAAATTTTAAATTCCACGCCTCTTTTTCCTACTCTTTTTTGAGTGTACAATAACTTTCCTTTATTGCCAAAAAAATTGCTTATCACTATTAAAGGAACAAATACTAAAAAAAATAAAATTCCGATTAGTGAACAAATAATGTCAAAAATTCTTCTAAAGGTTAGATATAAATTATTTTGATGGCTTTTACTAAATGAAAAATAATTATAAAAATTGGGTGTTAAATGCGATTCTGAAATCCTACTTGTTTCTTCTTCTATAAAATTATCAACACTTCTAATAGGCATTCCTTTTTCAAACAATTCAATTAGTTGATTATTTATTTCATTCACAAAATCAAATTCTTTGGAAGAAACAATAATCTCGTTAATGTGATTATCTTTTATAATTTTTTCTAAATGAATTGTGGAACTTGGAATAAATTTTAATTCTAAATTGTCTTTTAAAGCATCATTTGCTATATAAGCAACAATATTGTTCGACTCTTTATTTTTATTGATAGCAACCACATTTTCAACTTGATCTAGTTTTGCAATAATTAAAATGTTTTTTAAAAATCGAGGAGAATAAATTAAATAGATATAAATAAATCGATTTACGAGTATTGGGATTAATAATGCCAACGAAAAATAGAGAATCTGAATCCTGTTTTGAGGTAAAACAGGTGATATTATAGGGGTAAAAACATAAAATAACAGGGTAAATACAACGGTAATTAGTACACTCCTTAATGTTAAGTATTTATCGCTTGCCACCTTTAAATTATACAATTCAAAAACTTCTCCAAAAAATAAAATATAGAAAACTAAGAGTACTACCCAAACATCAATATTCGGATTCTCAAAATTAAAATATTTAAAATCAAAAAAATGATTAATTGCAAATAAACCAAGTAATACCAATGCACTGTCAAAAAAGCGCAAATATAATTTACGTTCTGAAATGGTGAAATGTAGGTTAGTTTGGGGCATTGTTACATATTTAATCAAATACAAATGTACAAGATATTTAATATTTAATTCAAAAACATTTTCAAATATAGTATTATGAATAATATTTTTTAAATCCATAAAACATCCAAAGAGAGAAATAGTATATAGAATATGGAACAGATAAGGCTTCAGTGTTTCTATAATAACTCCATTGATGCTGAATTAAGTTAAATTTATTTCTGGAATGAGAAGTTTTTCGAATTCTATAAATTGCTAATGGCTCTTTAATTCCAATAGCATAATCTATATTTTTCAAATATTGAAGCCATAAACCCATATCTTGTCGGTATAAAATTTCTGGCATTTTTAATTTTCCCAATCTATCAATATCAATAAAAGCCGTTAAACAACTTATAGAATTTGTTTTCAAAACATCAGAATATGTAACCCTCTTTGGCACAATAAAATCTTTATACATTGGATTTAGATTTTCATCAAAACGGTGATAAGATGCAAAAACAAATCCTTGAGATTTTTTAACATACTTTATTGAAGTTTCTAAAAAATTAGGAAGCCATAAATCATCTGAATCAATAAACGTCATAAAAGATCCTTCACAAGTATTAATCCCTTTATTTCTTGAAATTGCAGGTCCAGAATTCACCTTTAATTTTAAGAGTTTAATCCGGCTATCCTTTTTAATGAAATTTTCTATTATAGCTACTGAATCATCTGTTGAGCAATCATCAACAATAATAAGTTCCCAGTTTTCATAGGTTTGACTTAAAACACTTTCAATGGTTTGTGAAATAAACTTTGAAGCATTGTAATTGGGCGTTATAATAGATACTAATAAATTCATTTACTCAATGTTTGAAATAAAACTTTTTAATTTTTTATCTTTTCCTACAATCGCTTGAGAATGTAGAATTTCAAAATGGATATCATTTTCAAAATAAATCTTTATTTCATTCTTTAACAAGGTCAACTCATCTTCATTTAAACACTGTTCTATCAAAAATTGTAAGCTTGCTTTCTTATTTTGTATTACTTGATAGTTTAAAAATAATGAATGCTTTGTTGCTAAATTTTTAAATATATAATAAAAATAAAGACTTGGATACGTTTGCTGGATTCCATAGACCAATTCCCCAATTCTTCCTGTAACTTCCTCAATAATTTGATGCTGCATTCCACAAGCACATTTTTTATCTTTTGAAGCTAACTTAATATAGTCACCTAAACGATACCGTATAATTGGAAAAGAATGCATCTGTAAGTTGGTCACCACAATTTCATTGTCAATTTCTTCCACCAGTACACCTTCCATATTTATATGCATAGTCCCTTTTGGACATTCAAAAGCAATAATACCCGTTTCAGCAGCACCATATTCACTAATCATTTTAACTCCGTAGGCTTTTTCGACCTCATCTTGATAGGCTTCAACTATTTTTTCTGAAGTTCCCTTCACCATTTTAAGGTTTAATGGTTTTTTAATATGCTGACTATTTATTAATTTGGCTGTTTCATAAATCATAGACGAATAGCCATGTAAATAGGTAGCATTCCCTAATTTCCGAATAAACAAAGCAACGTCCTCTTTTTTATAACTGAAGAGTCTAAATCGGTTTTGAAGTCTATCCAACATTTTTGTTTTCAATCTAGAAAAACCCTCAAAATTAAAACCCCAAAAATAACCATTACGCTCCCAGGGATTCACATGGTACCAAGAATATCCTCTAAAAATAGAAGCTCTATTAAATGAATCCGCAGACTCCTCTCTTTTAAATTTTAAAGATTCACCTGAAGTTCCAGAAGTAGTAGCTTTAAACGCCTTATTAAATGTTCCTGTTGTGTGAATTTCAGTAGTATAGGTTAACAATTCTTTTTTAGTGATGATAGGAAATTTCTTTAAATCATCCAATGAAGTTATGGCTGAAGGATTTATATTCTTTTTATCGAAAACGTTCTTATAATAATTGGATTGCGTATAAGCATCAACTAACAATTCTTGTAACTTTTTTAATTGATAGGCTTCAAGCGCTTCTAATGTCCATTTTTCAGAAGTCTTTAAAAAAGAAAACCATTGTTGCAAAGATGGGTTTCTATACTGTTGCCCTATTTTAAATATGAATCTTGAAAACATTATTTTAATAAATTAATCCATTGCTGTTTCACAAACGCAGTATCAAATTCTTCCACCATTTTCCGCGCATTTGTTGTTATTTCATTCCCTTTTTCTGCATCAAGTACTAATTCTTCAATTGCTTCTGCCATTTGAAGTACCTTATAATTTTCAACTAATATACCATTTTTCCCATGCTGAATTAGGTAAGGAATCCCTCCTACATTTGTTGAAACCACAGGCAATCCCAATGCCATTGCTTCAATGACACTTACAGGGGTATTATCAATAGTTGTTGTATTGATGAAGATATCAAATTCTTTGGACTTTTCAATCCAAATTTCTTTGGATAGTCTTCCCGTAAATTCAACGGAATCTAGCACTCCATATTGTTTCGCTAGTTCTTTCACTTCTTTTAAAGAACCATCTTTATCAGGTCCTATCATACACAAAACAGCATTGGAATGTGTTTTTTTTAATTCATACAACACTTTTATAGCCATCACAGGATTGTAAATTTTATCAAAGGCTCTTACCCATAATAAACTGGGGGTAAGATTGGTACGCTTTTTATAAGCATATTTTTCAATAGCAATTGCATTTGACAGAAACGCTGTTTTAAATCCTTTTTGTTGAAATGCTTTTAATAAATAATTTGAAGGTGCTACGTTTATATATGCATTCTTAAATATCAATGCTGAAAACCAAGGATACTGCTTTAATCTATTTGGTAAATTGCCTCCGTGCAGTATAGGAATATAAGGTATTGAAAAAAGTCTCGCCAATTGAGCTACAATAAGTGCATAGTAAAAATTAATGGTACTGTAGGTGTCTATTAAAAGATAATCAGCATTGCGATGCTTTATAACACCAAAACACATGGTTAACAACCGAAATACTTTATTTTTTTTAGCTGAATAAATGGCGACCTCAAAACCTGCTGCTGTTAATAGCGCAGAAAGCTGTAGCAACGTAGTTGGATTGCTTGCAGGTACGTTATTGCCTATATATACTATTTTTTTCATAGCAATTTTTCAGGAACTATGTGATTCTCATCAGGTTCTTTAAATGTAATCACTACCAAACTTAACCCGTAAATAAAAGCAGGAAATGCAATTCGCATCGCTGAATGATTGATGGTTAAAAACCAAAACAATAAAAACGAACTTAAAAATGCTATGGCTAAAATAGGCTGGTTTAAAATATGCTTTACAGGAATTACAATTAATAAGAGCAGCACAATAACACCTATCAATCCATGTTCTGCTATTAACCGACTTATTTCATTATGAGAAGCTGCCAATTTATCCAATTCTTCTAACCTGTAATATTTACTTCCTCCAACCCCCAACCCAAAAACAGGATGTTCTAAAAAACCATCTATTTCAGTTACAAAAATTTCAACTCTACCTGCTGAAACATCTGCCTTTTCTATACCTCTTGCATTTTTATTGGTGTACCTGTTAATCAACATCCCATTCGTTGCATCCGCAGAATATAGTACTAACACAATGCCAAAAAGAATTGTCAATCCTGTATATTTCATAATTTGAAATAGTTTATCTTTTCTTATCAAAATAAAAAAGAATAGAAAAACCATTATAGCAATAAATGCTGTAAGCATTCCACCTCTTGACAACGTTATTAGACCTCTGTAAATTAAATAGATAAGCACAAATAAATCAATAGCAAGAATGGGGAAAATTCTTTTTTTAAAAAATAAGTGTATTGCAAAAATAAATACACCCATTCCTAAAATAGTAGCTACCTGATTGGGACCAAAGCCTCCTGAGGTTGCAAAATTTGCTTGACTTCCAAATTTAATAGTTTCTAAATCAGGGGTTTTAAAATACAATAAACTTAACATGGAAATAATGGGCAGTACCATTACAAACAACAAATTTAAGAGTTCATGTATTGAAAGTTCACGCTTGTAAAAATAAATGGCTGATATCCCTAATAATATGGGCCCGCTTAAATTAAAAGCAATGGCCTTTCTAATAGATTCACTAAATGGAATATCTACAAAAGCAATTCCAATGAGTAAAAGTAATATATATACCAAATAGCTTACGGAAACGTGGTGTCTTTTTTGTTCCACTAACAAGCCTGTTACTAAAAATAATAGTACGGAATATTTTGGTAATTCATAAAAAAAAAGACCTCCAGACATTCGAAACAAGACTTCAGCACCAATCATATACCCACTCCAAAAAATGGCATCATTATTTTTATTTTTATTCCTAATAATAAACAAAATTCCAAAAAATACGATTAAGCTAGAGTATACCTTGGTAATTAATCCAGACAAGAGTAACACACCAAAAAGTAAATGAAAAAGGGATAAATATAACCGCGTATGTTTTGAAAAATTAATCAAGGTTATATATTGCTATTAAGGTGTGAATAAAATTTGATCTCGAATACTTCATTTGAACAGTTTCATATAAGGCTGTACTCAATACCGTACGCATTTTTTTATCTAATACCAATGCTTCCAATGCCTTTGCCAATGCTTCTTCATTATTAGGAACCACTACCGTGCCACTTATTTCATGAGTAACTACGCTTGCACATTCCCCAACGTCCGTCACTACCACTGGCAGTTTAGCCAAGCCATATTCTAACAATGCTACTGGTAATCCTTCTGATTTTGATGCCAATACTCCTATGGTAGCTTGTTTTAAAATATGTGCCGTATCATGACAGCTACCATACAAAAATACATGATTCCTTAGCTTCTTAGATGCTATATACTCCTTAATTTTTGCAGCATACTTATCTTGTAAATCAGCACCTACCAAATGCAACGTCCAATCTGAATAAGTATGATGCAGGCTTTTAAATGCTTTTAACAAATTTAAATGGTCTTTTTCAGCTCGTAAATTAGCTAAAATTAAAATACGCTTTTTATCTGCCCCTTTTAAAAAAGTTGTTTCAATCATCGTATCATTTAATGACGCAAAATTAGGTAAATACCAATTGTTCTTCACCTTTAAATGTTTTTGAGCCCATAAGTTTAGTTGGGTATTTACAGAAATTATATGCTTAAATTTAAATGATGCAATTGTAAGAATTACTCTATTTTTAAAAGGTAAGTTTATGGAATCCCCAAAGTGATTATGCCAGATTAAGCTTAATTTTGGATTCAGTAACTTCACTAAAAACCCTATAAAATAAGAAGATGAATGTGCGTGAACAATAGAGATCTTATGTCGTTTTATATAGTTATTCAATTTCCTAATTGCTTTAATATCGAAAGTGCTTTTTTTATTTAAAAATAAATACTCTACGGTATTTTCAATTTTAGCTTTTAAATCACCTTCCAAGCGTGTAGCACATAAATGGGATGCTATTCCAGCTTCCTTAGCCAACTCGTTGGCAATATTTACTGCCATCATTTCAGCCCCTCCAGGGTTTAAAGAATCTATGAGTTGTATGACTTTTAATTTTTTATTCATTGTTTATCCTTTTTCCTACCGCGCCAGCTGGCCCAATCGCTAAAAATGTTCACTGAACATTTTCTTAACGCTTTGTCCTGTCATGCTGAACTTGTTTCAGCATCTCTTTATTATGTTCCAAATCATGAGACCCTGAAATAAATTCAGGGTGACGATTAGTTTCGTCATACTTAATTTTATAAACTCAAATCCTTATACAAATCTAATAAATTAGGGTTGTTTTCCTTTATTAAATTCCACTTCCATTCCTTATGCCAATTTTTTAATTGTTTTTCTCTCTCAATTGCCTTTTTTATATCGCTAAATATCTCGAAATATAATAATTCATTGACATTATACTTTTTTGTAAAAATTGACCCAATCCCTTCTTTATGCTCTTGTATTCTTCTTTTTAAATCACTTGTTACACCAATATATAAAACCGTTTTACGACTATTACAAAGGATATATATAAAACTCTTTTTCATAGTTGTATTCTAATTATTTTATCTCCTTTTTAAAAGACCCTGAATCAAGTTCAGGGTGACGGTTGGTTTCGTCATGCTGAACTCGTTTCAGCATCCTCCTTTCATTTCCTAAATCATGAGAACCTGAATCAAATTCAAGGTGACAGTTGGTTTCGTCATGCTGAACTTGTTTCAGCATCTGTTTATTATGTTCCAAATCATGAGAACCTGAAATAAGTTCAGGGTGACGATTTCAAACCAACACTTTCCCTATCTCCTCTTCAAACTTTTCTAAAGTATAGTACCTAGACCACTCCATTGCTTTTTTAACCTGAGTTACATATTTTTCATTATCATTTAAATAACCTTCCGCAACCAACGTTATTTCATCAACATTGGCATGTACAATAGCACCTCTATTTCCATTATCCAACATATAAGGTACACAAGATACTGCACTTGTAATTGGTAAACAACCCCAAAACATAGCCTCAGCCACTACTTTTGGCCATCCTTCCGATTTGGATATAAACAGTAAAAAATGTGCTTTTTGATAGGCTCTTTTAATAATTTCTTTTGAAACATTGCCATGTAAAAGAATATTTGTCTCTAATTTATATTCTTTTATATAGGTTTCTATAGCTTCTCTTTCTACACCTTCTCCATATAGATCCAATTGTACCTGATAGCCTTTCTTTTTTAATTCATGCACCACCTTTACACTTAACAAAGGCTGTTTTCCTTTGGTTAAAGCACCTACAAATAGAAAGTTTATTTTACTGTCAATAAGCACTGGTTTAGGAAGGTTTTTCTCTCGCTCGTCATTCCTAACTTGGTTCCTGAGCGGAGTCGAAGGATGATTGGGAATCTGCCCATCGTTCTCTAAATCATGAGATCCCCAGTCAACACTTCGGCTCCGCTCAGTGCAAGTCTGAGGATGACGTATTTCCTCATCAGAATACGTAGCCGTAAAAAAAGGAACTATATTCTTACTCTGGTTCGGCCATTCGCCATACACCAATACTTTGGTGTTTCTGGTTAAAAAAGTATTACTAACTATCCACTTTTGAAGTTGATAACTAAAAGGTTGTTTGCTTTTCGGGTCCCAATTCCCTGCATACTTTACTGTTTTTGGTTTGTTTGGAAAAGCTACCTGAACTATACAGCCCAACAATCCAATATTCCCAGGGCAACGTACATGGATATGGTCTGCCCATTGCATTGCTTTAAAAAGCTGAACGATAATTAAAGGGATTCTATAAAGACTCCAAAAGAAAGATTTAACTGACACAAAAGAAATCGACTGGATTGGAAAAATTTTAGGTTGCTTTTCGAAGGATGAAAGCAATAATTTATCTGCATAGACAATAGGTGAAACAATACCCAATTCTGTGATATATTTCGACCATAAATTCATTTCATAAACATAAGGAGCGTATGAATAAAATTTATCCTCCTTTTTTAAAGTTGGTGCAAATGTAACAATCAAAAATTTCATTATATATATCCTTTTGAACTGTTTTTAGAAATAGGTACCGCAGGAACTCCAACAACAACTTCATTTTCAAAAACATCTTTATTTACCAAAGAGCATGCACCAATTAAAACTCCATCTTCAATTACTATTTTTCCAGCAATAACAGCATTTGCTCCTATATAAACGTTATTCCCAATCTTTGGCACTCCCCTATAATCTCCTAATCCCGAAACGCCAATAGTGACTCCTTGCGCTATATTACAGTTATTTCCAATACTCGTTTTAGCATTTAAAATAATCCCTCCAAAATGCCCAATATAAAAAGAAGCACCTATGTTAGCTGATGCAGGAATTGAAATGCCAGTACTAATTTCAATGAATTTTCGCCACAATATCATAAACAACAATAACAACTGCCTTATCATTGGAATTTGGACTTTTCTATAAATTAAGTTGGCAATTCTATATTGAAAAACAGCCCAAAAACCTTGCGTTAAAAAAAGAATGGAAATAAAATTACCTCCATATTTTTTATATTTTTTGTAATCGGAATGTAGCAATTGAAACAATGTCATCTTCTACAATATACTTTTATAAAATTGAATATTTCGTTCTACTAAAGTAGCAATTTCAAATTTCTCCAATACAGCTACTCTTGCTTTTATTCCAAACCGAAGCGCCAATCCTTTGTTTTCTAAAAGTATCAGAATTTTTTCGGCAATATCGGTTGCATCCATAGGATTACAAGCTAACCCAGAAACCGCATCTGTTATAATTTCTTTAAAGGGTGGAATATCACTAAATACAATTGGCTTTTCCATAGCCATAGCCTCCACTACCGTTAATCCAAATGATTCCATATGCGATGGATACACGCATACATGTGCTTTTTCTAAAATAGTGGGTATGGTTTCATACGACACCGAACCATGAAAAATGATATCATTTAAATGTTCACTGCCAATCAATGTTTTTAAATAAGAAATATATGATTTTATGGTTTTACTCGTCCAGTCTCTTCCCACTAAATGTAATTTAGCAGTAGGTATTTTCTCCTTTATATATTGAAATGCTTCAACCAGTTGTTGTACTCCTTTTTTTTCACAAATAGTTCCTATAAAAACGATGGAATTGTTTTCAAAGGACTCCTTATTTGAATTTTTAAATCGATGTAAATCAATAAAATTATAAATGGTTGTATAGGGTGATTTAAATTGAACCAATTCCTTGGTTGTTTCACCAACATAGTTACTTACCGCAATTAAGGCATCTGCTTTTTTAAATGATGTAATTTCTTGAAAGGAACGCCATAAAGCAGGCTTTTTGTGTAAGGTCACTGCAAAAAAATGATGCCCTCCATGCATTCGAATTACTTTTTTATAGCCTGTTTTTTTAGGAAGAAAAGCAAAAGACAATTCAGCACCTTCAACGATTTCAATCGGTTTTATGGAATTGATTTCTTTCAATTTTTTTCTTATTGCTAAAGAATTAAATAGAAACTTCCCATATTTTTTAGCAGATTGCTTAATTCTATGAATTTCAACACCGTTATCTAACTCTTTTTCTTTTGATCCATTCACTGCTATTCCTACCACAGAAACTTGAATTTTATGTAGCACTAAATTTCTTGCCAAATTTTGAACAAAACTGCCTATGCCTCCATGTGCTAATTTGCCTGCTGGATATTCATTGGTTAAAAAAACTATGTGCATGAAATTAAGGTATTTGCAATATTCAACGATGCAGTTGCTCTATGTTCTGCAATGATATCCATCCATTGAACGTTCGCAACTGTTGGATTTTCAAAAATACGATTTAATATGAATTGAATCTCATCTTTTGAATTTAACCATAACACAGGTTGCAAAGTCCCCATACTTTTAAAATGCTGAAACTGATAAATAGTTGCTATATTCCATTCTTCTGAAGGTACCGAATTATAATTTAAATAGATTGCTGGTTTGTTAAACATCGCAAAATCATGCGCCATGGTAGAACCTACATTCATAACCGCAGCACAATAATACGCAGTACTCACTAACAATTCAATATCTTCATAGGTAGGGTAAATTATTTGCCAATTTGTCAAATTATCTTTATCAAAATTCCACAAAGGAGCTGCTTCTTTAATAATAGCTGGAAATTTTGAAATTACAGCATCAAACCTTCCTGAAACATCTACCGGAGCACGCCTTAGTAGCAATTGAATATTTAATTGTTCACGTTCAATAACTGCTGCTATATCATGTAAATACTCAGGATCAAAGGGAGAGGTTCGAACATCATCTCCTGAAAAACAAATTATTTTTTTGGAAGCATCTAAATTGTATTTAGTAAAGAATGCTTCTTTAGTCATTACAAACTCTTCTTTATTATAAAACTCAAATTGGGGAGTTCCTGTTATTTCAATCTTTGCTGCATTAATTTCAGGATAATAGAGCTGTAATTCCTTTTTCATATAGGTAGACCAAACCACATAAGTTTCAGTTTTAACGGTTAACCGTGCCTTTGGTAAATTATCCCAAGAAAAAATTGCACCTACAGTCTTAATCCCCAATTCTTGAGCTGCATTTATCAACGGAAGAGTATTCATAGCGCGTTGATGTGTTGAAAATAGCACATCGGGTTTGGTTGTATTTAATAGCGTTTTATAATAATTCGTACTCTTTTTTATTTCATTTTCAAGTTTTTCCTCATACAAAAGAATCTTCTTATAATTTAAAGAAATTCGCTTGCCAACCAACTCAACCAATTTGTAAAACAACCTTTTCTTGATTCCTTTTTTACTAGGCTTCCAATTAGTTAATAGCGTGTCATTTGCAACTAATTTTTGATTATGAATTAATCTAGCATAACAACAAGTTTCACGCAAAAATTTTTGATAAGGTGTTTCTCTAAACTGAGGTAATTTATATGATTCGAAATCAATCTTGTGCAATTTTTTAATTTCTTCAATGGCTTTATCCGAAATGGAATGAAAAAATAAGATTTCATAGCTTTTTTTCGTAAGAATTTGAATTAAATCAGAATATACATAGTTTTTGATACCTGTACCATCTGGAATTATAAATCCTATTTTCTTCATAGTACGGTTAAATGTCTCTAAACTGTTTTTGATGATTGATTTCCCAAATGGATAACTCTTCCAGCGAATTTAAAAATAATTCTGCACTATTTCCTTTTCCAAAGGTTGTATTATCTTTCACTACTTTAGGATGCTCTTGCTTCAAAGCCTTAAGAATAGCTACTTTTTCATAGCTCGTATTTTTTATATGAGCGTGTAATGCTCTATTTTCTTGACGAGTACCAATATTAATAGTTGGAATTCCATAGTACGGAGCTTCTCGAATACCTGCACTTGAATTCCCAATAATTAAATCACTATTTTTAAGTAAGGTTAAAAAATATTCAAACCGTATTGAAGGAAAAACTCTAAATCGTGCATTGTCTTCCAGTTTTTTATAGGCTCCTAAAATTAATTCTGATCCCAAATCATTATTAGGATATATAACCACATAATTTTTATTGTCTTCTAACAATGCAGCTACAAAATTTTGAGCATATAATTTCATGTTTTCAAACTCCGTAGTTACTGGATGAAACATAACAACACTATAATTTTCGAATACTATTTCATAATAGTTTTTAACTTCTTCAATACTTGGTAACGTATCAGAAAACATGACATCAATATCGGGTGAACCAATCACTTGTATAGCTGCCTCAATTTCTCCCATTTGAAGCAATCTTTTTTTGGCTGCGCTATTTGAAACATAATGTAGATGGCTCATTTTACTCACAGAATGACGAATTAATTCATCAATAGTTCCTGAAATTTCACCGCCTTCAATATGTGCTACTAATATATTATTTAAGGAACCTACAATGGCTCCTGCCAATGCCTCTACTCTATCCCCATGTACAATTATTAAATCTGGTTTCACCTTTTTTATATAGGCTGAAAACCCTTCAATGGTTTTAGCCAATGTTAAATCCATCGTCGCTTCATTGGTATGATTTTCAAATGATTGAATATTTTTAAAACCACTTCTTTCTACTTCAATTAAAGTATAGCCATATTGTTGTAATAGATGCATCCCTGTTACAAAAATATGAGGTTCAAAATCTTTATTATTTTGAAGTATTTGTAACAACGATTTTAGTTTACCAAAATCGGCTCTTGTTCCCGTTATGAATGCTATTTTTTTCATTATCTATTTACAGCCTCTCGACTGCGCTCGAGGTGACAATTAGTTTCAAAATTATCATTTATTTGTCATGTCGAGCGCAGTCGAGACACATAATAAACTATCTAACTATTATTAAATTACCTCTCGACTGTACTTCGTCTCCTCTCAGCACAGGCTTCTCGAGGTGACAATCAGTTTCAAAATTATCATTTATTTGTCATGTCGAGCCCTTAGACTGCCGCTCAGGACAGGCTAAAGTCGAGACACTTTTACACTTTACACTTTTTAGCCAGATCGAGACACTTTAATCAACTACATCCCCTCTATCAGGGTTGTATTTATAATGTGTTGCGTTTCTACACTCTGAAAACCCCTGCAATTTATTAAAATCATCTGTAATTAAAGCCTCTTTTTTAGTTCTACTCCATTTTTTTAATTTTTTTTCAAACTCAATTGCTTGTTCAGGATTCGTAAACTCCTGATAATAAACTAATGCAATTGGTCTTCTATCATAGGTATAACTATTTTTATGCTTCCCTTCTGAATGCTCAAAAATTCTTTTTTCTAAATTCGAAGTAATTCCAGTATAAATTGATTTATCATTGCACCGAAGCATATATACAAAGTAAAATTTCATAGCATTTTTATTATTTTATATTCGAAATACTTCTCGACTGCGCTCGAAGTGACAATCAGTTTCAAAATTATCATTTATTTGTCATGTCGAGCGCAGTCGAGACACTTTTACATTATTCTTCCATAATTACCTCTCGACTGCGCTCGAGGTGACAATTCAACTTCAGTGTCATGTCGAGCCCTTCGACTGCCGCTCAGGACAGGCTAAAGTCGAGACACTTTTTAACTTATACTTTATTTCCTAACCCTTCAACTGCCGATCAGGACGGGCTAAAGTCGAGAAACTTTTACAATATATCTTCCATAATTACTTCTCGACTGCGCTCGAAGTGACAACTACCTATAATGTCATGTCGAGCACTTGATTTGTCATGTCGAGCGCAGTCGAGACACTTTTTAACTTATACTTTATTTCCTAACCCTTCGACTGTCGCTCAGGACAGGCTAAAGTCGAGACACTTCTATATTACTGAACATCTCCCCAACTCAATTGTTCATCATTTAAAATATCTCTAGTTGCTTTTTTACCGAGTATATCATTATAATGTTTCGCTAAAATCTCCCCTGTTCCAGGTCTCTTTACCCAAATATTCTCTTTTGTGAAAATTGCTCCTTTTTTTATTGGTTTAATAGTACAAACAGTTGCAAAAGCAAAATCAATGGTGACTTGTTCTTCTTTTGTAGGTTCTTTAGTACCTCCACGCATTTGCCATATTTCTTGGCTTCCTTTTATCAATTCTTTGGTAGCAAACTCATCCATACTACATACAATATCAGGCCCTGTACGATTCATATGGTCTGTAAAATGACGTTCTAAAATACTAGCTCCCAAAGCAACTGCTCCTAAACAAGCATTATTATTTAGGGTATGATCTGACAATCCAAACACATGTGTTGGAAATGCTTCATGTAATTCTTGCATAGCACCATAACGGACTAAATATGTTGGTGTGGGATATAAATTCGTAGTATGTAATAATGCTAAAGATACCTTGTAGTTATTAAAAATTTCTACGGCTTTAGCAACACTTTCAATCGTATTCATACCCGTACTTAAAATAACAGGTTTTCCAAATTGTGCTATATGTTCTAATAAAGGATAGTTATTACATTCACCTGAACCAATTTTATAAGCTACAACATCCATTCTATGCAATCTATCGGCTGCTGCTCTAGAAAAAGGAGTAGAAATAAACAGCATTCCCTTACTTTCTACATAGTTTTTTAATTTTAGTTCATCCTCTTCATTTAAGGAACACCTATCCATAATTTCATAAATAGAAACGCTTGCATTCCCAGGAATTACTTTTTTAGCAGCTCCACTCATTTCATCTGCTACAATATGAGTTTGATGTTTTACCACTTCAACACCAGCTCTTTTTGCTGCATCAACCATTTCAAAAGCGGTTTTTAATGAGCCTTCATGGTTAATACCTAATTCTGCAATAACCAAAGGTGGGTAATCACTTCCTATTCTTCTTCCTGCTATTTCTATGTATGGGTTCATTTTTTTTTTTTTATTTAACTAAATACTTCTCGACTGTACTTCGTCTCCGCTCTGCACAGGCTAAAGTTGAGACACTTTTAAAATTTACACTTTCATCATTAAATGACTCCTCGACTGTGCTCCAAGTGATGTTCCGTCTTTAGCTCGTCAGTTCGAGTGGTTTTAAAGTTGTACAAATTTAGTTATAAAAAAATAACTCAATCACTTTAAAATTGTATCGAGAACCCTTTCCAAAACACTTCTCGATACTATTTTAGTTCGCTTCGCTACCTAAAATCACTCGAAGTGACGTTCGTTACTGTAGCTCGTCAGTTCGAGTGGTTTTAATACGAATGAAATTCGTGTTAAAATTGTATCGAGAACCAATTTCAAAATACTTCTCGATACGATTTTCTACCGAAAATCACTCGAAGTGACGGTTTAGTAAATACTCTGCATACTCAAAATCTTCTTTAGTATCAATATCAACATGTGTAAAAAGATGATCAACTATAAAAGGATAATTATGTTCTCCCACTATTTTATTTTCTAATATCAAACTAGCTTTTGTAATGTATAATAAGCCATTTTCAAAATACAGGGGTTCTAAATCTTGACTTCGTTGCCCTATTTTATAATTAGATGGCTCAAATTTATCGTTACTAATTTTACCTAATTTTTGATGATTTCTTGTTACCGTCATTAAACTATCATAATTCCCTTCTATAAACTTTTTGTAAGTCTCTTTTAATAAGTTTTTAGGACGTAAAGGATTGGTAGGTTGCAATAAAACGACCCTCTCAAAATCTTCATTCATATTTTCCAACACATGTTTTAAAGCTGAAACTGTTGTAGCTTCATCGTCAGACAAATGCTTTGGCCTGTCAATTACTTCTGCTCCAAACTTTAAAGCAATTTCTTTTATTTCAGCATCATCAGTACTTACCACTATTTTAGTAATTCCATTCTCCTTTGCGTAGTTAATGCTATGCACTAACAATGGCATATTCCCTAATAAAGCACTATTCTTATTAGGCAATCTTTTTGAACCTCCACGGGCTGGTATAATGGCTATGGTTTTATTCATTTTTAGTAATTTTTTGCTTCATCTTTTGTAAGTCCTTTAGACCTTAAAAAAAAATGCCATACTAATTTATTAAATACAATTTTAGGAAAAATTTTACTTTTGAAATAATTTATAAATTTTAAACTACTGTGTTTGCTGAATTTTGGCTGTTTTAAACTGAATAATTTATATTTCAAACTTTTTAAAATTCCTGACATCCATTCTTCTTCAATATTACCCATATGATACGTATAATTATCTTCTGTAGACAACCTCCAATAACCATTATCAATAACTGGTTTATCTAATAATACTCTTTCACTTTCTCCTCCTAAACTATATTTTGATGTTTTTTCTTTAAAATTATTAAAGATATCATTTCTATAGGTCGCTACAAAATGTCCAGCACCAATAACAGCCTTAACTTTACCATTAGCAATTGTTAAATATTTTTCTAAGTGATAATTATTAAACAAACACTTGTTTTCAATACTACTAGCAAAAGCTTTCATGGCTTCAGGGTTAATTACCATGGTGAATTTTAGTTGGTTTGAAACTCCCCTTTCAAATATAATATTTGAAGTTAAATAACGTATTAATTTCGAATTTGGCGTTGTTGAAACTACACCTGCTTTAGGAAAATTATCAAAAATTTTATAGGTTTCTTTTTGCCAATTGTTTAAAAATAATACATCTGCATCTGTAATTGTAACCAATTGAAAGTTTTGCCCAGTGAGTCCTTTTAAAATAGCATTTAGTTTTCCTATAGCAGCAGTATGAATAATTTCATGAATTCTTCCATTTCCATGCAATGCATTCAAATAATTCACTACTTCTTTACAACTACCGTTATTTACAACTGTAAAATAAGTATTTGTATGACTTGTTTTAAAAAGCGACTCCAAACAATATTTAAGTATTTGAAAACTATCCTTAAAATAACCATCTTCATTTGGTATATAAACAGGAATTATTACCTGATGAAAATACTCAGAGATCTCTATTTTTTTATCTTTATTTGGATTAAAGCCTATTCGCATGAAGTTGTACTTATTTCAATATTATGGTATAAATTTATGATTTTTTGTTTATTAACCTTAAAATCTAATATCTTATTTGCTATTGCTGTATTCATTGCTGCTGCTGCTTCAAAAAAAGTAGCTTCTTCATCTAACTGAATCGTTAGCAATATCAATGATTTAATTTCATTTATATCTTCTGGATTGTTAATTAACAATCCGTTTACTTTATTCTCAATAATTTCTGAAGTTACATTTCCTGGGTTTGATTGAATAGGAAATGCATTCATAACAATAGCTTCTAAAAGTGTATTAGGCATACCATCTGAAATACTATTTCCAATATATATTTTAGCTTTTCCCATTAACTCTAATAATTCTCTATGGGTCAATCCGTCTCTATCAAATACTTTAAAAGATAAATTATGCTGCTTTATATAATTCATAACTATTTTATGTGCTCCAAAAACAACAATTTCATAATCTAAAACTTCGTGCTTTAATTCTTTAAGTGCTTTAACAACGTTTAAACCTCTACCAAAATGATGCTCATACCCTTTTACTAAAATAACAGTTCTATCATTAATTGGTTTTTTATACTTTACCAATTCTGCCAATTTAAAACCTGAACCACCAGGTATAACACCAACATGCTTACCTTTAAAACCCAATTGCTTCGCTAAATTAAAATCACGCATACTATCAGTATGCAAAAAATTCACTCTTTTTAAAACGTATCTTATTTTTAAATTATGGTATTTAAATTTTTGATAATAATATAAATCACTCCCCCAACAAGAATACAACCACTTTATAGTTGGAAATTTATTCATTGTTTTTAAAATTGAATAACTGCAACTTTGCATTTCAAAACTATGAATAACATCTGGAATAATTTCTTGTATTATTTTATCTAAATGTTCGTTAGCCGTAATTTCTAAAAAAGATTGAACCTTATTATAAATACTTGGTGCTTTTTTTCTTAACCAATGTTCTCCTTTTAAATAGGGTATTTTTCTCTGTTTCCAATCGGTTATTTGATGTACTTTATCAATGGTTTCCAATCTTCCTTTTCCTAAAACATCAAACCAATACAAGTCATAAGGTGTGTCCTTTAGATTTTCTATCCATCGTACAACATGAACTGAAGGCATTGATATTAAAAGGATTTTCATTAAATAAAATTATTAATAATTAAAGTGAGTTTCGTTATATAATTCTCTATTCCATAATTTTTTATTCTATGCTCATTTAAAGTTCCTTCTAACTTCATTGGAGCCTCATTATTAATTAAATTTTCTAACTTATTAATTAAAATAGATTCTTCATTTGGGATAACATATTGAGAGTTTTCTAATAGATTTCTACAACCAATATGATTTGAAGCTATTACAGGGATTCCATAAAGCATATACTCCATTACCACATTAGGAGTACCTTCAATTTGAGATACTAACACACCAATATCCAATATATTTAAAATTCTTTCAACAGGATAGCCTGATAAAACACTTACTCTATGACTTATTTCTTTTCTTTTAACCAATTCCAAAAGTTGGTTATGTTTTGATAATGTACTTTCATCATTATCCTTATTTCCCAATAAAACTAAATGTATTTCTTTGGAAGTATTAATTTTACTAAATGCATTTATTAATAATTCTTGATATTTTTCTTCTCTATAATGTGCAACCATACCAATAACCAATGCATCACTTTTTATTAAAAACTCATTTTTTAAAGTTAACCTATCTAATTCAATTCTTTTAATTGAAACATATTGCGGTAAAACAAAAAGTTTTTCACTTGGTATATTGTATTTTTCTTTAAAAATATCCAACCCATTTTCTGCATTTGCAATGATAAATGGAACCTTTTTTAAGGCTTGATTCTCTAGTACATCATAACTATAAGTATCTAACCCTAATTGATGCCAAAAAGTTATTTGGGCACCTGCTGATTTGTAAATTAACGTAGCAATTTTTGATGGTGTATTTAAGAAAGGAATTATGATATTAGGCTTTAATTTTGATATCCCTTTTTTCATTTTAAAAAGATATATAAAAGCGCGAACTGTTTTCTTTAAATTATGTATTGAGAACTCCTTTTTTATAGTTAAAGATGGAACTCCAAAATATTCAATTTTTTCAATACCACATTCTTTTGCAAATTCTTTAAACTCAGGTGTTGGAATATTAGAATGCGTTGCTACTAGTGAAACTTTACAATTATATTTTGATTTAAGATACTTAGCCAACCCTAAAGCTTGCCTTTCAGCACCACCTAAAACTGCTACTTTAATAAGTAATACTATGCTTTTATTGTTAAACGTAAATTTCCCCATTCTCATCGGTATAAATATTTCATACATCTATAAACACCAACACCTTTTATTTTATAAAATTTTGAAAGAAAATTTTGCACAAAGTAAAATGCTCCTTTTTGATGTAATTTAAGATAGTTGTTTTTAGATAAAAAGGAAAGTATCTCTTTATTTTGTTTTTTATAAACCCCTATCTTATCTTTTATATTTAGTATGAAAATCTTTTTATATGCATAAACCACTTCATTTTTATAGTTGATTTTTAATTCATCATTCGCACATTTTCTAATCATATTTTCATCTATACTTTTTATAAAAATAATAAAGGCTTTAATGCTGTTTAACTTAGTTTCTTCCAATTTATATTTGGCACTATAATTCTCGTCATTTCTATAATAACAATCTATATTATTAAATAGCATGTATTTAGAACTATTAAAAATGACTCTGATACCCAATTCTAAATCTTCATAATTTTGTAAACCTTCATGAAAGCCTTTTATTTCATTTAAAAATTCATTTTTATAAATTGGTGATGTAATCTGCCAGATGCCATTTAATTGTAAAAATGATGCTATACAATTATTAATATTTAACCTTTTTAATGGTTGCTTTAAATGATCTTTTGGTTTATCCAAAAATCGCTCCATTTGAAACACTAAAAAATCACATTCTTTATTTATTTCAAATGCTTTTACTCTCTCCTCCAAACAAAAAGGAGCTAATAAATCATCCGTATCTAAAAAAATTAAATACTCACCATGTGCTTTTTCAATGCCATAATTTCTACAAGATGACGGTCCTTTTAATTTATGAACAGGACGTACAAAAAATTTAAATCGATTGTCTTTTTCACAATAACCTTTAATAACTGCTGTAGTTTCATCGGTTGAGCCATCATCAACAACAATACATTCCCAATTTACATAGGTTTGACATACAACACTGTTTAGTGTTTCGTGCATGATAGTTGCACGATTGTACGCTGGGATTATTATTGAAACTAAGGGCTTGGTCATATTTTTATGTTATCGAAACAAAATTGGGAAAAGTTTTTTACGCTGCCTAATAATAGGAAAGTATTTATACCCTAATTTAGAACTTAATAAACTCGGATTTTTACACATCAGCTTCAACCAATAATACAATTCAGTACTAAGTTTATTATAATCTTTATTTCTATAATACCATAACCACTTTAACAATTGGTCCGTATTATGAAAAGATGTATTTTCTTTAATTCCCCAATTAATTAACGACTCATACATCTTGGATCGATGTATTTTATATACGCTTTCTTGATTGAATACATTCTTATTATGAACACCTCTCATGGCTAAAGGTTTATCAATAATACCTGTTTCTAATTTACATTTTAATGCCATTTTTAATATCAAATCGGTGTCTTCTGCTACTTCAAGTTTATCATTAAAATAACCTACACTTTTAAATATTGATTTCTTAACGGTCAATCCATCTATTGAGAAATAACCTTTTTCCCCTGTCAATAAATCATTAAAAAGTTGTGCAGCTTCAATTCTTTCTGTAACTGTTGTCAATGCTAAATCTTCTCTTTCCTCTTTTAATTGTTTCCTGTAATAGTGAACACCAATTGCATTGTAAACACCATCAACTTCATCGTTTTTATTAAAAAAAACTCGATCTTTTTTAAACCTTTTTTCTAAATAGTAGTCGTCAGCATCTAAAAAAGCGATATAGTTTCCAGAAGCATGTTGTATTCCTAAATTTCTACTTGCCGAACGTCCTTTATTTATTTTATTTGTGTGATGCACCACTTTTAACTTCTGTATTTTTTGCTGTAATGTATCTAAAATATGTTCAGTTTCGTCCGTACTACCATCATTCACTACAATAACTTCCAATACTTCATGCTGTAATGCCGCCGAAAGAACAGCTTTTTCAATAAAAAGAGCTGCATTGTACACGGGGATTATTACAGATACTGAAAATATCATTAGTTCTTATTTTTAAATTTAGCAATAAACATTCGTCTCAAAAATTTAAGCAACGAATAAAAAGCTCCTATTTTAATGAATTGAAATATAACATATAGTGTATTCTTTAAATTTATTTTATGTTGCTTTTTTATTAAAATTCCAAACTCTAAAAGCAATGTAATTTTTTGATATCTCTTAAAATGTAATAACTTATTAAAAACTACATCTTCAAAAAATAAATAACGTGCTTTGTTTTTTAATGCTAAATTATCACTCCGTCCTGAAATATTATCATTAGATAATCTTACATTTACAACAGCCTCATTTATGGTATACAATTCTCCACACTGTGTATAATCTAACCAAGCTTTGTCATCGGAATGCCAAGCTAAAGGAAAATCATAAAATTGATATTTTTGATAACATTCTCTCTTAAATAGATATTCAGAAAGTGAACTGCGAGATTCTCCTAAAAAATGCTGATAATAGGAGTTTGTAGCTAATTCAATTTTAGGGTGTAAATAGTCCTTATAATTGGCTAATGAAATTCCATCTTTATCAACGTACCTTGATGCAAATCGAACCACGTTACAATTATACTCCTTAATTTTTTCTAAACTCTTGTAAAAAGAAGCAACACAATTCACATCCAAAACATCGTCGTCACCTAAAATCATCAACCATTCCTCATTATCAGACAAGGCAATACAACGCTCCCATTGTTTTACTAAAGAAGTACCGCCTAAATTAGTTGAGAACCTTTTATATATAAAGTTAAATTTATCTTGGTAAGTATTTAACAACGTTAAAGGATTAACACTACTGGCATCATCTCCAATATAAACATTAAACCGCTTATCTGTTTGCTTCGCCAGAGAATCTAAGGTATTGTTGAAATACTTAAAATTATAATATGGAATTACTATTGCTAACACTGTGCTTTGTAATTTAATGTTTGCAAAATAATTGTAAAATCTAAATATCTTACCATTTTACTCTTAATTTGAAAATGTAATTTATTATATATTTTATGAACGTAACCATTATTTCTCATATTAATTAAATTATAATCCTTTTGTTTCCTGCAATTGATTATCAATAAACTCCTGTTTATTTTCAATATTTAGTAAACCTTTCTTAAGCATTCTTTGAAACCATTCAGAAAATATTTTTGCGCCTTTAGCATTTAAATGTTCTAAATCGCCAAATTCAGAATTTTTTAAAGGAAATTTAGAAAAATCTAAATACTCTATAAACTCAAAATTCTTATTTAAAATGAACTGATATTTTTGTTCATTTTCCCATCCGAAATATTTGCTATGTTGTGGGCTTCTAATTAAAAATAGCTGAACTTTATTACCTTTGCATACACCAATAATCTTTTGCAAATACTTCATATTATATTCTGATATTTCATTTGAATTATTCTGAACTACCTTTTTTTTAGAAACTCCATTAGCTATTAATGAATCAGTTTTATTACGCATTAAATCTTCATATCCTCCTAAATTTTTAGAATAATCATAATCACTTTTCAGTATTCGGCTAATTCTGTCATTAAGAGAATTGGGAATAATTCCTATATAACCCATAAAATTATTAGAGACTAAAATTAAAGTATCTTCTAAATTCATAAAAGGAGAGAATATTGGATAATTTGAAGTAATATATTTATCACCCCATATCCATTGATTCATATCTTGCTCTATCTGGTTATTCGTAAATTCAATAAAAACTGTTTCAATTTGATGATTTTGTTTTAAAATATTTTTAACTTTTTGATAGGTATAAAAATAAGATTCACCTCCCTCTGATAAATTACTAAAGTTATTTATATATTTAGGATTAAATGCAAATTGACTATGTGAGTGCCCGAAAATAACATATTTTGAATTTGGATTTATTTTAAAACTTGATTTCTTTTTAATAATTACTGATGTAATTAATTCTGTTAAAAGCACCATAAATATAAATATGCAGGTAATATATAAACTATTTTTAATGAATTTTTTCATAGTTAAAATTGAAAATAAATAAAATTTTTAGCTTCACTTCCACTATAAAGAAATATTAATATCATTAATAAAATATAAAAAATCCAACGCAATGGCCTTCTCATTCTTAATTCTAAACGTTCTAAAGTATGTAAATTAGCTCTACTCATCCATTCAATAAATATAAAAAAAATTACAAACACTATAATAAAAAAACTACTTGAAATTCCTTGTTTAATTGATGGCATTTCAAATAAGCTAACCGAAAATATTTCAGAGAGGTAACCCCATGCATGCCTAATATTTTCAGCTCTAAAAAACACCCAAGCAATTACGGTTAACCCAAAAGTTACAAGCATTTGAAAGAGTTCTTTTAAATTAGGAAAGTACTTTTCTTTAGCTATATTATTTATATGTTTCCTGTTTCTTTTTAAAAGTAATAGTGGCAAAAAATAGAGCGCATTTAAAGCCCCCCAAATAATAAATGTCCAATTGGCTCCATGCCAAAAACCACTCACCATAAATATGATAAAAATATTTCTTACTTTTCTCCAAGTACTTCCCCTACTACCACCTAACGGTATATAGAGATAATCTCTAAACCACGTTGAAAGTGATATGTGCCATCGTCTCCAAAATTCTGCAATATCTCTTGAAAAATAAGGAAATGCAAAGTTTTGTTTCAAATTAAAACCAAAAAGTCTTGCTGTTCCTATTGCGATATCTGAATAACCTGAAAAATCTCCATAAATTTGAAAGGTGAAAAACAAGGCTCCTAAAACTAATGTACTACCATTGTATTCATCCGAATTATTGAAAATAATATTAGCATATTTAGCACAATTATCAGCTATTACAATCTTTTTAAATAAACCCCATAGTATTTGACGCATACCATCAACGGCTTTATTATAATCAAAGGTTCTTTTTTTATAAAATTGCGGCAGTAAATTAGAAGCTCGTTCAATTGGGCCAGCTACTAATTGAGGAAAAAAACTTACAAATGCTGAAAAGGCTATAAAATCTTTAGTTGGTGCTAACTTTCTTTTATATACATCAATAGAATAACTTAATGTTTGAAATGTATAAAAGCTAATACCAACGGGCAAGATAATATTTAAAGAATTGGGGTGTATTTCAGTGCCAAAAAAAGAAAAAGCAGTTATAAAGTTATCAAGAAAAAAATTATAATATTTAAAGAAACCAAGTAAACCAAGGTTAATTACTATACTTAACCAAAGCCATACTTTGCGCTTAACTAAACCATTTTCTTGTACTAATTTTAAACCTACTATATAATCAACTACCGTACTAAATACTATTAATGATAAAAACCGCCAATCCCACCAGCCATAAAAAACATAGCTTGCTACAACAACTAATAAATTTTGAAGCTTTAAACTTTTATTTGTAACAAACCAGTAGAGTAAAAAAACAATTGGTAAGAAAATCGCAAAATCTATGGAGTTAAATAACATTTAGATAAAAAAATATACATTAGTTTTAAAATATAGGCATGCAAAATATAAAATTAGATTGGAAGCATTATTTAATAGCTGTTATTCTTTTCCAAAACTTAAAATGAAATTTTGAAATAGGGTTTAACATCACCAATTTTAACCAAATTAGTAATGCTATTTTATGTTCTTTATGAGTTAAGCACTCATTTATAAATTTTTTTGCATTCAGGACTTCCTGTTTTTTTAAATTTAAATTTGATACAATATTTAAAGGTAACCTGTTTTTATAGTGTTCATAAAAATTAAATGATGAATTAACCCAATCTTTATTAATAGTGCCAATTGAAAAATGCTCTACTAAAATTTGATTCGTTACTACTATTTTATAATTCAAACGATTACACTCCAACGCTAAATTTAAATCGTAATTATGAAAACCTTTTAAATCTTCATTAAATTTAATTCGTTCATCTTTTCTCATGACCATAAATACACCATCAACTGCTGCAACTTCTTCTAATACATTGTTTATAAATCCCTTATCCCAATGCTCCTTTGTTTTTTTAGGAAAGTGTTGAATTATATTCATTACTATATGTTCCTCCTCACAATCCCACCAGGCTGAAGGTATTTTGGTTTTAACTTTTGAACCAGCAACACCTATTAACCCTACTTTAGGATCATTCTTGAAAATTTGTTCTAGCGTAACTCCCCAATCTTGAGTAAGCAATAAAATATCATCATGTATAAAACAGCAATAGTCACCTATACTTTTTTTAATGCCTATATTATAGGCTTCAAATATTGAATACTTATTTTCTGAATTATCAATTACAACCAATTCATAAACACAACCAATAGTCGCTTTAATATTTTCATACAAGCTACTATTAATATTTTTTGTTCTTGAACAAATAACTATTGAAATCATTTTTTAACACCTAAAATTAATTGATGATATGGTTTAATAAGTGATATATCAATAATTTCAATATCAAAATAATCATAAATTTCATGTAGCAACTCAAAATCAAAAATATGATGATGTAGACATCTGTTATTGTAATTGTCTAGGGATCTTTGTTTAAATTGTTGAATTGTACCAGCTGGGGTATCCATATTTAAATCATGCAATTCTAAAATTTCTGTTATATGAGTCAAATTTGTTTCATCTATATTACTTGAATAATCTTCAATTAAATGTTCAAAAGAAGTTACTTCTCTATTATGATCAAATGTAAATCTTTTGTCTGGTAAAACCAGTAAAATTACTCCACCTTTTTTAATAACTCTAAGCCATTCTTTAACTGTTTTTAATGTATTTGCACAATGCTCTAAGCAATGACTGGCAATTAAAAACTCATATTTTTCGTCCGATATGTCATTTAAACTACTTGCTTCACAAATGTATTGATAGCCATATTTATTTTCAAAATAATTATAATTTTCACCTTTAAATATATTACCTTCCCAAACTGTCATTTCTCCGAAATTACATCCATCTAAACTTTTTATAGCTTTATATATTGGCATTTCATGAGAAAAAATAGTACTGGGTCCTCCAATTTCGATACCTTTTTTCCCTTTAAAATATTTTAGATATATTCTTCTTTTTTTAAAATATTTTAAATCATTTATAATGGCGTAAACATTAATAAAACTCTTTGAGAAAAACTTATTTTTCACATTTAAAATTTTATTACGAATATATTTCTTCATTTTACCATTTTTAAAAAGAATACTAAATACTGAAAGTAACAATATGTATCCTTTAACTTTTTCATTATTTCTAATAAAAAACAACGCTTTTTCGTAATTTAATTGTTTTCTAATTGTGCTGTTTTTCTTTTCAATTTCTTTAAAATTTGTGCTATTTTTAGATTTTAAAAAAGTCATTATTTCATTACGGGCATTCAATTCAATTTTTTTAATAGCTGCTAAATTCTCGTTTCTTGTAGCGTTTGCAATCACGCTTCCACTATGATACCTAAAATTATTTAACAACTTTGCATGGTAACTAATTTCTTTGTTTGCAGCTAACTGAAAGTAAAACAACCAATCTCCACAGTATTTTAATGTTGAATTGGTATTTAAACTTCCTATTTTATTTAGTACCTCATCTTTCCTAAACACTAACGCACTTGCATTGGGTATTACATTTTTATAAATTAAAAACCGTTCAATAAATTCATTCCCTTTCATTATAAAATCAGACAAGAACAACTCGGTATCTAAATCATTGGTGTGATCTAGCCAATTACCTGTAACACTACCTTTTTCATTTACCCTATTTGATTGGCAATAAGACAATACAACCTTATTATTTTGAAGCATTGGCTGAATTAATACTTCTAAAAAATTTAATTCACAAAAATCATCACTTTCAGCTATCCAAATAAATTCACCTTTTGCCAATGCTATTCCTTTGTTCCATTGTATAAATGTATTTCCTGAATTGGTTTCATTAAAAATACAGTGACTTACTTTTGGGTTTTTCGCATATTTAGAAAGTATTTCTTTACTATTATCAGTACTGCAATCATCTAACAAAATAACTTCGAAATTTTGGTAGGTTTGGTTAAATACACTCTCCAAACGTTGCTCCAAAAAAGCTTCATGGTTAAAATTAGGAACAATAATACTTACTATTGGATTCATTTTACTAATTTTCTTAATAATTTAGTGCCTTGCTTCATAATATATAAATTACGCCATTTAAAATTATAGATTGAAAAGTTTTTTATATTCACTAATTTCAAACAAAAATTTATCAATAAGGAAACTGGTAATTTCCCAATTCCTCTATTTAAAAACACGCTATTTTTATCCTTTTCAAAAACAGCATCGCCTTGAGAACTAAATCCACCATCAGCATAATTCGCAATAATTAAATTACTATATATCTGTTTAATTTTTGATGAGAAAAACCATCGTATGTTATGATCCCAATCAGCATGAGCAGTGTATTTTAAATTAAACTTCCCTATTTTTTTAAAAACAGCTTTATTAAAAAATATAGCTTGGTGACAAATATTTTGGTTTGTTAGTTTTGAATACGTGAACTCTCCAGCATATACTCCATTAAAACGGGGCGAAGTAACATTCCCATACACCACCTCATAATTTTTAAGAGCTTCTAAGTTTGAAATTTTTTCTAAGGTCGTTGTTTCATACAAACTATCATCACTTCCCATAAAATATAACCAATCGCCTTTAGCTATGTCAATTGCTTTATTCATAGCATCGTAAATACCTTTGTCCTTTTCAGAATGTATTTTTATAGCCTCAGGAACTATTACTTGGTATTCTTTAGCTATTACTAAAGTAGTATCTGCCGATCCACCATCTATAATAATTAGTTCCCAATTTTTAAAAGTTTGATGCACGATACTTTCTAAAGCTATAGCCAATGTTGCGCCAGAATTAAACGTAGGAATAATAATTGAAATTAAAGGGATTTGCATAGTAATATTAATTCTTGGTAAAAATAGGAATTAAAATTTAGTGCTTAAAATTATAACGATAAGAAATGTAAAAAGTATCAGCATACTTTTTAAATTATATCAAATAGTCATAATGTCTTGTTCTCGATAACGTCACCTCGAGTGCGCAGCGTATCGAGAGGTTTTGTTCCACTGTGCTACTGAAAAAAAACTTGTTCTCGATACATTTTTTGATTCATTTCATTGCTCAAAAAACACTCGAACTGACGTTCAGTTGTTTCAAATTTTCAATCAGCGTCAGTTCGAGTG
>Ga0316202_10000070_pt1 | contig 174889 bp, 164 predicted proteins | sample 3monrhotite_MG_FD_204934 | JGI IMG/M metagenome (GOLD analysis project Ga0316202, IMG submission 204934) | Microbial mat bacterial communities from mineral coupon in-situ incubated in ocean water Damariscotta River, Maine, United States -... | ecosystem: Environmental > Aquatic > Marine >... | reverse complement strand
GAGAGAGGTTTGGGTTTCAACTTTGCGGCTCATCGATGTTCTCCTTAAGTGGTTTTATAAGGATACTATCATTTATATCAGATATTTAAAATAGAAAACTGATGTTTTTGCCGTGCAGAGATCTTCAATAGTAACCCTCGTGGACCCCTTTTATATCGGGATTGAGGCTGATTATATCAAATTATTTGATTTTATTCGTTGTATAGCCACTAAACAGCTGGCAGGACGCACTATATCGTAATGTAGAAGGGCATCCCATAGAGCTAGCATAAAAACAACCAAATTCCCTTAAATTCGACCACGGAAAGTAAAAAAATTCTAGGAAACAGATTCAACAATCCAGAAAAAAATAGGGATTTAGCTTGCTATCAAAGGGCGACTAACCGTCTCAAGTCCGTTTTTGCGACTAAAGAACCACAACATCAGGTTTGCCAAGGCAAGGGTCAACAGCCCCGCGAAGCCCAACAAACCGCCCGTTAGTTCCTCAGACCCAATCAAAAGCAACGTTGTTAAGCCAGCAACCCCGTTAATGGCTCCATGAAACAGAGCTGCAACGGCAACGGAATGGCCCTTGATCCGAACCCAGCTCACCAGAGGGCTGACACCAATACACCACAAGACCATCATCACCGCACCAATATTCGGGTTTTCTGGGTAGTTGTAGCCCATTAACACGAGCGGCACGTACCATATCCCCCAGGTTATGCCGCTCATCACAGAAGATTTCCAAAATCCGAATTTCCTCCATTCTTCTAACAACAAGCCGCGAAACCCGAGTTCCTCCCCTAAGGCCATAAACGTGCTCACCGTCAAAGCCATCAACATGGTTTGGATAGTCATCATCCAAAAGGGGTGCAACTGCCCTTCAACCACCTTGGGCATTTGCTCCGGTGGGAGCGTCTGTGCAAGGTGATCAAAGTACCCTTGCATTGAGGGACTGAAACTAATTTGTGGTAACAAGGTACTCAAGGCGGTTGAAGCCACCCCCAAAGCAACGGGGATCAGAATAGCCAACAAAAACCAACGATTAGGACGGATCTCAAGTTCAATAATATTTAGTAACCGGTTGTTGTATATCAACAGCACAATTCCAGCGGGAATCAATAGGTAGGCAACAGTGAGTACAAACCCAACAACAGAGTGAAGATCCCCCTTGGCTAAATAGAATGTCAAAGCAGCGAGCCAACAAATCCCGTAGGTTAGGAAGATAAAATTGACCGCTCCGTATCGTTTCTTTGGAGGCTGAAGTTTGTTCTTTTTCTTGCGTTTACGTGAAGCCATGTTCCCTTTTTCGGTGTGTTTTTACCCTTATCTCAGTTTATTCACCTTGTTGCAAGGGATGAGCAGCGGGACAACGGTTACTGTTTTGCCCCTAATCGCTGTAAACTAAACCTTCATTCTCTACAAAACTTGAAATTTGAGACACCCCATTTTTTGGTTCCATTTTTACAGTTTAAAAACAGGCTCTGGGCTTCCCAAGAAGCCTCTAAGGCTATATGATCCCAAGTACATTTATACTTTAATCTTACGCCTTTGGAACCAAATATGCCTGCAAGTCGTTTTGCCAAGTACACCTGGGGGGTGTTGATTTACAATCTCGGTGTGATTCTTTGGGGTGCATATGTGCGGGCCACGGGCTCTGGAGCAGGCTGCGGCCGACATTGGCCAACATGCCATGGCGAGGTGATCCCACTTGACCCGTCCATCAAAACACTCATTGAGTATAGCCACAGGCTAACCAGCGGGCTGGCACTCGTGTCCGTTCTGATCATGCTTTTTTGGGCCTACAAAGCGTTCCCCAAAGGGCACCCGGCTAGAAAGGCCACTTGGTTGTCAGTGATTTTCATGTTCACAGAAGGCGGTCTTGGCGCCGGTTTAGTGTTATTAGAGCTTGTCGCAACCGACACCTCTATGCTGAGAGTCCTGTCTATGGGATTGCATTTGACCAATACTTTTTTGTTACTCGCCAGCCTTACCCTGGCCTGTTGGTGGTCAGAAAATCGATCAAATTTTTCGTTAAAAGGACAAGGGCTATTTGGACGCAAAATTTATCTTGGTCTGACCGTTGTCTTGCTGATAGGGGTGACTGGGGCGATCACCGCCCTGGGAGACACACTCTTCCCGCCTGAACAACTTGGAGCTGGTTTAATGGCAGACGGAGAAGGGGGAGTGTATTTTTTAAAGCGACTTCGAATTCTTCACCCTGCTTTAGCCGTTTCTTTTGGTTTATACTTTGTGTATCTTGGGATTTACTTTCGCCAACCAAAATTTGGTGGGTCGATAAACAAAGCTGCAACCTTGTTAGTACTGGTTTATGTCGCTCAATTGGCGATTGGTTTAACCAATATTATTTTGAAAGTTCCGGTTTGGACCCAATTGTTGCATTTACTTTGCGCAGATCTTGTTTGGATCACTCTTGTTTTGTTAGGGGCGAACTTATTTTCCCAACAAACCACGGATCAGCAAACGGCTTAAACCGTGATTTTTCTGTCAAGCTTGTTGAAACATTAAAACCTGTTTCAACGGGCTCGTTCAATCATTCGACGCTCTTTAAGCGATAGTTACCCCATGGCCGAAGAACAACCAAATCAACCTGAACAAGGTGGACAGGCGCAAGCTGGGGGGTCCGGAAGTACGGCAGTCGTCGATCCGGTAGTCTTAGAGCGAGCCAAAAAAGCGTCTAGTATCCCAGCAGGGAAAGACGAGACCTGGAACTTAACGACGATCCCTAAAGCGGTTTCTAAAAAACGGCTTTTCGGGCTCCTAAAGCCCAAAGAGCTAAGTTACGAAATGATGGCGGATTTAAGGAAATCTTCGATCATGTCGCCAGGGAACACCATGATGGAGGTTCAAAAGCTCCGCAAGGCGCACCCTTCTGAACCCTCTTTGCTGATGCTCTCAGCGACCTGTGCCAGCGGAATGATGCTCAACTCTTCCTCAAGTAAAGGAATCGTTGAGGGGCTTAAGGCCGCGTGTAAAGACGCTGGTGGGGCCCTCTTAGCAGACGGGCTGAGCCTCTATAATGTCGATGCCTTCCTGAATATCTATTTCAATTATTTAAACCGCTATAAGCGAGAACAAGCAGCGGTATATAAATTAGTGCAAAACGATCACCGGCTTGACTCAGAAAAGCGTAAAATTGGAAAGGCGATTGGAGGCATTGAGTATTTGCATGCTGAAAAAGCCAAGAATCAAGCCATCATTGGGCATTTAAAGAAAAAGCTAAAATCGTCATTGTACACTGCAATCTGGCACAGCATAGAAATTCGAGGAGCCATTAAGGCTGTCGAATCCGGCCAAAACAAAGCCGAGACTTCCATTGGAACCTCCCTAGAGATGGTGACCCACCTTTATGCTATGATGATCGCTCTCTCCCGAGTCCCGATTGCCACCCCAATTGTGGATTCTATTCTCGAACTGTTCCCAGACGGAAACCCAAATCTGTTCCTCAGAAAACGATCCATTATCGGTGTACGCCGTATGTCTTCGGTTAAGCTTGCCCAAGCTCTAGGTGACAGGAAAGCAGTGGCGCAGAATGCTTCCTTGATGTTTAAAGAGTGCGCTATGGTGGTCGCTAAGGTAGAAGGCCAAGTGATCAAACAATCCTTTGAAGCTGAGCCATACCTTAACCTAGCCTCTGCTGCCCAAATGACCATGGGGTTGTTGCACCCTGAAGAGCAAATCCAGCGGCTTGAGGCCGCCTTAAAAGCGATGCAGAATTTAATTCGGCTCGACATGTCTAAAGGGCACAAATACACCAATGCGGCGAACACGCTAACCCACACCCTCAACACAATGATTTCCACCTTCAAGGGAGCCGAACCCGAAGGTGGGGCCGAGGGCGGCGAACCGGGCGCAAGCTCCGAGCCGGCAGGCGACTAAAGAAGCACAAGGATGATGGGGTAGGCTAACAAGCTTAAGGCGGCACTTGATAAAATCACCTTTGCTGTGAGTTGCCAGTCAGAGTGTAACTGACTGGTCAAAATGAACGCCGAAGTGGCTGTCGGTGCAGCCATCAAAATCACAACCATCTTCGTTTCTTCCCCGTTCAGGCCAACCGCCAAGGCAGCCAAATACCCACACAGGGGATTGATCAACACTTTGGCGAGCCCAGTTGTCCAACTGGCAGCATCAAATAGATCTTCACTGTCTGTGGTTATCGAAGCTCCCACTCCAATCAGGGCTAAGGGAAGGACAGCCTGAGCCAAAATCTCTAAAATCACTTTAGCCAACCCACTGACCGGACCAGACCATAAACCAAAGATCAAGCCTCCAAAGATCGATAAAATTAAGGGGTTTTTTGCCACTTCCTTGAGCAAAATCCCTTTCGTTTTGCCAAAATCGACCTGCACACCGGACTGTACCAACAAAACGCCTGTGACATTATAAAAAATTATGGCTGGGGCCAATAGCAAATAGACTTGCCCCTCCAGAGCTTTTGAGTAGTCTCCAACTTGTTGGGAAACCATCAGTACAATCGGGAGCCCAATAAAAGCGAGATTTCCCCGGAAGCTTGCCTGCATCATCGCTGTTGTCGTGATTTTGTTCAGCCCTCTGGACTTTGCTAAGACCCAAGCCAAACCTATGGTCGCCGTGCTCCCCATAAATAAAGCAGAAAACTGTATGATCGACCGAGAGAAGTCAAAAGAAACGCCAGAAGTTTTATAAAAGAGCAACGCCGGAAGAAAAACCCAATACAGCATACGGTTGAGCTCTTTGACAGTTGGTGCTGAAAGCCAGGAAAACCGCCGAAGAAACATCCCTAAACCAAGTAAAAAAAATACAGGTAAAATCGCTGTAATGGCCGTGTTCACCGATCACCTCTGCAGAATTGGTCTGTTTGTTGTAAAAAAAATCACCAGGACAAGATACATCAACCGTTATTTGATCAAAAACCTTGCATTGTCACTTCTTTTTTTGAGACAATCCAAACAAATGAATGACGTCTCTTGTTAGATAACCAATATTCTTGGAGGATCAATGTCCCAAACTGCAACCATCAACCTAAATGGCCAAACCTACGAACTCCCTGTCATCGAAGGCAGTGAAGGCGAAGTTGCCATCGATATTTCATCATTTCGTGCCCAAAGCGGAGCAATTACGATAGACAACGGTTTTGGGAACACTGGGTCTTGCACCAGCGGGATTACCTTTTTAGATGGTGAGAAGGGCATCCTAAGATACCGAGGGTACCGAATAGAAGACCTCTGTGAAAATTCAAACTTTTTGGAAGTGGCCTACCTCCTGATCAACGGAGAGTTACCCAATACGTCAGAAATGACAGATTGGACCCATAATATCACCACCCACAGTTTGATCAAAGAAGACATCAAACGGTACTGGGACGCATGGCCGCAGACTGCTCACCCAATGGGCCTTCTCAGTTCGGTGACCTCCGCGCTCTCCACCTTTTACGAAGATAGTTTCGACGTCTATGACCCTCGGCAAGTAGAAATTTCGATTCACCGGTTACTCGCAAAGATCCCAACGGTTGCTGCATATGCTTATAAAAAGTCTGTAGGTCAGCCTTACAACTATCCTAAAAACTCCTTAGGCTACGTTGATAATTTTTTAAGGATGATGTTTCGGCTCCCGACAGAAGACTTTGAAATCAACCCAGTGATGTCGAAAGCCCTAGAAAAAATCTTAATTTTACATGCCGATCACGAACAAAACTGCTCGACCTCAACGGTGCGGCTCGTCGGCTCGTCTCATGCCAACCTTTTTGCGTCGGTAGCGGCGGGTGTTTGTGCTTTGTGGGGCCCTCTCCATGGTGGCGCGAATCAGGCGGTTCTTGAAATGTTGGAGATGATCCACAATGACGGCGGGGATTACAAAAAATATGTTGAGAAGGCAAAAGACAAAAATGATCCCTTCCGGATGATGGGCTTTGGCCACCGGGTCTATAAAAACTTTGACCCCAGGGCAACCATTTTAAAGCAAGCTGCTAAAGAGGTTCTAGATACTCTCGGAGTGGTCGACCCTTTACTAGACATTGCTCAAAACCTAGAAGCTATCGCCTTGAGTGATCCTTATTTCATTGAAAAGAAGCTCTACCCTAACGTCGACTTCTACTCAGGGATCATCTATAAAGCCATGGGTTTCCCCACAAAAATGTTCACTGTTTTATTTGCCTTAGGTCGTCTCCCTGGATGGATTGCCCAGTGGAAAGAGATGATTGAAAACCCAGCGACTAAGATCGGGCGGCCTCGACAAATCTATACAGGGAGCAACGAGCGCTCGTACCTAGACATCAAGAACCGTTAGGTTACTCGGCTATTCAACTGTCTCAAGCCGAACAACCTGCTCTTGACAACATTGGCTCAGTTCTTCTGAGCCAAGTTGTTGATACACCAGCCCCAGGTTGCTCCAGGCCACCGAGTAGTCCCGGTCTACAGCCAAAGAACGTTTATAGTAACCAACCGCCTTTTTATAATCTTTTGCGTCCCGGGCTAAACTACCTAAAGCGCTCCAGGCAGGTGCTTGTTTAGGTTGGCCTTTCAAACAGGCCAAAAAGTCTTGTTGAGCTTGATCTAATTGACCAAGTTTCCTGTAGGCTAACCCTCGGTTATAAAAACTTTTAGGCTCGAGATTATAAATTTCGATAGACTGTGTGAACATTTCTACCGCCAGTTGAAACTTCTCACTTCGTGCAGCCACGTTCCCTAAGCTAAACCATACTCGCCAATCGTCTCTACGTTGTTCGAGAGCTTTGTGATATTGGTTTTTTGCTTCAAGGTAGTTCATTTCCCAGTACCAACTGTCCCCTAGCGCTAGGATCAACTGATAGTCGTGAGCGCTAACCTTCAAACCTTCGAGGCAAATCTTTCTCGCCTTGTCTGGCTGAGACTGATCAATCAAAAACAAGGCGTATTGATAATGGATTTCGGAAAAATGGGGATACTGTTTGAGTAAGTGCTCATACAACCGAGTGGCCAACTCTGCGTGTTGAAATTGAGCAAATAACGTGGCAAAAGGAAGCACATACTGGGCATCATGGACATGCTCAAACAATCGATGTTCTAACCAAGTTAAAAACTGCTTTTCTTGGTGAATCCGTTTGAAATGCCGGTAAAAGTCACTCCAGATGCGAGGAGAGTAAGCTGCCAGCTCAAAGACTTGATCACAAGCATCTAAGGCCTCGGTGATCGCTCCGACCTCGGTTAACCGCTCCATCAACAACTTCCACAAACTGTAGTCATTTTTCAACGCTGGGGCCGCTTTAATAAAGTATTTGTAAGCCTTCAACGGTAAATCTTGAGCCAAGGCCACGTGGCCCAACCGGGTCCAAGCGGCGTGGTGGGCAGGATTGGCCTTAATCACCTGTTCTAAACAGTTGAACTCCTCCTCAAGGCGTTGCTCTAGTTGAAAACTCTGAGCCAAACGAAACCATGTTTCGTATTCCTTTTCAGAAATCGTTAAACAATCCTGAAGCAGCTTATAGGCGATTTCAGGCTTACCTTGAGTCAGTCGCACCTGAGCAATGGCAAAGTTATTTTCCATGTCGTAGGGGTTCAACTTCGCAAGCCGACCCCGAATTTCGACTTCTTTATCTTTTTCCCCGGTTATCGCGTACAGCCCTGCCATAGAGCGTAAGCTTTCCACCGACTCGCCAGATAGCTCAATGACCTTCAAAAAACTTTTTTCCGCCTCTGCAGGCCGGGCTTCGGTTTGCGCCTGCGCCATGTAACGCCATGCCTCAACATCATCAGGAGAATATTCCACAACCCGGCGCAACGGCTCGATGGCCTCAGCTTTCGTTGCGTAATGAAATAACAATTCCCCGAGGTTATACCAATAACTTGGGTTTGATTCGTCGCAGGAAATCGCTTGCCGGTAGGCATCTTCGGCCTCACGAACTTGGAGACTCTTAATATGACAGTTCCCTAGATTGTTCCAGACTGAGCCATTGCTATTGTTGATCCCCAAAGCTCTAGAGTAGGCTTCAATCGCCTCTTCGGTCTTTCCTTGGGCATAATAGAGTAAACCCTGCTGTTCCAAGCCCCAAAGACTTTCGGCCTCCAACTCGAAAATTTTGTCTAAAGTCGCCTGGGCTTCAAGGTAACCGCCGGTCTGGTAGCGATGAAACGCGACGCCCTTTAACCCCGAAAGGTTAGAACCATTCAGTTTCACTACCCGTTCAAACATCTCTAAAGCTCGGTGGAACAGCCCCTGTTGTTCAAATAACAGGCCGAGATTCACCAAGGCGTTTTCTTTGCGCGGGTCAAGTGCTAAACAGGTTTCATAGCTTTCGATCGCCCGTTTGTGCATTCCTTGGCCAACGCAAGCCCGCCCTAATTGCAAGGCGACATCCGCAGATGGGGCCTGCCGCAGGATCCCTTCTAAAATATCGATTGCTGAAAGATTATCCCCAGATTCCAAAGAAGCTAGTGCTCGGTCATATTGACGCTGGAAACGGGGGTCGACGGAGGAATTTGAGGTCATAGAGTCATTAGTTGTAGACGATTGTGCAATAACGGCCTGAAAGCTTTCATCTGGGATAATTGAGCATTGGCCCCAAACCAAACCCGGTGCGTTAAGTGAATATAGGTCACTTCGTTGATAAGGTCCACCCATACCCCGGTCCCTGTATAGCCTAAATGGCCGATCGAGCCGTGGCTTAACTGGTCGCCGCAAGACCAATATCCAGCAGATTGATCATAGAAATCCCATCCTGCCGTTCTCGGCTCTAAATCAGAGGGATTTTGGTTTTCAACCATTAAAACCACAGCCTCTGGACTCAGGATCTTTTTCTGTTCAAATAAACCCTGGTTTTGAATCATTACACTAAATTTCAGAATATCCTTGGCAGCCCCAAACAAGCCAGCATTGCCGCCTTCACCTAAGAAAATCGCAGCGTTTTCGTCGTGCACTTCACCTTGGAGCCGTCGTTTTCTCCAAGGACACATAGCCGAATCCACTATTTTAGGTTGGGGACCGGGGTTAAAACTAAAGCTGTCTAAACCCATGGGCTGAAAAACCTGATTTTGACAGACCTCCGATAATGAACCCCCGGTGAGAAGCCTAACCAGTTGCCCGAGAATCAAAAAATTTAAACAGGAGTAACGAACCTTCGTCTGAGGGGCGATTGACTGTCCTGTGGCCATCAAGGTGTCCCATGCAGCCGATTTATTTGCACTTTGATATAGAGGAAGCCATGGGGCTAACCCAGAACGGTGGGTGAGTAGGTCCATGCTGTTAATTTTAGGGTCCCCCTGCCATCGAGGGAAAAAAGACACAATCGGTTCGTATAAGTCTAATTTGCCTTGATCCCAAAGCCTCAAAACCATGGTAGCGGTTGCTATCGGTTTCGTTAAACTCGCGAGGTCGTAGATCCCATCAATTTCAAGGGCACTTGCCTGATCGGAACCAGATGTTTTACCGTAAGTTTTGTGTAATAGCTGATGTTCGCCTTTCGCGAGTAACAGTTCACCGCCAGGAAACAAGCCTTCGTTGATCGATTGTTCCATCAACTGGTCGACCGCTTTAAGTTTCGGGTGCTGTTTCAACAGGGCTCCGATGGTTTGGTTTTTCCACTAAAAATCTAATTTTCCTACGAACAGACCATTGCTTCAAGTAAAAAATCTATCGACCTCTTTTGAAATCGACGGCGAATGGGTCCCTGTGGTCAAGGACGTCGAATTTTCGGTGAAGCCTGGTGAGTCAATTGGGGTGATTGGCGAATCGGGCTGCGGTAAGTCCGTGACCAGCCTTTCGATCATGCGGCTCATACCTAAACCCTGGGGCCGTATTGATTCAGGGGAGGTTTTTTTGGAGGGGGAAGACCTTTTTTTACGATCTCCCTCGGAATTCAGGAAAATTCGAGGTCGGGAAATCTCAATGGTGTTTCAAGACCCAATGACCAGCCTAAACCCGGTACTAACCATTGGGGAGCAGCTTTTCGAGGTCATAAAGCACTTACCCTTGAATGCCAAAGAAATCCGAATAAAAGCCGAAGACCTGCTCCGTGAAGTGGGCATTTCGGACCCAGGTCAACGGCTCTCGGCCTATGCCCACGAGCTGTCGGGGGGGATGAAACAACGGGTGATGATCGCCATGGCAATTGCAGCGAACCCAAAGGTCATCATTGCTGATGAGCCGACAACCGCCTTGGACGTCACCATTCAAGCCCAGATTTTAAGTTTACTGAAAAAGTTGCAAGAGTCTCACAAGATGTCCCTGATCCTAATCACCCATGATTTGGGGGTGGTCGCCCAAGTCTGTGATACAGTGCTGGTGATGTACGGCGGGCAAATCGTGGAGAGGGCGTCAGTCAATCAGCTTTTTAAAGCTCCGCAACATCCCTACACCGAAGGACTCATTCGCTCTATTGAGAGCCTGACAGATCCAAAGGCAGACCAGCTTTACACCATCCCCGGTCAAGTACCTCGCCTTGGGCATTTCGGAAGTGGATGTGTGTTTTTCAGTCGCTGCAATCGGTCTGAACCAAGGTGCGAATTTGAAAAACCCCGTTTGGCAGGGAAAGACCACCAAACCGCCTGTTTTGTTCCTTCGTCTAAGAGAATGTCATGAGCCCTTCGCTGCTAGAGGTCAAACAGCTTTCCAAAACATTTCCAGTAAAATCTGGTTTACTCGGTCGGACAAAACACCATTTACAGGCGGTAAACCAAGTCAGCCTAAAGGTAGAGGCCAATCAAACCTTAGGTTTAGTCGGAGAGTCTGGTTCAGGAAAGTCGACGTTAGCTCGGTTGATTTTACAACTGATCGAACCAACCCATGGCACTGTCCACTTTGAAGGGAATTTATTGCAAGGGGCCAGTTACAAAGAAAAAATCCACCAGCGAAAAGGGATGCAGATGATCTTTCAAGATCCCTTAGACAGCCTCAATGCTCGGTGGAACATTTCGCAGTTGGTGGCAGAGCCTTTACTGATACAAAAACATAAAAACCCAAAAGAAATTGATCACCTGGTTGATCAAGCGCTCGAGCGGGTGGGCATCCCTACCCAGTACAAAAGCCGTTACCCCCACGAATTAAGCGGCGGACAACGACAGCGAGTTGGCATTGCAAGGGCTCTGATTCTCAAACCACGACTGATTTTGGCCGACGAGCCTGTGAGTGCGCTAGACGTTTCGGTTCAAGCCCAGATTCTAAACCTGCTGCAAGAACTCCAGAAGGATACGGGGGTCAGCTTCTTATTTATTGCTCATGATATCCATGTCATTCGGTTCATGTCTGACCGAATCGCAGTGATGTACATGGGCCGTATCGTAGAAATCGGAAGCAAAGAGGCTGTCACAGACCGGGCGACCCACCCATACACCTTGGGTTTATGGGGCTCTGTTCCTAGTTTAAAGCCAAAGTCTCAGGGGATGAAGACGATCCCGGGGGAAGTACCTAGTTTAATCCACATCCCTTCAGGCTGTGCCTTTCACCCTCGATGCCCGATCGCCCAAGACTCGTGTAAACTCTCTATTCCGGCCCTAGAGCAGGTCGGAGAAGATCACTTTGTTGCCTGCCCTTTAGCACAATAATAATAAAAAAGTTGCCTTTTTGCCAAGCTGGCAGCAGATTTGCATTTCAACTAGAAGATTGTAGGAAGACGGTTCTTCCTGCTAAAAAAAAACCTTTTGGAGAGGATCATGAAAAAGCTGATCATGGCCACTGCTGCGTTGTCGTTGTTCGCTGGCGCATCGTACGCCGCTGATGGAGAAGTTAGTCTAGAAACATTCGACAAGTGCAACAATTGGGCTCGGCAATATTGCCAGTCTGGGGAACATGAGACCGCGGTCAACTCGGAGATCCTTCGGCTGAAGAAAGCAGGCGTTCCGATCACCTTGGAACGGATCAAACTGTTAGCCCAGACCATCAATATGAACAAATTCCGCAAGGAAAACGCCGCACAGTAAGCACCTTAGAGGGCAGCCCGATCGGGCTGCTCCCTCTTGCGAAGGCTCGATTGATTCGGTAGAGTAGTCTCCACCAGCAAAGGTCAAACGAGGACGTTATGATTACAATTCGAGGAGTCTATCGAAACGGCACAATTCAACTTGCCCAACCCATAGCCGATCTTCCCGCCCAAAGTGACTTGATCGTTAGTTTTGCTAACTCTATGTCCAACCAAGTCCATTTCACATACAAACGACATTCAAATAGCAGCACTCGGGGTACACGTAAATTCCCTCGACAAGCGTTCCAAGGTTCTATCGCCTTGATCAAGAAAAAGTCCGAAGGTACCGTGATCAACCGGCTCCCTATCCTTGACATTTCCCGAGGGGGAATCAGCTTCGCATCCCAACAAACCTACAGTGAAGACACCAGTATATCTGTCGGGATAACAAACCCCGAAGACAGGGCCTCAGTCCTGCTAGAGTTTGACCTTGAGGTGAGAGGAACTGCACCTCATCGGTCCGGCTTTCGGATCGGCTGCATGTTTCAAAACAGCTTAGATGAAGGGTTATTTCTTGGTTTATCGAAGGTGATCGGATGAGCAAACTGCTTTGGGCTGGGCTGTTTTGGTTGAGTGTTTTTTCGAATTTAGGCTTTGCGACGGAAGAAATCGAGCCAGGCACCAGCCAGAGCAGTGTTGAGAAAATCCGCTGGCTAGATCGCTACGGAACGCTGGTATATATTGATCGACCCTCTAGAAAAGGGAAGTTTTACGCCTGCCAAGAGGGCGACCATGCCTTTTTACGACGACCTTGGGGGCTTGAGTACACCTGGCTCAACCAAGATGTTGTTGCCTGCCCTAGTTTTTTTAAGCACAAAAAATAGTAAACCGGTTTAATCGCCCTTTTTCCAGATTCTTTCATTCGGCCTACCTGTCTGTAGTTTTGTGAGGCCTCGAGTGCATTTCTCAGCGACGGCAAATCTACTTTAGGGGTATTCAGCGATAAGCTGAGGCGTATGGGCTATGAAGTCACTTGCCGTGAGGAAACAGTTGATCCCGTCAACCTTTCCTTTTGGAATCGAGACCCACTCATGTTTCATATGAAAGTGCCCATAGGTACAAGAAGTCACCGGATATTTAACAATCAACTTCCAAAAGGCCGTTTTTTCTCCGGCAGTCGTGAAGGGCGGGAAGTGCAAAAGAACATGGATCGGTTGACCTGGTTTCACCAAGCTGACCGCCTCCTCGAGTGCCTGCTCTAACAATACCATTTCTTTTTTAAAGGTCTTGCCGTCAAGGGGGTCGCTGCAAGGGTCATTGGGGGCTAGCCATCCTCGGGTACCACAAATCACCATATCTGCAATCTGAAGGGCTGTGCCCTGAAGCACAAACATGTTCTTAGGAACCGCTTGCTGGACTTTTTCACGCCCTTTCCACCAATGATCATGGTTTCCCTTGATCATCACTTTAAACTGCCCTGGAAGGTCATTTAACTGCTTCAAATGGACTAAGGCTGCCTCAAGGTTTTTCCCCCAGGAAATATCCCCTCCGATCATCACAATGTCTTCCCGACGTACGGTTTTGGTCCATTGCCGCTTAATTTGGTCCTCATGGTCCACCCAAATTTCGCCATAGGCGTTCATGTTCCGTTCCACTCGGCCGGAAAAATGAGTGTCTGAAATTGCGTATAAATTCAAGGTAGCAATCGCTCCATCATGCGAGGAAAGGGAATCGCTTCCCGGATATGGTGTATGCCACAGATCCAACTGACCAGCCGCTCTAAGCCAATGCCAAACCCTGAATGTTCGACTGAGCCATACCGCCGGAGGTCTAAATACCACTGGTAATTTTCAACAGGTAAGCCCTGCTCTTCAAGCCTCCTGGTCAAGATATCCAAATCTTCTTCTCGTTGGGACCCGCCAATGATCTCTCCATGACCCTCAGGAGCGATTAAGTCGGAACACAAGACTCGACCAGCGACTTCGGGGTGCCGTTTCATATAAAAGGCCTTGATTGCCTCAGGGTAGTTCATGATAAAAACGGGCTTACCAAAATGATTCCCCAGCACCGTTTCATGAGGTGCCCCCAAATCATCGCCTAACTCAATAGATTCGCCTAACTCTAGAAGCAATTTGACGGCGTCATCGTACTCAATACGAACAAAGGGTTCCAGTGATTTTTTCAGTGGATCCGGATCCCGGCCCAGCTGGTCTAGGTGAAAGCTCGAGTGATCCAGTACACCCCGCAAAATGTGATGAATCAAATCTTCTTGAAGGTCCATGCTGTCTTGATTGTTAAAGAAAGCCATTTCAGCCTCTAACATCCAAAATTCACTCAGATGACGCCTTGTTTTAGATTTTTCCGCTCGGAAGGTCGGGCCGAAACAGAACGTCCTACCGTGCGCAAAAATAGACGCTTCAAGGTACAGTTGACCGGTTTGTGCTAAATAAGCATCCCCTAGATCATAATATTTCACCTTAAATAACCCTTGAGGGTCTTCTCCCACAGCGGTCGTTAAAACAGGAGAGTCCATCTTCACAAACCCAGTCTCACCAAAGAAATCCTGGATTGAGCGAATCACTTGGTCTCGAATTTTAAAAATAGAGACTTGCCGTTTACTGCGTAACCAAAGGTGCCGATTGCCTAAAAGGAAATCAACGCCATGTTCTTTGGGAGTGATAGGATACTGCTCAGACGCCCCAAGCAACTGAATATCAGTCAGTTGTAGTTCAACTAGATGCTGGCCCTGGGCGGACTCAGCGACAACTCCGGCGACCTGGACGGCTGCTTCTTGTTTTAACAGGGGCCAAAGATCAAAGACCTTTTGCGGGGTTTCGTCCTTCACCGCAACCAATTGCATGAGCCCGGTCCCATCACGAAGTCCAATAAACCGTACTTTGCCTGACTTTCGGGTAAATTGAACCCACCCTTTTAATTCGACGGTCTCGCCAAGATGTCCAGGGAGATCCTGAATCAAAAGCCGCTGGTTATACCTCACTGGTTAAAAACCAAAGGAAAGGCCCAGGGAACTCATGGTACCACTGGCTTCCAAATAGTAATCTTTGGAAGTGTATTTTGGGCGGGCGGTTACCGAGTGGTACCCATAATCCAAGTTAACGCCAGCGATCAAAGGAATACCAATTTGCAACAACCACTGAGACGCGGTTGCTCTGGAGTATTCAGTGGCGTAGGTGCCACCTTTAAGATTTGCTGTACCGATCCCAGCTCCAACCCCGATATTCACAAATGGGATAGGAAACACGAAGATATAGTCAACAATTAGCAATGACAACTTGGCATCACCATTGTCCTTCAGCCCAACATCGTAGGTCTCGACCCCAAAGGTCCCGACAATCGGTAAAGTTGCAGTGAGCAGCATCCCTGAAAGACCATTGGATTGAAGCTTTCCGCCATCTTTCGCCGCATCGAAGCTATAAGACATGGGGAGCGACGCGCCAACCGAGATCGAATCAGCAGCCCAAACACTAGGGGCAGCAAGAACGAGCAAAGCAAAGAACTGTGCTGTAACCAATAATAATTTCATAGCTCTAGTGAGGCTTAACGACCACGGTCATATTCACACCACGAGCCATATCGACTTTTGATGTTAACGTACCGCTCACATTGGTTGCCGCTTTAGTGATCACCCCTGAATAAGGGAGTAAAGTGAGAATTGTAGAGGAAAGGCCACTGCTTGTGTAAGCTGTCGGCCCAAGACCAAACTTATAAAAGTCTATCGAGCCCAAATTATAGTCTACAGAATTCAATGTACTGGTGAAATAGCCGCCTTTGTTCATCATGTAGGGGGCTTTATTGTCTGTCAGATTAGATAAGACGACTGAAGCCCAGAAATATTCCAAGAGTTCGTTATAGGTCACTGTATACCCTAGGGCCGCTAAAGCGCTCGTCATGCCGTCAATGTCGTCTGTACTCGATTTCATCAACTGTTCCGCAAGTAAAACACCCCCATAGTTCCGAGAAAGCCAGGCACCAAAAGAGTAATTAATTGCGTAACGAGCCAAAACATAGTTGTCGTTTTGCCAAGTTGCTTGAGAAAGATAACTATAAGAATTGAACAATGCCGGTCGACCTTGGTTGTTTCCTGTAGCCCCTGAAGTCCCATCGCTATAGGCGACGCCTCGAGGCCCGTCTGCCAAAATCTTATCAGCTACCAGGTCCTCGGTCATCATGGACATCATTTCGTGAATCCAAGACTGTGAAGCCGTTGTTCCTGCATTTTTCAAGGCGGTCTTCTGATAGAAATGAATCATATGTTGAAACTCGTGGGCCAAGGTCGCCACCATTTCACCAGGCCAAAGATCCGATATTTCCCAAGTTGTTCCAGTTTGCGTCGCCGTTAGCACCGAATCGATATAAAACATCAACCGTTGATTTGAAAAACTGGACGCTGAAGTAAGGTAATTATCTTTTGAGTAAAAGAACCCTAATATCCCGCCGTTCGTTGAATTGTCGGCACTGATATCATAGAATAGAATATCAATGGTATTCGCCGCCGAGGCGGGGATTAGGTTATCAAAGGTATGTGCGCCCCAAGGCGATCCAAAAATATTGGTCACCCAATCGTAGATATCGTTATTTGAGCCGGTCGCCAAAAATTTTGCCCCAAAGGCATCAACCATCGCCTGAGTGAGGCAGTTCGTCTTCGAGCATGTGCCCCAGGCGTCGTCGGCGACCCAAAGGTTTGCGGTGATCGTCCCGTCTGTGATCACGCCGCGCAGGGTGGAAGCCACAAGTTCTGTCTTCGATAACGCCATGAAAGTGTAGGTGTCCCCAATCGCAGCAAAGCGAGGGGCAGAGGTAGGGCGTGGCTGCTCCCCTTGGTGGCGAGTCATTTCTGGAGGGTGGGCGTTAAAGTCCGAAATTTCTTGAGTCCCTCGAAGCCCTATCCCCGAACTTTTCGCAAAATCTACCAGAGAACCTGCGGGCATAGTCTTGGCGCCCACTTGAGAGCCTGGAGACAGCTGGGCTAGTTGTTTACCAGAAAAACTGGGGGTTGAAAGCTCGCCGGACGTCGGATTCGTATAGATAAAATAGACGTCTGATTTGGTGCTACCAACTTGCTGGGTGTGAGTAAAAGGGGCCCCTCCTTTGATATCTAGGTGGGTGACAGACCCAGTCCCAACGGTTGGCGGAGCCAAGCTTGAAATCGTAGCTTTGTCATTTTTACTTAACTCTTTACATCCACTAAGCACGACCAACGAACCTAGCAACCAAAAAATCCAACGAGCGCTCATATAATCCTATAAATTCTAAATGATACCGGTATTCTACCGGTTCTCAGAAAAAGAGTCAAAGTCAGTTCCGTTGGCCAAAAATAGCACTCCCTACCCGGAGCATGGAAGCCCCTTCAGCGAGGGCCCAGCGCCAGTCATGGCTCATCCCCATGGAAACTTGATCCATGGTCTCTTGAATCCCAAATTCAGCGGAAATTTGTTCTTTTAACCGAAACAGCTGTCTAAATATCTCACGATTCCCCCGTTCGTCCAAATCAGGATGACCTATTGTCATCAGACCACGCAGCTTTAACCGCTTCAACGAAAGGATCGACTCGCAAAGTCGCTTCACTTCACCGGGATCAACAACCCCCGACTTGGTCTGTTCTCCCGACAAATTAACCTGCACCAACACGTTAAGGTCTAGACCTGCTTGTTCGTATTTTTCTTCTAGTTTTAAACCGATGTCAAGACGGTCAAGGCTATGAATCCATTGGAAAACCGAGGGGCAAGCCTTCGCCTTATTTTTTTGAAGAGGACCAATCAGGTGCAAAATCGCTTCAGGGAGAAGCTCAACCCGCTTGCCTTGAGCCTCCTGCACTTTGTTTTCGCCAAAATGCCGTTGACCAGCGTCAAAGGCCTCTAGAAGCATAGAAAGGGGTTTGGTTTTTGAGACCGCCACCAAAGTCACGGGGCGGTTTGACCGGAGTTGATTGATCTCCTCCAGGAGACAATCAAGCCGGTCTTTGATGCTCAGCACGGAGCCTAAACCTTTTTAAACACCAAGGTTGCGTTGGTTCCGCCAAATCCAAAACTATTTGACATCGCCGTACGAATGGTCCGCTGCTTGCCGACATTAGGCGTCACATCAAGGTCGCAGGCTTCGTCTAACTCATCAACGTTGATGGTTGGGGGAATGAAGCTTTCTTCCATTGCCTTTAAGGTCAATACTGCTTCTAACCCACCAGCAGCCCCTAACAAGTGACCAGTCATGGATTTGGTGCTGCTGATCGATACGTCTTTTGCAGACTCACCAAAAGCGGCCTTAATCGCATTGAGTTCGTTCATATCACCTGCAGGTGTTGACGTCCCGTGGGTGTTAATATAGTCAACATCCGCACCGGTCACACCAGCGTCTTTTAGCGCAAGGTTAATCGCGCGAGTTGGGCCTTCAGTCGAAGGGGTCGTCATGTGAAAGGCATCGGCGCTGAAACCGTAGCCAGCTAGCTCACCGTATATTTTTGCGCCTCGCGCCTTGGCGTATTCCATTTCTTCAAGGATCAAAATACCACAACCTTCCGACAGAATAAAACCGTCCCGGTTTTTGTCATAAGGCCTCGAAGCTTTGGTTGGCTCATCATTTCTTCGTGACAGAGCCTTCATCGCCCCAAACCCAGAAATAGCCAAGCCGCAAATCGCGGCTTCGGTTCCACCGACAATCATCACCTTGGCATCCCCGCGCTCAATGATGCGAGCGGCATCACCGATACTGTGGTTCGCAGAGCTACAGGCGCTGGTGGTGGTCGCGTTATAACCTTTAGCACCATATTCAATCGCAACAAAACCAGAGGCCATGTTGGAGATCGTCATGGGAATAAAAAATGGAGTGATTCGATTCGGACCTCTCTGGCTCAACACATCAGAATAGTGTTGAATATTTGGCAGACCGCCGATACCGACACCAATACTGACACCGGTTTCATCTGCAATCGACTCGTCGATCACAAGCCCAGAGTCATCCATCGCTTCTTTCACCGCCGCCATAGCGTAATGAATAAACGTATCCATTTTTTTGATTTCCTTCTTCTCAATGAAGTCGGTGGCATCAAAATTCTTCACTTCCCCAGCTATCTGAGTAGTATAGGCACTGGCATCAAATTTTGTGATCGGGCCAATGCCGCTGATCCCATTTTTAACGTTATTCCAGTTTTCAGCTACAGTGTTTCCACAGGGGCTGATGGCGCCTAAGCCAGTGACAACGATACGTTTTCTCATGGTCCGGTCAAAGAAGAGGTACAGGCCCCCTGAAAATGGAGGGCCAAAAACATTAGCCTAAAGCAGCTTCAATATGAGTCACTGCGGCTTCAACGGTTGTGATTTTTTCCGCTTCGTCATCTGGAATTTCCAATCCAAATTCCTCTTCAAAGGCCATCACCAACTCAACAGTATCCAGGGAATCGGCTCCCAAATCATCGATAAAGCTAGACTCAGTCTTCACATCTTCTTCATTTACACCAAGTTGTTCAACAATGATTTTTTTTACTCTCGCTGCAACATCGCTCATTAGGTTTCTCCGAATGAAAGGCTTAAAAATAAGTTGAATTGGTTTCTCGATTCAAAACCAACTCTGGTTCAAGAAGTTTCTTAGGTTAGGTCTATCTTGTCAATCGCTTTTCAAGGATTGAGTTCAAGCCATTCCCCCGTTGATATGCAAAGTCGTCCCGGTAACATAGTCTCCAAGGGAGCTTGCTAAAAACAACACACCGTTTGCGATGTCTTCAGGCTGACCCAATCGCTTGAGCGGAATTTGCCCCAAAAGGCTTTCTTTTTGAGCTTCACCCAGTTCATCAGTCATGTCTGTAGCGATAAACCCTGGGGCAATCAAGTTGCAGGTAATGTTACGAGCCCCCACTTCCTGGGACAACGATTTGGTAAACCCTACTAAGGCCGCCTTGGTTGAAGAGTAATTAACCTGCCCCGGATTGCCGGTTGAGCCCACCACAGAACCCATGTTAATAATTCGACCAAAACGAGCCTTCAACATTGGTTTCATGACCGCTTTGGTGACATTAAACACTCCTTTTAAGTTTGTGAGCATCACATCATCCCAGTCTGATTCAGTCATTTTTAAAAACAACTGATCCTTGGTTATCCCGGCATTATTCACCAAAATATCAATATGCCCTAGTTGTTCTAAAGTGGCTTTTACCATTTCCGAGCATGAAGCTGAATCGCCAACATCAGCTCCGATGCCAACGGCATTGACCCCTTGTGCAGCCAACGATTCTTGGGCCTTCTTCGCCGATTCGGCTGTTCGACCTGTAAAGACCACCTGTACCCCGGCCTTCACCAAAGTTTCAACAATAGACCGGCCAATGCCCCGGGTTCCACCTGTGACGAGTGCTGTTTTACCTTCTAGATTTATCATAACCTTTCTCAGTTCAGGGTATTATAAATATGCGGCCAACTGACCTTTTAGTCCTTCTAGCTCGTCTAGTGAGCCAAAATGGAAATACGGAGTGGAGCGATCGATCCGCTTACCCATTCCTGCTAACACTTTCCCTTCCCCAAATTCAATAAAAGCCTCTGCCCCTTGCTCGATCATTTTCAAGACGCCGGTGTCCCAACGTACAGGCGAGCTGACTTGAGCGACCAAGGAAGGGAGAAAGGTCGATAATTCTAACAACACCTGATTTTCAGTGTTATTAACCACCCCGAATTTCGCTGAAGAAAAGGAGATTGAACCAAGCTTTTCTTGAAGCTTCAAGGCAGCAGGTTCCATTAGTTTGGAGTGAAACGGAGCACTCACATCAAGCAACTTTCCTTTTGCATGTTCTAGCACACGCTTCACCGCCTCAGTGTGCCCTGAGATCACAATCTGCCCTTTGCAGTTATAGTTGGCCGGCGCAACAAACTGGTCACCGGCCTGTTCTTGGCAGAGAGCTTCGATCCCCTCGGCGTCCATACCTAAAATTGCCGCCATTGAGCCAACCCCAACAGGGACGGCCTCCTGCATGAACAGCCCTCGGTAATAAACGACTTCAACGGCGTCGGCAAAATCCAAAACTCCAGCCGCAACGAGGGCTGAGTATTCGCCTAGTGAGTGGCCCGCAGCGAGTAGAGGAAATTCGGGGAATTGTTCAGCAAAAATTCGGTGGGCGATCGTGGAAACGGTCAGAATCGCAGGTTGAGCAAACTGCGTGAGGGTAAGTTTGTCTGCTGGCCCGTTCAAACAAAGCTCTTTCAAGTCAAACCCAAGCCTCTGATTTGCTTGCTCAAATAGATCGACCGCAATCGGATGTTCCAAGAGTCCGGAACCCATGCCAGGTGTTTGCGAGCCCTGACCAGGAAATAAAAACGCAACTTTTTTCATTTTACTCTGCAGAGCTGAGGTTGATCAGATCAGCGGACTGGTCTAAGGATTCAGCCATCCGTTCTGTGAGGTTAGACTCGGCAGCCCATTGGGCGAACCGTAAACCATAAGCGACCGCTGTCGCATCAGAGCTTCCGTGACAAACAATCCCAACACCATTCAACCCTAACAAGGGAGCACCGCCCCAACTTTGATAGTTGGTTCGCTGTTTTAGGGCTTTAAAGGCGGGTTTCATCATCAACGCCCCTACTTTTGATCTGGAAGACTTTTCTACTTCTGTTTTTAAGGACTGAAGAATGAATTTAGCCGCCCCTTGAACAGATTTCAGTAACACGTTCCCAGCAAATCCGTCTGTCACTACCACATCAACGTCCCCAAGGAAGAACTCCTTCCCTTCAATGTTGCCGGTGAAGTTGATTGGAAGCCGCTTGATCAGCTCGTAGGCCCGTTTACTACGTTCATCCCCTTTCCCTTCTTCTGAGCCAATATTTAACAGGCCAACTTTTGGTTCTGGAATATCATGAATCACTCGCATGTAGATTTCCCCAAGAGAGGCGAACTGAGCAAGTTGAAGAGGGGTGCAATCCATATTTGCCCCGGCGTCAAGCAGTAAAAGCTTTCCGGTGAGACTAGGCATCAAAGCCGAAATACAGGGTCGATCAACCCCGGGTAAAGTTTTCAGGACAAACTTTCCGATCGCAAGCATAGCACCAGAGCTTCCAGCACTGACAACGCCGCTGGCAAGCCCTTGCTTATGCAGGTTAAAACAAACCCGCATCGAAGCGTCTTTTTTCGTTCGCATGGCTTTGACGATGGGCTCCTGCATCTCAATCACTTCACTGGCGTGATGGATTTCGATTTTTGAAGCGTCATATCGCTTGCCTTCTAATTCCCGTTTTATCCGAGACTCGTCGCCGACCAAGAGAACCTTAATTCCCTCGCTGGCGGCGACCAGAGCCCCTTCAATCGGAATCTGGGGGTAAAAGTCTCCCCCCATAACATCGAGAGCGATGGGCATTGATACTAAGCGCCCACTTCGATCACTTGTTTGCCGCCATATTGACCACATTTAGGGCATACATGATGTGAAGGAGTTAGCTCACCGCAGTTTGCGCATGGGGTAAGATTAATTGGTGCAATTTTCTTGTGGGTCCGCCGTGAACGGGTGACTGAACGAGAAGTTCTGCGTTTAGGTACTGCCATCTTGATTCGCTCCTTAAGCGTATTATGAGTTCAAAAGGTCTTTTAAGCCTGCAAAGGGACTGTTCGGGTTGATGCCACCACAACGACAACCACCAACATTCAAGTCACCTCCACAATGGCTACATAAGCCTTTGCAGCCAGGGTCACAAAGCATTTGCATGGGCAAATCAAGGGTCACCTGGTCTTTGTAGATCGGTAATAAATGGATTTCCTGGCCGTTATAGGTCTCGGAATCTTGCGTGTCCGGCAAAAATTCAACATCTTCGCCTTCTTCAACATCCTCAGATTCCGGAACTAACACCAAATTCACCGACCCTGATATTTTAGAGTCCGTTTCTTTCGTGCAACGATCACAAGAAAAATGAACCTGCGCTTCATAAGTTCCGGTGAGCCTAAACTCCCCTTGACTTGGCTCCAGTCGAGCGTGAGCCTGCATCGTCACTTTTCCAAATCGATCACTCAATTGAGGCAAATCGACTTCGAATTGAAACTCCTTGGGCCCAGTTTCCAACTGGTTTATAGAAACGTCCATAATTTCGATCAATCTTGGTTAGTAACGAAGCATTCGAGCCTTGTCAACGCTCTTTCTAGCCTGAGGGGTTGAGATAACGCTCTTTTAACGAGACAAACGTAGGTTTCACAAAAAGGTGCAATTCAGCAAAAGGCTGAGCTTGAGTTAACGCCAAGCCACCGAACTTCGTCAACTCTAGGACCGCTAAAAACGACACGACAACTTCTGGTTTCGGCCTCAACGGTGAGAGTAATGTCGAAAAACGTCGGTGTTCATTGGGCTGAAGCACAAACACAAACTGATTTATTTTTTCTTGAAGACTTTCTTCTTCATCAACGACCAGGTGGGGCTTTTTAAAGGTTTGTTTTTTGCCGACCCGTTGGTAGCCCTCTAGTAAACGATAAACTGTCAAATCCTCTAGCGGCCCCATCTGGTTTTGACTGTGTTCTTCGGTCCCAAGGGGGCGAGCGAAGTGGTCCCGCCCAAGTCTAGGGATCTTTGTCATCAACAGGGCTAAGTTTTGGGCCTGCTGGTAGGCTAACAACCGAGCCCGAAGTTCTTCTTCTGGGTCCGTCACCTCTTCTTCTTCAGGAGGTTCTAAAATTGGCAAGAGCGCTCTTGACTTTATTAACACCAAGGTCGAAGCAAGGTCCAAAAACTCCACAGCAACATCAAGGTTAAAATGTTCCATCAACCCCAAAAACTCTAAATAAGGTGCGCAGATTTCGGCCAATTGGATTTCATGGACCTCCAGCTTATGTTTTCTGATCAACTCAAGCATCAGAGACAAAGGCCCTTCAAACGCCGCTTGGTTGACTTTCAACAAGTCCAAAAAATTTAACTGAGAAGGATTTTCCTTCCGTTTAGCCATCTGTAGACCTCCTTTTTGAAGAGAGTAAGCGGCCAGAGGAAATCCGTAAAGCCACCTAGCTTATAGGGACCATTTCCGATTTACAATCGGTTCAAAGTTGGGTAAGGTCAAACGAATGCCCTGTATAGGGTTCCCAATTATCTTTTAAAAACCAGACCCATCCCTGTTAAAGGAATATGACGACCCCAAAGATTCGTTCGGCCTTCGGCCTGCCAGAACAAAGTGGCCTTTATGACCCTCAGTTAGAACACGACGCTTGTGGTGTCGGGGTCATCACTCAGATAAATGGCGAAGCAAGCCACAAACTTGTGTTAGACGGGCTTAACATCCTGATCAATTTAGAACACCGTGGCGCTGCTGGCTCTGACCCAAAAGCTGGGGACGGAGCGGGGATTTTAACCCAAATCCCTCATAAATTTTTCAAACAACAACTTGAAGCTCAAGGCAATTCCTTACCTCCTCAAGGAGAGTACGGCGTAGGGATGCTGTTCTTGCCTCCAGAAGGCCCGGGCCAAGCGGCTTGCAAGGAACTCATCGAAAAAGTTTTAGTCGAGGAACAACATGGACTCCTCAGCTGGAGACGAGTTCCTTCGGACAACAGTAGCCTTTCAGAGGCAATGTCTGACATGGAGCCTTCGGTCTGGCAGCTATTTATTTCAAACCCTTCCAGCGGAAGGATTGATTTTGAGCGCAAGCTTTTCATTTTACGCCGACAAATCGAGAAGGCGATTGAAAAATCGAACATTCCCCATAAAAACTTTTTCTACGCCTGTTCTTTCAGCAGTCGGACCATTGTATACAAGGGGATGTTTTTAGCCTACCAGCTGAAAGAATACTACGCTGATTTAAGCGATCCTTTATTTGAAAGCGCCATTGCTTTAGTCCACCAACGGTATTCTACAAACACCTTCCCAACGTGGAGCCTGGCTCAACCTTTCAGGTACCTTGCTCACAACGGTGAAATCAACACCTTGAAAGGAAATGCCAATTGGGTGCACGCCCGTGAGCCGATGTTCGCATCCAGCTATTTTGGCGATGACATCGAAAAACTCAAGCCAGTAGTGCAACGAGGCAGCAGTGACTCAGCCTCTTTTGACAATTACTTTGAATTGTTAGTTTCCACCGGTCGTTCGATGGAGCATTCTTTTGCAATGATGGTCCCCGAAGCTTGGGAAAGCCGAAAAAGCCTCGACCCAGATGTGCAAGGATTCTACGAATACCACTCAGCACTCCAGGAGCCCTGGGATGGTCCGGCGGCGATGATCTTTACCGATGGCCGTCATGTTTGTGGTGGTCTGGACCGAAATGGGTTACGGCCCATTCGTTACGTCGAAACAAACGACGGGTATTTCATCATGGCCTCTGAAGTTGGCGTCTTAGATGTCGAAATTTCAAATGTAAAAGAAAAGGGACGTTTAGGTCCGGGACGGATGATCTCGATCGACACAACTGAAGGGACCGTCACAAGAAACGATGAGCTGAAGCTCGCTTTGGCTCGACAAAAGCCCTACACCCGTTGGGTTGAAGAAAATAAGATCCTGCAAGATCAATTGCCAGAACCAGGGAGTACCGCTCAACCTGACATCGAGCAGTTGAGGTTAATGCAGAGAACCTTCTTCTATACCTTCGAAGAGCTCAATCGACTGATCAAGCCGATGGCAATCAACGGCAGCGAGACTACCTATTCTATGGGTAACGACACTCCGTTGGCTGTGCTTTCAGATAATCCGAAGTTATTATTTAATTATTTCAAGCAGTTGTTCGCTCAGGTCACCAACCCTGCGATTGACTCGATCCGTGAGCGATTGGTCATGTCGCTCAAATCGAATATTGGCGGAGGCGCCAATTTGCTTGAAGAGAACCCAGCTCTTTGTAAAATGTTACAAGTTGCCCACCCGGTTCTCACCAACGCCGAGTTAGAGCAATTTAAGACCATGGATCACGAAGGGTTCCGCTCTAAGGTCGTGGAAATCGGTTTTGCCTTCAAGGAAATGAACCTCGAAGCGGCCATCGAGTTGATGTGTCAACGAGCCGAAACGGCGGTTGATCAAGGGTATCGCCTTTTGGTCCTTTCTGACCGATGCACCGACCAGGACGTTGCCCCTATTCCTTCTTTGCTCGCCGTCGCTGCGGTCCATCACCACTTGATCCGACAGAACAAGCGAGGGAAAATCGGCTTAATTGTCGAGTCAGGGGAAGTCAGAGAGGTTCACCACTTTGCGATGCTGATCGGCTATGGCGCTGGGGCAATCAACCCCTATTTGGCGTTTGAATCCATCACTCAAATGGAAATCAATCAAGAGCTACCAGCGGAACTTGATTCTTTACAGGCCCACGCAAACTATATCAATGCCGTGAACGTTGGATTGATGAAGATCTTCTCGAAAATGGGAATTTCCACTCTATCCAGCTATCAAGGAGCTCAGATGTTCGAGGCGATTGGTCTGAACTCTGATTTGATTGACCGTTACTTCACAGGCACTCATTCAGTAATCGAAGGGATCGACTCTTCGGTGCTTGAAGAAGAAATTAAAATGCGCCACTACCGGGCGTATGCTGCTGAAGCTCGAAGTTTCCATAAACTTATGACTTCGGGAGAGTATGCTTGGCGTGATCAAGGGGAATACCATGGGTATAACCCAACAACGATCACTATGTTGCAGCAATCCACCACCCGTGGAGACTACGAGCAATTCAAGCAATTCACCAAGCATGTAGACTTTGAAGCGCACCCTCAGTCGATTCGGCATTTGTTTGATTTAGATATCAACCAAAACACGTCAATTCCCTTAGATGAGGTGGAGTCTGAAGAGTCGATTTACGCTCGGTTTGTCACCGGTGCTATGTCTATTGGGTCGATTTCTAGAGAGGCCCATGAAGCTCTGGCAATTGCGATGAACCAAATTGGAGGCAAATCAAACTCAGGTGAAGGTGGGGAAGACCCCGAGAGATTCACTCCTGACAGCGATGGTTCTCTGCGCCGTAGTAAAATCAAACAGGTGGCTTCAGGCCGGTTCGGTGTCACCAGTCACTACCTAACCAATGCGGACGAGCTTCAAATCAAAGTAGCTCAAGGGGCGAAACCTGGGGAAGGCGGTCAACTCCCTGGATTCAAGGTCAATGAATATATTGGGCAAATTCGCCACACCATCCCTGGGGTGACCTTAATCAGCCCACCACCTCATCATGATATCTATTCGATTGAAGACTTGGCTCAGTTGATTTTCGACTTAAAAAACGCCAACGATCAAGCAGACATCAACGTGAAGTTGGTTGCCGAAACGGGCGTCGGGACCGTCGCTGCCGGGGTTTCTAAAGCTTTGGCTGACAGTGTGACGATCTCCGGCCACGACGGCGGTACAGGCGCAAGCCCCGCAACGTCTATCAAACACGCAGGACTACCTTGGGAAATCGGTTTGGCCGAAACCCAACAAACTCTCGTTGCAAACAACCTCCGAGGCCAGATTCGAGTCCAGGCAGATGGACAACTCAAGACAGGTCGTGACGTCGTCATTGCGGCCTTACTTGGGGCTGAAGAGTTTGGTTTTGCGACCAGTACTTTGGTTATTTTAGGTTGTATCATGATGCGTAAATGCCATCTAAACACCTGTCCAGTCGGTGTTGCGACCCAAGACGATGAACTTCGGAAAAAGTTTACAGGCAAGCCTGACCATGTGATCAATTTCTTCAAATTTGTTGCCCGTGAAACTCGGGAATACATGGCAGCTCTTGGGTTTAAATCCTTTGACGAGATGGTTGGTCAAGTGGACCGGCTTAAAACTAAAGATGCCATCGACCATTGGAAAGCAAAAGGTCTGGACTTCAGCCGTTTATTTGAAAAACGAATCGGTCGAGAGGGCGTCTATCGTTCGGTCAGAAAACCTGCAAAAGGGTTAGATGACGCTTTGGACGTTCAATTGATCCAGAAGTCCAAACCAGCCCTGGAAAAAAGAGAAGCCGTTCGTTTCGACATGGAAATTCGAAACAAGAACAGGACTGCAGCGACCATGCTAGGCTCACAAATCAGCCGTGTGTATGGCGCTGAAGGGCTCCCTGATGACACCATCACCATCGACTTCTTTGGAACCGCCGGTCAATCGTTCGGGGCCTTTATCCCCAAAGGGCTCACCTTGAACTTGAGAGGTGATGGCAACGACTATGTCGGTAAAGGGCTCTCTGGTGGTAAAATTATCATTTCAGTCCCCGAAGGTGCAAAGTGGCGGGCCACCACCAATATGATTGCAGGAAACACCTTGCTGTACGGCGCTTCTGCGGGCGAAGCTTACTTTAACGGAAAAGTGGGTGAGCGATTTGCGGTGAGGAACTCAGGTGCGACAACGGTCGTGGAGGGTGTCGGTGATCATGGTTGTGAGTATATGACAGGTGGAATCGTCGCAGTTTTAGGCGAAACCGGGAAAAACTTTGCCGCCGGAATGAGCGGAGGGATTGCCTTTGTTTACGACCAAAACCAAAACTTCAAAAAACGATGCAACCTCACCATGGTTGATATCGAAAAAGTTAATGACCCGAAATATGCGGACTTATTACAATCCATGGTCGAACGGCATTTAGAGTTGACTGGTAGCAAACGTGCCAAATTACTCCTAGACAATTGGAAGAAAAATTTAGAGGATTTTGTGATGGTGATTCCTTTGGAGTATCGCAAAATTTTAGCCGCAAAAAGCAACCCTAAAGCAAGCTAAGGAACAAACACATGGGAAAACCAACTGGCTTTCTGGAATTTGTCCGAGAAAACCCTAAAAAGCAGCCTGTTAGTGAGCGTATTCAACACTACAACGCCTTTGAAGAACCCTTGACCTCGAGAAGGTTAACCACCCAGGCAGCCCGCTGTATGGACTGTGGGGTTCCTTATTGTAATTTTGGTTGTCCGGTTCAAAACCTGATCCCCGAATTTAACGAATATATTTACCAAGGGCAGTGGAGAAACGCCTACGGTACGCTACAATCGACAAACAACTTCCCCGAGTTCACGGGCCGGGTTTGCCCTGCACCCTGTGAATCATCGTGCTGCGCTGGCTTGGTCGACGAATCGATTTCGATCAAACAAATCGAGTTAGCGATCATTGAAAAGGCCTACGAGGAAGGCTGGGTCAAACCAAACACCCCGGTCCCTTCGACTGGTGTAAAAGTGGCTATTGTTGGTTCTGGACCGGCGGGCCTTGCGGCTGCGCACCAGCTAAACCTTGCTGGCCATGAAGTCACGGTTTTAGAAAAAAATGAAGTTCTTGGAGGTCTCCTTCGCCTAGGGATCCCCAGTTTTAAGTTAGAAAAAGATATTGTGGAACGTCGGATTGACATCATGCGGAGCCAGGGGATTCTGTTTAAGACCAACACCCATGTTGGCGAGAATTTTTCTGTCGAGCAGCTTCAAGAAGACTTCGACTACATCTGCCTCACCGGCGGAGCCGAGCATCCAAGAGACTTACCGATCCCGAAAAATGACTTGGAAGGTGTTCACTTTGCCATGGACTTTTTGTCTCAGCAAAATCGGCGAGTTGAGAATTTGCCCGTAAAAGGGGCAGACATTTTGGCGACCGACAAGCATGTTGTTGTGATTGGCGGTGGAGATACCGGCTCCGACTGTGTTGGGACCTCTATCCGGCAAGGGGCAGCCTCGGTCACTCAAATTGAGATCTTGCCCAAACCGCCTAAACAGCGTGCTGAAGGAAACCCGTGGCCAGAATATCCTCGAGTTTTCCAAACCTCTTCATCTCAAGAAGAGGGCTGTACTCGGCTGTTCTCAACGTCCACTAAAAAACTGTCAGGAGACTCTCAGGTTTCTGGGCTTATTTGCTGTGAAGTAAACTGGACACAAGACGGACAGGGACAGTGGAAGATGACCGAGAAAGAAGGCTCCGAATTTACCCTTCAAGCCGATCTTGTCCTGCTCGCCATGGGCTTTGTACATCCTGTCAAAGCGGGTTTACTCGAAAACCTCGGGATTGAGCTGGATGAACGAGGGAACGTTAAAACAGAAAACCACCAAACCAATATCCCCAATGTCTATGCCGCTGGCGACATGGCAACTGGCCAATCGTTGGTCGTTCGGGCTATTTTCTCTGGACGGCAAATGGCGAAAGCCTTAGACCGTGCTATTAAAGGATATTCTCACCTTTCTTAAACGCTATGATCCCTTTTATTCGTCCTCGCCGAAACCGTGTTAGCCCCGCTATTCGGGACTTAGTCCGTGAAAATTCGGTCGCCGTCACTGATTTAGTGATGCCTTTGTTTGTCATCGAAGGGGAGCAACAAAAAGTTGAAGTTGCCTCGATGCCCGGAGTATTCCGCTATTCATTGGATTTGTTGATTGAAGAGTGCAAAGAGTTATTTGCCCTTGGCATTCGGGGGATTGTCCTCTTTCCTGCGTTAGATGAAAGCAAGAAGGACAAACATGCGACGGAATCTGCAAATTTGGAAGGGCTCTATCACCAGAGCCTTACCCAAATCAAAAAGGCGGTCCCCGGGTTATGCATCATCACCGATGTTGCCATGGATCCCTACAGTTCAGATGGACACGATGGTTTGGTGTCTGACGAAGGCTTAATTTTGAATGATGAGACCCTGCAGATCTTGTGTGAACAAGCGGTATCTCAAGCCAAAGCAGGCGCAGACATCATTGCTCCAAGCGATATGATGGACGGTAGGGTCGGGGCGATCCGACTGGCACTTGACGAAGCTGGCTTTGATCAAGTGGGGATCATGTCCTATACCGCAAAATATGCCTCCGCTTTTTACGGCCCTTTCAGAGACGCTTTAGACTCGGCACCAAAGAAAGGGGATAAGAAAACCTATCAAATGGACTCAGCCAACGTCAATGAAGCGATCAGAGAGCTGGAGTTGGATTTAGCTGAAGGAGCGGATATGGTGATGGTCAAACCTGGGTTACCCTACCTTGACGTTGTTCGTGCCCTCGCTGAATCAAGTTCGGTTCCCGTTGCTGTGTATAACGTTTCTGGAGAGTACGCTATGCTCAAGGCTGCTTCGGAAAAGGGATGGCTGGATTATAAAACAGCAGTGCAAGAGTCGATGATGTCCTTTAAACGGGCTGGTGCTCAAATCATTTTAACTTACCACGCCAAAGAGCTTGCTCTTTGGATGAAAGAGGAAGGTTAAGACGTAGCTATACTCGATGTCCCTAACATAATTCGAAGAACATTCGGGTGATGGTCGATTTTCCGTGTTCCTGCACCTTAGCCAATCTTGTCTAGAGTCATTTCAGGCACTGTGGCCCCGGTTTTCTCACAAATCACTTTGAGAATAGCTGCCCCTGTGGGGGTGGTCATTTCGTAGCCAAGAGAGCCGGAACGAATCGTGAGGCCAGAGAGAATTTCTAAGGTTGCTGGCGCTGGGACTGGATAAAGTCCATGGCTACACTGCACCGACCCAAACCCCAGTGTGATTGCCGAACAAGTGATTCGGCAGGGTCCAAATTGCTCAAGTGCCAAAGCAACGCCTAGAATATCGACAATCGAATCTATCGCACCGACTTCGTGAAAGTGGACTTTGTTTAAAGGAATACCGTGCACTTTGGCCTCAGCCTCGCCAAGGGTCTGGAGAATATTTAGTGCTAAAGCTTCTGTGGGCGGGCTAAGCTCCAAGGAGCAAAAGAGCGACACCAAATCTTGGTAATGATGGTGTTTAAATTCAGGGAAGGGCTGCTTGAGAGAAAAATGAAGCCCCCTAACGCCTGCTCGATCCACTGGGTTGAATTCTAGCTGGATCGGAGTGGTTGTCGACAGGGGGGCCAAAGCCTGTTCAATTTTTTTAGGGTCCGCTCCCAAAGAAACTAAAGCGGATAACATCATATCGCCGGCGACACCGGCCTGATTAGCGTCAATAAACAGTTCGTTCACTACACTCCAATGGGTGGATACAGAAAAAAATAGATTTGATTACAACATCGCCCGTTCATAAAAAAACCAAGGATACCCTTTGAAAACAACACCGCTAAACAAATGGCACCATGATAATGGTGGCCGAATGGTTGATTTTTTAGGATGGGAAATGCCCATCCAATATGAAGGAATCATAGCCGAACACATGGCTTGCCGCAACCAGATTGGTCTGTTTGATGTCAGCCACATGGGAGAATTATTCCTGGAAGGAAAAGATGCCTTAAATAACCTTCAACGAATTCTCCCCAATGACTTCGCAGACATGACCATTGGGCAAGTTCGGTACTCTCCAATGCTTTACGACAACGGAACGTGTGTCGATGACCTCTCGGTCTACAGAGTCGGCGACGAAAAATACATGCTTTGCGTCAACGCAGCGAACATCGAAAAAGACCATCAGTGGATCCAGGAACACCTCAGCGGAGACGTGGTTCTCACGAACACCAGCGAGCAGACCGGGCAAATTGCCATCCAAGGCCCTGGCGCCGTGAGTGTCGTAGAAAAACTGGTCGGTCGTGACTTATCCCATATAAAGTACTGGTGGTTTGAAAACGACCAAGTCGAGGAAAAGCCCTTGATGTTGGCCCGTATGGGGTACACAGGGGAAGACGGATTTGAAATTTTCATTGATGGCGCTGATACCCTTTGGCTTTGGGAAAAGTTAATGGAACTAGGTGGCGATCAAATCAGCCCGGTAGGCTTGGGAGCCCGAGACACCCTCCGTCTAGAAGTCGCTTTCCCTCTCTATGGTCACGAACTTGATGACCAGCACCAAGTCGCCTGTGCGGGTCTTGGTTTTTTTATCAAGCCAGGGAAACCCATTGATTTTATCGGGAAAGAGGCGCTTTTATCTGCCCGAGAGCAAGGACTAACCGAAAAATTAGTCCGATTTGTCTTAGAAGAAAAAGGAATCCCCCGGGCTGAATACCCTTTAGAAGACTTAGAAACAGGGGAAACAATTGGGCACATTGCCTCTGGCAGTTTGTCACCAGTAACGGGTCAAGGGGTCGGCATGGCCTATGTACCGACTAAATACTCCGAAGAAGGTATGTCCATCGGAGTGCGAGTGAGGAAAAGAGTCCTGAAGGCGAAGGTTATCAAAGGGGCATTTATAAAAACCGCTCGAAAGGCATAAAATTATCTTGATTTTTTGGGGCACAATTCGCAAGATTACCCCTAAACTGAACTTAAATTAGGAGTTTCGATGGAAGTTAGGGCTGAGTTGCTTTACACAGAAGAACATGAGTGGATTTTGATCGAAGGGAATACTGCGACCTTAGGGATCACCGACTTTGCACAGAACAAGCTTGGTGACGTTGTTTTTGTCGAACTCCCTGAAGAAGGCACGATTATCGACGCCAATGAAGTGGTGGGCAATATCGAGTCAGTCAAAGCGGTTTCGGAAATCTACTTCCCTTTAGCCGGTGAAGTTATCGCTGTGAATAAGGACCTTGAAGAAGAACCAGAGCTGATCAACTCCGTACCTTTTGACAACGGATGGATCACAAAAGTCCGGATAGAAACCGCTGACCTTGATGACGCTTCGTTGATGAATGACGAAGCCTATAAAGCCTTTTGTGCTTCGGAGTGATTGAATGCGTTACTTCCCTAATGATCAGGCAGCAAACCAAGCAATGTTGGACAAAATAGGGGTCGAATCGGTCTCCGAACTGTTCACCTCCATTCCTGAGTCTATTCAGTTAGACCAAGCTCTTTCGATTTCGGAGCCACGATCTGAATACGCCTTATTAAAAGAACTCAAGAAGAAGGCGTCCAGCTACCCAACGGAACATGCGAGTTTTTTAGGTGGAGGTGTTTACCGCCGGTTTATCCCCTCTGCTGTGGGCGCCTTAGCCTCACGAGGAGAGTTTCTAACCGCCTACACACCCTACCAACCTGAAATCAGTCAGGGAAGTTTACAGGCGATGTTCGAATTCCAATCTCTGTTAGCTTTGCTAAGCGGGATGGAAGTCGCCAATGCCTCGATGTATGAGGCGGCCTCAGGGGTTGCCGAAGCGGTGATGATGGCCAGTAGAATCCGCCCAAAAGCTAAAAAGGTATTGGTTTCTGCCGGCCTACACCCTGAATATTTCGAGGTGCTCAAGACCTACCTTATCCCAGGGAACCTAGAGCTCATCAAAGTGCCCTTATTAGGCAGCGGACAAACCGACCTTAAGGCTCTTGAAGGTTTACTAGATGCTGACGCTTTGTGCTCTGTACTCCAAGTGATTAACTTTTTTGGTGTGATCGAAGACCAAGAACAACACCAAGCCCTGTTATCTGGAACCAAAACACTCAACATTGCAGTGTTGAGCGATCTATCTGCTCTCGGGTTGTTAAAAGGGCCAGGAGACTTTGGAGCTGATATTTTTGTCGGGGAAGCACAATCTCTCGGTTTACCCCAATCCTACGGTGGGCCAAACCTCGGGGTCTTTGCTTGCAAGCAAGCCTACATGAGAAAGATGCCCGGTCGGTTGGTTGGACTCAGCGAAGATGCCCAGGGAAAAAGAGCTTTTTGCTTGACCCTGTCGACCCGTGAGCAGCACATTCGTCGGGAAAAGGCGACCAGTAACATCTGTAGCAATCAGGCTCACTGCGCCTTGTGGGTCACCATTTACTTGTCTTTGCTTGGTGAACAAGGCATCCGAGAGCTTGCTCAGTTAAATATGGGCTTAGCGGACTATGCAATCAAGCAAATCACCGGTCAAACGGGAATTGAGCTGAGGTACTCTGGCCAAGTGTACAATGAGTTTGTCTTAGACCTTCCGTGCAATGCGACCTTGTGGCTCGATAAACTTTTGCAAGAAGGTCTGCTTGCTGGCGTCAACCTCTCTAGGTTTAATTCGGAGGATGAAGGCGGGCTCTTAGTCTGTGTTACGGAAACCAATACCAAAGAAGAAATCGACCTTCTGGTCTCAAAGTTAAAGGAGTTGAAATGACCGCAAGCAAACCAGGTCTGGGGTTCGACGAGCCGTTGATTTTTGAGTACTCAGAAAGCTCGAACCGAGGGGTTGAACTTCCTGAAACTGATGTGCCTCTTTCTTCGAACCCCTTAGCGGGGTCAAGCCTGCTCCGTGAAAGCACTGGGCTTCCCAACCTCAGCGAGCCTGAGGTTGTTCGACACTTTACTCGACTTTCTCAGTGGAACTATTCCTTAGACGGTGGGTTTTACCCGCTGGGCTCCTGCACCATGAAATACAACCCGAAATTTCATGAAACCGCCGCAGCCATTGAGGGTTTTGCTTCTGCTCATCCTTATGCCCCTCCAGGATGTAATCAAGGGATCAAAAGTCTGCTCTTTGAACTTGAGCAGGATTTGGCGGAAATCAGCGGAATGGACGCTGTGAGTTTGCACCCGGCAGCCGGTAGCCATGGAGAAATGTTAGGGTTGATGTTAATCAGGGCCTATCATCAAGACCGAGGGGACACAAAACGAACCAAAGTATTGATCCCAGATTCGGCCCATGGAACGAACCCTTCCAGTGCCGCCATTTGTAACTTCCAAGCTGTGACACTTGAATCAGGTGACAACGGGTTAATCGACCTTGCAATTCTCGATCAAATGATGGACGACACCGTTGCAGGGATCATGATCACTAACCCCAACACCTGCGGTCTCTTTGAAACCCAGATCGTTGAAGTTTGCGAACTCGTCCACCAGAGAGGCGGGTTAGTCTATTTTGACGGGGCAAATATGAACGCCCTCGTGGGCGTATCGAGACCTGGTGATATGGGCGCCGATGTCTTGCATTTTAACACCCACAAGACCTTCTCTACCCCTCACGGCGGCGGTGGACCAGGGGCTGGACCGGTCGGTGTAAAAGCTTGCTTGGCTCCTTATTTACCAACCCCGATTTTGCGCAACCAAGACGGTAAAATCGTCCTGGACCACAGCCCAGAAAAATCGATTGGTCAAATTCGTAGTTTCTACGGAAATATTGGGGTCTTAATCCGGGCTTGGGCCTATATCAAGACCCTGGGCGCCGAGGGACTCAGAGGTATGACCGAAGGGGCAGTGACTAACGCCAATTACCTCTTGGCCCTGTTAAAAGACGACTTTGACGTACCCTTTGCCGACCAACGGGCGATGCACGAAGTGTTGTTGACCGATAAAAAGCAACTGGATGAGAGCCATATATCCACCATGGACCTGGCCAAAGGGTTGATTGAGGAAGGCTTCCACCCGCCAACCATCTATTTCCCTTTGGTTGTCGCTGGAGCCATGCTGATTGAGCCAACAGAAACGGAATCCAAAGAAACGTTGGATTTGTTTGCTAACACCTTAATTGAGCTTTCCAAGCGAGACGCTGAGTCCCTTCATAAGCTTCCTTCATCCGTGCCTGTCGGCCGTGTTGACGAAGTGTTAGCCGCTCGGCAGCCAGTTTTACGGGCGACCCAAACCAAAAGCAACTAGCCCAGCTTGTTCCTCTGATTGTTTGTAGGCACCCAACCTACAAACAATTTCCAATCCCTCTGTTCCCAACCGATCCCTCTCTAAGGCTCCTCGAGCCAGCCGGTCATCACTTGAATCAAATACCCTAAGTCCTCTTGAGCCATCAATTCTCGGGCTGAATGCATCGCTAACGTCGGGACACCGATGTCCAAACCGCTGATCCCAATTCTCCTGACAGTGAGCGGTCCGATGGTCGAGCCACATCTCAAATCCGCCCGAATAGCAAAATGCTGGCAAGGTATGGACCGGTCCTGACAGATTTTTTGAAACCTCGCTGAAGAAACCGAGTCGGTAATGTAACTTTGGCTCGCGTTGCTTTTGATCACCGGTCCTTTCCCAAGAGTAGGCGCATGTTTCGGGTCATGAAGCTCCGGGTAATTTGGATGCACCGCATGGGCATTGTCTGCCGATAGCAAGTAGGATTTGGATAGCAATTGAGCCCGCTTACCTGGCTCAGGGAACAGACGCTCAAGAACCGACTCGAGGAAATTTCCTGCGGCACCTGAAGCAGTCCCGCTTCCCACCTCCTCATGGTCATTTAGCACCACCAGGGAGCTCACCTCTCCTTGAGCGGCACAAAGCGCTTTAAGGGCACCAAAACAGCTCAACAGGTTGTCTAGCCGAGCGCTCGCAATCATTTCGTTTTTCGCTCCGATCAGCCGAGGGGGTTCACTGGGGTAAAACGTTAAATCGTAGTCAAGGACTTGATCCCCTTCAGACAAGCAATGAGTCTTCAAAAAGGTTCTTAAATCACCTGTTTCTCCAGGTAAAGACAACATTGGGTTTAATTCTTTTTGTGGGTCGATTTTCCATCCGTCATTGGCTCCCCGCCTTAAATGGATCGCTAACGAAGGGATCACAGCCACCGGTGCCTTTAAATCAACCAGTTTATCTTGTAAAACTCCTTGTGGGTCGATGTAGCTCACTCGCCCTGACATCGAAAGGTCACGATCAAACCAAGTCGCTAACAGTACACCGCCATAGGGTTCGATTCCTAAGGTCCAATGACCTTGCTTTTGCTCATCCGCTAAGGGCTTCACCTTCAAACAGGGGCTGTCTGTATGAGCCCCAATCAGTCGAAGCCCGGTGGACGCCATAGAATCCCTTAGATCAAAGGCAATCAGACTTGAATCATTGCGAGTCACCCAAAATTTACCGGTTAAGTTCTCGGGCCAGGCCTCGCCCTCTTCTAAGCCGATATACCCAGCCGCCCCAAGGATTTCCTTGGCTTGTTGGACCGCGTGAAAAGCAGAGGTGGATTGTTCAAGGTAGGACAAAAGTTGATTGGTTTGTTCCATAATAACTTCAAGCTGGTTGGATGAGTGCGGCCCAACTGGGCAATTTGATGTGAAACTGTCGTTCCCATTGATGGGCTAAATCAGCCCGTTGACCATCGGATGAAACCTGCAAATCGGTTCCCAGAGCAAACAGAATTCGGTTTGTGCGTTCTGGGATATCCAAGGTCATCAATCGATTTCCAAAGGTCGAGCTGAGATAAAAGTGATTGACTTGGTACAAGGACTGGGGTTCCGTCCAATAGTTAAAGACCACAACACCCTGAGGTTCCAGGATTGCGCTCAACCGACGAAAAAAGGGAAACCCTTGGACCGAATCGGCGACCCCTTCTTTCGAGAAGGCATCGACAAAGATCAAATCGTAGGTTTTGGAACGGCATTTCAGTAAGTAGTCTTTGCAATCGGCAATATAGACTTGCAAACGTGGGTCTGAAGGCAGTTCAAAAAATTCAGTGGCGACTTCGGCGACTTCGGCTCGAAGCTCAACGACATCGATCTGAGCTTCTGGAAATTGGTGCCACAAAAACCGTGGCAGAGACCCACCACCAAGACCAATGCACAAGATCTTTTTTGGAGAGTCTTCGATCAAAGAAAACCCTGCAACCATCGCCTTAGTATAGTCTAAGATCAGGTTATTTGGATCCCCAAGCAAGATCGAACTTTGTTTTTCTGGGCGACCAAAATGCAAGCTGAGTTCTTTGTTACGCTCCACCACTTCGATTTCGCCCCACTCGTCGCTTGTCTGGTAAACTAACCTGCCCCCATATTTACGGTGCCCCCAATGGTTAATTAATTTTTCCAACCCCTCTTGCATCCCTTGCCATGCCCCTAGCATCTAAGTTAACTTAAGCCCAGCCTATCAACAAAACTGGAGAAGGACAAATGGACTCATCAGCTCAACCAAACACCCCATTCAGCCTAGCCTTTCAGGTTAGGGATTATGAACTGGACCTTTTAGGGATGGTCAATAACGGTGTCTATCAGGGGTATTTGGAACATGCTCGCCATGAATTTTTAAAATCTCTAGGGATTGATTTTGCACAAATGAATGATCAGGGACTTCGGTTGGTGGTGGTTCGCGCGGAAATTGACTACAAGCAAACCCTGCATTCTGGCGACAGTTTCACGGTGTCGGTCACGTTGAACCGGGAATCAAAAGTTCGGTTTTGCTTTGATCAAACGATCGTTCACTCCTCAGGGAAACTCATTGTAAACGCCAAAATACTGGGAACCTGCCTCAAACAGAATGGTCGCCCCTGCTTTCCTCCCGCTTGGGAATCTCTCTTCCCCAACAGATAAAAAAATCATGTCTCCTACAATCCTTTTGATAGTCATCCTGTGCCTCGCTGTTTGTTTCATTCTTTTATTGGTCCTTTATTTAAGAAAGTCCAATGCCCTGAGCCTATCGACCGCTCTAAGCCAACAGACAAGGCTTGAGCACCAAGCTTTAAGGGCCCTCGGAGAGCAACAAGAGGCGAATCTGGCGAACTTTCAGGCTGAGCAGGTGGTCTTAAAAGAAGAAAAAGCGGCCCTATCGGCCCAAATCGGTGAAACGACCCTGAGCCTTTCGAAGTCCGAAGAGCTCAACCGCGAGCTGAGAGCTCAACTCCAACAAGCCCAACAACAGGCCCATGAGCTTGACAACAAGCTGGTACAGACCGAAACCCGGCGGACCCAAGAAAACCAAAATCACCAAGAGAAAATCCTAGAATTCAAAGAAATCAAGGCAAAGCTCACCCAAGAATTTGAAAATCTAGCGAACCGAATTTTTGAAGAAAAAGGCAAGATGCTTTCTGAACAACACCAAAATGACCTCAAAGGTCTATTCAACCCGTTAAAACAACAAATTGGTGACTTCAAAACAAAGGTCGAACAAACCTATGAAGTCGAAACCCGGGACCGGGTCGCTTTAAAGCTTGAAATCACCAGCCTCAAAGATCTAAACCTTCGGCTAGCTCAAGAGGCGCTCAATCTCACCCAAGCCCTCAAAGGACAATCTAAAACCCAAGGAGACTGGGGCGAGATGATCTTAGAAAAAATCTTGGAAACATCTGGGCTCACGAAAGGGCGTGAATATGAACTCCAGGTCAGCATCAACAACCTCGAAGGGGGGCTAGCCAGACCGGACGCAATCATCCACTTGCCAGGAAACCGGGATTTGGTGCTCGACGCTAAGGTCTCCTTGACCGCCTACGAGCGATATAACAGCTCGGAAGACGAAGGTGAAAAGCTAGTCGCCGTCAAAGACCATTTAAACTCTATCAAAGCCCATATCAAGGGCCTAAGCGGAAAGAGTTATCAGGATTTACCTAGCCTTCGAACCCTTGATTTTGTACTGATGTTTATCCCCTTAGAGTCCGCCTTTTTACTCGCCCACGATAAAGACCCAGGGCTCTTTAAACTAGCCTATGATCAAAACATTCTGCTGACCAGCCCTTCGACACTTCTCGTCACGTTGCGAACCATCAACAACCTTTGGCGCACCGAAGCCCAGAGCCAAAATGCCCAGGAAATCGCTTTGCAGGCCGGAAAGCTTCTAGATAAGTTTCACTTGTTTATCGAAGGAATCGACGACGTTGGCAGGAACCTTGAGCGGGCCCAGGTGTCTCATGAAAAAGTCGTCAAACGGTTGTACAGCGGGTCTGGGAATTTAGTGGGTCATGCGCAGAAATTGGTAGACCTAGGGGCGGTCAGTAAGAAATCTTTGCCTGATACGACCGACCCTAGTTAAGCCCTTCACCTCACCAAGCGAGGTGGTACAAATTAATCTAACACTGGCAGCGGTGTATTTGCTGAGGAAGGTGGCAATTCAGGATGGTTGACCTTCGGCTGCTTGCCAGTCAAGGTTTTTAAGAAAGCAACAATGTCAGCAGTTTCTTTGGCGTTAAAGTTCACGCCCAACTGAGTTTTGCCCATCACCTGCACTGCTTTCCCTAAATCATGAACTTTACCGGTGTGAAAATAAGGAGCCGTCAGCTCAATGTTACGAAGCACAGGAACTTTATAAGCAAACCGATCGGCCTTCTTACCCGTTACCTTTTCTCGGCCAATATCTCCTTTAGGTCGAAGCTCTTCCGAAGGCGAGTTAGCGACCCCAAAGACTTGGAACGATTCTCCACCTAAGTTGGTTCCACCGTGGCAGCTTGCACAACCCTTATCCATGAACAAAGACAAACCCCGTCGTTCGGGCTTTGAAAGTTTTGCCTTTCCAGTCAAAAACCGATCGAATTTTGAACCTGGGGTGGTCAAGGTCGCTTCGAAGGAGGCAATGGCCTTGGCCATGTTATCAAAACTCACAGGGCTTTTTTGCTTTGGGAAGGCCTTTTTAAAGGCCTTAGAGTACTCAGGGATGCTTTTTAGGGTCTCAGTCACCTTTGCAGGGGTGTTCGCCATTTCTACCCCGGCTTGAACCGGTCCTTTCGCCTGATCTTCTAGGTCAGGGCTCCGACCATCCCAAAATTGAGCAATTTGGTTGCCTGAGTTCAACACCGTGGGGGCGTTACGCGGCCCTTTTTGCCAGCCATGTCCCGTCGAGGTCTCCTGGAGGTCCACTCCACCGGTGGATAAATTGTGACAGCTGTTACAGCTGATCAACTGACTTTTTGATAATCGAGGCTCAAAAAACAACATACGGCCCAGGCTCACCTGTGCCTTTTCAACTTTCGAGAGTTTGGTCGACGCAGCGATCGGTTTAAAATGATCACGAGCTTTAATTCTCAGCGTATCTGCAAAGGCAGAAGTCGCAAATAAGAGTGTCAACAATGCTACGGAGATTCGTTTCATAATCAAAGGGTCCAAAGATAAATAAAAATAAGGGTTAGAGTCCAAGGATGTGGGCAACACAAAGACCTTGAGGTTTCTTTCAAGGCTATATTCAAAAACGCAACTTCACTGTAAGGAAGGTTATTAAAAAGGTTGAATTTGAAAATTTCATTTTAGGCTAGGTATTTTACCCTAGATTGTCTACGATTAAAAGGCACCGCCAGGCATTACAGGACGCTTCGAGTCCTGTAATGCCTGTGGCTAGTCTGATTTTCAGGCGATGGCTTGACGCCATCAAACAAGGTCCCATGGAGAGCCATGCAAATACGAGAAATTTTGGCGGTTCACACCCACCAAGAAACCCTTGATACTGTTGAACAATACCTCAATGCAGAGTTCGAGGATGTCATTTTATCCAAAGCAACCTCTGCCCTTGAAGCGGAAGAGTTATTACGAAGTCGGCCCTTTGCACTGGTTTTGGCCTCCAGCCGCTTGCCTGACAAACTTGGGGTGCAAGTTTACGTGGCCGCAAAACAAACCCGTTACAATGGAACAACTCCCTTTGTGATGCTTGTCGACGAGGATTCGACTGAATCCAGCTCTATGTTTTTCCAACATGGGATCGAACATGTTTTACACTTGCCTTTTTCAAGTGATCAACTGCTTCAAAAAGTACATGCCTTAAGCCAAAAAGTTGAAAAACGCCGTGTCCCTCGAATTTCGTACCCTGGGGTCTCGATTCGGCTAACAAATATTTCTGAACCGGTCATAGGGACCGTTGTTAATCTAGGCGATGACAGCATCCTAGCGGAATTCCAGGCCGGTGAACGGTTTCGAGCCATTTTTGAATCCCCACACCTCACCTTAAATTTTCCGGTTGCCATTGATTCTATTAAGGTGGAAAATATCCCGATCAAACTCAACCGAATGATTGTTGTCCAATGGGACGAATTAAATAATCCAGCGATCATTCGAGTTGCATGGTCTTTTACCGGTATCGAAGCTCAACAAGCTGCGTTACTGCACCATGCCTTTGATTTGATTTCAAAAGATAAGGGAGTATAACCCTCCACTCAAACCTATACCATCAAAGAACCCATGAGAATTGCTATCGCCGGTGCAACTGGTGCAGTTGGAACCGACCTAATTGATCTTCTAGAGCGCCGAAACTTTCCAGTTTCTTCGCTCAAACTTTTGGCCTCTGCACGATCAGTGGGCACAAAACTGACCTTTAAAGGACAAGAGATCACGGTTGAAGAGCTGACTCATGATTCGTTTCAGGATATAGACATTGCCTTTTTCTCTGCAGGTGGTTCTCGAAGTTTAGAGTTCGTGCCTTCAGCTATAAAATCTGGTGCTTTGGTGATCGACAACTCCTCGGCTTTTCGAATGGACGAGGGAACCCCCTTGGTTGTTCCTGAAGTGAACCCAGAAGCGGCCTTCGAGCACAAGGGGTTAATCGCCAACCCAAATTGCACCACCATCCAAATGGTGGTGGCTTTAAATCCATTGCACCAAGCGGCTCAAATCAATCGGGTGATTGTTTCGACCTACCAAGCGGTGTCCGGCTCCGGGGCGAAAGCTCTAGACGAATTGAAAAATCAAACTCGGGATTTCGCCGCAGGGGAACCGCTAAAACACGAAATCTATCCTTGCCCAATTGCCTTTAATGTCATTCCACAGGTTGATGTATTTTTGGATGATGGCTACACCAAGGAAGAAATGAAGATGGTCCACGAAACCAGAAAAATTATGAGCGCCCCTGCAATGAAGATCACAGCTACCTGTGTCAGGGTCCCTGTATTTCGTGCCCACAGTGAATCAATCAACATCGAAACAAATTCAAAGTTGAGCCCTGCCGATGCTGTCACCCTGCTATACAAGGCCCCTGGGGTCGTCGTGAAAAATGAACTAAACCCTGGGGGATACCCGGTGCCTGCTGAGGTCAGCGGTAAATTCGACACCTATGTAGGCAGGATTCGGGAAGATATTTCCTGTGAAAATGGCCTGAGTTTTTGGGTTGTTGCGGATCAGCTCTATAAAGGAGCAGCGCTCAACGCAATCCAAATCGCTGAGCTACTACAGACCAAACCAAAAGCATCTGGTGGATTAGGCTAGGTAGATTTTACCTAGACCGGTTGCTTGAAAAGCCAAAAAAAAAGCCCTGTTAAGGTTCACTTAACAGGGCTTTTTTTTTGTTTAAATTAGAAGCTAACTAGGCTTCAAACAACGGTGTTGATAGGTAGCGTTCCCCTGTATCAGGTAACACGACAACGATCCGTTTCCCAGCGAGCTCTGGCCGAGCGGCCAATCGCATTGCGCCGCAAAGCGCGGCTCCTGAAGAAATGCCAGCCAAAATCCCCTCCTTTGAGGCGAGAAGGCGAGTGTATTTGACAGCATCTTCATCAGAAACTTGCAGGATCTCATCGATCAATTCGGTGTTTAATACCCCAGGAACAAAGCCTGCGCCAATTCCTTGGATTTTATGAAGCCCCGGGCTACCCCCTGAAAGTACGGGAGAATTCACAGGCTCAATAGCCACGATTTTCACATTCGGCAATTTTTGCTTGAGAACTTCACCGACTCCGGTGACAGTTCCTCCAGTTCCAACGCCAGCAACAAAATAATCGACCTGTTCTTCGGTGTCTTCAAGGATTTCAACAGCTGTGGTTGCACGGTGCGCTGCCGGGTTTGCAGGGTTATTAAACTGTTGGGGCATAAAATACTGATCCCCTTGCTCTGATAACTCTTGGGCTTTCATAATCGCCCCTTTCATCCCCTTTGCACCTTCGGTCAACACCAATTCAGCGCCTAAAGCGCTCAACAGTTTGCGTCGTTCCAAAGACATCGTCTCAGGCATGGTTAAGATCAACCGGTAGCCTTTGGCTGCCGCAAGCCATGCTAATGCGATTCCAGTGTTGCCACTGGTCGGTTCAACAATAGTGATCCCTGGGCGTAATGATCCCGCTTTTTCAGCGGCTTCAATCATCGCCAACCCAATACGGTCTTTGACCGAACCACCAGGGTTAAACATCTCCAACTTTCCTAGCAAGGTAACATCTGTTCCTTCTGAAAGCCGGTTCAACTGGACTAATGGAGTCCGCCCGACACATTCTGCATAACTTTGAAAAATCTTGCCCATCTGTTTTCCTGATCAGGTTTAAAGGTAAAATAGCCTTTTGATTTTGTGCAAAAAGGTTTCGGTCGTCAATCTTTTTCTGACTTTTGCGAACCCGAATCCACACAATCATCTCATTTGAGATGACTCAACGGGCTATACTACCTTTCGCTGAGGTTGTTCAACGGTCATGTCAGCTTCGTTCATATCCATTGTTGAAGAAGGCGAAATCAACGTTTCACGGGTCGTATAATCCGAGTCAACCAAGACATATTGATGCCCCATTCGCTCAACCGGATTGATCACTAATGGGCCCTGAAGATTCACAGTTACTTTGTTGATATCTTGCGCCATAGTTACAATACAGTATACCACTAAGCTTTCCGTGTCATCGGCCTTGATCATTTTCAAGTCGTTAGGTGTCACGTTAAAATGGTAATCAGGTCGAGCCACCAAAGGATCAATCACAACAAAGGCAAGCGCTGGATTATCCAAAGATTGCAACATCATGAACGGTTGGGATTTAACCTCTTCTACCAAGGTAAACCGAGTGGACTCAGGAAAACCTAGGGGCCCTTCGGGGAAGATCAAAACATCTTCGTTTTTAACTTCGATGGAACCAAATCTTGTGGTTTCAAATTTCATTTTGCGCCTCAAAATGGTGTTTTCTCTCTATCGAGAGGGTTTAAAATAAGGTGTTACCCTTTAAAAAAAGATCAACAAATCAATCTTTCTTCTTTTTCCAAATATCCGAGATGGATTTCAAGCTCAGCGGACTTTGCTCAGCCGCTAACTTGTTCTCTTCTTGAATTCTTTGGTAAATCTCCTCCCTATGGATGGAGTATTTTTTTGGGGCTTCGATCCCTAAACGGACCTGTTTCCCTTTGATCTCTAGGACCTGGATTTTAATCTCATCACCAATTGTGATCGATTCTCCAAGCTTCCTGGTTAAGATCAGCATGTGCCCTCCATGGCAAGCCTATTTGTTTGATCTCTTATTTAAGATCATTTCAAGAATTGGACCAGACTCGGTTGAATTAACCGAGAGGCTGCGTCCAAACCACTTTTATGCTTTAATTCAGCCTGATTGAGATCAATAGAGCCTTTAGCCAGGTCCATATCCTCAATTTCCGACATTTCAGCCCCTTTATAATCGATATTCTGGGCTAATCGGTCTTGGCTTGATTCAAGTTCAATTCCACGGGTACCCACTTCTGCCAAGACTTTTAAAACTTGGTTGTGAGCCGTATCCAACTCAGCGATACTTTTTGCCACCGTGTCTTGATCATCTTCGTCTAAGGCTTCAATCAACCGATTGAGAACCTCAAAGGTGTTCACCGTTTCTGGGTCACCTTCCTTTGCCCAAAGTAAGTCTTTGGCGGTGGTGTTTAAAGCAACTTTAATACCATTGTCGAGTGGAACTTTCTTCACCACATCATTTCCATGATATTCGACAAAGCTATTCCCATCAAACTGAAATTCTAAACCTTCCATGAAGTAAGGTTCCCCAGGAGCGGTAAACTGCAACCGAACCTGATCCGAGGCCTTTCCATCGGGATTAAAAATCTCATTATTTTTGTTCAGTACCTGTGCAGGGCTCCAGGTCTTGCCTTCATCATCAGAAACGACATATCGCGCATTCCCATAGGTTCCTGGTTTAATCACTCGAACCATATAGGGCTGCTTCGAATACCCGTCAAAGACCGGGGCAAACTCATCGTAGCCTACCGAATCCTGTACCACAGGTTGGGCGTTTTCTCCCTCAGAACCGCTGATCGGAGCGCTCCCGGGTGCTTGACCCATAAATTTGAACCCGAGCGCCTTGAGCACACCGGTTTGGTCTTCACCAAACTTAAGGGTATGCTCTGCCGCAGGGTCTAAGTAGATCCGGTTGTCCGCACCAATTTGGGCGTATAGTTTGGTTTCGTAGCCTAAGGGGCTTGAAGGATCTTCCTTAAATTGATTAGCACTGATAAATCCGTCGTTAATTTTTTTAACTAACTCAAGGACGGTCTCCTGCCCAGTAATCACAACACTAACGGGCTGAGGGGCTGAGGGCTCTCCGACCGGTGCAGCAGGGGGAGGTTCGACTAAGACAGGGTTTCCCTCTTCATCTAAGACAGGGTTCCCATCAGCGTCCAGCTGAGGTTCTCCTTTGAGCATCACCGGATTTCCCTCTTCGTCTAACACAGGATTCCCGTCGAGGTCTAACTGTGGTTTGGGTTCTGGTGCGGCTTCTTCAGCTGGCTTGGCCGGGGCAACAAGGTTTCCCTCGGCGTCATACACGAGTTTCGGTTCAACGAGAATTTCAAGCACACCCGGTTTAATCGGAGGCAAGGGAGGTAACTCTGGAGCCTCTTCATTCGTAACCGGTGGCAAGACATCGTTTAATGCTTTCGACTGGTCAATCGGTTGAAAAACGAAGTCTGTCTTGGCCCGTAAACCATCAAAATGTAGCTGTCCCTCTTGCCGTTTGTCGTTCATCGTCAACGGCTCAGTGAAGGTCTTTGTCCCTGAAAAGACGTGGAGTTTGCCTTCTTTTTTGTTGGTGAGCTTCACCAATTCCCGGGTGATCATCTCAATTTCTTTGGACAGCGCAGAGCGTTCCTCAACACTCACTCCATCGGTCGCTCCTTTGAGGGACGCTTCTTTAAGCTTAATGATTGTTTCAGCGATCTGAGAAACGGCGCCTTCAGTCGAATTCAACCAAACTTTATCACTCCCTAAGTTCTTTTCTAGGTTTTTCGACCGATCAATGGAAGTGTGAAAGTCTTGCACCTTCGCAGCACCCACCGGGTCATCACTCGGCTTATTCAGCTTTTTCCCGTTCGACAGGCCGATCATTAAGTTTTGCAACTCTTCGGTGCTGGTGTTCAGGTTTTGCTGAACCATATTGTGTTTGGTTTGGTCTGTTACACGCATCTGGTTCGCCTTACATGTTGATCAAAGTGTTGGTCATCTGGTCGACAGTACTCATATATTTCGCACTGGACTCATAGGCCCGCTGATACTTAACCATGTTTGCCATTTCCTCATCGAGGTTCACTGCCGAAACCGAGTCCCTCATTGCCACATACTGCTGGAGCATTTCGTTGTGGTTCGCTAATCCTTTTTGGCTGTCTTGAGTCTTTAAGCCGATATCGGTGATTTGAGAGTTATAAAATTCATCAATGCTCAAATCCCCGGTTTCACCCAACACGCCCTTCATCCGAAGATCCACCATGGAGCTTGCCAAGGTGTTATCCCCAGGAACCAAATCATATCCCGCAGCAATCTTCATTTCGTTGTCCACCAGCTCTTGGTTGACCCGAATGTCACCAGCACCCCCTAAGGCCTGAAAGAAAGTATTAAACCCTAGAACTGACAGACTGTTGCTGCTGTCCCCTGCGTAATGGAATTGGTGACCCATTCCCCCATTGATCCCCACAGAGCCATCGGCGTTGATCGTCGCTAACAAGGGGTTTTCAGCTTTTAGGGTCTCGTTGCCTTCTTCATCTGTTTCGTAGGCCCCAGCAGCCCGGTTGATCTTCTCAACCAAACTTTTTACCGAGTCTAAGCCAGCCTCAACATCCACATGCACCAACATGTCTTGGTTGCCGTCCTTATCAAACACCTTGACCTCAAAAGAGCCATTTTCCAAATAGGGGAGTGGCTGATCAATCGCTTGAGGGTTGAGGGAGTAGGCGCTGGTGTCCTGATGTTTCAAGGCACTGATCCCGGTTCCACCTGAGTGAATGCTGTTCACCTGGAAAGCCAATTCTTTGGCCATCTGGTCGATATTGTTTTGATAACCTCGGAGGTTATGATCTCGTTGGTTGATCAACTCTCGGATACTACCTCCGGTAATCAATCCTGTGATATCAGACTCCACACCGGTTGGGCTTTTTAAGCCCATCCGAACATCCCCTTTGAGTTCCGCATTATTTAGTGCGGTGAGATCGTAGCTTTCCCGGCCATGCACCAACGCTTGTCCATTCGGGATTTGGACTTCTAAAGTGCCTCGTTGGTTTTCGAAATACCGGACCTCAATCAAGCTAGACAAATCTTGCAACGCTGACTCTCGTTTGTCCCGTGCGTCGTTGGCCGGTCGGCCTGACTTTTCTAGTTGCTCCACTTCTTTGTTCAGCTCAGAGATATGCCGGGTCAACTGGTTAACTTCTAAAACCTGTGCCTTGATCCGGCCATTAAGGTTTCCTTGAAGCTCACTTAGACGGGAATCAAATAAGTTAAACCGATCCGCTAAAGCGGTTGATTTCGCCACCAGAGATTTTCTCATCGTTTGGGACTCAGGCTCATGAGCCAAGTCGCTCCAAGAGTTCCAAAACTCATCTAATGCCCCACGAAGGCGGTTGCCTTCAATATCTGTGAAGATAATTTCGGCTTCCCCTAAAACTTGCTCTTTGGTTTTCCACGTCGCTGTCTGGGTTTGCTCATTGACTACTTTTTCTTTGGTGAATCCATCGGTGTGTCGGCGGACCCCTTGAATATCGACTCCATCGCCTTTGCCGCCATGATAAGGCTGGGCAGTGGTTTGGATGACTTCTTGGCGGGAAAACCCTTCAGTGTCCACATTGGCGATATTATGGCCTGTCGTCTGCTGGCCCATCTGGGCGGCAGTCATTGCCTTTTTACCAACTTCAAATGAGCCAAGAACGGACATGTAGAATCCTTAGGGTGAAATTCAATCGAATCAAGGTGAAATGGGCGAATTTGCCAAGATCATCTTATTCCTAAGGTACATAATGCAAAAAGCTGGCACATTTGGACCAACTTGCAAAAAAAAGGGGAATTTAAATAGAGCGGGTCAAATAAACTGAGCCCTGAGGATTGCGGACTTGACCATACTGAGAGTATGTTGCCGCCCTTTTGAAGGTACGGTGCAACGATTGATGCACTTCGTTAAAACAATTTGATCTTGCCTGTGCCTTGGCGGCGGCGGCTTGACCAAATTCACGGATGGGTTCAACCAAATCCATTAACTGGGCTTTTAAAGCTCGGAGGCTGGCCCCTTGCTCATCATCTAATTTGCAGGCGATGGCCTCTAAGTTAGCGTCTGGCTCCATCTGATGTTCTTTGACGAAGGCCTCCACCATTTTGAGGCGCCCTGTTTCCAAGTCGTAGATCTGTTTTGTGATCAAACTACGCTGACCCACCAAATCCTCCACATCAGTCAGTGTCGTTTTGGCGGCTAAACCCTCTTGAAGCTTTAACACTTCTAAGAGCAGCTCATGCCACTCTACTTGGGCTTCCAAATTTTCGATCAGCGAGGTTACAATCACAACAATCTCACCTAGACATCTTCAATGGTTGAATCTTTTAATAGATTACCGGCGAGCTGTTTATAATCCACCTGGTAATCACCGCTCTTAATGCGTTCTTTCAGTGCCTTCACCTTGTCCATGTTCATGTCTGGGGTTGAGTCAACCACATTACGAATCTTGGTCATGGCTAGTTCAGAGGTCACCGTTTTCTTAGCGGAGACCTGTGCTCCCTGAGCTTGTTTTGCTCCTTGAGCGTCACCCTTCTTTCCTGGGCCTTGAACGGTACGTTCAGAAGCGGTCGGTTTGGGGTATTGACCGTTGATTTTCATCGCTTCCTTTAGGGTTTGGTTTAAAATACGTTTATCCCGATAGTTCCTTATCGGTCAAAGAGATTAAAACTTTAACATCTCGGGGCTTTTTTTTCTAGAGCCCATCAGTTTGAATTCTTACTTTCCTCTTCGGACGTCAGGCTCAAAGCTTTAATTCTTTTTTGTGTTTTCGTAAATCCAATCAGAAAGCCCCAAAGAACGGGTCTGTGTCATCAACTTAGAGTAGGTATCATCCAACATATCCTGAAATATTTCCTCTCCATGGCCACCGCTGATGAAATTAGACTTTGTAACGTTGTTTCTCATGGTCTGTAACATCTTTTTGGTAAAAATCTCCTCAAAGCCATCACTCGCAACTTTGAGTTCTTTATTAAACTGGTCCTTTTCTGCTTGAGTCTGTGCAGCTGCTTTGGCGTTCGACAGCTTTTTGAAGACCGCCGACTGGTCACCCACGGCAGGCTTGCGCATCCTTGTCGCAGCAATTTGGGACTGTATATCATTCAACATGGAATCCTTTCCTATTTGATGATCAATTCAGCTTGGAGAGCTCCGGCAGACTTGACGGTCTTTAAGACCTCGATCAAATCTGAATTGGAAATCCCAATCTTATTGAGGCCGTCCACCACTTCTTTGATGTCCACACCTCCTTTAAAGAGGATCACGTTGCCTTGTTCTTCTGGCTCTGTTTTGACCTCTTTTTTTCCTCGTCTAGCCTTTGGGTCCACCGCCACACGTTTTTCTCCGATCCTCAAATTCAGGTTCCCGTAGGAAATAGCAATCGGTAGGATCCTCACATGGGTGCCCATCACAATGGTTCCTGTTCGCTCGTCTAGAACGACTTTGGCCACCGCGTCTGGCTCAATATCCATATTTTCAATTCGACTAATCAGTTCGACCGTTTGCCCCAGGTAACTTGAGGGAACCGAAACTTCAACAGTACCCGCATCAGACGCCCGAGCTGAACCATCTCCTAAATTTCGGTTGATCACCTTGGCTAAACGGAAAGAAGTCGTAAAATCAGGTGCTTTTAAATTCAGGAACAGTCGAGTTCTGGTGTTGAGTTCTAAATTAATCTCTCGTTCCACCAAGGCTCCACCGACCACCCGGCCCACGGTAGGGACAATATTTCGTCTCGGATCAAATTTAAATTCTTGGGAGCCAATCGTACTTCTGGCATCTGGAAGCTCTACACCCATGGGGATATCCACCACCGCACCCTGTGCAACGGCAAAAACTTCCCTGTTTGGGGCTCTCAAAGGGGTCATAATTAAAATCCCCCCTCGCAAGCTAGCAGCGTCTCCCAGCGCACTCACGGTCACATCAAGCTTTTGTCCTTGTTTGGCAAAGGCAGGTAGGGTCGAAGTAACCATCACCGCCGCTAAGCTACGACCTCTGATTTCTGAAAGGCTCATGGAGATCCCCATTCTCTCCAACGCATTTTTAAGTGGTTTTCGGCTCATCAAGCTTTCCGCCGAGTCTCCGGTCCCATTTAAACCAATGACAATCGAGAACCCAATGAGTTTGTTATCTCGCATCCCACGGATACCAGCCAAGTCTTTGATACGAACTGCAAAAGCAGCGTTAGACCAGATCAGTAGAATCAAAATGAAGGGGGCCATGCGGGCCAAAAAACCTGTGTTCATGCCAAGATCTCAAATGAGATTTCAAAAGTTGGGGAGCCGCCCTTAAGCCATCTCAAGGGGGTCCTAAACTTAAGGATGCACAGTTTGTACCTTTTTTTGGGTGCCTGTCACTAGGGAGATACTGTTCTCGTTCTAGCAGAAACACAACGAAGGAGAATCGACCTCTGGTCTCCTAGAGGTCTCAGCAAGGGAGTGAGGCAGGTGAGTCGAAACGACAGGGATTAATGAATTAAATCCATGAAGTCAATCACGCCATGTTCCAGATCATAGTAGCTACCGGCTATATCTAGTGTACCCTGAGCGATTCTTTCTTTAAAGATCGGTTCACACCGAAGTTTGTGAGTGACTTCTTGGATATTGAGGCGAACCGCTTCATTGACATCTGTGGGGTCTTGGCACCGAGAGAAGATGGGCTTAATTTGCTTGATCAAGGAACCTAGGTGTCCTTCGTGATGGTCCTGGTCCATTGCCGCTTGAACGGCCCCGCAGTTTTGATGGCCTAAAACCAAAATCAACGGGGTTTGGAGCACCAAAACCGAATATTCTATACTTGCTAACACCAACCGATCAATGATGTTCCCTGCGACTCGAACCATAAACAGTCCCCCAACCTGCTGATCAAAAAGCAGCTGAGGTGGGACTCTAGAGTCAGAGCAGCCCAAAACACAGGCAACTGGATTTTGAGGTTTGATCGCTGTCGGGCCGCTGTGTTTTCGGTGGTGAGGATAAAGGCCCTCGCCACTTAAAAACCGCCGGTTCCCCTCTTTTAGCAGATCCAATGCCTCAGCAGGGGTTCGCTGGATCGGTTCGTCTGACATCTCAAGAGGCATATCGGGCTTCAGTTCGAGTTTTTCACCTATGTAATGTAATATTTACAGCGGTGTATTTATAACTAGGCTGCCTAGAGGCCGGGTCAAAAACCGGTTCTAGCAAGTAGTTCAGGGTAGGGTAATGCATCGGAATGAAGATTTCAAGTAACTTAACTTGCTGAGTCACCAAAGCTTTTGCAACCAATGACCCCCGCGGGCTACTGACTTTTACCAGATCACCTTCACCGATGAAATGGGCCTTCGCTTGCTCTGGATTGATTTCAACATAGATCTCTTGAGGAGACATCTTTTTTAAGATTTTTGAACGGTCACTGCGAGTTCCGGTGTGCCATTGTGCGGAGCTGCCTCGACCGGTGAGCAAGACCAGAGGATACGCTGCATTTACCAAGTTCGGTGGAGGGCTAACAGAGTCAAAACAAAACTTTGCTCGTTTGTCAGAGTGATAGAACTGACCGTCTTCAAACAACCGAGACACTGACTTCGCTTCTTCAGACCGGGGCCATTGAATGCCTCCTTCGGATTCAATTTGCGCATAGTCCACCACGCCAGTGACATCACAGGGTTGGCCAGCTGATATTTTCTTGATACTTTCAAAGGCTTGAGCCGGGGTCCCAAAGGCCTGTTTGACCCAATCGAGACCAAACCTCTGTGCAATCCCTAAGAATATTTCAAAATCCGTTTTTGCTTGCCCTGGCTTTGGGGCCACGGGATTCACTTTGGAGAGTCGGCGTTCTGAGTTGATTAAAACCCCTTCTTTTTCCCCCCAGCTTCCGGCTGGTAAAAAGAGATCTGCCCCTTGGGCCGTTAGTGTGTCGGGGTAGATGTCTTGAACCACCAAAAAATCAAGTTTCTCCCTCAAGGCCTCCCATCGTTCGGGATCAATCCAAGAATGGGCTGGGTTGGTGGCGACGACCCACAAAAACTTTATATTTCCAGCTTCAATTTCATCCAAGATTTGGTCATAGGCAATTGAAGGGCGCCGGGGAATGTTTTCGTCCTCAACCCCAAGAAGGGAACAAATTTTTTGACGATGTTTTGGATGATCAAACTCGTGTCCCCCAATCAGCGACGTCGTGTTGCTAAAAAGCCTCGAACCCATTGCATTGCATTGGCCCGTGATACTGTTGGGACCAGTTCCAGGTCGTCCGATGTTCCCAGTCATTAATGACAAATTAATGATCCCTTGGGCCGTCAAGACCGCTTGGTGCCCCTGGTTAACCCCCATGGTCCACCAGAAAGAAACTCGTTCCCCCTGGCCGATCGATTGGGCTAACTCGAAGATTGACTCCCCTGAGAGTCCTGTTTCTTGTGCGACCTGCTCTAGGTCAATCTGTTCTAAAAAGGCTGCAAACGATTGATATCCGGTTGTATGATCATCAATATAGTTTAAATCAATCCAATTTTGGTCTACCAGTATCTTGGCCACACCATACAAGAGAGACAAGTCGGACTTCGGTTTGAGTGGGTAATGCTGTCCAGCAGCCTGTGCGGTTTTGGTGTACCGAGGGTCAATCACAATTATTTTTGGGCTGTGCCTGTTGGCTACGACATGTTTCCACAAAATCGGGTGATTGATACAGGGGTTGGCCCCGATAAACACCAAGACATCCGACTCCCTCAAGTCTTCGTAAGAAAATGGGGGCGCGTCGAAACCAAAACTTTGTTTATAGGCAACCGCACTGGTTGCCATACATTGTCGGGTGTTCCCATCCCCCTCAACAAACCCCAAGCCAAACTTCGCCAAACTCCCCAACAAAGCCATTTCCTCAGTGGTGATCTGCCCGGTACTCAAAAAAGCTGCAGCGGACTTTCCATGTTTTGTTTGGACCTGAGTGAGTTGATCGTGAAATTTGTCGATCCCTTGATCCCAAGAAATTTCTTGGAGCTTACCCTCTCGTGTCTGGGTCCAAGGTACCTGCGCCCTGTCACTAGAGAGGACCGGTGCTAAGGCTTGCCACCCCTTGGGGCAAGCTTTTCCCTGGTTCACCGGATGACTTTTTTCAGGGCTGAGGTTAACAGGTTCTCCGGCTTTTAGATGCACCGATAAATTACAACCGGTCGAACAGAACCCACAAACAGAAGAAACCGTTTGGTCTGGTGAAAAGGGCACTAGCCCGGTACCCTCAGGCCCCTGTTTCTTTTTTAGGCTCTTTGTCAGCGGGCCAGTTTCCTGATGGAAAAAGTTTTTTACCTTGTCTACAGCTTTCATATTAACTGGCCTCTCCCTTAGGCATCCGAGGACCGATACCTAACTTAAAAAACAAATGCCGCTCAAAGAGACAGGCAGCCAAGATGCCGTAGAACATCATCGCCGAAAGCGCTAGGGCCCCAGGTTCAACCAACAAGATCACTGGAAACAAGAGCCCGAAAACCAGCAGTCCGTACCTTTCAAGGTTCCAGTAGTCCTTCATCGGCCCCTGTAATAGCGAGGAAATTTGTCGAGTAAACCCGAGAGGGCGCTGGTTCAGTTTGACTTCTAAAATCAACCAAACTTGGCTCGTCGAGATCAACACAGCTAGCAGCCATCCCTGTTCTATCGGCGTTGCAAAACCATAGGCAAACGCACTGCCTAATATCAAAGCGGTCAAAGGAAAACCCAGCAATGCCTTAGCCTGTTTCCAGTAATTACGTGGGGTGCTTTGGTACAGTTTTGCTGAGGCAAAAACCCCCAATAACCCGAACAACAAAGCCACTATTTTGGCTCCCTGGAGTATCGAAGTCACCGGCGCTGAGACCATGCCAATCTCTACCGCATATTCTAAGCCAACACACATCCCTGCCAAAGGTGCGTAACTACCAAAAAAGAGAACCTCCCGACTTAACCACGAAGTCCTAAATCCTAAGAAAGCTTTGTAAGCTTTTTCTGGGTGCCCAAGATGAAACAAGCTGGCTAATAACCCCATTCCACCGGCTACCAAGCTGACTTGATGGAGTATACTCATTTGATCCAAGAAAAAGGCTAGGGCCCATAGGCCCACCGAAAACTGGGTCAAGGTGAGCATGATCACCAAGGGTAAGTGTCCCTCGGCAGGCTGAACATTTCTCTCCAACTCGTGGCAAGGACTGGGGGGCAGTCCTCCTTTATACTGGGTTGTCGGGGATGTATAGCCCCAGGGAACATCAATTGGAATTTCCCAAGGCCCTTGGGCCCGGATTTTTTCCTTACTTTTGAGCACCACCGAGATCGCACCATTTGGACAACCTTGCTGACAGGCTGTCTCCTCTCCAACGTCTAGCCGTTCAGTACAAAGATCGCATTTACGTACAATCCCAAGGGAGGGAACCCATTTAGGGGCCTCGTAGGGGCATCGTAGGATACAGTATTGGCATCCGATACATTGGTCATCAAGGTGTTTGACCACACCTGTCACCTTATCTTTAACATACGCTACCGTAGGACACCCTTCTAAACAGGCGGGGTCCAAGCAGTGGTGGCAGGAGGTTGTGATCGTTTGGGTGAGCAGCCCACCTGCGGACTCGATCACCCCGGTAGATCGCCATGATTCTTCAGGCTTAAGACCGTTTAAATTATGACATGCGGTGACACAGCCTTTGCATCCGGTGCAGGTTTTGAGGTCCACCTCAAAAACATACTGTTCGCCAGGTTTGGGGAGAAGCTTGGGGGCTGTTTCCACTGTGAGTCTATATAGTAAGGGTTTAGGCTCGAGAACACATCAAGGTCCCTTCGCCGGGCAACTAATTCTCTACTTACTTTACCGGGGGTCTCTCTCCCTAGGGCGTTACTCCATTTTTACCCGAAAAGTATACAGACCCTATTTCAAGGGATATGCCAGATTTTCAGGCTGTTTTATCCCAGAGACTTAGAGCTTTTCAAGCTCCATGAAAGTGACAAAGTTAACAATAATCACCTGACAAATGCTGTCAGTAATGTGAAGAATACCTAAATATTTACAGCAAGATAGAGAAAAAATACTCTTGACTACTGAGCAAACAGCTGATAGCCTTCTAATCAAGTTAACTCTCTCTCCAGCGTTACTCCTGAAACTATTATGGCCAAGCACCTTGGCTGTCTCAGGAGAATAAGATGCCAAACCCCCATAAAATATTAATCCTTGGCAACGGGATGGTCAGCGCCAAGCTGGTCGAACTGCTCGCCGAGAAACCTCCCTTAGAACCCTATGAGATTCAAGTCATCGGCGGGGAGTCCAAGGTTGCCTACGACCGTGTTCACCTGAGCGAATTGTTCACCGGGAAAACCGAAAAAGACCTGACCCTGCTCCCACCTGAATGGTACGCTAAGCAGGGAGTCAGATTGCTGCTCGGCGATCGAGCGGCCCAACTAGACCGTAAAACAAAAGCCGTCAAAACGATCTCAGGCAAATGGTTCTCTTACGATCAACTGGTCTTCGCCACAGGATCTATGCCCTTTGTCCCACCCACTCCGGGGCTATGCGGACCTGGAGTCTTTACCTACCGAGATCTAGTCGATGTTGACTCCATCAAGTCTTATGGGAAAAGCAAAAAAACTGCGGCAGTGATTGGTGGCGGGTTACTCGGGCTCGAAGCTGCCAAAGCCCTTCAAGGGCTTGGACTTAAGACCACAGTGATCGAGATGGCCCCTCGTTTGATGCCCAGGCAGCTTGATGACGAAGGCGCCGGGTTTCTTAAAAAGGAAATTGAATCTTTGGGCATCAGCGTCAAACTCAACTGCATGACAGAAAAGGTCGACCGGTTAACCTCAAATGACTTGCGGTTTCATTTTAAAGGTGGTGAGTGCCTTGATGTCGATATGATTGTGGTGTCTTGTGGTATCAAGCCAGAGGACCAAGTTGCGAAGGAAGCAGGGTTAGAAGTCTCCGCCCGTGGAGGGATTATTGTCAACGAACACATGCAAACCAGCGACTCTGATATCTACGCCGTTGGGGAAGTCGCCAGCTTTGAAAACATCATCCAAGGGCTCGTCGCTCCGGCCTACCAGATGGCTCGATCAGCTCATGGGGCTCTGGTTGGACGCCCCATGGCCTATGCTCATCCTTTTTCAGCAACCAAATTGAAACTTCTCGGAGTCGAGGTTTCAAGCGTCGGAGACAGTTTAGGTGAGTCGGGGCCCACCCAGTCGGTCACTTTAAGCAATTTTGAACAAGGACACTATAAGAAGCTATTGATCAACCCAAAAACAAAATTACTTGTCGGCGCCGTCCTTGTTGGGGATTCCAGCCAGTACACCCGACTCAAACAAATGGCTGAGTTTCAGCAACGACTACCTCAAGACCCAGCCAGTTTGCTTGTTCCGATTGAAGAGCAAAAACAGGGATCGACCTTGGCCTTTTTGCCCAAATCAACCTCGGTCTGCAATTGCGAAAACATCACCAAGGGAGACCTGATCGAGGCGATCTCGGAGCATGGAATCACCGAGATTAGTGAACTTAAGCGCGTGACAAAAGCAGGTACAGGCTGCGGAGGTTGTCTCCCGATGATGGTTGATATCCTATCAGAGCAACTGGAGTCCCAGGGAATTGAGAAAACCACAGATCTCTGTGAACACTTTGCCCACACTCGAACCGAGCTATTCTCTCAGATCAAAGAAAAACAATACACTGATTTCACTTCGGTGCTTAAAGGTTTAGGGAAGGGGCAGGGCTGTGAAATTTGCAAGCCGACCATTGCAAATCTGCTAGCCAGTGCATGGAACCTTCCCGTCCTTGATAACCAAGAGATTCAAGACACCAATGATACGTTCTTGGCCAACATTCAAAACAATGGAAGTTACTCTGTGATCCCTCGAATGCCCGGCGGAGAAGTCACCCCAGCCCAACTTGTGGTGATCGGTCAACTCGCTGACCAGTATAACCTCTATGTCAAGCTCACGGGTGGGGAACGGATCGCCCTCTTCGGTGCCCAACTAAACGATTTGCCTGATATTTGGAAAATCTTAATTGATGCAGGCTTTGAAAGTGGTCACGCTTACGGAAAAAGCCTGAGAACAGTCAAATCATGCGTTGGTAGCACCTGGTGCCATCTAGGGGTCGGAGACAGCCTCGACATGGCAGTGAGCCTTGAAAACCGATATAAAGGGCTTCGTGGGCCTCATAAAATCAAGGGCGCAGCATCCGGGTGTATGAGAGAATGTGCCGAAGCCCAAAGTAAGGACTTCGGGGTGATTGCAACCGAGCGAGGCTGGAACCTATTTATTGCAGGTAACGGAGGCATTAAACCTCAACATGGCCAACTCTTAGCCCAAGACATTTCAAAAGACGAAGTCCTCCAGTACATCGACCGTTTTTTGATGTACTACATCCGAACCGCCGATCGCCTGACTCGAACATCAACCTGGATCAGTCAACTAGAGGGGGGAATTGGGCACCTCAAAGATGTGGTGATCCATGACAGCTTAGGGATTGCAGAGGAACTTGAGCAAGAAATGGCTAAGCTCATCAAACAATACAAGTGCGAGTGGACACTTGCCTTAGAAACCCCTGAAACCCTCAACCGGTTTCAAAGTTACTTAAACACCAAAGAAACCGATCCCTCGATTCAGTTTGAACCAGAACGGGACCAAATTAAACCCAGACTCACCACACTCTCTTAGGAGCCCCCTTGAGCAATTGGAAAAAGGCTATTAAAACTGAGCAATTACAACCGGGTCAACGAGGCTGCGTTAAGTTTGGAGAAACCCAGGTTGCCCTGTTTCACCTTGAATTAGGACAATGGTATGCAGTGCAAAACCGATGTCCCCACAAAGGACAGGATGTTATTTCTAGGGGGATTTCAGGAGACAAAAAAGGAGATCCGATGGTTGCTTGCGCCCTGCACAAGAATCAATTTTCTCTAAAAACGGGGGCCTGTCTCAGTGGGGATTTAGAAACCCTCGTCACCTACCCGGTGAAGCTGGAAGGAGACGTTGTCTGGATCGAGGTAACCCCCTAGACAGCGAATCGGAAAACCTCAAGCCCGAGAGGAATCACCTAGAAAAAACAAAACCTCCTGAGCACGTGATTGGCTGAGGAGGTCGAGTTTATTTTTTGGTTGCCACCGGTTGGCTCCGGTTGGTTGCCGTCGGTGTTGCCATGTGGCTTAACCGGTCCATCACCCCAGCCTTTTGTGCGCCAATGACTGGCGCTAAAGCCCCTAGGTTAAGCTTGCTAGCGAGAACCTGCCGCTTGATTTGGACCTCTGATCGAGCAAGTTTCAAGGAACCGATCTCGTTCTTATCCGTCACGTCTTCCGGTCGAATGATCCCTTGGATCTTGGTCACATACCGGATAGTGTTCTGTTGTCGGTAATCAATTTTCTCCCCAACAACAACCATGTTCCCGTTCGGTAACACATTGGTAACCCTCGCACTGATCGTGCTCAAAGCACCTAACACCTCGTTTTGCTCTGCTTCGACCTTATCTGCACCGGTCAGTTCGTTCGCTACATCTAGCAATTGGTTAACTTTTGCAGCTCCCGCTTCGGCGCCGGTTCCCTTCAACGCTTGAGCAGTCACAGGAGCCGGTTTCTTTTCTGGTTTGGAGATAATGATAATGTCTTGTAAGCCGGTGATGGTTAACACATCATGTTTAAACCTCGCTCGGTGATCCCTCAGCAGGTTTCCCCAGCTCGACTCGTCTCTCCATAAAGACCCTTCGTACCGATTATCCGAAGTGGGCAACACCCCACGAGACCGATAGCTATGTTCACGGTTGTCTCGGTAGTCCACTTCTGGAGCCGGAGGAGGTGGTGGTGGAGCAGCCGGTTTCGGCAGGTTCATCCGAGATTGACCGCACGAAGCGACCATCAAGGAAATTAGCACCAATAAAAGGAAGGATTTTGTGTTCATTGTTTTCTCACAAGGCCACTTCAACACGTTTGGCATTGATCACCAGACCATAGATCGTTTTTTTGTTTCCCACGACTTTCACAGGAATCGTGTCTCCCTTTTTCGCGTCACGTAATGCAATCGCTTTATTGGAGATATAAATACTCTCTGTTTCATACACCAAGGTCACCATCTGACCCTTTTCTAAGATCACCGGCTCTTCTATCAAGTGAGACTTGATGGACTCATTGCCTCGAATGTCTCTCCGCGCCTGCTGACCAACCACTAGGCTATTGCTAGAGGTGTAGTTTTTTGACTCGTTGGAAATGTCTTTTGAAACCGTTTTGAGGTTATCTCGAGAAATCGTTGTTCCTTTGGGAATCACCCCATCGGCGACCACCACTTGGTCGATCACTTCAACTTTGGCCCGAATGATCAATTTTTTGTACAGTCGATTGCCAACAACCAATTTTAGAGCCCACGACCCTGAACCACCAACCTTTTGAGTTGAGCCGATTCTGGAAATTTTGTAGTGCAAGTCCCCCTTCGGTACAAATTGGTCTCGCAGACGACTTTGTAAGGTCACGTTGACTTCGTTGTATTTAGAGTACGTTTTTTTGATTTCCTCGATAACCAACTGTGCTAGTTGTTCCTTGTCTACTTTGATCGATGCCCGGCTCACTAAAGGGCTTTTCGGCATAATCAGCTGATACTGTTTGGGATGAATCATCCCTCTCAAATGAGATTTAATCTGGCTGCTACTGATTCGGACTGACTTTCCTGGCATCGGGCTGTGACCGATTTCTAACTTTGAAAGCTTTTCGACTAAGTCGATGTCAAATCCGTCTAACTCAGCGATGTCACCGAGTTGAAACTTCTCGTTGTATACCACAGACTCAGGCATCACCCGAATTTCAACTTGGTTCAGTGAAGAGTCCAGCATTTGGGCCTTTAAATCAGCGCCACCTTGGAGCATCAGCACCATGACTCCCAGCCAAGGAAGTAACCTAAAGAATTTAAAGCCCATGATAAACCTCAACTTATCTCACGATGTTTACAGCAGTTTGTAACATATTGTCTGACGTCTGGATTGACTTTGAGTTCACCTCGTAGGCCCGTTGAGCCACGATCATGTTCACCATTTCATCAACAACACTGACATTTGATTTTTCCAAAAAACCCTGACTTATCAACCCAATGCCTTCTTGGCCGGGGTCTGAGGTCACCGCGGTCCCTGAGGCTGCAGTGGCCATGAAAAGATTTTTCCCGATTGGGTTTAGGCCCGCTGGGTTGATAAACTTAGAAAGCTGGACGTTCCCGATTCGTGTCGGGGTTGGGTCGTCGCCGACTAAAATCTGCACCACTCCATCTTGAGAAATCACTAATTTCGTCGCTTCTGGCGGGATCACAATTTCTGGCTCCATTGGATAACCATCGGGGTTAACAACCCGTCCATTTGCATCTCGTTGCCAAGCACCGTCTCTTGAGTAGGCGATCGATCCGTTCGGTCGAAGCACCTGAAAAAATCCATCTCCGTCGATGGAAATATCTAGATCGTGTCCAGTGTGGGTTAAGTTACCTTGAGTAAACACCTTCTGGGTTCCAATCAACTTCACCCCGTGGCCTTTATGCAGACCGGTTGGGCTGATGGTATTGCTACTGGTCGCCGACCCGGCAATAATTTCGTTTGAGTACAGCAAATCCTGAAAATTGTTTCGGCTTTGCTTAAATCCATTGGTGTTTACGTTCGCCAAGTTGTTGGCAATGGTATCAATCTGTGACTGTTGCGCGCTCATGCCGGTTGCTGAGGTGTACAAGGATGTCATCATGGTGGTTTATCTCCTGTTAGGTTATACCCGAGCGATATTGATCACTTGACCGGACAATTCGTCATTACTACGCAAAGCCTTTTGAACCGCTTCATAATTTCTATTTAGGTTGATCATCTCAACCATTTCTTCAACTGTCTCAACGTTAGAGCCTTCATAAACCCCTTGTTGAATCACTGCATTGGTATTAGGAATTGGCACTTGAGCATCCGATCCAGGTACCCAATAGGAGTTCCCTAGCTTGGTGAGTCGGTCTTGTTGCTCAAACTTAACAACCCTCAATTTATCAACCTTTTGGCTATCCACCATCACGGTTCCATCTCGGCCAACCGCAAAATCGGCACCTTCAACCTTGATCGGTCCCTTTTCACCGAGGACTCGGTCCCCGTTACTGGTGATCAAAAAACCTTGATTGTCTTTCATCCAGCGGCCATTTCGACTAAAAACTTCCCCTCTGTCCCCTTGAACCACAAAGAAGCCATCGGTCTGCAAGGCCACATCAAAGGGGTTATTGGTCGGGGTCATTTTGCCTTGACTCATTCGAGGAGCCACGTGATCTGGAGCGACAAACGACGCGTTTCCACGACCTAGAGGAGAGATATATTGTTCGTTTACAAAGGACTCTTCGGCAGATTCTAAGTCTTGTTGGGAGTATTCACTGAACATTTCCTTAAACAAAACCGTGTCCTTCTTGTATCCTGGCGTGCCGGCATTCGCGAGGTTATTCGAGACAGCATCCATCTGGCGTTGTTGAGCTTTCATGCCCGACATCAGAGAATATATTGCGTCCATGAGTCCCTTGGGTCAAATATTTAGACAAACTTACAAAGGTATAAATGCATCCCTTGTGCCAGTTTATTGACCTCAGCGTAATCGATGAGTCGAAGACCTAAAGGAGGGAAGAATGGAATTTATTTTGGTGGCGTAGACAGGTGCTTTTGCGCAAAATGACGAATCATTTGTTTCGTGATGTGATACCCTTTTGATTTCATGTTCAAGAGCTCAGCATCAACCGCCTTGGCTTGTCGCTCAGTGCGGCAAAAGAGCCGGTGGGTGTTATTGCAACGTTCGACAGGGTCGAGCTCCAGGGCTGAGAGCAGACTGCCCCCGTAAAGGAAGAGGATCAAAAGAGAAAGAGCCTTCAAGCGAGATCATTGGAATGCTGTTGCTTGGCAAAAAACTGCCCCCACATGGTGATATGATCGACAAAAACCTCGGGCATCAAAGGCTTGATTAAGGTGTCGTCAAAACCAACGGTTTGGTAATGAAGTAAGTCGTCAGCACTCGCATTTGCGGTCAAGGCAACACATTTAGGCCTTTTTGTTTCTAACCGAGCCCAAATCTCCCTCACCGCTGCGATACCGTCTAAGACGGGCATTTGGATGTCCATAAGCACCAAGTGATAGGAGTGACTCATCACAAGATCAACCGCCTCTTGACCATTTTTTGCAGTGTCTGCCTGGTACCCCATTTTCTGGAGCATTTTCATGGTGAGCTTCAAATTGAGCGGGTTGTCGTCAGCGATCAATATGCTCATAGGATAGGAACGAGCCAACTCTGGGTAAATTCTGAGCACACGGTTTTCCTTCGCACCTTTGGGTTGAACCCAAAGTTTCTCAAGCTTATCAAATAACCACTTAGGATGAAAGGGTGTGGTGAGGAGTTCGTCGCCCCGCTTCCCTTCGAGGGAGGATACAAATCGAAGCCTTGGTGCCTTACAGTGTTTTTCAATATCTAACCACAAGGTGTTTTGGTCCAACGCTTCCAACTTCCGATCAAGAATCACCAAATCCCAATGGTGACTTAACAACCCAGGATTCCAGAAGGAAGAACTGGCTACGGTCACTCTGGCTCCCCAAGATTCTGTCCAATCAAGAATCGCTCCGGTTCGAGGTAAGTTATCGCTGATCCAAAGAATACGTTTTTCTAAGAAGCTCGGGATCATGCCCGCTTCAAAGGGCTTCATGGGGCCTTTGATCTTCTTTAAAGGTAAGCTAAAACAAAAATTCGACCCTTTCACTCCATCGCTATAGACTGAGATCTTCCCGCCCATTAGGCCCACTAATTCCCGGCAGATCGCCAGACCGAGACCTGTACCACCGAATTTCCTCGAAAGTGAACTATCAACTTGATGAAATGCCTCAAAAAGCATTTCTTGATCCTCGGAACTAATCCCAATCCCCGTATCTTTGATTTCAAACTTGATCCGTTGCTCATCAGGCTTCAGGCTCACCTTTAAACTCACATGGCCCTTTGAGGTGAATTTGACGGCGTTGCCGACTAAGTTCACCAACACCTGACTCAAGCGCATTTCATCAAGTTGAACTGTGGGTGGCAGATCCGTAGAGACATGAAAGTCAAGTTGAAGCCCCTTGGGCTCCGCCTGGATAATCAAAATTTGGATCACCTTGTCCACCATTGACAAAAGGTTTACCGGTGAATCGTCGATATCCATGCGGCCTGCTTCGATTTTCGAATAGTCCAAGATTCCATTGAGAATTGCCAACAGGTTTTCCCCGGACCCAATCACGGATTCCACTAAATCAATCTGTTCGTCATCTAAGGTTGTTTGCCGAAGTAAACTGGACATCCCAATCACAGAATTCAGCGGTGTCCGAATCTCATGGCTCATGGTAGCTAAAAACTCAGCCTTCGCTTTCACCGCCGACTGGGCCTCTGTATTTGCAGAGCGTAAGCGAGTTTCAATACGTTTAAGTTCCGTGATGTCTAACACAAAGGTAATCCCTTTACTTCCACCGTCACCACCATAGTAAACGGCGGTTTTAGACATTAACATTAACTCATCGCCTAGGTCGTTTTTAAGCGGCCATTCATGGTTCTTTTGTTCAAGCGGTTCTAAAGGGCTTTCTGAAAATACAACCAGATCATCAGGGAAATAGTCGATCACCTTTTTTTGCTCAATGTCCTCAGGTTCAACCTCTAAAATCTGGGATAAGGCCTTATTAACATACTCAATTCGCCCCTCAGGGTTAGACACTAAGATCCCTACCGGAGTATGATCCACAAAAGCCTTAAACCGTTGTTCTGAGGCGAACAACGCCTTTTCTGCGCCTTTTCTTTGGGATAACTCATGGTTAACCTGCTGGAAGGTTTGTTCCAGTTGCTCTGTGCTGTTACTGATTTGACTGGTCAAGGAAAGGTTTACTTCCTTCAGGCTTTGCTCAGCCTTAAGCTTTTTAAGAAAATAGTAGCCCAAGTAAAACGAAAGTACCCCTAACACAAAGCACCCCAATAGACTCAGACTCAACAACCAACCGCCGTAGACGATGTGGGTTTCCCCTATTATTTGGAAGGGAGTTGAAAGCCTTGGTTCATCAATATCTAATTGGTTTAACTGGTCCGATAGATAATAGTTATGTTCAGCAGTCAACCAAATAGGAGGCAGTTTTGCTGTTTTGGGAAACAGCCTGATTCGGTTAAAAATTTCAATGACATGGTAAGACAACCCTTCGATAGTCACCACCGGTCCCCCGACAGCTCCTTGGGAAAGCTGGGTTTCATACAACGGAATCACGTAATGCTTGGAAAAAGATTCAGGAACAACTTGCCCTCTTTGTATCCAAGGGGAGTTTGCTAAAATCACCAAGCTTCCTGCTGGCCAATTTTGGGCTTCCGTCTGCAAATCCTTAGGGTCGGCCCCTTCGATAAATGTGAAGGTTAATTGTCTGTATACAGAAGCCAACCGTGCGAAGCGATCCTTGATATTTTTCCCCGGTCCGACAGGGTTATTAATGATCATCAGGTCCGTCGCTTCTGGGTTTAATCTCAAGGCAGAACGAATCACCCGATAAAAATCAGGTTGGACAACCACCCCGGTCACTTGGCTGACACCTAACAGTTGCAAGGGCGAGAAGGGCTGAGAAAAACCAAATATGATCGGGATATCCCCTCTCAACGGCGCGCCCACCCCAACAATCCACCCATAGGCGGTCGGGTCGGTTACTAAAATGTAGTCCGGTGGGGATGAAAACTCAGCAGAAAGCAGGGTTAGGACAGCGGAAGCGGGTACAGGATCAATTAACTCTTCTTTAGTAAAGTATCTCCATTTAACATGAAACCCACGATCAATGAGTCCCCTATTGATCTCTCTTTGTAAGCCCGCCTGCCAGGGGTCGCCAGGAGCATCGGTACTCAACGCAAGGATCCCCGCTGCTTGTGCGGAGACAGCAAAGAACACAAGGAAAATTAAAAAAGAGACAAGTTGTTTGATCATTTCGGGTTCACCTCTAGGGTTAATCACCTAGGTGACTTCAATTTAGCTCAGATCCTCCAAGAAATCCAGACGAAAATACTTTGATCCATTTTTCGGTATAATTCAATGAAATGGAACAGGATCACAGGGCTGATCAGGCTTTTCTTTGAGTTATCGCCGTAACAATAACCTCAAAACCCGTTGCGCTTTTAAACCGTAGGGAGGGGACAATAACTTGGTCGGATCGATAGGCGACTGATAAAAGAGAGCCTTTGGGTTGGAAAAGCCAGCGAACCCCTCATGTCCATGATAGCGGCCCATTCCACTTTCTCCAACCCCGCCAAAGGGGAGGTCATCCTGGGCAAGATGGGTCAAGCAAGTATTGACCGAAACAGCTCCAGAGTGGGTTGTCTCGGTCACTAGTTTTGCCTCCCCATTTTTCTTAGCAAACAAATAAACAACCAAGGGCCTTGGTTTCTGGTTTACCCTGGAAATGGCCTCAGGTAAGTCTTTAAATCCTTGTACGGGCAGTAAGGGGCCAAAGATCTCCTGTTGCATCACTAAACTGTGATCTGCCGGTTCAACCAGGGCCACAGGAGCCACAACCCTCTGCTCGGGATTAAAGACCGGCCCTCGAACTAAGCGGAATTCCTCCGCCCCCTGGTCCAAGGCATCTTGATGCAATCCTTTAATTTTGTCGTACTGTGGTTGATTGATTAATGAGGTATAGTTTTGTCTGATTTTGATTTCAGGTAACATTTCTTCGGCTGCAGCTCGGAGATGGTCTAGAAATTCTTCTTTACGTTCTTGACGGACCAAAACATAGTCTGGAGCAATGCAGGTTTGCCCGGCATTCAGCAGTTTTGCTGCCATCACCTTGCGAGCGGCCTGCAATAGGTCTGCGGTTGTAGTGACGATCACCGGGCATTTACCACCAAGCTCTAACGTCACCGGAGTTAAATTCGCTGAGGCCGCTGCCATCACCTTTTTCCCCACCTCGGTTGAACCTGTAAAGAGGAGATGATCAAAGGGTAAGGAAGAAAATCGAGCGCCAACCTCAGGCCCACCAGTCACTGTGGTCACCCACTGTGGGTCAAACGTTTGTTTGAGTAGTTCGGCCAAAAGAGACGAAAAGACTGGAGTGTCTTCAGACAGCTTCAACATCGCCCGATTCCCGGCAGCCCATGCGTAAGTCAGCGGACTGATGGTGAGGTAAAGGGGATAATTCCAAGGAGAAATGATTCCGACCACCCCTTTGGGCTGATACCGGACCTCCGATTTCGAAGGTAGCGCCCAATAAGAGGTTGACCGTTCCACCGGTCGTAACCATTTAGCTAACCGTTGGCGGGCGTAACGTAACCCTTGAACAGAGACGAAGACTTCACTCAGTTTAGTTTCAAAAGAACTCCGAAAACCAAAATCCTCCGAAATGGCCTCTTCAAACTTTTTTGAATGTTCCAGCAGCAATAATTCTAGCGTCTTGAGGAGTTGGGCCCGTTGGTCCCTTGAGGGGTAGGGCAACGTCGAGAATCCATCTTTTTGGGCCAAAAAAGCTTTGTGCAAATCATGCTGATTCATCCCAACTCCAGGAAAGGTTCAATGAACTAAGGTTTTTTGGGAGATTCTGCCCATTCAATACAACTTGCACTACAGTTTTCTAGAGACTGTTGTATTTCGTCATCTAAGGCTCCTTTTGGATTGTGAACAAAGGCCGTCCCATCATCGTCACTCCCAAAGACATCCGGCAACCCACCGTAGCAGTTACCGCATTGAATACATTCTTCGGTTCGAATCCTTACCTTTTTATCTTGTAACATGGTCTCTTCAGCAGGAATGTTCTGAGTTGCACGAATCAACCCGACCCCTTCAGACTAACTGAAGCAAGTTCTCTTCGCAAATCAACAATAGAAATAAACAAAAACAACGAACACCACCCCCCAGCAAAGCAGCCAAGCAAGGTGAGTCAGCCGCAGCCCCTGGAAAATTGTACCGACGTCTGCTTCTTTGAAGTTAGACCCACCAATCCAAGGGTTTTGCTCTAATTTTCCGAATCTAGAGGTTGGGCCAAGAAGCCGAACCTTCAACCCCCCAGCCAGTGCGGCTTCTGGCCAGCCAGAGTTCGGCGAGTCAAGTTTATGGTGTTCCGAATATCCGGTTTTTAGCGCCTGAAGCCCAAACAACCCTCCGAAAAAGGCAGCTAGAGCGAAGACGAGCCATGTGATACGGGCGGGAGCCCAGTTGAGCACGTCGTCGAGCTTTGCAGCCCAAAAACCATATCTTCCGTACCGTTCATTTTTGTAGCCGACCATAGAGTCCAATGTGGAAACCCACTTAAAGCCTAACAACCCAGGCAGACCGGCGAGAGAAAACCAAAACAACGGAGCCAGAAATCCATCTGAAAAATTTTCTGATAAACTTTCTAAACAGGCCCTGCTGATGGCCGCCTCATCCATCGAAGCGGTATCCCGACCGACCAAAAAGGAAACCTGATCCCTGGCCTTTTGCAGGTCCTTTCGCTCTAGCGCCTGCGCGACCCTATTCACATGAGCCACCAAATCACCATACCCAAACAAACTATAGGCTAAAGGTAAAGAAATCATCCCCCACCAAGGGTCTAAGTTCTCAAGGTAAAACCCAAGAGGCAAGCAAATCAAGAGACCGAGAAAAACCAATCCCATGCCTCCGGCTTTCTGGTAACGGTAGAGCCAAGGCTCAAGCAACTGAACCAGGTTACCCATCAACCGGACTGGGTGCCAAGGATAAACCGGGTCACCAAGGACCCGGTCTAAGGTGATGGCGGCCAACAGAATACCGGGAACTAACGAGTCAGGGGGTGCCATAAGTCCCCTTTACCCAAAGAACCGGTCCACTGTTCAACAAGACGATAAAAAAACAATGAACCAACAGCACAGACCTCAAGCCCCTGCAATTTTCTGGCTGATCGATGCCCCCGAGAAGGTCGCCATTTGATTATGACAACAAGCCGCAGACTCAATCACCGCCATGGCAAGTGCAGCTCCAGTCCCTTCACCTAAACGAAGCCCTAAATCGAGCAGGGGCCTGACCCCATAGAGTTTTGCAAACACCTGATGCCCCTGTTCCGCCGACAGGTGGCTGAACACCAAATAGTCTTGTACTTCAGGTTTTATTTTGATCGCCGCCAGCGCTGCGGCCGAACTGATGAACCCGTCCACAACGACACAGATTTTTTTTGCTGCTGCCCCTAGCATCAACCCGGCGAGCCCGGAGATTTCCAACCCTCCGAGGGCAGCTAAGGTTTTAAAGGGGTCAGCTAATGCCGCTTGATGGCACGCTAAACCTTCGTGGATCACTTTGGCTTTTTTATCGATTCCTGCGGGATCCACGCCGGTTCCCCGACCCACCACTAAGCTCGGGTCGCAAGGCAAATAGGCGGCAAACAACGCTGACGCCGTGGTGGTGTTGGCGATACCCATTTCTCCGGTTCCAAGAATCGAGACGCCCTCAGCGGCGGCCTGTTCAGCAAGCCGAAATCCAACCGACAAAGCTTGCTCACATTCTTCAACACTCATCGCTGGCTCAACCTTAAAATTCCCTGTACCCAACCTGACTTTTTCTTTGATCAATTCGTCATGATCTGGGAGTTGGGCCTTCACACCGATATCAACAACCTTCAATTCGGTCCCGGTTGCCCCACAAATTTGGTTGATTGCTGCGCCGCCGCCGAGCATGTTGAGTACCATCTGCTCTGTCACCTCCGCCGGGAAGGCTGAAACCCCTTCGACGGCAACCCCATGGTCTGCCGCAAAGCAGTAAATTCGTTTCTTTTTTGTGTTTAATTTAAGTTGGCCTTGAATCAGCCCTAATTGAACCGCCACTTCTTCAAGGCGCCCTAAAGCACCTTGAGGTTTCGTGAGGTCATCTTGGTGGGCCTGTAGAGCAGGTTGTAAATCAGTCAAAACCGGCCCAACGGCCTTTGTCATTTGTTCTAGAGTCAAGTGCATGGTTTCCTTAAAGGGAAGTTCAAACGAAACCTGCGGCAGTTCTGGCAAGTACATGGCCTGAACCGAGTCTGGAGGGATAGCAGCTTGAGCCACTAAATCAACCATCCTGTACGCGAGGAAAAAGGTTTTTTCGGAGTGTCTGACTTGTCACCTCTTGGGGTGCATCACAGTTGCGCGCCAGTGGGGAATCTCACCCGGCTTCCTTCGAAACCCAAAGTTGAACCAACCAGCAAGTCTCGTCAATCACAGAACACATTTCTTCTTATTTTGATTCTAGAGTTTTCACAGCCACTGGTAACCCACAAACCATTAAATACACCTCATCTGCCCGGTCAGCCACTTGCTGATTCAACCGGCCCGCTAGGTCTCGAAACACCCGTGAAAGCTTGTCTGGCGGCACCAAGCCCATCCCTAACTCGTTGGTCACGATCACCAAAGGAACCGGGGGATACTCGAGAAGATTTAAGAAATCATCCATCTGTGAATAGGATGTTTGCTCACCAAACTGAAACAGCAAGTTATTTACCCATAGGGTCAAGCAATCGATCACCACCACACCCGTATTTTTTGGCATTTGGTTGAGTGCCCAAGTCAAATTGACCGGTTCTTCAAAGGTAAAAAACTGACCCTCTCTTTCTGCTTGATGATCCATGATACGGCGAGACATTTCTGGGTCCGTCGCTTCAGCGGTCGCCAAAAATGCGGGGTTTGGATATCCCAAAGCCAATTCCAGGGCCCGTTTGCTCTTCCCGCTCCGAGCGCCGCCGGTTAGTAAAATCACAGGATGGGGCATTAGGTTCCTTTAGTTTGGGAGAGTTCGAAAAAAGTTAATCAATTGATTATTTTCATCCACGGAGCGTATCGCAAATCGAAAATAGGGCCCCTGCAGGCCTTCAAAATTGCAACAGTCCCGAAGCGCAAAGCCTGAAGAGAGGGCCTGAGCCAAAAATCTGTCGAACGAGTCGGTACCCCTATATTTGGCTAAGAAAAAATTGGCGTCTGTTGGGAACAGCGTGAAGGAGCCTAAGGGAGACAAAGCTTCAAACACCCTCACCCGCTCTCGATCAACCAATTCTTTGAGCTGAAGACAGTAACCCTTTTCTTCTTGGAGTAGCTTAACCGCTTCTAAAACCACCGAGCCGATTCGCCAAGGTGGCAAACGCCCAGCAAGTTCTTGGGTTCGGTCGGTCGGGCAAATCATTGCGCCTGCCCGTAGGCCCGGGATGCAATATTCTTTGGTCAACGAATGAAGGACCCAAAGGTTGGGTTCATCCAGGTCAAACAATTGCAATCCATGAGGGTCCGCTGTCAGTTCCACAAAGGCCTGGTCGACTAAAAACTGAGTCTGAGGAAACTGGCGAACCAAGGCAAGGATTTGATCCTTCGGGACAGCCCGCCCGGTTGGGTTGTTTGGGGAACCTAGGATCACACCATCATGACCCGCAATCGCCTGGGCTATCCCTTGTAACTGAAATCCGCTGTTCTCGGACATTAAAAAGCTCTCAACGTCAACGTCAGCCTGCTCCAACCCGGCATGATAATCAAAAAAACAAGGGACGGGAAGTAAGACTTTCTTCAAGGACAACCCTTTGGGCCAAAGGTAAATCCCTTCTATCGAGCCATTGAGGGGCAATACACGCCGGGGGTCCAGCTTATATCGATCCTGATAATATCGGTTAATCTCGGAGCCCAATTTATCAGGATACCGCCCTAATGAACGACCCAGCCCAGCCCAGCGCTCTGACAAAGATTTTGGGGGTCCCAAGGAACTCAAATTAATGCTGAAGTCAATAACCTGTCTGGGCTCAACGCCCAAGCGTTTGAACTCGGCCTCTAGCTCCCCACCATGGTGATAATCACAGGGCTTCATTTTCCCTCCATGATTTGAACCAACAGATCCATATCTAAAAAGGGTTCAATGGCGTCAGCAAAATGATCAAAAGGGTCTGGTTTTGTTTCCGGCGACCATGAAAACCCGATCGTTTCCTGGAGAAACTTCGCCAAGAAACCGGGGTTTTCTAAGAGACCATGGAAGTAACTTCCCCAGACTCGGTTTGACGACCAGCCTTCTGGGCCTGAATCGGTTTCCAGCCAAGCAGCGCTAGCTCCTTCAAACCAGCTCTTTCCTTGATGAATTTCGTACCCTTGAGCGATCTCGCCCGCCCAAGTCACTTGACGGCGGGACAAGGTCTTTGATGGAGCCATTTCAGTGTACAGAGGTAGATAGCCTAACCCCGCAATTTGAGTACAGGTGGACTCAATCTGTTGAGGGTCGCTGATCTGTTGACCAAGCATCTGATAGCCCCCACAAAAACCAACCACTTGACCTCCGCCACGGTGAAATGCGTCAATTTCTTGAGCCCAGCCGGTTTCTCGTAACCACTCTAGATCTGACATCACCGATTTACTACCAGGCAAGATCACCATTTGATAGGGGGACAATGGCCGAGGTTCTTTTAAAAAATGAGTCGTGAGCCCTTGCACTCCATCTAAAGGCTCTAAGTCGGTAAAATTAGAAATCCGGGGGAATTGAATCACCGCAACCGCTGGCCCCTGGGGAGAGCCTGGTGCCGGCTGGTTACCCAACCCACAGGAGTCCTCTGCAGGTAACATGAGGTTCTCAACGAAGGGCAAAACCCCCAAAACCGGCAATCCAGTCCGATCTTTGATCCACTCAACCCCAGATTCAAACAATGCGGGGTTGCCACGGAACCGGTTGATGATAATGCCTTTGATCAGACGGCGGTCCTCAGGACTGATCACCTCCAAACTACCCACAATTTGGGCAAACACCCCCCCTCGGTCGATATCTGCAACCAAGATCACCGGAAGGTTCTTTTCTTGAGCGAGTCCAAGGTTTGCAAAATCCAGGTCTCGCAAGTTAACCTCCGCCAGCGAGCCTGCACCTTCACAAACAAGGCAACCAAATTCATCATTCAGTTTGTCGTAAGCGCCCCAAGCAACCGTCGAAAGGTAAGCGTTTCGTGCAAAAAAGGATTCCCCGGCCAGGGTCCCATCGGGTTTTCCTAAGACAACCAACTGGCTTGATTGATCTCCTTGAGGTTTGATCAACACAGGGTTCATCAGCACCGAAGGCTCTAGGCCAGCAGCCAACGCCTGGGTGAACTGAGCGCGACCAATTTCCAACCCTTCCCTAGTCACACCGCTGTTATTTGACATATTTTGGGCCTTAAAGGGGCTCGCCATGATCCCCCTGCGCTTTAATAACCGCAAAATACCAGCACACACGACCGATTTGCCAACATCTGAGGCGGTCCCCAAAATCGCAAGCCCTCTGTTCACAGCCAGCCACCAAAACGAGTGGGCTCAGGAGCCAAAATCAAAAAGAACAACAAAACCAATTCATTTAATTGATTGCTTGCCCCCACAAGGTCTCCTGTGATCCCGCCGAGTCTCTTTTTTTCGATCAACCCAAACAAATGGGTCGCAATAAAACCGACCCCTAGGCTCGAAACAGCAAGTTCCCCGAAGAAGGGCACGGAACAGGCTAATGCGAGGACTAAAACCACCACACGGTGCCAACGGGTAGCCCCCTCTACAAAGGGGCCTGCCATGCCTGACTCCTTTCGAGCATAGGGGTAAGAACAGATCAACTCGACCTGCAAGGACCTCGAAAAAAGCAACACTAAAAACAATCGAGGCCAGTCAGGAGAATTTATCAAAACAGCGGCTAACTGTGTCCATAACAACCCAAAAAGGATCAACGCAGCGGCACCGAAAGAGCCGACAGAAGAGTCTTTCATTATCCGCAACGCTTTTTCTCGGTCTGCCCCTGCTCCCTTCGAGTCAGCCCAGTCTGCTAACCCGTCCCAGTGTAAGCCACCGGTAAGCCAACACAAGAGACCCAACAGGAGAACAGACGCCCCTTGGAAACCAATCGGAGACATCCACAAACCAGCTGCCTGAACCCACCCAAGACAAAAAAGGCCCATCACGGCGCCCACAACAGGAAAGCCGTATAAGGCAAGGTCAAATCGCTCTGTATCCTTTCCCGGCAAGGGGAGGATAGTCAGCGTTCGAAACGTTGTGAGCAGGGCTTTGTACATAAGAGGCTATAAATGAGGACAGATTCCAACCGCTACCTGAATTAGAGCTCCAATGCAAGTTGACTCCGCCTCTTTGACAAACGAGTGGTTTCAACCTAGATTCAACCAAACCTTTCTCACTCGAGGACCCATGAAAATGATCATGATTGATCTCGTCTTTTTGATCGCCCTGTTGTTGGTCGCAAACAAAATGCGATACACTTGGCGTAGCCTGTTCCCCAAAGGGTTTGCCCACTGGAAAGCTGAGCAGAAACGGCTCAAAGAAGGCCCAACTCCGCCAGAGGAATAAGCCCTGATGGGTCAAAAACGTGTTCTTTTTTTATTGGGTAGTTTGTTCTTTTGGGTGATCATCACCGCCCTTACAGAAAAACTGGACCTCGATCGCCAGATCATTTCCAAGTATTTTTATACCACCGAAGGTGGATTTTTCCGAGCTCAGGAGCCGTTATTTCTTTTTTTGTTTCAAAAGGGGACATACCTAGGGCCGGTTCTGACTTTAGTCGCTCTCTTTTGCTGGGTTGGCGGCTATTTTAAAGCCAACCTGTATAAATTCCAACGGCAGTGGTTGGTCATTTTGCTCACCGCAATTATTGGCGGTGGGATTTTGGTGAACGGATTCTTAAAAGACTACTGGGGTCGACCCCGACCTCGAGAAGTGGTCACTTTCAATGGCCTATGGCCCTACCACCCGATCAGCCAGCCGGGGACTCCAGGAAAGGGCAAATCCTTTCCCTGTGGACACTGCACCTCGGCCTTTCTGGCAACCTCATTATGGGTCTTTATCCCGACGAACCCCGTCTTGGGGACTCTAGCGGTCGTCGGTGGTTTGACCTATGGTGGGCTGATGTCCATCACTCGAATGGCCCAAGGGGGCCACTTCCCCACCGATGCCTTATGGGCCCTTGGGGTCGTGCTGCAAGTGAGCTTATTGTTACATATCCTCATCATCCGTCCCGGAGCTCAACAATCCCAACGACTCCTATCAAAAAAAGGAAGAATCGGTCTGAGCATCGGCGTAACCTTGTTCGTGATCGGCTTGACCGTAGCGTTCATGTCTCGCCGACCCTACTTTAAAAGTTACCACATAGACCTAGCGTTCGGCCAAACACCCCAGAGTTTGATGCTTAAAATAAACGGTCAACCTGATAAATTATTGGTTTTGTACCGGCCAGTTGAGCAGCCCCGTATAGACGTGGATGTCAAAGGATTGGGTTGGACAGAGGCGACTCATAGGCTCGAGTTTTGGCAAAGTCCAGGGGATCAAAAAATCACACTCAAAGTACGACTGATTCCCATTGGCTATTTTTCAGAAATCCACAACGAAGTGACCTTAACTCTCCCAGCATCTTACGAGAACACCGTTGGCATCGAAACGATGAATCAACTTGAACCACCGACACAACCATGAAGCAATTGTTCCAGTTATTGGGGGTGGCTTCGGTGACGGAGCTTCTAAAGAATAAATCCTTTTTTCTGCTCATTTTTGGGTTGATTTTACTCGACCGTGTCATCAAGTACTTCACCGGTGGCCAGAGTAAGCCTCCTGGCGCAGAACAATTAAAGGAGCTCGGCCTAGAGGCAGGACCTTGGATTTTCGAGCAATTCCCTTCGGACCTCGCCCAGTGGTTTGGTCAGGGACAAATTTTTGTTTTACTTGCAGGACTCTTCTTGCTCAAACAACTCATTTCCATCTGGCCTTCTTCAGACATGAGGCGCATGCACAGAGAAGAGCGACACGGGTTCGGGTTGATCGGCTCTCTGACCTCGTTGAAATGGGGGCAACTCTTGTGGGACATGATTGCCGCCGCCAGTTTAATCAGCCTCACCTCAGCCTGGGGAATTCTGGTTTTTTGGGTCACCCAGGCTCTTTGGTTTCAGTTCCACCAAATTTGGGTGGTTGGTTTGCTCGCCGGTTTGTGGTTCTTCGTTGCTCCAGTGATCCTCGGAGGGCTGAGTTTCTCTTCCAAGCTAGCAGTTCTGCACCAAGGAAGCTTCAGTCGCAAATTGGCCCTGTACTTTCAGCTCTTTTCTCGGTTGGATTTTTTCTGGAAATCTTGGGTATTCTTTTCTCTGCGGACGGTTTTGGAAGGGGTCTTTGTGTTGGTGATCCCTGCGATGGCTCTCTTGTGGATTGAACCTTATCTTTTAAAAATCACCTTAGCGGCAATCTCTGCGACACCGGTCTATTCGTTTGTCAAAATGGCGAGTTTTAAATTCTTTTTATTCTTATACCGAGACGCTGTCGAGGTACGAAAAGAATATGCCCAGTACTATGAACAGCTAGGGCTTTAGCACTCTTGTTTATCCCGGTAGGTTTCCAAAGCCAACATGGCCTGTTTACTCAACTCAGGCAGCTCATTTAAATGGCTCTGTAGTGCATCAACAGCCCCTTCAGCCGAAAGGGTTTCCATGGCCTTTAAATGAGCAGCAAATCGTTCTAGCCCCAAATTAAAGCACAATCCTTTGAGGTCATGGGCAAACCGTGCTACCTCGACCATATCCTTTTTATCTAACGCCTGAGTCAGCTTCGCATAGATTTCGCCTGAGTGGCTCCGAAAGTATTCAAGATACTCTTCGAAAAAATCAATCCCTAACTCATAGCGAGACCAAACGACATCTTCATTTAATATTGTCTTCAATATTTTGCCTCAAAGTTTAGTTATCGGAATCCTGAAGAGAAAAAGGGAGATTAACAGGTTCTACAATATTCCCTTGAACATACTTTTCTTGGTGTGCTGTCGAGCAATACAGTTGCCCTGGTAAGGCCGGTTCCCCGCAAAAGATACAGGCCCCCTGCTCTCGACGTCGGTCGATCTCTAATTTTACTTTTGGGTCAATGAGCCGAAAATCTGGATCCAACTTTGGCCGTTTTTTTTCCGTTTGGACCAACGTTTCTTGCGCGACTTTTTGTAATCGATCTGCATGACTCAGGTCTAGAGAAGAGTTTTCCTGCCCAAACCGAGAAACTTCTTCTTGAAGGCCTTGAATTTGCTTGGTTAGCACCGACACCTCAGACTGTAGACTCACCATTCCTTTTTGGAGGGCAGGCAAGGAGAGGTACCACTGAAAAAAACCGCGTAGTAAAAAAAAAGCCAATCCAAAAAAAACAAGAAATAGCGCAAAAAAGTCAACAAATTGGAAGAAAAATTGCATAATCTCAGAGCAAAGCAGGTGTAGTCCATCAAGCTCACAAAGCCTGTTGGGGTACAGTCTATCGCTCTTTCTCACCCAAAGCAAGCTAAGAGCCCAAGATGACCGTTCTTATTTTAGACCTTGAAGGTACACTCTTTACCAGCCTTGGAGGACAAGTCTTTCCTCGTCCAGGGTTAAAGGACTTTTTGTCCTTCGCCAAAGATAATTTTGAGCTTATCGGGTTTTACACTTTATTAAACCAGCCCACGGCGAAGGCGATTCTTAGCCACTTAAACAAGCGATCTCTGGTTCCTTCAAGCCTTTTAGAGCCCTTTAATTATATCAAAGGAACCGGATATAACAAGGACCTTACCTATGTTCCAAACGCCTCGTTAGACGAAATTATTTTGATCGACGACAGCCCTTCTATGATTGTTACGGGCCAAGAGTCTTGTTGGATTCCTATTCGTAGCTACGAACCTCCCCAAAATTCGAGTGCCTTTGGCGCAGTTGAAGAAGAGGCTGAAGACAGGGAGTTAGATCGAATCATGACAGAGCTACAACAACGATTTAGCTTTGATCATTGAGCTTTTTTAGACTTTATACTAGACTACAACAGCCAAACTAAACCAGGAATCAAACCATGCTCGACGCATTTTTCAATAAATCCCAAAGCACCGAAGAGAAGGCTCTCGACCTTTTAAGCAGAGGTTTGGACATGCTTTATGGGCGAATGTTCAAGCAGGCCATGATCCAGTTTCAGCAGGCGATGAAGACCAATAAGCCTGTGGTGATTAAGCAACTCAGTGTCGAGTTCCAAAAAACGGTGAAAGAAAACGATTACGAAGCCGGGTTGGCGATCGGTTTGATCCTCATTAAAGACCGACCTAAGGACTTCGAACTCGCAAACACCCTCGGTAACTGTGCTCGGCACCAAAAAAACTATAAGCAGGCCAACAGTCTGTATAAACATGCTCTCAAGATAAATAGAAAATACAAGCTTGCCTTTTTCAACCTTGCGGCGAGCATGGCCCGGGTCGAAAAGTTCGACCAAGAAGTCGCCAAATCCATCGAGCAGTTCGCCTCAATGGATTATTATATTTTGCCCGATTATTGTATCGACCCAAAGTTGATTGACAAGCTCGAGGCCCGTCTGACCTCCAATAAACGTAGTGCCCTCGCCGAAGAGACCCTAGAATTAAGCTCCCAAGCCTCTGCTGCAGCGGCTGAGAACGACATGGTCGCTGAGCGAGAACTAAAGTTACAAATTGAGCTGAAGAAAGAAGAAGCCAAAAAGCCCATTACTCCCGAAGAGGTCTACACCTCCCTCAAACAGCGGATCAAAGCGGCGGATGAACAAAATGAGCCCAGCTTGTCTCGAATGGCCGCTGAGCGAATGAATTTGGTGATTTTTTCATTGCTCAATAAGGACGGCAACACGGCGCTGTCGATGATCAAGGAAATGGACCAAAAGGGCTTAGAAATCGAATACCTTGAGATGTGCAAAGCAATCTCCTTTGAGCTCACAGACAACCCGGAAGACGCTATTGACATGTTCACCCGGCTGCTTGGGGAAGATACGAGCAATCGGTACTTAAACCTGAATATGGGGATTTTATATCGGCGACAAGGAAGCTCTCTGCTAGCCACCAAATACCTATCGATTGGTGCCTCTTTACTCGAAAAATCCGATGGATTATACCGACTCAGTGAATTGATCGAGATCGCTGATCAATCCTATGACAACGGCCAAACCAAAAAAGCCTTAAATCTTTACCGGATTGTCTGTAACGAGGTGGATTCAGTTGCCCCTCACATGAAGCTTGGAGAAATCTACCTTGCCGAGGACATGCTTGAGGAGTCAACCGCCTCCTTCCGTATTGTGTTAAGTAAAGAGCCCGACAACCAACTCGCGAAAGACCGACTTCGAGAACTGCATGATGCGTATTTTGAAAAGGCAGAAGCCTTTTTCCGAGATAATAAATACAAAGCAGCGGCCGGTGTTTTTGAGCGAGCCTTAAGCGTGATGAGGCTTCCTGAGACTGTCAGGAAAACCGCCTCGGTATATCAAGTCTTGCGAAAGCCCCTCAAATCAGAAGCTCTGATGAGCGAATATGAGGCGATCAAGGCGGCTGACAAAGAGTTGCAAGAAGAAAAAGAACGACAATCCAATATTTTACTCGGCAAAGCCTACCTCAAAGCGAAACGTTGGTCCAAAGCCATTGAACACTTTGAAAATGCCTTCCGTATGAAAGTAGACAAAGACGTCTTCGTCTACTTAGCAACCGTCTACCGGCAACTCAAAAAAACTGAGGAAATGAAGGACTTGCTCAACCGGTGGAATCGAATGGTAGACAGAGAGGAAAAACTACAAAGATTCCAATAGCTTATTTAAATCGCTTCGGGGTTTTCTTCAACAGTTTCAACCCACTCACAACCGATAAAATCAAGGCGATGAAACACAACCGCTCGACGCTGCTCCAGTCCAATTCCCAGCGAAACAAAAAAGGGTGATTCCAACGTCCGGTCCACTGTAACGCAAGACCCCACAGCTGAGAAACCTGCTCAATCAGCCAAAAGACAGGCACCTCAACCTGCGAGCCAACCCCAACGAGACTCAGCACAGAGACTCCCAGACCCAGCAGATACAGCGGCAACACAAAGCTCGCTACCGCCGTGATATGAATCAAATTATTGATCGGAGACGCCCATGATTGGGCCTCGGTGATTTGGGCGACCACTACAAAATTCAAAATAAACAACCAGAAACTGATCATTAAGCTTGAGACGATGAACCTTTGACCCCGCTGGATCAGGCTGTTTTTCCGGCTAGGGTTCGGGAGGAAGGGGAGCAGCCACAGAATCCCGGCGACTGACAAAAAGGATAGTTGAAAGCTGATTTGTCCGATCGCCCAGGGTTCGAGTAACAGGATCACCTGCGCGGTCCCGGCCAAAATAAAGGCAGGGGTTTGGTGATGAAACCAATGTTTGTTGCCCATCCACCACACTAACATCAGCCAGGCTCTCAACGCCGACACCGGAAGCCCGATCACCCACAAAAAGCTAAATAAAAGCGCTAAACTCAAGCCGTCGACCAGAGGTAAATGCCAGCCCTGTCGCACTTGTCGTATCGGCCAAGAAAGCACCAACCTCAAGACCAAATGAATCCACAAAAAAACAATCCCGGTATGCATCCCACTAATGGCCAACAAATGGGCGATCCCAAGCTCTTTAAACCGCCGTTTATCCTCTCGAGTGAGATCACTCCGATCCGCGGTTATCAACGCTTTATACAAGGCTAAGGATTCCGGGGACAGTAAAGTGCGGGCCTTTGCTTGTAAGGTGACCAACAACGTTGAGCGGGACGCCTTTTTTTCCAGTCCACTAAGGTTGAGAACCTTGCTTGCCCCAAGGGGCTCAAAGGTCGCTCCATACCCTGCGGATCGAATCAACCTCAAACCGCCGATTTCAATATGATCCCCCTCAAACAACCAGGGCCGTTTCGAGGGCCAGTCGACCTCAGAGACCAGCCATTGATGTTGCACCCCTTGGCAAATCCCTTGAACTTGAATCAGCTGCACTCTGTTGCCTGATGAAGCCGAGACCACTCGAGCTTTCCCTCGAAGGGTCCAATTTTCACAATTTGGGATAGGTTTGGCTCCATTCACCCAGGGAGTTACATTATAAAACAGCAACCCTAAAGTCACTAAGCCGTATAATCGCCAAGACCGGACCCAAAGGCCAAGCCCCCCAAGAATCAACTGGAAAGCCAAGACCCAAAGCCACCAAGAGGCTCCATCGAGTAAGTAGAACCCCTGCAGGCTGCAAAGAAGCACTAAAAAATAAAGAGGGTTTTTAACCCTTTGCAGCCAAGGGTTTACCATTCTATTTCACCACCCACTGGGCTTTTTTCAAGTGGCCCCGACAAACCAAATAGGCCAAGTCCTCCATCGCTCGCAACGGGTCTCCCCCTGAGGTCTTCAACTGTAAATCCTTATTCGCCAATTCGATCAGAATATACTCTAACTCTATGGCTTGAAAGCCCCGAACCTGGGCGAGAGAATCTTTGATTTGCCAATATTTCTGAGAAAGCCGCTGCCCAACTTGGTTGTCATTGAGCCCCGCATCAACGAGCCACCGAATCTTTAGTAGCCGGCGAAAGTAAAACCCAATTAAGCCTAATAAGGGTAAGGATTCATTTTTCTTTTCTCCCAACAAGCTTCGAATTAACTCGAGCGCATTTTTTAGGTCCCGCTCCGCAAGATACTGTCCGACTAAAAAAACAGAAAAACGCTTGGAATGGCTTACGGTACTGATTAAATCATCGGCCCCGGGAGAAGCCCCCTCACCGTATTTAAGGAACAGTTTTTCTAGTTCATGGTCTAGGTTTGTTAAATCACTGCCGACGATTTCTATCAATAAACCTGCGGCTTCTTGGGTAAGGTTTAATCCTTTTTTCCGAGCCCGACCTAAAACCCATGAATGGGGCAGGAAGTTGTCGTAAGAAACGGTTTTTTTCACCATTTGACCCTGCTGCTGAATCGCAGCGAGTAGGGGCTTCGGTAGCTCCTCAGGTTTTTTAATCAAAGCGCCCAAGACAAAACTGACCCCTTCGGTTGGGTCTTCGAGGTACCCAAGCAATCGCTTCAAAAACTGATGAGTGTTTCCCTCAACAACCTCCACTTCGCCCTTCGGGGCCTCAAAAACAACCTTAGATTTCAACTTCCCCTGCAAAAAATCTTCAACCGACACCTCTCTCGCCTCGTCCCCCTGGGCAATCCATAGCTTGCGTTCTTTCCAGGTCCTGTTTATTTGGCAAAAAAAGCTTTTATCCCCAGTCGGTTCAATTTGCTCTATCAGGTGTTTCGCCGTGATATGATGCCGGTCATGAGGAGGTTCAGACAACGAGTCCTTATCAAACCAATGCTCCTCTCCTTTCCAGGGAATCTTGACCAAATGGAGGGCGGCTAGCTCCTTTTCTATTTTTTCAATGGGAGACTTTTTCTTCGGAAGGCTTTGTAAGTTTTTGATAACAATTGCCTTTTGAGTCGCAAAAAAAGAGACCGACTCCACAGCATTGCTAAAATCTTGCAGCCTCGTTTTCAGGGAGGTAGCGTCTACTTTTAGAAAATCGTCACAATCAAAAACAAACAGACCATCGTCTCGATTTTCTTTCCCTAGAAGTTTGTGAGTCAACCCATCAATCTCCTCGGAGATTTCCAGTTCGTGGCTTCCGTAAATCAGGATAATTTGTGAATCCATTCAAACCTGCTTTAACATGGACAGTCAGGGGGATTTAACTTAAACTAAAGTTGTTTTTATACCCCATTTGCGGATAGCTGACCAGTTGTAAAACACATAGAGGACCCTTGGAATCAAACGAATTTAACCAAAAGACAAAACTTGTTTACGATCAAATTTTTGAGGGCTTTGATGATCTCGACCCCGATATCGCAGAAGCCGAAGAATCCACCGACAACGTCCGGATCACTTTTGCAAACGGTACGGTATTCGTGATCAACCGCCAGCGCCCAACATCTCAAATATGGCTGGCCACCAAACGGTCCGGGTATCATTTCAATCACCAAGCCGAGACAAACCAGTGGGTTTGTGATAAGTCAGGCAGCGAACTGTTTGCTCTATTAAGCCAGGAAATCAGCGAACAAATCGGCCAACCTTTTTCCTTTTAGCCATGAGTTTTAGCTCCGAAGGCAGTCGATTTTCAAGCGTAGGGGACAGCCTCTTTGAAGAGCGGTTTGACCCTGCCCAAAGGGCTCAGTTTGCCGCTAAGCTCAAGCAGGCTGATGCACAGCCAGCAGCGGTCCCTCAGAAAATCGTCGTTGTATTTCGTTCCGCCTTCGAGCCAAAAGTCAAAGAAGCTTTAGACTCGGTGACCGAGGCTTGTTTCGAAATCGCCTGCGGCTATGGGCTTAGGATTAAGCAACAATTGCCGAGCGTTGAATTTTACGGCCCCGTTGACTGGGAACAAAAAAGTGGTGAATCCACAAGCTCTATCGAGCTCCCAGCTGCCCGGCTCGATAACGAAGGCTCCCGTCCCATCGTTCAAATCATCGCCCCCTTAAAAATTAAAACTACCGATGGGGTGATTAAGGCCGTGCGCTTACTCTGCTCCAAGGTATTCGGAGAGTTGTTTTTTCGAGAACAAGTAGAACACCGCCCTCCTTTTTCCTTGATGCAGACCAACATCAAAGAGATTTCTTTTGATTTCAATGAAAAGTTGTTTTTCATTCGGTTCTTAGAAAACTACCCCCCGAGCCTCATCCAAGCGTTTGACCAAGAAGCCTTAACCCAAGGGTTTCGTGGGCCTAAGGCCCGTGAACGAGGTCAAAAAGAGCTCTTCCGAATTCTCTTTGAGGCCCCTGAGGAGCGTTCCGCTCTGGCGCAGGTGATCAACGAAACCTTTGAAGCGACCCTAAAAGAACTACAAAACGACCCCGATCAATACTTTGAACAGTTGGTCAACCGGTTAGACCGGCTGCTCCCTCGTGGGGGGCTGATCTTACCTCATGAAAAGGCCCATTTTGACTTTTTCAAGCAAAACAAACAGTGGAATCTCTTCCATGCCCTTGAGGAACGGTTACAATTTGTTGTCGGCTTTATCAAAGAGTTGGATGAAGCCTTTGTTTGGCTTTCGAGAGTTCAAAGTCAAGAACTTGAATTTGATGCTGAGTTGTCAACGGCATGGCGGCGAACGATCAAAGAACGTAATGTCCAGCTCAAAAAACGAGGGTGGGTCAAACTCTTCTTGATGGACCAGGCCCAGCTGAACCAAAAACAAGAGGGCGACCGGAGCCGTTTTCCACTTTGGCTATGGCAGCGAGGGTTGCTTGATCACCTCCCTAAGGGGGCCAAGGCGGAACAGATCATAAAACACCTAAGCGACCAATACCAACACAGTGTCTACGCAAAGCTCTATGAATTTGGGTTTCGGATTTCCCAGCAGTTACAAGGGTTCGAATCAAAAGGGCTGGTCACCGGATTTTCTGACTCCCCACGAATGAAAGGGCTGCACACTAGCCTAGATTTACTTTGCCAAAACATTGAAGACCTGCTCAACACCTCGAGAATTGCCTACCGGCTCAGTTCGGTGGTCAACCCCCAGAAAGTAGACAAAACGACGATTTTAGGGTGCTACAGAGAAGGGTGGTCCTATTTTATTTCCTTTGCCTTGATTCATCAGTTTTACTTAGCTAAGAAGAGCCCTAATGCGCCAAAGTTCCTCAAAGCGATTGAAAGCTACACGGCCAATCAAGTCGCAGAAGATGCCAGCTACCAAATTGCAGCTTTACTATTAAACGTTTACCAGCTGAAGAAGTTTTCCTTAAAACCTTTGGTAGGCTTAGTAACCTTTGACTCCAAAATGGTTGATTTTTTTGCGATCAATCGAACTGAGTTGTTTAATAAAAAGAAACAGCAACCACATGATGTGATCCATCATTTTGGGGGGCTGATACAGCAGTGGCAAGAAGACCGTATCAAAACCGCTGAGTCGGCTCCCTAAATAAAACCGCCTCTTTTTTGACGAACCAAGGGTAGTCAGGTATTGTCCCCAGATTCGTAATTTTACCTAGGGTTCGATGAATAGAAAACGAGAAAACCAGATTCAATCACCAGTTTTTATCGACTGTCGCCACTTTGATGGTAGCGGTATCGGTACCTACATGGGTAATTTGCTTCGCCAATATGATAGGCTGCGACCGGCCGCCCCGATCGAAGTCCTCGCGAAAGACGAACATATCAACGAAATCAAAGCCCTTTCTCGATTTAAAATCCACCGCTATAACGACCCAATTTATTCCATCAGGGAACAGATCAATTGGATTTTCAAGGTGGATCCATTTGGGCTCTTACATGTCCCCCATTACAATGCCCCCATTGCTTTCCCGGGACAGCTGATCACCACGGTACACGACGTTTGTCACGTAGCGATGGCTCAGTTTTTCCCCGGGATCTTAAAGCGACTCTACTCAAGAAACTTTCTGCAAATGGTTTTGCAAAAGTCTGATTACATCGTCACGGTGAGTCATTTTTCAAAATCTGAAATCATTAAGTACTTTGGAACCCCGGAAGAAAAAATCCGGGTGATTCATAATGGAGTCGATCCCATGTTTCGGCCGATTGACCCCGAGGAGGCCAATCAGGTTTTAATTCGACACCATCTGCCGAAAGAGTTTTTGCTCTTTATCGGTAACGTCAAACCTCACAAAAATATCAGCGGCCTAATCCAAGCCTATCGCTCCGCCTGTGAGCAGGACCCGGACCTGCCTCCCTTAGTGATTCTAGGGCAGTATAAAAACCTAATGACCTCGGTTGCCGGTCTCAGTGAACAGGTCAAAGACTACCGCATTAAAGACAAAATTATTTTCACCGGTTACTTACCGACAGAAGATTTGCCGGCGATTTACTCCCAGGCAATGTTATTTCTATTTCCTTCCTTTTATGAAGGGTTCGGCCTACCTACCATCGAAGCCATGGCCTGTGGCACCCCGGTAATCACATCCAACTGCACCTCGATCCCCGAGGTTGTTGGCGACGCAGCTTTGTTGGTGGACCCCTATAACCAAGACGCCATGGCCGATGCGATTTTAAACCTCGCTGGGGACCAACAAGCCCAAACGGTCATGCGGGACAAAGGGCTCGAACACGTCAAGGCCTATAGTTGGGAAAGTTCTGCCTTGGAGCACCTCGACCTCTACGAAACGGCCCAGGCCCACCGCCGAAAGAAAATTTCAAGGCACCGTGTTCCTTCTCAGGCCCTTGCACAACAAGGGAAGCGTAACATCCTCTTTTTAGATCAGTATGGTGACCGTGTGGGAGGCGGACAGGTGATTCTGCTCGATATCCTAGGGAAATTCAGAAAGTCAGACCTCTGGAACCTGTATGTTTCTGTCCCAAGCCCAGGCCGGTTCACCCACAAATTAGACGAAGCACATTTCCCTTACTGGTGTATCCCAACCTGGCAACCAGACCCGAACCGAAAGGCTCTTGGTGAGCTCAGTCGTTACTTGATCAGTTCGGTGAAAAGCACCTACTTAATCGGGAAAAAAGTTCGAGAACACAATATTGAAGTGATCTATTGCAATGGGGGCCGAACCTTCCTAGCTGGCAGCCTATTGTCGATTATTTTGCCGGTCAAAGTGTTTTGGCACCTTCATTTGATCTTAGACCGACAACAAAAACGGGTGGTTACTTTTTTTGGAAAAGCACCGAGTATTAAAACCATCATATCCGTTTCCAACACCCTTGAATCTCAGTATGAAAAGGATAAAATCTATCCTAAGGTTCACACTGTAAACAACTGGGTATCCCCGCAACTCTTCGAGTTACAGCGCCCCATACGGTCTGAAAATTTTGTACTTCCTATGGTGGTTGGGGTTCTAGGCTTAATCAGCAAGGCCAAGGGACAATGGACCATTTTAAAATCCTTTGAACAGTGGGAAAAACCACTTCCCCTAAAACTGATGATCTACGGAGACCCACTTGGGACGGAATCGGTAGGATGGGAAGACCTGAAACAATCAATCGAACGACTCAACCAGAAAGGCTGGGACATTCAATACGCTGGGTTTGAACAAGATACGTTGAGCATCTACGACCAACTTGACGTTTTGATCATCCCAAGTATCGTGCCCGAAGCCTTCGGTTTAACAGCGATTGAAGCGATGGCTAGGGAAGTCATCGTCATCGCCAACCGTTCTGGCGCTTTGGTTGAGATCATTGACCCTGAAAGAAATGGATTTTTGTACGATGCCAATCAGTACCAACAACTCCCCACGATTTTACAAAGGCTTTCGACCGGGGACTTCGACCTCAACAAAATCAGGGTGTCCGGCCTAGAGACCATCAAAACCCATTACCAGCCGGAAATCCAACTAGCCAAGCTGCATAACTTGGTATTATCGGAAGTGAAAGCGGAACACTAGGTGAGATGATGGGGCCGAAAAACTAACAAATGCCCAGTTTCATAGGTGCAAGTGACAGCGGTTCCACAGGCTCGGTTGCTTTGACTCTGTAACCCATCAAGAGTCAACTTCGCACCGTCCAACTTCCAAGAAAGCCCTTCGGTTGAAAGGCCAGTTACCGGCCCACCCAGTGCTAGCAAAGAAACATTCGAACCGATCTTTTCGGTCCAACAAGTCGTTTTTTTTGCCAACAAGACCTCTTCTTCTCGGTGGTAAAAACTCAAATTTAAATGTGGGAACCGAAGGGGTAAGCTGAGGTTATACAAAGAAAAATCGGCCCTTCCTCCAAGGCCACCGAGAATCATCACGTCCCGAACCCCTTGAGATTGAGCCCAGTCAAGGGCCTTGTCGCCGTCTGTATTGTCTTGAGTTTCCAGTTTAATCTGGTCGACAGCTGTCTCGCCCTTGAAACTATCAAAATCACCAAGAATCAAATCAGGGGTCACCTCGTAGCGATCCAGCCAGTTTGCAGCCCCGTCTGCGGCAACCAGAAAATCACAGCGGTCTACCAGTGCCTGTAGCAAGGGCAGCGAAGGGGGCTCCCCGTTTAAACAAAGAAGTAGAGGCTTATTGTTCATTATACCTGATAGATTAGCACCTGAACCAACCCGATAAAGAACCCGAGAACACCGCCAACGTACTCAATCATCTTAAATTCGTTTTTCAAGATGGAAAACAGAATTTCTTCTAATTGGGAAACTTCAAAGGATTCTATTTTTTCTTGGATGACCTGTTTAATCTGAATGATGTCTTCTAAAGACTCAGAAGCTCCCTGCATCAAGTGAGGCAAAAAGGACTCAAACTCCTCCATCATTTTAGCCTTAATGGTCCCCAAAATAGACTCAGGAACCAAGGCTAACATTGGATGTAAAGAAGTCAGTCTTTCGGAGAGAAAGATATCCAAATGTTTTTCTAAAACAGGGGTGAGCCGACCAACGAACTCGGGAGAGGTTATCTTATCATGAATATCCTGGTGACTAAACAGCTTATCTTCAATGATATTGCCAAGCCTTGTAGCCAACTCCTTTTGCCGCCGATAAAAGATCCCTTGAAACCGAAATCCTAACACATTGATTGGTTGCCTGGGGTGAAATAACATCTTCACGGCCACCCAGTTTGTTAGCCACCCGATTAAGGCGGCTATCAGAGGGATCAAGACCATTTTATAGCCTTGCTGCTCTAACAAAAATTCCATGGTATTAATTCCTATAAATTCGGGGTACCCGTTTGGAAATAGCACAACAAATTTCGTAATTTATGGTGCCTAAAATTTCGGCTAATTCACTGGCGAAAATTTCTTGATCCCCCTGACGGCCGATCAAAACCACTTCGTCTTCTAAGGCCACCTCTGGGATGTCGGTTACATCGACCAGTGTTATATCCATACACACGGTTCCAACCACAGGTGCACGATGTCCTCTGATCAGGACCTCCGCCCGATTCGATAAACCCCGAGCATAGCCGTCCGCGTATCCAACGCCAATACAGGCGACCTTTGTTTTTCTATCGGTCGTGAAGGTCGCACCGTAGCCCAAAGGCGTGTTCGGTTCAAACCACTGGAGTTGCAATACCTGAGTTTTAAAGCTCATCGCTTGTTGCAACGTCGGAGGAGATAGCAAAGTTTTTGACGGCATCTGTCCATACAGACCGATCCCAACACGGAACAGATTCCCTTGATCTTCAATAAACTCTGAAGTCGCAGCTGAATTCGCTAAATGAAGCCATCGGGGCATAAAGTGGGCGTCAATGCCCTCGTTTATCGCCCAAAACCGATGAATTTGCCCCAAGGTTTTTTGCGGAATTCCACTGTCAGCCTGAGCCAAATGGCTCGTGATGCCTTCGACCAAGAGGTTCGGCCAAGAGCGGCCCAAAAAGGTATTTAACTGTTCTCGGTTAAGCCCTAGCCGGCCCATTCCTGTATCGACTTTGAGATGCACGCAATAGTATATCCCACTCGCTTCGCCATGGGCCTGCAAACCTTCAGCAGATTCCAAGCTATAAACCAAGGGCGTGAGGTGATGCTCAGAAAAACCGGGAATGGAATCTATCGTCCACGGTCCTAAGACAAGGATCGATAATTCGATCCCAGCCTCACGGAGTGCTATCCCTTCGTCTAAGGTAGCCACCCCGAGCCATGTCACCCCTTCTGTCTCTGCGATTTTAGAGACTTCGATCGCCCCATGCCCATATCCATCGGCTTTCACCACAGCCATCAACTCCCCACCTGGCGGCAGAATATTGTGATACTGCTGAAAATTTCGGTGGAGCGCTGCTCGGTCGATTTCAACAAAGGTATTACGGTACATTGTCAAATCTTTTTGTCAGGACTACGGCTACGTAGTCCAGAGGGATTGGGATCGGGGGGCTGCACTTTTTGATCCGGAGTTTTGCTTGGCTGACACCAGAAAATTCAGACAAGCTTTCTAGCATCACCTCTGCCAAGGTTTCAATCAACCGGTACACCTTGGCCTGAAACACTTCTTGGAGTTTCAAAGACACGGCCCCATAGTCGACCACTTCTGCTAAAGAATCGGTGCTTATCTCAGCCCCTCGAACATCAAGCCACAAGTCAACCTCGAAAGGCTGACCTAGGGTTTGTTCTTCTTTAAACACTCCATGATAACCAAAGAACCGAAGTCCCTTCAGTTCAATTTGGTAATCGCTCATGATTAGCCTTGATCTTTCACCTTCCGGTGAATCCTATAAGGAAGAGCATTTAAACGGATGAATCCGTTCGCATCGGTGATGTTATAATTGCCTTCGTCCTTTTCCATTGAGGCAATGTCTGCGTCATATAGACTGTAAGGAGACCGCCGACCTGTGATGGTCACGTTGCCTTTATACAGTTCTAGTCGCACTTGACCCGTCACCCCATCTTGACTTTGCTTGACCAAGGAGAGCAATAGTTCCATTTCAGGTGTGAACCAAAATCCGTTATAGGCTTTTTCGGCGAATCGAGGCATCAGGCTGTCCTTGAGGCCAATCACATCACGAGTTAAGGTGATCGACTCGATCGCTCGATGAGCAGCTAACAAGACGGTCCCACCAGGTGTTTCGTAAACTCCCCGGCTCTTCATCCCAACAAAACGAGACTCAACCATATCCACCCGACCAACACCGTTGGCTCCGGCTAGCTTATTTAATTCCGCTAACAAAGCAGCGGGGGTCATTTCTTTGCCGTTTAATTGAGTTGGAACCCCGTCCGTAAAGTCAAGAGTGACTTCAAGGGCCTTATCAGGTGCGTCTTCTGGGGACACAGAAAGCTCAAACATTTCAGGTAAAGGCTTGGTCCAAGGGTCCTCTAGCATCCCGGCTTCAAAACTAATGTGTAAGAGGTTTTCGTCCGAAGACCAAGGCTGTGATTTTGTGGCCTTCACCGGAATTCCGTTCGCCTTAGCGTACTCAATCAACTCCGTTCGGCCTGGGTAGGCTTCAAAAAACCGTTCAAGTTTCCAAGGGGCGATGATATGAACATCGGGCATTAAGGACTGGTAACCAACTTCAAAGCGAACTTGATCATTTCCCTTGCCTGTCGCACCATGAGAGACCGCGGTGGCACCCATCCGTTTCGCGCAAGCGATTTGCCGTTCGACAATCAAAGGCCGAGCTAAGCTTGTACCGAGCAGATAAACCCCTTCGTAAAGGGCATTAAACTGCAATGACGGTAAGACATAGTCTCGAACAAATTCCTCAGCAACATTTTCAATGATCACTTCGGAGGCGCCCGCTTTGAGGCCCTTTTGCTTGATTTCTTCTAGGTCTTCAACTTCCTGGCCTAAATCCAAACATAATGCAATGACATGATAGCCTTCATCGGCCAACCAACGAACAATAACAGAGGTATCTAGCCCCCCTGAATAGGCGAGAACTACTTTTTCCTGACTCATCTATCTAACCTGTGGGTTTAATCTATCGGCTTAAGCCGTTTCACCTTATCGAGCAACTCAGTTGCAAAACTGACCTTAGGCTCTTCGGGGCTTGGCTCCGGTGTCTCACGTGACCGGCTCTCTCGATATTCGTCCCTCAGGGAGGCAAAGTCAACGGAATCCTGGGCAATCGGGCCCCGAGAGCCCATAAATTGCTCAAAATCGCCTTTATCGACTTGTGCGATCACAGAAATTTGCTGCTGACTGACCGAGCAGGCAAACGCCATTTCGTTGATTTCCAAGACAACCACTTTTTGTTTAGGCCCCAAATGAAACGTCGAAGCCACCCGAATTTGGTAGGGTCCCTTTCTAAAGTTGAGTTTTTTTACAAAATACCGATTGTATGCCCAAAGCATGCTGTAGATCAACGCCAGCACAATAGCCAGCACAACAAGCATTTGGATGAGATCGTAGTTATCAATACTCGGAGCTAAGTCCCCGATCTCAAGGGGATTTTCTTTTTCTTCAGGCTGAGAACCTATTGGGTTCGTGCCTGTCACAGCGGAACCGACAGCAGTTGACTTGACTGTTTTTCGAACTCCATTGATCGCCGAGGGATCGGGCTTTTTGGGATACACCTTAAAGCTCAACTGATCAAACTCGGCCAAATGGGTCACTTTGCCCACCCCACTAAAGGCATGGTCTGCAAATCGAATTTCTAAAATCGTCCGGTTGTTTTCCGAGCGCAGACGAATTTGATCTAGAAACTGATTGTTCACCCGGATGTTTTTTACCTTTGGGCCAACCTTCGTTTTAGGCAAAATCGCTGAAAAAACTCCAGGATCATAGAGATAGGTGATGCTTTGCTCGTAATCTTTAGATAATTGAAGCGCGATGACCTGGTGATCTTTCGACTCAGAAACATCGACTTGGGTGATCACCGCAAGGGGGACCTGGGGAGTCTGCTCTTTGGCAAAAGCAGAGGAGCCTTGCCCGAGCCACAAAGCAAGGCACAAGCCGAGGAGGAGCCGCATTAATTTCCTTTTAGTTTTGCAACTCTATCACTGTGATCAATAATTTCCGAAATTTTTAAAGCAAACTTTTCGTGTTGGATCACAATCTGACCAGTTGCAACTTTTTTCTCGTTAATCAAGATATCCATCGCTTCACCCACGTCTTTCGACAATTCGATGATCGAGCCGATATCCATCTCTAATAGGTCTTTGATCAACATCCGAGTACTGCCCGCTTCGACACGTAACACCAAGGGGATGTCCATCAAGAAGTCAATCCCCACATCTTCAGGGGAACTAACTTCAGCTCCTCCAAAGTCTGCTGGCAACCCGGCGTCCGCAGGCGCGGGGGTTGCTTCGGACATGATCATCTCTCGGTTTTGCTGTAATTCCGACTCGACGTCTGACCAATCGATCTCGTCGGACTCTTCCATATTCGAAAAGTCTAAATCTCCGTCAGCCATAGCTTCTCCAAGTTAGTTCAAGATAAACTGAGTAATCAAAATCTTTTTTACCGGGGTCCGGTCCTTAGTCTCGGAGGTTTCGATAAAATCCTGAGTAAAGATCCCGTTAATTTTCTTGTATAATTCACGTTTCACCAAATCCGCCCCGCCGACTCGCCGAAGGTCTTCGGTGGTGAGGGTTTGAAGAAATGTGATCACCATATCATCTACAAGAAACTCCCGTTGGGCTAAAAACAGCAAAGCCATAGGGTCTTCAAGGACTGCGACCAACTTAATCGAAAGAAAGTGTCGCCCGTCTCTTAAGTTGACGGTGTATTTTCTAGGCGGAGTAAAGACCGGGTTCGCCAGCTTGACCGCTTCATTTTGAGAGGTCGCAGCAATTTCTTCTTCCAGCTTGCTCTGAGCAGCGTTGCCATCGCCACCCGCAGCAGTAAGCGACTCTTCTTCAGCGTCTCCGCCTAAAAACATCATCGCCCCGACAGCCAAGCCTACTAGCACAAGTAAAACGACCACAATGATCATGATCAGTTTCTTTTTGCCGCCTCCGCCGCCCGATTCGTCCTGTTCTTCGTCAGCCATAACTCTCCATTTCCATCAAAGGAACAATCATATTGTTTGTAAGTTAATAAAGCGATTCTACCCTAAAGAGAAAGAATGCTTCAAGGGCAAAGCCTCTATGCTTCCCAAAAATGCAAATTCAAGACCGAACCTCAGGAAAGCCCAAAAAATCGTCTTCGTTTTTTTCGAGCCAACTGCTGCTTGATCATCTCAATGGCCCCTTTTGTCTCAGAGTAGCCCTGCTCAACACATCGAGCCACCTTCGAAAAATCGGCCCAATGAACATCTAGCAAATTCACTACAATTTGCACATCACTCTCGCTAAGTGATTTTTGCTTTAAAGCCAAACGACTGGCTTCACTGGCTCGTAGCTGGATGTCCCAGCCGGTCAAATCATCATTAAAAGGGGTATCGTTACTTAACGCGGGGGCGACGTCGACAGCGATGACAAAGTCTGCTCCCATTTCATAAGCCAGTTCAACAGGTACAGGCCGCACCCAAGAACCATCGACATACTGCTGGTTATCGATTTCAATGGGTGGGAAAATTCCAGGAATCGTTGCTGAGGCCATCACCGCGTCCATCATAGAACCCTGAGTAAAGGATTTAACCAAGCCCGTCTCTAAGTTGGTAGCCACCAGCCCCAAGGGGATGGGACAATCGTCGATATTAATTTTTGAAACTAAATGACTTAAATTCCACTCAAAGGTTTCGTGGGAGATGAAAGAACTTCGAGTGGTGGAAACCGCAAAATAGAAGCCTGTACTGATCAATTTTTTAAATTGGTGGTAATAGCCTCTTGATTGTTCCTTGCTGGCCTTAATAAAGTCTAATTTGGTCTGGTTGAAATCGGCGGAGCTGAGGAACGCCTTGACTGAGCTGACGGCATGATCAATATCCGGGTGGGAAGCGTAGATCGAACCGATGATCCCGCCGATGCTCACACCGGCGATCATATCAATCTTGATATCGGCTTCTTCTAAAGCCTTAATGACCCCCAGATGGGCAAGCCCTCTGGAGGCACCCCCACCTAGGGCAAGACCAACCTTTAACGGCATAAAAATCCTTACGTCAGATTAGAGCGTAACGCCAGATTCAACTCTTTCAATTGGGTTTTATCAACCTGGCTCGGTGCATCGGTGAGCAAACAACCAGCCGATTGGGTCTTCGGGAAAGCGATCACATCACGGATGGACTCAGTCTGTGTCAAAAACATCATGATTCGATCAAACCCGAAGGCCAAGCCCCCATGAGGCGGAGCCCCAAAGCTAAGGGATTCTAAAAGAAACCCAAATTTAGCTTCCACTTCTTCTTCCGTTAAATTGAGCAATTCAAAAACACGTTTTTGAATATCTTGTCGGTGAATACGCATGCTGCCTCCACCGAGTTCGACCCCGTTGAGTACCAAGTCATAGGCGATGGACCGAATCTGACTGACGTCCCCTTTTTCATGGGCTTCTAAATCTTCTAATACCGGCATCGTGAACGGGTGATGGCAGGCATGAAAACTTCCATCTTCTTCCATCTCAAACAATGGGAAATCAGTCACCCAAACGAACTGATAATCATCATCTTTAGTTAACTGTTTTCTCTTGGCAATTTCCTTTCTCAGGTTGCCTAGAGAATCTTGTACAACCCACTTCGAATCTGCCCCAAACAAGAGCAAGTCTCCAACCTGAGCACCGGTGAGCTGGTTGATCTCAGACATTTCCTCGTCAGTAAAGAACTTTGCAATCGGAGACTGCCAGCCCTCTTCTTGAATCTTCACCCAAGCCATCCCCTTGGCTCGGTAAATTTTTACAAACTCGGTCAAACTATCCAATTCTTTTCGAGAGAACGTTGCACCACCAGGGACACAAATCGCTTTGACCATCCCATTTTTTCGAGTCGCTGCTTCATTAAACACCTTAAACCCACACTTTTGAGCCAAAGGGGTCAGGTCTTTAAGTTCCAAACCAAACCGGACATCAGGAGCATCTGAGCCGTACCGCTCCATTGCGTCAGCATAGGTGATTCGGGGAATCGGACTCGGGACGTCGACTTGAATCGTTGAGGCGAACAACTGGCGAATCATTTGTGATGAAACGTCCATCACCTCTTCCTGATCCACAAAGCTCATCTCTAAGTCTATTTGAGTAAACTCCGGCTGGCGATTGCCTCGAAGATCTTCATCTCGAAAACACTTCACGATTTGAAAATATCGATCAAACCCTGAAACCATCAGCATTTGTTTGAACAACTGAGGTGATTGCGGAAGAGCGTAAAAGTTTCCAGGGTTAACACGTGAAGGAACCAAGTAGTCTCGCGCTCCCTCAGGGGTCGACTTGGTCAACACCGGAGTTTCTATTTCAAAAAAGTTCTGATCCACCAGGAAGTTACGAACAGAATGAGCAGCTTTTGAGCGAAGAATCATCGCCTTTTGCATCTTCTCTGCCCGCAAATCCAGCGTCCTGTATCTCAGCCGGTTTTTCTCAGTAACTTCTTGATCATCAATCTGAAAGGGTAATTGAGCACAATTATTGAGCAGTTTGAGTTCTTGAACATAGACCTCAATTTCCCCAGTTTTCATCTTTGGGTTGACTGTCTCAGGGCTTCGAGCGCCAACAACCCCTTGAATAGCAATCACATATTCATTACGAAGATCTTGCGCTTTTTCAAAGGCTTGCTGCTGATGTTGAGGGCCAAAAACCACCTGTCCAATACCGGTGTAATCCCTCAAATCAATAAAAATCACCCCGCCATGATCTCGCCGAGCATTAACCCAGCCCATCAAGGTTACCGTCTCGCCAATGTTATCAACACTTAATTGGTCTAAAAACTGGGATCTTCGCCAATCCCCTAAATCGTCAAGTCTGGTCATCTTCCTTCAAAGTAGGATGTTTATTCGTCGCTTAAGCGCCCGTAAAAAGAGGCCGGTTCTGGCCTCATCTAGATAGTTTTTTTTATGCTTTCAAACAGGCTGGGGATATCTTTGCAAATATGCATCAAGTTCAAAGCCTTCTCTTTCACAAACCCTTGAACAACAAGCTGGTTCATTTGCATCAGTAAAGGGTCAAAAAAGCCTTCTGCATTCAAGATAAAGACTGGTTTGGTGTGTTGCTTTAGTTGCGCTAGGGTGAGGACTTCAAAAAACTCATCCAAGGTCCCAAAACCTCCGGGCAAGACAACAAAGAGGTCGGAGTATTTCATCATGATCTCTTTGCGATCAAACATATTTTCGACCTCAATTAAGCGACCAAGAGACTGGTGAGCGATTTCCGATTCATTAAGGTGCTTCGGGATGACCCCGATCACATCTTTATGATAAGACAAGCAGGCGTCGGCCAAAATCCCCATCAAACCGATGGAGCCCCCGCCGTATACCAGCCCGTATTTATGTTCGCCAATCCAACTTCCAAGACTCAATGCCCAGTCTTTATAAACCGGTTTGACCCCATTCCTAGAGCCACAGAAAACGCATATCCGTTTCATAATTACTCGTAAAAGCTTTTTAACATTCGACTACGAGTCGGATGACGTAATTTACGTAGTGCCTTGGCCTCAATCTGTCGAATCCGTTCCCTTGTTACATCAAAGTCCTGGCCAACCTCTTCTAAGGTATGGTCTTTTTTCTCATCAATCCCGAACCGCATTTTCAAGACCTTTTCTTCTCGTGGAGTCAAGGTCGAAAGAACGTCACGAGTGACATCAGCCAAGTATGTATTTACCACCGATTCCGAAGGTAAAACAGCAGATGCATCAGGAATGAAGTCCCCTAGGTGCGAATCGTCCTCATCACCAATTGGAGTTTCTAAGCTGATTGGCTCTTTGGCGATTTTCAAGACTTTCCTCACCTTATCAACCGGCAGTTCCATCTTTTCACTGATTTCCTCGGGGCTTGGTTCTCGACCTAGTTCTTGAACCAAGTGTCGAGACGTCCGAATCAGCTTATTAATGGTTTCAATCATGTGAACAGGGATACGGATCGTACGAGCCTGGTCAGCAATGGCTCGGGTGATCGCTTGACGAATCCACCAAGTTGCATAGGTTGAGAACTTATAACCCCGCCTGTACTCGAATTTGTCGACGGCTTTCATCAAGCCAATGTTCCCCTCTTGGATTAAATCAAGGAACTGAAGGCCTCGGTTGGTATATTTTTTGGCGATTGAAATCACCAACCGAAGGTTCGCTTCGACCAGCAAACTTTTTGCCTGACTGACCTTTCGTTCCGAAATCTTTAGACGTTTAATTTCAGCACGAAATTTTTCTAAAGGAACCGCAGTTTGAGCAATCATCTTATCAATCCGACCATTACCGGCTTGAACTTTTTCAAAAATCCGGCGTGCAACCCGAAAGCTATGGCCAGTGAGCGTCTTAATCTCACCTTCGATCTTGTCAAACTTCTTCCCTGTCGCCCCTTCGGTTTGGACAACCAAAACCTCTACTTTAGCCACAGGAGCCCGTAAATCCCGCTGATAGCGAGACAATTGGGTGAAGGTTAAGTCAATCTTATCGTTGTGGTGTAACATCACCCGAAACATGGTATCGATCTGTTTTGTATTGAAGTTGATGGACCGTAAGATCTTCATCAAAACAAAACTGCTTTCCTCAATATCACTATCAAGCTTCTTTGTGACTGCCTCACTAGCGCCATCGAGCTTCTTCACGAGTTTTGCCCGCTCATCAAAAGCTTTTTTGGCTTTTTTCAACTTATCAAGCACTTGATCTGCTGCTTGTGATTCTTCTTCAATTACCTGATCATCTTCATCAATTCCACTGACAATATCACGAGCACGAGCCTTCCCAACCTTTAACTTTTTTCCAAGGTCGAACAAATAGTTAACGATCAATTCGCTTTTCAACAAAATGTCCAACATTTCATGTTGTCCATTTTCGATCTTTTTCGCGATTTTGACTTCCCCTTCTCGGGTGAGAAGTTTGATCGACCCCATTTCTCGTAGGTACATCCGTACCGGATCATCGGAGTTCTGCTCTGCTGAAGCCTGGGCTTCAGCTTCCTTTTTTTCGTCTTCCTCTTCGTCAGATTCGGCTTCAGGGTCCAAGTCGTTGTCAGCATTGATCAGTCGTTCTTTTTTGACTGTCGACATGATTTGAACGTCCTTAGACTCTAAGTAGTCAATCACCCCGGAAATTTCTTTCTTCCCGAGTTCAAAAGGAATCAAATCTCCTAGTTCTTCTTCGGTCAAAAAACCCTTTTCCTTGCCTTTTGAGACAAGGTTACGCATCAGTTTTTCCATCTCCTTCACAGAAGGAAGATTCGGTGTTTTCCCTGATTTCGCTTTTTGATTCTTTTCTGACATTATCTAGCCTGGGTCCTGGTTAGCTTCATTCAACTTTGATTCGGTTAAAGCTGATTCTTTCTTGGGTCTGCTGGTTGAGTTTTTCTTCGCGATCAACTCAAAATCTTCTTCACTAAAACGGCTCTTCAATATTCGTCGTGCAGATGCTTTAAGCAATTGGTCGACCAAAATCGACGCTTTTGAATCTAAATATGATTCAGTTGAAAATCGGTTCCCCGTTTGAACCAATTGCATCAAAACGGAACTGTATTCCTTAAACACTTCGGGCAAATCTAAGGGAGATAATGCCTGAAATTCTTCGGTTTCTAAATTCAGAAACCGTTGATATAACTCCTGAAAATGAAGATTTCCAAAATCTTCAACCTTCACTTTGTCTCGAACAACCCCCAATGACCGGGGTTGGGAAACTAAATATTGCATCAACGTTCGTTCCTCAACCGCTGCACTACTCAAGTCGGTCGCACTCGGCAAAGAGACAATTGTTGCCTGCCGTTGAGCAGCCTGAGCAATTTCTGCCTTCCGTTTGACCGGTAACTCAGAAAGAGACAGCCCAAATACCTTTGAAATTTGCCCTAAAAACAAATTCCGCTTCAATTTAGAACCAATTTCCTGGCTTAAAGTAACCAGTTCTTCCAATTTGGTCTTTTGTTGCCAAATCCCTTTATCCTTGACTTCCATGTAGGCCAAGTCGAGTAGATACCGGTAATCATAGGGCGACTTTTCCAGCAACTCTGTTAAGTTTGCGCTGCTGTATGCTTTAAAAAAGTCATCTGGGTCTAACCCTTCGGGTAAGACGGTCACTTGGCCGTCTAAATCATTTTCCAAAAAGACCCGGGCCGCCTTTGCTGCCGCAGTTTGCCCCGCCTTATCACCGTCGAATAGGAGCTCAACTTCCTTGACCCCTAATCGCTTTAAAGCCTTAACATGTTCTACATTTAGGGCTGTCCCGCAGGCAGCGACCGCATAATCAAAACCTTTCTCATGGAGCCTGATGACGTCCATGTAGCCTTCCACAACTAAGGCTTTCTGCTTTCGCCTGATCGCATCTCGAGCTTCAAAGGCCCCATAAAACACAGAGCTCTTTTTATAAAGTTCTGTTTCCGGTGGGTTGAGGTATTTGGGTTCCCCGTCCCCTAGGATCCTTCCAGCAAACCCAAGTGTTCGACCCTGGACATCTCGAATTGGGAAAATCAGTCGATCCCGCAACCGGTCGTACCAATTCTTCTTTTCACCCATTTTCACAAGTCCCGCCGAATCCTGGACCTTGGTTGGGACATCCTTTTGCTTCAAGTAATCATGCAGGTTCGTCCACCCTTCCGGGGCCCAACCTAGCTCAAAGGCTTTGATTAACTCCGGGCTCAGATCCCGAGCTTTGAGGTAAAGATCAAGCTTTGAACCTGATTTTGCACTCTCTAATCGACCTGAATAAAACCCCTGCGCCTTATCTAAACAGCCTCGAACTTCATTGTAGCTATTTGTCTTTGTTCCAGAACCATCCCGTTGTATCGGGATTCCGGCCCGGTCGGCTAAAAACTCGACCGCATCCACAAAGCTATAATGCTCAATATCAATCACAAAGCTGATTGCGTTCCCTGAGACGCCGCAACCAAAGCAATGATAGGTCCCCTTACTTGGAGACACCGCAAAAGACGGTGTTTTTTCCGAGTGAAAGGGGCATAAACCCAGCAAATTGGCTCCCGACTTTTTCAAGGCGGTGTAACCAGAAATCAATCCTTCTAAAGAGGTCGCCTGGAGTACTGATTCAATTTGATCTTTAGAAATCAGCCCTTTTCCCTTCAAACCACCTCAAACAAACAATGTGTTTCCATCTCCGGGATGGACTAAACCCTTATTTTGAGCAACCTGATACAGTTGCAGAATTGCCTCTCTTCCGGAATCCCCTAAGGTTTTTGAAAAGGGATTCACATACAAATCGATGTGCTTTTGAATGACTGTCCCCTCAATCTCTTGGGCCAGTGCCTTGATATAATCTTTTGAGGAACCAGGGTGTTCATCTGCAAACTCAATAGACTCTCGAATCAGCCGAGAAATGGTGATTTTAAGTTCTGGGTCTAAATCCCGTCGAACCAGAATCCCACCTAGCGGGATCGGTTGCCCACTCTCAGACTCCCACCAATCCCCCAAATCCATGTAGGATTTCAACCCTTTTTCTTGGTAAGTGAACCGAGATTCATGAATGATCACACCAGAGTCCACTTCTCCTGAATTTACCGCATCCATGACTTGATCGAAACCCATAAAACAGGGTTCAAAGTTTCCTTCAACAGCCAATTGAAAGAGCAAATTGGCTGTTGTCCACTCGCCAGGGATAGCCACTCGCCCCCCGGTGGGAACCTCTGCCCCCCGGCCGACCCATAAAGGACCACAACCTCGGCCCAGTGCCGCACCCGAGTCAAGCAACTGGTATTGATCAGATAAATGGAATAATGCGTGGATTGACGCTTTGGTGATATCCAATTGTCCCAACTTCGCCATTTGGTTCAATTGTTCCACATCATGAATTTCAGTTTGAAACTGATAGGGGCAGGCGATCTTTTGATGAACTAATCCATCAAAGATGTAGGTGTCATTTGGACAAGACGAAAAACCGAGGGTCAAATACTGCATCATTCAACGACCAAATGAATGCTCCTGGGCAAGTTGCCAAAAGCAAAGAACAGGTGGGGCAATTGCCCCACAACCGAGCAAAGGTCTGCTTATGCGGAAAGCTTATTCAACATCAAAGTTGTACGAGACTTTTTGCGAGAAGCAGCGTTCTTAGTCAACACACCCTTAGTTGCAGCGGTATCGATCACCTTATGCAATTTTGGTAGCAATGTTTTTGCTTGCTCTTGTTCACCAGCTTCAACGATGGTGTTGAAGTTTTTGATTTCGCTACGCAAAGAACCTTTAACAGCTCGGTTACGAAGACGTCGTTTTTCATTTTGCCTTGCTCGTTTCTGAGCTGATTTATGGTTTGCCACAGGGTTCTCCTTAAAAGGCGTTTTCTAGGTGTTCTAATGTTCGGTTTGCGCCCCTCTGGGTGACCGAAATCACATCAAAACGGGGCTGCAAATCTTGAATCTCTTTTTCCGCCATATAGGCCAAGGCCAAGGTACGGATTTTTCGAGTTTTTGCCTGAGTCATCTGGATTAAAGGGTCTTGGTTTGTTCGGGTTTTCACCTCTACAAACACCAAGAACTCTCCTTTTTGTGCAACAATATCTAACTCGCCGAGGCGTGTCCGATAATTGACGTCAAGGATCCTGTAACCCGTCTTTTTTAAATGCTTTTTTGCCTGCTTTTCTCCGTCGATTCCTAGTTGGTGAGCCGGATTTTTTGCCAGCTTACCAAACATAAAATCTATCGAGCCGCTCGTTTTTCTTGAATCCGAGCCGCTTTACCAACGCGATCACGAAGATAATACAACTTTGATCGACGAACTTTACCACGTCGCAAGACTTCGATTTTGTCGATTTTTGGCGAATGGAGTGGGAAGACCCGCTCGATACCAAAGCCAGAACTTACTTTACGTACAGTGAAGCTGGCATTCGCATTGTTGGTGCCGCCCTTCCTAGCGATCACAACCCCTTCAAACAACTGGATTCGTTCTTTTTCGCCTTCTTTAATTTTGTAAAAGACTTTCACGGTACACCCAATTTCAAAAGCAACTTGCTCTCGTAATTGTTCTTTTTCAATCTGGTCAATCAGTTTGCTCATGTCTACTCCAAGGGTTCTAATCTTACGACATTCAAATTATGCCGGTTTATTCAAGAGATCAGGTCTCTTAGCCTTTGTGGTTTGGCGGCTGCTTTCCAGTCGCCAATCTGCAATTTTCTGATGGTCTCCACTGGTGAGCACATCAGGCACCTTAAGCCCTCGAAATTCATGAGGTTTGGTGTATTGTGCATATTCAAGGAGACCGGATTCGAAGGACTCATTCACTGTAGAATCCAAATTTCCGATCACCTGGGGGGTCAATCGGGCAACCGCTTCGATAACAGCCATTGCCGCAACTTCTCCACCCATAAGGACGTAGTCCCCTAAGCTAATTTCTTCATCAACAAAGTTGTGAATCCGTTCATCAAATCCCTCGAAACGCCCACAAATCAAAGCCAAAGGCTTGTCTAACTTAGCGAATCGATGGGCTTCTGCCTGAGTGAACCGCTTAGCTCTCGGAGTGATCAACACTCTGTGAGCCGCAACTTCGCTGCCAGCATCGGCCGCTTCTAAAGATTCAATCAAAGGTTCTGGTCTCAGCAGCATCCCTGCGCCACCCCCATAAGGAGTGTCGTCCACCTTCTTGTGTTTGCCTAAACCATATTCACGAAAATTGAACGGTTTCACCTGCATTCGTTGATCTCTAATTGCTCGGCCCAAAAGGCCACTTTGCAAAAAGGAGTCAAATATTTCAGGGTAAAGGGAAAAAATCCAAAACTCGTTCAATTAACTATCCTTTCGGTTCAATTCCCTCATTCCTTCGACGAGATCGAACACCACACGCTGATTTTCAGGTTCTAGTTCTTTGATGAGTTCACTCACCCCAGGAACCATGAAACTCCCACCTTGAACATCGGCCACCTCAAAAACTAATTGGCTACCGTTTTCAAAGTAGTTGACCACTTTACCAAGGTGCTCTCCATCCAAGCCATAAGCCTCCGAGCCGACGACCTGGTGTAAAAAGAACTCATCTTCTTCCAAGTCCCTGAGTTGATCTTCTGGAACCCAAAGGCCTTGTTTACAAAACCTCTGAGCTTCATCGATATTATCAACGCCAGCAAACTGAAACAGCCAATGGGCGTGAACTTCACGGACCATATCAATTTCAACGAGCTGAGGCTTTGTCTTATCGGTTCCGTCCCAGACCCAAGCTTCTTCTAATTCAAAAAGAAGGTCTAAGTCATCAGTGAGAGGGTTTACCTTTAAAACGCCTTTAACTCCATGGGTGCCCCAAATCTGGGCCACCTGAGCCAACTTGGTTTGATCCAAGCTTAGGCCTCTTTCTCTTCTTTAGGCTTTTTTTCCTTAGGAATATAGGCAACCGGTTTGATTGCAAAACCTTCTCGGATTAACAAACCATTTACAGTATCAGAGGTTTGGGCCCCTTGATCCAACCAGTACTGAACTCTTTCTTTTTGTAGTTCAAGAGTTTTTGCTTCAGTACATGGGTTATAAGTCCCAAGTTTTTCCAAATATCGGCCATCCCGAGGTGACCTTACGTCAGCTGCAACGATTCGATAAAAAGGCTTCTTTTTGGTGCCCGTACGTGCGAGCCGGATTTTTACTGCCACTTGAGACTTCTCCTGTTGTGTTGTTTCTGCTTTATGTGCCCTAAAATGGGCTATGGCCGCCAGGTCCGCCCATTAAGTTGGACATCGCTCGCATACCTTTCTTACCACCCATTGAAGTAAACTTCTTCATCATTTTTTTCATCTGGGTGAAGTTCTTTATCAGGCGGTTCACATCGCTTACCTGGGTTCCACTCCCTTTGGCAACCCTCATTTTTCTAGAACCGTTGATCATACTTGGGTTTTCTCGTTCTGCCAAGGTCATTGAGTTAATAATTGCATCAACCTTGCTCAGCCCGCCTTCATCAACTTCTGCGCCGGCAGGCATATTGTTACCAACCCCTGGCATCATCTTGAGCAGGTCCCCCAAAGGACCCATCTTCCTAATCTGGCGCAACTGATCTTGAAAGTCGGTCAGCGTGAAATCATTTTTGCGGAGCTTCTGCTCCATTTGTTTGGCTTTGGTCACATCCAGGTGTTCCTGGGCCTTTTCAATCAAGCCAACCAAGTCCCCCATCCCTAAAATACGAGAGGCTACTCGCTCAGGGAAAAAGGGTTCTAAGTTTTCAATTTTTTCTCCAACCCCAATAAACTTAACCGGGGCTCCAGTGATCGCTCGTATTGACAACGCGGCGCCACCTCGAGCGTCGCCGTCCATCTTTGTCAAAATAAATCCCGTGATACCAATCCGCTCATGAAAGCTATTGGCAACATTCACAGCTTCCTGACCGGTCATTGCGTCGGCAACGAACAGCACTTCATCAACCTGTACCTTACCTTTGATATCTTCAAGCTCCTTCATCAGGGGCTCATCAATCTGCAACCGGCCAGCGGTGTCTAATATCAGATAGTCGGCCATTTTCCGACCCGCTTCTTCCCGAGCCAGCTGGGCAATGTTCGCCGGTACCATCTGGGGGTTCGAGTCAAAACACTCAACATCTAGCTCTTCAGCTAAAAGCGCCAACTGTTTAATCGCCGCCGGGCGGTAAATATCCGCACTGGCCAAAAACACCTTTTTGCCTTGTTTTTTTAGCCGATTGGCAAGCTTTGCGGTGGTCGTCGTTTTACCAGAGCCTTGCAAACCAACCATCATCAGGGTGGTAACCGGGTCAGAAGAACGAGCCAGTTCATGGTTTTCGGTGCCCATCATCGTCACCAACTCATCGTTGACGATCTTGATGAACTGCTGAGCAGGGCTCAAGCTGCCCATAACTTCTTGGCCAAGGGCTCGTTTTTTCACCGATTTCAAGAACGCATTAACCACCCGATAATTGACATCCGCTTCCAGCAGTGCCATCTTCACTTCCTTCAAGGAAGCTTGGATATTACCCTCAGTCAAAACTCCTTTATTGGTGAGTTTCTTAAAGGCTGAGTTTAGTTTTTGCGAAAGGGAATCAAACATTGCGGTGCGGCCAGTCCATGTATTCAGGTAAATTCTAGATGGTAATCAGTGAAGCGAACCTTGTCAATCACCGGATAGTCCGAGCCCTGCTTTTTCTAGGGTTATTTTGGATTTCAGGCTGTGGATTTCAGTTAAACCGGAATCAAGTCAGCCTCCCCAAAGGAGCACGAACCCTTTCGTTAACGGTTTCGAACCAAACCTACTCCTCAGGCCTGGACTTGGAACTTCGACGGGAACTTTCCCGGCTATTTTCTGCGAGCAACGTAAAACAGGCGCCCTCATCCAGCGCTGATCTAGCCCTCTCGGTCACCTTGACCCAGGTAAGCTATCAGCGAACCGATCTTTCTTTGTACAATAACCAAAGTTACCGATTTCATTTTTCGCAAACCGCTCAACTGAAACTTCGAGACCAGCGAGACGAAAAATGGTTATTCAAGGGGGTCGAACTCAATGGCGAGTTTGATTTTGAAACCACTGCCACCGAGCTAGGGACCGAAGACATGCGCGATAGCCGGAAAAAAGCACTGATAAACCTTGCCCAAAAAGTTGCAGACCAGCTCAGTCAAAACTTTTAGACTTCCCGAGTCGATTCTACCGCCCGCTCTAACAGCAACACCGCAACTCCCTCTTCAATCGGAAAATCCAACTGACAGACCGGGCAATGTAGTAATTCCTCATTGTCAGGCTGTTTCAAAGCGCCTTTACACTGAGGGCAGCCTAAAAGGGATAATGTTTCGGTTTCAATAATCATCGTTCACTCTTGGTGGTTAAAATAATAATTTAAAAGACTTTGCGTCGAAGGGTCTTGCGAGTTGACCAGTTTTTTCGCGTTGAGATTTTCAAGGATATCTGTCGCTAACTGCTTTCCTAATTCAACCCCCCACTGATCAAAGGAAAACACATCCCAAAGTACACCTTGGGTGAAAATTTTATGTTCATACAAACTGATCAGAGAGCCTAACACTTTTGGGGTGAGCTTAGGGGCCATCAAGGTCGTCGTTGGGCGGTTCCCTTCAAACTCTTTATAAGGCAACAAAGACTCAGGGCAACCCTCGGCCTTGAGCTGCTCGGTTGTTTTCCCAAAGGCCAAAGCTTTTGACTGTGCCAATAAGTTAGCGGTCAATTTCTGATGGTGATCCCCTAAGGGGTCCACCGGGTTGGCAAAGCCGATAAAATCACAAGGAATCAACTTACTGCCCTGGTGAATCAATTGATAAAATGCATGTTGACCGCCGGTCCCTGGTTCTCCCCAAACGATCGGCCCGGTCTGATAGTACACTTTATCTCCAGACCGATCCACCGACTTACCATTTGACTCCATGTCGGCCTGTTGCAAGTAAGCTGAAAAACGGTTTAGCTGCTGGCAATAGGGCAAAACAGCCACCGATTCGGCTTCAAAAAAATTATTATACCAGACCCCAACCAGACCCATCAAAACAGGCAGGTTTTCCTCTAGAGGGCAGTTCAAGAAATGTTGATCCATTTCATAAAACCCTTCCAATAATTCTTCAAAACACGTCACTCCAAGGCCTAACATCAAAGAAAGCCCAATCGCTGAAGTCAATGAATACCGACCGCCAACCCAATCCCAAAACTCAAAAGTATTGTTTAAATCAATACCGAAATTTTGAACGGCCTGGTTGTTGGTGCTTAAAGCCACAAAGTGGTGGGCTACTGCGGCCTCCCCCAAACCCAAGTTTTCCAACAACCATGACTTTGCACTGTTGGCGTTGGTCATCGTTTCTTGGGTCGTGAAGGTCTTGGAGGCGACAATAAAGAGAGTTTCTTCTGCAGATAAGCCTTCTAGCGCATTGACCAAATGACTCGAGTCAATATTTGAAACAAATTGAACGTCCAACCCTCGGTTTCGCTGCGCATACAAAGCTCGGTAAACCATTTCGGGACCCAAATCAGAGCCCCCAATTCCTAGGTTCACAATATGCTTGATTCGCTTCCCAGTAGCCCCTACGAACTCGCCAGATTCAACCTTTTTGGTGAACCCTTTCATCCTTTCGAGAACCTTCCTAATCCCAGGCATCACATCTTGGGAGTCCATATAAACAGGCTCATTCCCTTGGTTCCTCAGGGCGGTATGCAAAACCGAACGGCCTTCGGTTTGGTTGATTTTCTTCCCAGAGAACATCTCTTGAATTCGCTCTTCAAGCTGGCAAGCTTTAGCCAAGGACTGCAACAAACCGAGCGTTTCTGTGGTCAGCCGGTTTTTCGAAAAATCAATCCGCCACCCGGCGGCTTGAAATGTCAAATCCTCAACCCTTGCTGGGTCTTGCGCAAACAAGTCCCGCAGATGCACCGAGTGCATCTTTTTATGATGGTCTAATAAGGCATTCCATTCTGGACGTTCCAACAGCTTCATAAGGGTTCCCTCCAAGGTTTGAATTCAAAATACCTAAGTCGAACCGAATTGCAAAGTGCAAACAAGCTTGCCTATCTTTATTGAGCTTTCTAGACTAAAGTAAACTTGTTGCAAACTTAAGGGGAACATGAATTTTTTTGACTTAGTTTTTTTGTTGATCCTGGTATGGGCTTCCCTGAGAGGCTGGTTCAAAGGCATCAGCCATCAACTCTTCGGATTTCTTGCCCTGCTCATCGGAACCATCGTTGCGGAGACCTGGGCACTGCCCTTCCTGGAGTCTCAGTCCCTTTTGTCGGCCAACGCAGGTGTCCCCAATGCAGTTGTTTACGGGATCGTCCTCTTTATCCTGCTTTTCATTGGCCGGTTGATCTACAAATTTACGGCCCCCGTTACGGCTCAAATGATCGACCAGAACCTCCCCAAAGGCATCTTCTTAATTTTCTCTTTTGGCCAAACCTGCTTGATCGGTAGCATGATTTTTTACCTGTTCAGCCGACATTTTCCTGCATTTTCGGAAGAACTCAACCAATCTCAAAGCCTGCAATGGATCGGTCAGATTCGCCCTTGGCTCGGTGGTGTGAATCTTGCTTTATGATCCTTGTAGTCCCCTGTAAATTGCCCAAAAGCTGGCAAAGGCAGGATTAACTTAAAGGTTTGCTCGCCCCCCAACTGTATTACTAGGCGGCCTTCGATACCCCATAGGGACCGATTCAGCATATGAGAACCTGGGAAAAAACATACAAAGCAAAATTTTGGCGACCGGTCCTCTCCCTCTTAGCCGCCTTCATGATTACCGGGTGTTCGGCAGAGGAGAGCACTCCTCCTACGGGGCAACCAGAGGCAAAACGGGAGCAAACCGCCCCGGCCAAGGATCCAAAAGAAACCTCCTTCTTTTCCAGCTTATTTTCCTGGGCTTCCGACGATGCCAGTAGCGGCTCAACGGCTTCTAACAATCAGACACCCTTTGTGCCCTCGGAAACACAGCCCGAGGAAGGTTCACTGTTCGAAGGCCTCTTTCCTTGGAACTCTGAGCCAGAAAAAGAAGAACCCAAAAGCCCAGAACCCTCTACAGAGACGAATCCCGCCGCCCTGAAATCATCAGCGGACCAAAACAACCATGAAGACTGGAATCTGCTGGATTGGGCATTTTCTTTATTCCAGCCCAGCGTCGATCTCGCTTCCTTGGAAGAAGACCCTAGCGTGACGGCAGACGAAAACCATTTACGGCACCTCAAAGTGCAACAGTTCATCCGGTCCAAACTTCTAAATACAAAAACAATTTACGTTCAGTCCTTCACCGGTGAAAATTTGGATCAGGTGAGAGTTGGACTCTATGAGGCGATCAGGAAACAAGGACGCTTAAAATTAGAAGAAATCTTACCTGACGACACAAAAAACATGGCGGTGTTACGGATTCATGTCGATGACTTCGCCATTTGGGACCAAACCGAAACTTTCGACCAACAAAACTTAGCGCAGTACGAAGAAAAGGCCCTTGAAGTGGTCCCCGAAAAGATCATTCGCCGAAACGCCTTAGTTGGGGTTCAGCTTTCCCTTTTTGATGCTGAAACCGGAATACCACTGGTCAGAGGCCGATATTCTCAGCCCTTCCAACAGATATACGCGGGCAAGGCAATCATCAATATGCCCCGTGAAAACGTCGAAATGGAACGGCTGACCCAGATCCTGATTTCCAAGATCCTAAGGGCCTTTAACTCAAAAAATACTTCTCGGTTTGAAACCTTAGATTTAGAACGTGGGACAAACTGGGGTTGGTTTGCTGACAACGTCCATGATTCAGGAGACGCTCGGATCAAAAAAGGGATCAAAATGGCGTCTTCTGGACATTTTGACGAGGCCATTTCGCTATGGAAGTTGGTTTTATACTCCCCCCTACCTGACGAACCGAAAGCTATTTACCGACTCAACCGAGCCAGTGCTTTTTATAACTTAGGTGTGGTTTATCAAATGCAAGGTGATCACTTGTTTGCCGCCAAAATGTTTTCCCAAGCCAACCGTCTGAAGCAAACCTTACGGTATGCGCAAGCCTGGGGAGATAACATGCACGCATGGATTGACGAAGAAAACAAACAGGTCCGCACCGTTGACCTAGACATTGAACTTCCTGAGGAACGCAATAAAGTTGTTGTCGTTCAAAAGAAAAAGGCAGACGTCATTTTGTTGCTCGAAACAAACCCCAGCTTGCTGCTCAACGCCCAGCACCTTTGGCCTTTGGAGCCGGTCGTAAAAAACGCCTCTCCGACCGAATTAAACGGGACGATACGAACCAAACTTGACCGTGCCGGGACTCGGTTTGATCGCAAAGGTTACATTGACTATGGCAGCGAGGGGCAGGATGCCTATCCTTTACCTCAACGAATCACACCGACCGAGCAGATCCCAGAAAAACAGCCTAAAAACCAAGGGTTTATCCGGTCAAATGAGTAGCCCCTTGCGTAGACGCTTGTGGGTTCGCTAGACTGGTAAACAAAAAAGAATGACCGACACAGGAGTGAAGATGAAATTGGCTCGAATGATTATTTTGCTGACCGGCTTACTTACCCTAGCCTACTCTCCGGCCTTTGCCGGAATTAAGGCTTCAGGCTCTGCTGAAATTTTCAACAACAATATCACCGCCGCCAAAGACCAGGCCCGAAGGAACGCCTTGAGGGACGCCGTCGAAAAAGGCATCGGAACCCTCATCGACGCCAAGACCAAGGTTGAAAACTGGCAGGTGATTCGTGACGAGATTTATACCAGTGCCCGGGGCTACGTTTCCAAGTTCGATGTCACCAAAGACAAGCGAGAAGGAAGCCGGTGGGTCATTGAGATTGACGCCGAAGTGGCCACAGCGAACTTGAAGGACAAGCTCAAAGACTTGCGAATTTTACACAAAAAAATGGGCAACAAGCGGTTGATGGTGATTTACCGGCCTGAGGACCCCAAAGCTTTGGACCCGGACCACAACGCTGTCATTGCAGGCCTTGCGGAAATTCAAACCCAACTCAACGACGCTGGATTTCGGGTCTTCGACCAAAAATCCGTTGACCGTATCGCAGGAACGAAACGAGCCCAAGCGAACCGCAACGTGGAAGCTTGGATTCAGATTGCCGCTGAGCAACAGGCTGATACACTGGCGGAGTTCGAAGTCAGTACAAATTTAGGCAACCATGGCTCCTCCATGGTCCAAGCGGCTCGAATCGCTTTAAAACTACGAGTCTATGACGTCTCGACAGGCCGGTTAATTGCCAACCAAGTCGCTAACCAGAAATCGCTCACCAACGCCCGACCAGGGAGTTTCAACTGGCGAAACGCCTTAGCATCAGCAACCCAAAAGGCGGCCAACCAAGCGACCTCTGAAGGGATTGTCAATATTGTGAAGCACTATGAATCGGTTGGCGACACAGGAAACGCCTATTTGATTCGGCTGACCGGTTTTTCTGAAGATGAGGAAGACTTAGTTTTACAAGCCTTAGAAAGTCTTGACGGGTACCAGAGCCTTTCGGAACTCAAAAATGACACCGAAATGATCGAGCTCGAATACTTCAGCCAGCTAAAGAAAAGCCAGTTACGCCGCAAAATTCGGTTTGCCGCGAAGCAAGAAGGAGTCCGGCTCAAATCCCAGAGCATCAGTGGTAACCGACTGGAATTTGTAAAAGCATACTAGGAACCTCTCTCGGGGGTTCCGCCCCCGATTACCCCCCTCCGCTGAACGAATGCCCATGAAATTAAGGGAATTGAGCGCTCCTGTATTGATCGGCCACCGTGGCTTTTCGGCTAAGTTCCCGGAAAACACCCTGGCTTCTTTTGAAGGGGCCATCTCTGCGGGGGTCCAAATCATCGAGATGGACCTCACTTTAACCAAAGACCGCAAAGTTGTGGTGATTCACGACGAACGTTTAGACCGAACAACGAACGGCAGTGGGTTGGTTTCAGAGAAATCCTGGCCAGAGATACAAACCCTTGATGCAGGGTTCTGGTTCTCTCCATCCTTTAAAGGCGAGACCATCCCCAGTTTAGATCAGGTTTTAAACCAACTTGGGGGCCGTGTTTTAATGAACCTGGAGATCAAACCTGAAGCCTTTGAAGTCCACCGACCCCCTGATTCAATTTGCCGCCAAGTGGTCGCTCAACTCAAAGCCCGAAACTTATTGGATCAAGTTTTAGTGTCTAGTTTTGCACCCCAAGTTTTACTTGAATTGTCCGAGCTTGAGCCCCAGTTGGCCTTAGGTTTTTTGAGTCACTCCCCCTTAGACCCACTGCAACTCCTATTGCTTGTGCAAGCCAAGTGTTACAGCTATAACCCAAGCGCACAACAGATCACAAGTCACGACATTACCACCCTCCAACAGTTGGGCTATCCGGTGTATACCTATACGGTCAATGACCCAGCTGAGCAGCAACGGCTGTTTGACCTCGGGGTCACCGGAATATTTAGCGACGGCCCGTTTTAAGGTCTAACGCTTGGCCCAAGATGGTTTTTTCTGGTTCACTCAAGTCAAAAGATAGGAGTGTCCTTCGCAATAAAATATCGTCTAGAGTGTAGGCCCATTCTCGCTCAACTAAATAGTCTAATTCGGCGGGGTAAAACTTCCGGAATAGGGCGGTTTGGGGCCCCACTAAATAACGTTGTCCAATCCAGGCCCAACCAGCGCCGTACCGCTCCTGCCACTGTTTCAACAGTGAGGTGGGGATTTTTGTTTTGAGACCTTGGTCGTCTGGGAATTCGTAAGCTCCTGGCAAAGGCTCGCTCGCCGTCTGCCGTCCTCCCTTTCCTTCGGGTACAAACCGTTCCTTGATTTGGCCCACCAGCCGTTCCCCCAGCAGCCGGTAGCTGGTAATTTTTCCGCCAAAGACAGCCCAGTAGCCCATCCCGCCTTCCATCGTTTCGTTTTCTATCCTGTACTCTCTAGACATCTGCCCTAACTCGGCTTCCCCCATGTCGATCAACGGGCGGACCCCGCTATAACAATGGAGAATATCCTGTGTTTCCAAGGGTTGATTTGGAAAAAACTGATGAAACACGCCAAGTAAATACTCTTTTTCCGTTTCCGAAGCTGGGATCGAAAGATAGTCCTCCCCTCGATACTCTGACTCAGTGGTACCAATCAGCAGATGAGACTCCCAAGGCAACACAAAAACCACACGCCCTCCTTGGGGTAGGGTCAAGAAACCGTGGGTCACTTTCTTACGAGGCACCAGGAAGTGGATCCCTCGAGACAACTTAAGCCCCGGACGATTGGCTTTGTGACTGATTTTTTGATCAAGCCTAGGGGTCCAAGCGCCCGCAGCGTTGACCAACACTTGGGTTTTCACCTCATACCGTTCCCCGGTTCGTTTGTCCTCAAGGGTCACCACAAACCGGTCCCCCTGCTCCTCCACACCAATAAACTCGGTCCAGTTTTTAACCTGGGCCCCAGCGTCAAAGGCGGACATTGCGGTTTCTAAAGTGAGCCGTGCGTCGAAGACTTGCGCATCGCTATAGGCAAAAACCGCCTTTAACCCCTCAGGGTTTAACTCAGACATCTCGTCTATTTCCGCTTTGGAGAGCCGGCGAGAAGGCTCTAGATTTTTTGAACCTGCTAACAGATCATAAAGCCTGCAGCCTAAGCCCACTAACCATGCTGGCCTCGAGTCTCCTTGATACACCGGGATATGGAACCGCAACGGACGGACTAAATGGGGAGCGATTTTAAGGAGACGTTTTCGTTCATGCAGCGACTCAAACACCAACTTCAACCGGCCCTGTTCTAGGTACCTTATGCCTCCGTGTATCAACTTGGAGGATTGGCTACTTGTTGCTTGAGCAAAGTCCCCTTGTTCTACTAACAAGGTACTAAATCCCTGGTATGCGGCTTCCCGGGCGATCCCCGCGCCATTGATCCCCCCACCAACAACAAGCACTTGGACCTCGGCTGTCATTGGGCCCATCCCTTGGAGCGGCTGACAGCCTTATCCCAACCGGCTTTCATTGGGCTAAAGTCTCCGGGTCGAGGAGAAAACGTTTCGCCCAGGTTCCACAGCTGTTTCAGTTCTTCGGTTCCGCTCCAAACACCTGCACCAAGCCCAGCAAGCATGGCAACCCCTAGAGCGGTTGATTCCAACTGAGCAGGACGCAGCACTTCAATCCCTGTCAAATCAGCCTGAAATTGACACAAAAATCGGTTCACAGAGCCCCCTCCGTCGACTCTCAGTTGCAGAACAGGCTCACCGAGGTCCTCAGCCATGGCCTGCACCAAATCAGCGGTTTGAAACGCAATGGCTTCTAAAGCCGCTCGGACGATGTGGTTTTTATTGCTGGCTCTTGTCAAACCGATGATCAGACCCCGAGCAAAAGGATCCCAATGAGGTGCCCCCAGCCCAACGAAACCCGGGACTAAGTATACACCGCCATTATCCTCGACTGACAAAGCCATTTCTTCGGTCTCGCTCGGGTGTTCGAACAGCCCCAATTGGTCTCTCAACCACTGGATCAAAGCTCCCCCCATGAAGACCGACCCTTCCAGAGCATACAACGTTTTCCCGCCAATCCGCCAGGCAACGGTACTTAATAAACCATGGTCCGAGGAAACCACTTGCTCCCCGGTATTCGCCAACATAAAGCAACCGGTCCCGTAGGTGTTCTTTGCCATCCCGGTGTAAAAACATCCTTGACCAAATAAGGCGGCTTGCTGGTCTCCAGCGATACCACAAATCGGGATAATGGCTCCTATGGAAGCTGCCGTATACGCCAGCATACCCGAGGAATCTATCACGTTGGGCAGCGCCGAGATAGGCACACCCAAAGGGGCGGCCAGTTCTTCGTCCCATTGATTTTGGTGAATATTGTAAAGTAAGGTCCGAGAGGCGTTCGAAGGGTCTGTCACGTGAGCCCGGCCACCGGAAAGCTTATTGACCAGCCAAGAGTCGACCGTTCCGAACGCTAAATGGCCCTGTGAGGCTAAGGCCCGAGCGCCGGGGTAGTGTTCTAGGATCCAAGCCATTTTGGTCCCAGAAAAATAAGGGTCTAACACCAAGCCAGTTTTTTCCCTGAACATCGGCTCCAACCCTTTTTTTTTGAGGTCTTCGCACAAATCAGCTGTGCGCGGACACTGCCACACAATCGCCGGTCCAAGGGCCTCCCCGGTCTCCCGGTTCCAAGCGATTATCGTCTCCCGCTGGTTAGTGATCCCAATGGCTGTGATCTCGTCGAGCCGCAACCCAGCCAGAGACAAGACCTGTTCCATCGTCTCTTTTTGAGTTCGCCAAATCTGCTCAGGGTCCTGTTCGACCCAACCAGGAGCGGGGAAACAGGACTCCAAGGGCTGAGAAGCTTGGGCTAACACCTTTAGTTGGGAGTCAAACAAAAGACTCCGTGAGCTACTGGTCCCCTGATCCAGAGCCAGGATAATCGGGCTGGTCTTCATTTCGCTTTTTATTGAGAAAGAATTTCTGATGAACCCCCCGCTGCAAAGCTTTGATCTGAACTTCTGCCTGAGTGATTCCGACCAAAATAAACACACTGACCAAAGAGATTTTCACCCCAGCGAGGAGGTACCCGACGCCAATGGTGGCCCCAATCGCAGCAAGCACCCAAATGGTCGCCGCCGAGGTCACCCCGATGATTGAACCTTCCCGAGAAAACATCACCCCCGCCCCTAGAAAGCCAACACCAGTGATCACCATACTCAAAACTCGGGTTGGGTCTTGCCCTGGACCATAGTGAACCACCTCACCGAGTCGGACAAACACGTAGGTTCCCAGGCAAATCAGGACACTGGTTCGAATCCCGACCGCTTTTCCGCTGAACTGACGTTCTAAGCCGATAATCAACCCTGAGGTAAACACCGCCAACAGGCCGGGCCAACTCAGCGGCGTGATATCAAACAAACCCATTACGTCCACTGCGTTCCTTGTTTCAAGAGGTTTATTCCGATTATATTCTAACAGAGATAAATCATTTGAACACCTTCAATTTCCGAGGAAAAAGAACGTGAGCTCCCACAAACGAAAACTCTTAGGGAGCAGGAGAGAAAAAGGGGAAATTCTTGGTTTTTTGGTCGATCAGGCGAGTGATCCAACCTCGGCGCCTTTGCACTGCCATATCCTGTGGGTCCTCCTGAAGAGAGGTTTTCAGTTCCTCTAACAATGCTTCGGGAGTCATTTGGGCGAGCTTTTGGAATTCCAACGCCAAGACCTGGTCCTCCAAGCGTTTTAACTCTAACCATCCCTGGGCCAAAGCGTTTAGCGCTTGATTCACAACAGGGTGTTCCCTGGGCAACCAATCCAGGACGTCTTGATACCCAGAAGCCGCGTGCCTCAACAATTCAAGCTTTGGCTCTAATTCTTGGGTGGAACTCGCTAACTTGGATTGCAAGGTGGAAAGCTGATAACGGGCCTCGCCTCGCTGTTCATCGGTCAGCTGTGGACGGGAAAGAAGGGATTTAAAGGCGGATTCCACCTTGGGCAAATCGACTTGTTCTTGTTGCAACAACAATTGTACTTGCAACAAGTCCATTTCAAAGGTGCCCCCCGCCCAGGATTCAAGCTTGGGAGGCTCTTTCTGCCAATGTTCGAACAGAACCGTGGACCGGTTGCCAAGAACATAGCCGCCACCCAACACCAGAATGAACACTCCGAAGCTCAAAATCTTCGCCCAAGAGGGCACAAACTGTGGACGGTACGACATATCTTTGATCCATAGAAATTCTGCTCTATGGTTCAAAGTTGAACGATGAAAGTCAAGGAATCTTACTCAAAGGACGCTCCAGGGGTGGTGATCGAACCAAAGAAAAGGGCAAAAGGCACCCTTTCCCTCCAAAGGGAGACCGGTTTCTGCCACTGATGCATGGCTACAAAGTGGTTTTTGATCAAGCCATTTTCGGGACACAGCGAAACTTCAAACCTTCGTCTCCTTCATGATTTAAGAAATTCCAATAGGAGAGGTTACAAACCGCATGCTCCAACTCCCATTTCCAGGTCCACAGGATCCGGTTATCAACCAACATTTTCTTCGAATCACCAACCCCAATGGCCCGTAATTTGGTCCATAAATCTGAGAAAGCGATATCAAAACGATTGCTGTCTTTTCGCATCACGATCACCAAACCTTTGTCAGACCAGTTCAAAACGCCCGCTTTAAAGGCTTTCTGGATGGTCATTGGGGGTTGGTGCAGTTTTTCAAACTGGATTTCGCTCAACGAATCAATGGATAATTTATTCAAAAAATCTTTGGCACTGTCTAAACAAAGTTTGCGCGGGTCCCCGCCCTTGGGGTGCAAAGCGATTAAGCTGTCTGGGATTGTGCTGGTGTTTGTTTCCGAGAAACTTGGTTCACCTGAAAGAAACCGTTTCATCCATTGTTTGATCATCGTTCTCACCCTTGGTTTGAGTCCCATCACCACCGGAGTCTAATGGGTACTGCGGATTAGCCTGCATCAATTGTCTCTTTGCTAATGACTACTAGTCACTAATTCAAGTTTTACACCAATTGAATGATGTCCAAAGAACTAAAAAATCCCAAGGTGACCGAGCAGGGGTACACCGAACCAGAGGCTGAGCAGAGGCAAATTTACCCTTGCCCCAGTAGGCCAAATCAGCAATGATAGGTAAATTTCCTTTGTAGGCTCATGCGAAAAAAAATATTTATTACATCCCTGCTGGTCATGGTTTCACAGACTTCTCTCTGGGCTTTTTACCCCGAGCAAGTCGACAAACTTCACCAAACCAAGGTTTGCGAAAAATGCAGCTTAAATGGAGCGGACCTGTCTTCCTTTAAGCTGAAAAACGCTCGGCTTTCAGGAGCTCATTTAGACAATGCTAATTTGAGCGAATCCTACCTTTCTCACGGTGACCTCAGCCATATCAAAGCAACAAGCGCCAACTTTGAGATGGCGACCTTTGACTCTGCTAACTTCACAGGGGCCTCTGCAAACCAAGGTAATTTTCACCTTGCCCAGGGGAGTTTTTCGGTGTGGCGAGGTGCTCAATTAGAGGAAGCCAACTTCAGTTATGCAGAGCTATCCCAAACGAAGTTTTCCGGCGCTCAAGCGGCAAAATCCCTGTGGACCGGGGCCAATTTATCTGACAGCCTCGGCACCCGGATCAATGCCCAAGGCGGTGTGTTCCAAAAAGTGAACTTCACCGGGGCATCTTGGGTCCAAGCTCGTTTCCAGGGAGCCGACCTCAGCGAAGCCCTCTTTAAAAACACCGACTTGCAAGGGGCAAATTTCACCGGTGCGAAACTCGACACAGCCCAATTCGAAGGGGCGATCTTGACTGATGCCATCTGGACCGATGGAAGAGTCTGCGGCCAAGGCTCCCTTGGGGTCTGTAAATAAATGGGTTTTCAAGGTGAATTTATCAGTGTGGACCCAGCGGTCCTCAAACGAGAAAAAGCAAAGGCTCGAGAGTTACGGCACAGCCAATGGTGGAAGAACCTTCGTGGCCAGGGAGTCTGTTACTACTGCAAGGAGTCCATCCCACCCAAAGAATTGACCATGGACCACAAAATCCCTTTAAGCCGAGGTGGCAAAACGACCAAGGGTAACCTTGTGACTGCTTGTAAAGAGTGTAACAATAAAAAGAAATATTTGCTCCCTGTTGAAATGTCGGCTGGTGCAGGAGAAAACTGATGAATGGATTTGACGCTCTACCCAAACCACTGATGTCCCTTGCCCCAATGGATGGAGTCACCGACATGGCCTTTCGCCAAATTGTGAGACGGCTCAATCCCGAGGTTTTGCTGTATTCTGAGTTCACCAACGTCGAGGGGATGGTTCACTCCCCCTTTGTGCGGTCTCGTTTGGAGTTCAAGCCTTCTGAACTGCCCTATGTAGTCCAGATCTTCGGTCGAGACCCAAAAACATTCACCACTATTGCAGCTGAGCTAGAAGACTTAGGGATCACCGGGATCGACATCAATATGGGATGCCCATCCAAACGGGTGGTTTCTGGTGGAAACGGGGCTGCGTTGATCAAAGAACCAGACCTTGCCTACCAAATTGTTGAAGCCTGTGTGAAAGCAACCCGCTTGCCAGTCAGTGTGAAAACCCGGCTAGGATACGCGCAAGCAGACGACTTGATTCCCTTTGTCAAAGGGCTTGAATCGTCCGGTGTAAAAATGTTGACCATCCACGGGCGAACCGCAAAGATGGGCTACCGGGGTGAGGCAGACTGGAACCCAATTTACGAAGCCAAACAGGCTCTCTCGATTCCGGTGATTGGCAACGGAGATATAAAAACTCTAGAGCAAGGCCAAGAGCAGTCTGCTAAGCTAGACGGCTTTATGGTTGGCCGAGCCGCGGTAGGGAACCCATGGGTCTTCTGGGAACAAGAAAAACGTGACCAAATCACCTTGGCTGATAAGGTCGACGTCATGTTAGAGCACTTTGGTTTACTTCGGGAGTTCCAGCCAGAACACAAAGCATTAGTCGAATTTCGAAAACATCTCGGCGGCTACCTCAGTGGCTTTCGTGATGCCAAATCAGTCCGCCGCACCCTGATGGAAGCGGACTCAGAAAAAGATTTTACCCAACGAGCCTTGGCCTTAGCATCATGAGCGAATCAGAACTATACCTCAAACGGGGGGTTTCCTCCGCCAAAACCGAAGTCCACGACGCAATTGAGTCGATGGACAAAGGCCTGTACCCAGGTGCCTTCGCCCAAGTCCTACCGGATTTAATGGCCCAAGACGCCGACTATTGCATGCTGATGCATGCCGATGGGGCCGGGACCAAATCTTCTTTAGCCTATTTGTATTGGAAAGAAACTGGGGACCTCTCGGTCTTTCAAGGGATCGCCCAAGACTCTCTGGTCATGAACCTCGATGACCTGGGTTGTGTCGGAGCGACTGACGGGTTTGTGCTTTCAAACACCATCGGCCGAAATAAATTGGTGATTCCCGGTGCCGTGATCGCAGAAGTTATTAAAGGGTACAAACAGCAATGTGACCGGCTCGCAGAATTTGGAGTAGGGATCACCATGGCTGGCGGTGAAACTGCCGATGTGGGCGACTTGGTGCGGACCTTGATTGTCGACTCAACCTTGCTGGTACGAATGCCTCGTTCTCAAGTGATCGACCTCGACAACGCCCGCCCTGGTGACGCCATCGTGTCCTTTGCAAGTTTTGGTCAAGCGAATTGGGAAACCACCTATAACTCAGGGATCGGCTCTAATGGCCTAACCGCCGCAAGACATGACGGGCTAGACCATAGCTACGCTACGAGCAGCCCCGAAACCTACGCCCCGGAAATCCCGGAGGAATTGGTGTATATCGGCCCTTCAAAACTGCAAGACCCTTTGGAAGGCACCCCTTTATCGGTTGGCCAGGCGCTCTTAAGCCCAACCCGAACTTACTTGCCCTTGATCAAAGCGATGATCGATACCCACAGCTCGGATATCCATGGGTTGATTCATTGTTCCGGTGGCGGACAAACCAAGTGCCTGAAGTTCGGTAAACAAATCCATTACATCAAAGACAACCTATTTGATCCGCCACCCATTTTTGATTTAATCCAAAAAAGCAACGGATACAGCTTCCAAGAGATGCTACCGGTCTACAATTTGGGATCACGCCTCGAAGCCTATGTCCCTGAATCACTTGTTGAGCCCCTGATTAGCCTTGCTGCATCCTTCGGTATAGAGGCTCGTCGAAGTGGGCGGTTAGAAGCCGCTCAAGGGCCAAAAAACCACTTGACCGTTCAGCACCAGGGACAGGAGTACAAGTTTGAGGATTAAAGGGCTGAGCACCGAAGGAAAACAAAACCTATTGGCTTTAGCCCGTCTAGGGATTCAAACAGAACTCACCGGTCGGCCCTTGGACTCTGCGGATTATCAGACCTCCTTATCGAACGAGCTTTGGGGGTGTTTTGTCACCTTACATGAAGACGGCGAGTTGCGGGGTTGTATTGGGGAGATTGAGCCCACTGCGCCTTTGGAAACCCTCTTGGTCCGTATGGCTCAAGCCGCTGCCTTTTCGGACCCTCGGTTTGAGAAGGTCACCGAAAGAGAGTTGGAACAAATAAAAATTGAGATTTCTCTATTGAGTTCTCCAGAACCTGTAGAGGGCAACAACAATGAAGATAAAATCGCTGTTCTTCGACCCTTTGTGGACGGAGTCATATTAGAAGTAAACCAGCGCCGGGCCACTTTTTTACCCCAAGTTTGGGATCAATTGAAAGATCCTTCTTCTTTCATCAGTGCTTTGTGCCAAAAAGCGGCTTTACCTCGCGACTATTGGCAAACCGAAGACATCACATTATTCACCTATCAAGCCCTACATTTCGAGGAGTAAAATGAGTAACGAACACTTAATCATTAATGCGGCCTACAAACGGCCGATCGAACGAACCCCTGTATGGGCAATGCGGCAGGCGGGACGATACCTTGCAGAATACCGAGAAACTCGGGCGAAGGCCGGGAACTTTCTGGCGTTGTGCAAAAATGTGGAACTCGCTGCTGAGGTTTCGATTCAGCCCCTCGACTTGATCGGGGTGGACGGGGTGATCATGTTCTCAGATATCTTGACTCCTTTAGAAGGCATGGGCCTAGAGCTCAGCTTCAACCCGAGTCCCAAGTTCGCGAATCCTATTCGGACCCAAGCTGACATCGACAACCTCAAGACTCCAGACCCCGATGAAAGCACTCCCTATGTCGGGAAGATCTTAAACCTTTTGCAGAAAGAAGTGGCTGGTCGTGTGCCGATCATCGGTTTCTGCGGCGCTCCCTTTACCCTTGCCTGTTACGCTGTCGAAGGCCAAGGAAGCAAGCTGTTTAGCAAAACCAAAAGCATGTTCTTTGATCAGCCCGCTATGGCCCATCAGTTGATGGAAAAGCTGACGACCATGACCATTGACTACCTCAATTACCAGATCGAAAATGGCGCCCAAATGGTGCAGATGTTTGACACCTGGGCAGGGACCCTTTCTCCTGACGACTTTGATCAGTTTGTCTTCCCTTACGTCCAACGGATTTTTGCTGGTCTCAAAGGCAAAGGCACCGTACCTCAGGTCTACTACATCAACGGCGGTTCCCACCTGCTGAGCCGAATGGCCGACAGTGGCTGCGACGTCGTCGGCCTCGACTGGATGTGTGACCTCAAAGAAGCGAAAGACTTGATCGGGCATAAAGTCGCCCTTCAAGGTAACCTTGACCCGAACATCCTCTTCGCAAATCAAGGGGTGATCCGCTCGAAAGTGAAATCGTTGCTTGATAAATTTGGTCCAGAGTCTGGCCATATCTTCAACCTAGGCCACGGGATCGACAAAGAAGTCCATCCCGACCACCTGAGGGCAATGGTCAACGCAGTGAAAGAGATGTCAGTCAGGACATGATGAACTTGGTTGATTGGGTCTATTTGGTTCCTATGGTGATCTGCAGCCCCTGTTTGCTGCTTGGCGCCCTATTTTTACCAAAAATACGGATCCAATTGACCCGGATGTTCTTTCAACTGCCACCGGCCCTTGGCCCGGCCAAGGCCCACCGAGTTTGGGTCCACGCTGCCAGTGTCGGTGAAATGGCTTTAGGCATCCGCCTAGCTCGGCTCCTTGAGGCCGAGCACAAGGGCCTTGAAGTGGTCTTTTCCACCAACAGAGACACCGCCCTAGACCTTGCCAAGGCCCAGGGATTTTTCGTTTGCTACCGTCCCTTTGATTTCTCATTCTTGAGCCGTTCCTTGGTCAAACGACTGAACGCCGACTTGCTGGTCTTGATCGAGGCAGAACTTTGGCCCAACTTGGTCAAACAGGCTGAACGCTCTGTTCCTGTAGTGATGATCAACGGTCGATTAAGTGACAAGAACGCTCAAAGCTACCAGCGGTTTCGATGGATATACCGCCCCCTTATCGGGCGATTACACCGGATCTTTGCAGGAGACCAAAATTCAGCGGAGCGATTTACAGCCCTAGGGGGCGAGGTCCAAGGAACGGGGAATTTGAAGCTAGGAACAACCGCTTTACCGGAGGCAACCCTAGTCGATCAACTGAGCGCACAAGCGGGAATCAAACCCAAGGATTTTGTGTTGGTTTTTGGCTCAATACAGCCTCAGGAGCTGAGCTTGATGGCCCCGGTGATCAAAGAGTTGCAAGGAAAAATTCCCCAATTTCGGGCCATTGTTGTTCCACGGCACCCCGACAAACGGGCTGAGTTTCAGGCAGCAGCAGCGGAGGCCCAGTTGAGCATCGAGCTCGCGTCAAAAACCACATACCAGTCGGCGGATGTGTTTGTAGTGGACCAAATTGGTGGGCTGACCGCATTATACTCCCTGTCCCATTTGGTTTTTGTTGGCGGTTCCTTCACTAACCGAGGGGGCCAAAATATGGTCGAGCCGGCGGGGCTCGGGAAACCGACTGCGGTCGGACCCTACACCGACAATTTCAACGAACCGGTTCATTTGCTCCAAGAGGCTGGAGGACTCGCAGTACTCAAGTCCCCTGAAGACCTCATAGGGATCGCTCTAGACCCCAATAAATTACATTCGCTTTCAACCCAAGGGCTCCTTTGCCTGCAACAACAACAAGATCACTGGAAACAAGTGATAGAGGTATTTAATGAAATTATTAGCCACCGTCCTTAGTTTATTGCTGCTCAGCCCGCTGTTGTTTGGACAAGAGCCCGATATGGTTCGATTTGACCCGGCATCCATGGATTTACCGGCCAAATACAAGTCAGTGAAGCCCTTTTTGATCGAAAAAACTGAGGTTACCGAAGGCGCATTGATCTTATACCGCCAGTCCACCCGGTTCAAGAAAGTACCTAATTATCAAGCCCACTTCCCTAAGAATAAACAACTTCCGGCTAATTTGGTTGATTGGTTTGAAGCGGCGGCTGTTTGTGAATTTCACGGAAAGCGCCTCCCCACCCTGGCGGAGTGGAACATCGCCGCAGGAGTCAACCGAACCTACCCTTGGGGAGAGGCCCCTTTAGACGGGAAAAATGCGAATGTTTGTGATAAATCCTGTAAAGCCCCATGGGCTTTGTGGCGCCACGGTGACGGCTACGAGCGAGTGGCACCGATCGGTAGCTACCCCGCCGGAGCAACCCCTGAAGGGCTCTTAGACATGGCGGGAAATTTGTGGGAATGGACCTCAACACGAGTCGATGGTCGAACCTTAAAACTCTTAGGCAAAGACCAACCGAGAGAAGACTTCATGGACGAAGTCGTGATTAAGGGCGGATCTTATGGCAGCCACCCAGACCAGATGAAAAACGCTGGATTTGCTAAAAGCCCGACGAACTTCAAAGCCAGCCACGTCGGCTTTCGATGCGTAAAAGAGGTCAAATGAAGGCCCAAGAGATCGCCGCATGGCTCGATCAAACGTTGGCGGTCGATCAATTTAAAGATTACTGTCCCAACGGGCTTCAAGTCGATGGAGACTCCAGGCCGGTCAAGAAAATTGCCCTAGCGGTCAGCGTGACTACCCAGGTGATCCAAAGCGCTTTGGACCAAGGGGCCGACCTCCTCTTGACCCACCACGGGCTCTTTTGGGACCACCAGCCTTTCGTAGCCACCGGGAGCAATCACACCAAACTCCAGCTGCTTCTCAACGGGGGTTTGGCGCTAGCGGCATATCACCTACCGCTAGATTACCACCCCCGCCTAGGGAACCATGTTCAATTGGCTGAAGTGCTCGGGTTCTCCAAGATCCGCACCACAGGCCCAGACACGCAACCTACCGGGCTAGCCTGTGGGTCTCCGCCTTCGCAGACCTTTGACACATTCGTTGATCATTTGACTCAAATCATTGGGACTCAGCCTCGATTTTCAGGCTATGGACCTGACAAGATAAACCAAGTCTTGATTGCCACAGGGGGTGCGCAAAAAGAATTTCGGTCCGCTGTTGCTCTCGGAGCAGATGTTTTTTTAACTGGGGAGGGTTCCGAACAAAATTACACCGAAGCCCAAGATATGGGCTGCCATTTTGTGGCGTTAGGTCACCATTGGAGCGAGCAATTTGGTGTGAAGGCTCTAGGGATCGAGCTTACGAAACAATTCAATCTCGAGTGTTTCTTTATCGAGACAGCAAATCCTTTTTAAGCCGTTCGATCAATTGATTGGCTAACTGGACCACTGTTAAAACCTCTTGGGGAGTCAAGCCATCAAAATGGATCCCTGCGATCACAGCGACCTTTGAGTCTAGTAACTTTGCAAGTTCTTTTTCAAGGTTCTGCGCCAAAGGCCCTTCTTTATGAGGCGGCGGGACCCGTAAGCTGCCTTCAAAGGACACCGCACCCAGATGGGCTTCCCCACCGGCTAACACCGCAAGATAGTCACGACCTAGTTGATACAGAGTCAAATTTACATCAAAAGGGGATTCAATTTGTTCAAACCAAAGGGTCTGTAAAATCCCTCCCTTGACCGCTTTTAGCGTCTTGTCTAGCATGGCTTCATGAACCTTAATATCTCCTCTCCACCGAGCATCCAAGCCTATACAACCAGGCTACGACGCCGATTACTCGCTGGAAACCCTTTAGAAACTCTTTTGGAATTACACGACTGTAATCAAGAGATGTTATGCAAGTGGGGCCCTCTGGTCAAGCGACGGCGGCTGCACCCTGCCGACGGTTTCGCCTGGAGGTTTATCAACCAAGTCGAGATTTTACGGCCCGATTTCAAGCCCGAAGCGGCTCGACTGCGCCCAAAAGGTCAAGGGGTATTTCAAAATTTCACTCAACGAGTTCTCCAAATCAAAGAGTTACATTTCCCTGAAATGGAAGATATGCCAAAGGTTCGTTGGCTCTCAAAATTCACGACCCGAAAATTAGCTCACTATAACTCAACCAAAGACGAAGTTGCCTTTTCGTTGATCTTTGATCAACTGAACGCCCCCGCTGAGTTGCTTGATTATCTCGCCTTTCATGAATTGTTACACCGAAAAGTGGGAATCATTCGGGAAAACGGCCGAGTCAAAGCCCACACGCCGGTGTTCAAAGCCGAGGAACGCAGATATCCTGGCTTTGCTCAAATGGACCAAAAAATTCACCAATTTATCAGCGAACACCAGTCCCCGACTCCCCTGTGATCTTGGCCATTGAAACCTCCTGCGATGATTCAGCGATCGCCTTAATCGGTCCGGAGGGAAAAATCTACTATGAGGGCCTGTCCTCCCAGATCGATGCTCACGCAAAGTATGGCGGAGTGGTCCCTGAAATCGCCTCCCGTAAACACCTGCTCAGCCTTCCGCTGTTGCTCAATGAGCTTAAAAGCCTGCCGGAATTTGATCCCGCAAAGCTTCGGGCCATTGCCGTCACCCAGTCCCCTGGGCTGGTTGGTTCTGTCTTAGTGGGCTTGAGTTGGGCCAAGGGCCTCAGTTGGGCTTGGGACAAACCGTTGATTCCTGTGGACCACTTAGAAGGGCACCTGCTGGCTCCCTTTTTAGATCACCCAGACTTGGCCTTTCCCTACCTGGGCCTGATCGCTTCAGGGGGACACACCCATTTGGTTTATGTCGAAGGTCTGGGAAAATATAAATTGGTTGGGAAAACCATGGATGACGCGCTAGGGGAAGCTTACGACAAAGTTGCCAAGATGCTGGGCTTCGAATACCCCGGCGGACCTATTGTTGATAAGATTGCCGGCCAATCAAAAACGGCCTCAATCAAGTTCCCGATCCCCTTAACCCGTCGAAAAACCTTCAACTTTAGTTTTTCTGGGCTCAAAACTGCGGTTAGGAACGAGGCCACCCGTCTAGGGATCAGAGTCGAAGGAACCAAGCTGCTCCAATATGAAGATTACTTAGAAATGCCGACAGAAAAGAAAGCGTTGATCGAAGACATTTGCAATAGTTTTCAGGAGTGTTGCGCCAAAATCGTAGCGAATCGGTTTGAAGAGGCGATGAAAATCCTAAACCCGACACGGCTGGTTCTCACCGGTGGAGTCGCTGCCAACCAGGGTATACGGGAAAAATTAGCCGATTTGGCCCACCGAAAAGGCGCCACGCTATATTGCCCCACCCCGGCCCACTGCACCGACAACGCGGCAATGATAGGCCAAGTTGCGTTTCAGTATTTAGAAAAAAACCAAGGAATTTGCCCGGACCCGTTATCCTTGGCGGCGAGCCCTAAAAGTACTTTGGGCTTGATGGAAGTCGACCCACTCTTTGACTTGGAAAACAAATGAAAACGTTCTGGCTCCGTTGGCTATACGATTCAAATCCCAAAAAAACCTGGGGTATTCCTTTGGGATTCGCCCTTTCTTTAGGTTTTTTGTTGATCCTCAATTTATTTTTTCTAGGTCAGGACCCCCCTGTTCCCGCTGCCTCTGATTCTATCGCAGAGGAAGTACCAGGCTCTCATGAAGCCAGCTCGGCCGCCAACATCAATTCCGCCGATGAGCGGCTGCCTGAGAAGCCCAAACCTGAGTTATGGGCGAGCCGAATTGTGGAAACTCAACCAGGTCAGTGGCAACTTAACAAACGTTCAACTGCCTACCAACAACTTGACCTCCCCCATGTGGTTGCAGTTAGCCGGGGAAAGCGGATCGTGTTTCCTCTCGCCTCGACACAACCGAACAGGTTCCAATATGCAATCGAAGGGGAGTCTAGGATGGTGTTCTCGAGGTTCGACTCCACCAAAAAGACCAACCACCTTAGTTTTGATCGGTCCAGGAAATACCGTTACGCACTACAAATTGCTTCGCTCGACGAAACCAAGGCCCACTTAGCTCTGGCGCTGGCCGCTAAGCTCACTGAAGCGGGATACTACGCCTACCTCTACCGCAGCGCAAATGACCAGCCGGTTGATGGAGTCGATGTCTATAATTACAAATTAAGGATCGGCTATTTTGCCTCCGAGAACGAATTAGGTGAGCTTTCTGCCCGGCTTAAAACCGAATTCCCAAACGAGCCACTGATCAAAGAAAAATTTTGGCCCGTGTTGCCAAACTTTGAAGAAGTGGACCAAGAGCTCGTGGACTTTAGAGTTCAACGGAACAAACCTTGGATTATTAATTTGGGCGCCTTTGGAGTTCTAGAAAACGGTTTGACTGCTTTGACCCGTTCAGTACCCTATTTCGATTTTCTTTATCTGGCACAAATAGAGCGCAAAAACAAACTGCTCTACGTCCTCAAAGGAGGCTATTTTTCTGGCCGCACATCTTCCTTCACTGCGCTCGAGACGCTCAGAGAAAAGACTTCAGTTGCTTTTAAAGGAGCCAGTAGCTCGTTGCTACGGTATAAAATCACCTCTGATTCTGAGCAGTAATGCCAAGAATCATTCACCTTTCCGACCTCCACTTCGGGGATTCTCTGCTCACCTGGGAACACCTCAAATCCCAAGGGCAAGTCTTCTCAAAGCAGTTCATTGGATGGGCCAACCACCGGCTTAACCCCAAACGACACTTTGGCGAAACAATCAAAACTAAGTTGGTGGAACGCCTCTTACATGCCGACTGGGACCTGTTGATCATCACCGGGGATTTAGTTCATTTGGGCAGTGACGCCGAATTCGACCTTGCTAGAAACAACCTGGAACTGTTGATCAAGAAGGGCCCCGTTCTTTTGACAGCCGGGAATCACGATCGATATACCCCTCAGTCTTTAGGCCGACTTGAGCACTTCTTTGGAGACTGTTACCCCTTTGATCAGCCTGGACCAACGATATTTCAAGGACCTGGAGATTGGGGGTTCTTAGAGCTTCCGCAGTCAGCTCCCACCTTACTGGGATCTAAAGGCAAGTTTTCTGGTGAGTTTGAGGTCTATCAGGAGCTAATTTTAAGCCGTCAGGGGAAACCAACGGTTCTTTATGGTCATTACCCTCTATTTCACCCGACAGGGCAATCTGAGGCGTTCAGTCATCGACTGTGGGGAGCTGGACAGGTTGCGCAATTAGCACAGCTACCAGGGGTCAAAGCCTATCTGCATGGTCACATGCACAAAAGTTGGGCCTTTCAGCCCCCTGGTTCAAGCCTTTGGTCGCTCAATGCAGGAGGCAGCCTCAAAGAGGGTTACTGGTCTTTAGAGCTAGAGCAGAACGAACTTACTGTGGTAAAGCAGCTGCCGCCTGCCTAAGCACTTCGATCATTTTTTTTATTTCTGTTTGGTCAAGTTTTCCATCAAAACTATAAAGCACTTTCAAGTCAGGGCCGATTAAGCTCAAACTGTTGGTGTCATCCCCGAGTCCCCATTGCTTGACCAGTTTTTTGTCGAGGTCTTTCACATAGGTTGTCAGTGGGTGCTCGGCTTGGCTATCGTTCAATTTCGATGCGATCACTGAATTGGGCAGCCATGTCGCCGCCATGTTGATCACCGCAAGACTGATCACTTCAGGACGTCTCGGCAGAGCAGCCAGAGCTTTGACAGCGTCTTCATTCAAGTCTTTTTCGTCAGGGTCTACATAAAACATCACCCAGATTTTTCCCCGGTGGGCTTCGGGGTCCCAGGTCCCACCTTTGACCAAACCACCTTCTTCTCCTGAGAGAGTCAAGGGTTTCAACACCTCTCCTACCGGTAGAGCGGCCTGTACAAAAAGCGGCCAAAATAAAGTCAATACTAACAGTAGTCGTTTCATTCGCTCTCCTTTTGCCGCATGGCATCCAATATTTTTTGATTGGTATGGGTGGCTCTATAAACGATTCGCACCCCTTCTTCCTCAAACGCTTGGGATTTTACCTCTGTTAATTCATGGTATTGGTTCACCCACTTTTGTCGATCATATGGAATCAAGACTTCTTCGGAAATATAATTCTTTGCAAAAAACTCTTCAATTTGTCCTAACAGGGCTTGAGTCGAGTCTGCATCGAAGCTGGAAACGGCAAGGCTACCGGGATACCGACTGTTTAGCCAGACCAAGTGTTCCGGGCTATCTAAGAGGTCAACTTTATTAAACACCAACAGTTGCGGGACTTTACTGGCACCAATTTCTTTAAGTACCTTCAAAGTCGTGTCCAGGTGCTGAGGCAAAATCAGGCTGGTTGCATCGACAACATGCAACAATAAATCAGCCTCGCACACAACGGATAGTGTGGAGCGAAAGCTGGCGACTAAGCTGTGGGGTAAGTTTTGAATAAAGCCGACCGTATCAGATAGCAACAACTCTGGGTTCGTGTAGCCCTCTAACTTTCGTGTCCGAGACTCCAAGGTTGCAAACAGTTTGTCTTCCCCTGGCTTATCAAGCTTAGAAATTTGGTTCATTAAGGTGGTTTTCCCGGCATTGGTGTATCCGGTAAATGCGACCTGATAGCAATTTCGTCTTTGCTTTGACTGGACTTTTCGATCTTTTTGAGCCTGTTGAAGCACCGCTTCTAGCTTCCCTATCCGTTGGCGGACAAGGGTCCGGTCAATGTTAACCTGCTTCTCTCCTGCCCCTCTGGAGGCACCAATACCGCCTTTTTCTCGGTCCAAGTGAGCCCACATACCAACTAACCGAGGAAGCATATATTTCAGCTGAGCCAATTCGACCTGAGCTTTCGCTTCTGGAGTTTTTGCATGGTCTAAAAAGATCTCTAAAATCAGCTGAGTACGATCTAGGACCATCACACTCAACAATTTTTCAATATTCTTTCCCTGGTTCGGGCTCAACTCATGATCAAAGATCACCATGTCAATGTCCCGGTCCTCGAGTATTGCCTTGATCTCATCCAGTTTCCCAGGCCCAACAAAGGTTTTGGGGTCGTAGCGGTCCTTTGATTGAAGCTCGCTGGCCTCAACCTTGATTTCCAACGTCCGAGCGAGGTTTTCCAGCTCTAGCATCGAAGCTTCCGCGAAATTCATCGGCTCTTGTTTGAGGTGTACCCCAACCAATAGCGCTCTTTTCTGGGCTTCTTCGGTTTGATGCATCATTGTCCAAACACCTCTCCAGCTTTGATCTGATAGCCGTTGGCTAAATCACTCGCAGCTGTTTCCTTTTTTGATTGGGGTTGCAACCGAGTGAGACGTAGTGCCCCTTGACCGGTCCCCACGAGGATCCCCAGTTTATTCACTTCTAATATCTCACCTGGCGCCCCTTCGCCCTCAGCTAGCTCTACCCCGCAGACTTTAAGCCCTTTCGAGCGAAAGAGCGTCGTGACTCCTGGCTGGGGATTTAAGGCCCGAAACCGGTTCCATAACGCCTGCGCCGTCTCATTCCAGTCCAGCAGGCGATCGGACTTTAATATCATTTGGCTGTGGGTGGCTAAAGAGGGGTCTTGAGGGATGGGTGAAATATCCGCAAATTTATCGATGGTCTTCACCAGCAATTGAGCGCCGATTCCAGAAAGCCGGGTCGCCAAATCACCGGCATTTTCTTGAGGTAAGATCTTGGTTTCTTCGCTTAACAGAAGATCTCCCGTATCCAAGCCCACATCCATGATCATGGTGCAAACCCCTGTTTTCTGGTGGCCTAGCAACAAGCTATATTGAATCGGTGCGGCACCTCGAAGCTCAGGTAATAAAGACCCATGTACGTTAATACAAGCCTGGGCAGGCAATTCTAACATCGCTAAAGGCAATATCTTCCCGTAGGCAACAACCACAAAAAAGTCTGCCTGTTCTTCGGCAAGCCGAGCGATCGTTTCAGGGTCTTTGAGACTTCGAGGTTGAAACACCTCGATCTGGTGTTCTAAGGCAAGTTGTTTCACCGGTGGGGCCTGGAACTGATGACCTCGGCCTTTTTTTTTGTCCGGTTGGCAGAGAACCAAGGAGACTTGGTGCCCTTCGGCAAGCAGAGCTTCTAAACAAGGGCACGCAAACTCAGGGGTGCCCATAAACACAATTTTTGCCAAATTATAACGCCAAATGAGGGGGCGAAACAGCCCAGTTGTCTAAAAGTGTGGTCGGTGCAGTGATCTGAAAACGAGCTTCAAAAGGGTTTTCCCCTGACTCAACCTGGAAGTCACTGATATAAGACCGTTTTCTCATGTAAGATAATTCTTGTTTGATCCGCTCAATAAAACTTAACTTTTGATTCGTCGACTTTTGCAACACAAAGGCATCGACCAGCTGAGTGGCTTTACAAGCGTAGACCCCTTGTTTTTGGGGGAATTCCAGTTGCCAACAACCGCAGAGGTAGGCCAATAAGCCGGGGGCCAAGCCATGGGTCTGGGAATTTTCCAAAAAAACAGCCTTGGGCATCCACTGCAAGTGTTTACCTAACCCGATTGCCCGGCAAAGAGGGTCTAAAATTAACTCAACGGACCCCAAAATCCCAGGTTGAGACCGTTTCGTCCAGGTCGTTAGCAAAGGGTTTTCGGCCTCTATGTCTCCTGAGTCGCGCAAAACCTGTACTTGGGTCACCATTTTGAGAACACCTTCAAAGAGTTCTTGCTGTCGCCGACTCAACTTCTTGGTTTTGTGTTTTTTACCTAACAGTTCAAAATGCTCGTCCAAGCTAAATTCTAACCGGTCCGATCGAGCGGCCCCTAGTTGCAGCAAAATCGCCAGAAGATGTTTTGAACCTTCATGAGAAAACTTGCGTTGCACTTCTTTTTGAAGCCCCAACAAAGTTTCACTCGGGCTTTGGGCCACCAACTCAGTCGCCTGATCGTCCGTAGAGAACCTGATCCTTGCAAGGGTTTGGTCTATCTGCACAGGTTGCTCAACCGCCGATTGACTCAGCTGAAGAACCCGTTGTTCATAAAGTCGCTCTAAAACCAATTGTTCTAAAACCAGCCGGTGGCAAAGAGGGTTCCCAGGCTTCCAAAAGGGGTCCGTTGCAGGGGAGAGCGCATCTTTTTGTTTCCACACTCGCTCAGGGAACTGTTTGCTGATAAAGCTCATTTCTAGGTGCTGCGGAGGCCGTTCGTCGTCTTGATCCAAGAAAAACAGGGACACCGCATCGAGGAGAAGGTGCCAGCCAGAGTTGGGGTCAAGCAAGGTCTCCTGAGCTTGATCAACCGACATTATTTCCAACCCCTCGAGCATTAGGTCCCGAATCTGTTGCCATTTTTCCTCGATAGGCTTGGGCTCTGCGACAACATCAAACACCTGAGCTTTTAAGGAAACCAAGAGCGGTTCAGAAAATAGAAAGTGTGCAATATCTCGAGCACGAAGCCATTGGGCCGCAATCTTCCTGTTTTCCGCCTTCACACCAAACCCTTGGCCAGATGAAAAATGATCGGTCAAACTTTGCTCTATGGAGCCTAGCACTGATTCTTTTTCCCCATCAAAATGCCGGTAGATCGTTCTCACTGCGTCGAGAGAACGGATCAGGTCATACCGAAGGCTATAACGTTCGGGGGCCCCTTGGCGATTGGTTCGAATTCCTTGAAAATGTAGCATGGTCTTTTGTTGAGGTTCGACCTAAAGGGTATGGGAGAAAAACTGGGAGGTCAAAGTTTTTTCAAGACAAAAAAAAAGCCCAGTGATCACTGGGCTTTTTGAGGTAAGTCACCCTAATGACAAGTTTACCGAACGACTTGTGCCCGCTCGTCTTGTTCGTTAAAGGCAAGCAAACTGGTGCGCTTAATGGATTCAAGCCGTTCAAGTACAAAGGACACCATGATGTCATCTCGTTGATCAAAGACCGGCAATTTTTTCAAGACATGTTGCATCATCAACTCAGTTGCTTGGGTCATCCGGTGAACCACTTCATGATGTAACTCACTTTCAAACAACGGATTTGGGGTCCCATCGCTCAACCGAGCAGGAAACAAGGACTTCATCCAAGGGGACAAATTTGATTCAAAGGTGTCTGCGCCGTCGAATTCAATAAACTGACTGAACAGCTCGCTCATCGCCTGCAACTCGGTGACTGAGTTTGCCCAAAGTAAGTGATGAGCCCCGGCGACTTTTTTCGCATTGTCTTTAAAATGAGAAATCACCTCACCTAAAACCGAAATCACCTTCGTTAAGGTCAGGCTTTCTCGCTCGACCTGGACTCTTTTTTGTGAAAACGGGTTTTCTCCTGCCGCTAAATTGTCGGAGCGAAAGGTCCAGAATCTCTGTTGTTCTAACATGATTTTATCGGGACCGGTGCAAAGCTTTACCAGAAGGCTCTCGACCTCTAAGATCCAAGTGAAGCTTTCCGTCGGGTTGACTCCTGCACGCTCACAGGCGGCCTCAATAGCCATGCAACCTTCGCCATCCGCAAAAAAGTCAGGGCCCTGGAACTTCGAGTTTTTGTATTCAAGCCACCAATGGTACATACTCAGCGTTGTATGGCGCAATAATGCCCCTTGCCAAGCCAAGATTTCTTCGTTTGGGTCAAAGGTATGATTTCCCTTAAGACAGTTAATCGCTTTGTGTTGGATCAACTCATAGTCATCTCGACTTTCCAACCGATGATCACCATCGTCTTCAAAAGCAAAATCTTTTTGCATCCTCAAAAACAAAGACCCTGCCAAGTAGGACTCTGCTCCGGCAGCCGATTCAGTTTCAGTTCGTACAGCTTCAATATATTGGTGCATGTGACCTTTTCCTCGTTAAAGCCAAAAGAAGCCCTTTATATTTGGTCTAGGGGGTCTTTTTTGCAGATTGCTAATTGACGCACCCTGGTCAGGGCTATAAATTCGTTTACAAAGAATGTAATTCAAGATTCAGTCCATTTTTAATTAACACCCTCCATTCAGGAACCTGATGACCCCACGAGTCCGCTTTGCCCCTAGCCCCACCGGATATTTACATGTTGGAGGTTTAAGGACCTGCCTGTTTAATTTCCTCTTTGCACGCAACCAGGGAGGAAAACTGATTTTGCGGTTTGAAGACACTGACCAGTCTCGCAAAGTCGAGGGTGCAGAAGAAAACCTTGTACGAAGCCTAGAATGGGCAGGGATCAAATTTGATGAAGGCCCGACTCAAGGCGGCGATTTTGGCCCTTATGTCCAGAGCGAGCGTCTAGAAATCTACAAATCTCATGTGGACCAGCTGGTTGATCAAGGAGACGCCTACCCTTGTTTTTGTACTTCTGAGGAACTGGACGCCATGCGGGAAGAGCAGATCAAACGCAAACGTCCACCTCGTTATGATGGCCGGTGCCGCAAGTTATCCAAGGAGGAAGCTCAGAAGCGCATCGATGAAGGGGTCCCTCATGTTGTTCGAATGAAGATCATCCACTCCAAAGGGGATTATCAAGTCAAAGACCGAGTTCGTGGGCATGTAAACTTTTCGCCAACTCAAATCGATGATCAAGTGATCTTAAAAACCGATGGGTTCCCGACCTATCACTTGGCCAGCGTGGTGGATGATCATTTAATGCAAATCACCCATGTGATCCGGGGGGAAGAGTGGTTGCCCTCGACCCCAAAGCACATCCAACTCTATGAATATTTTGGGTGGGAAGCCCCTGAGTTCGCTCACCTGCCTTTATTGCTGAACGCTGATCGAAGTAAGCTATCCAAACGCCAAGGTGACGTGGCGACCGAAGATTTCAGAGACAAAGGGTATCTTCCCGAAGGATTGGTTAATTTTGTTGCTCTGCTGGGCTGGAACCCGGGGGATGAACGTGAAATCTTCAGCATGGACTCCCTAACCGACGAGTTTTCGATGGAACGGGTTGGCAAAGCGGGCTCGGTGTTTGATTTGCAAAAACTTGGTTGGATGAACCAACAGCACATCAAAAACATTGAGACCCCTGAGTTACTCGAGATGCTTAGTCCCTGGATGCCTGAAGCAGCGAAGGCCGTTGAACCGGAACGGCTCTTGATGATGCTCCAGGTGGTGAGAGACTCCTTGGTCCTCTTGTCGGATATCGGTGACCGGCTTGAGTTGTTCCTCACAGAAAACCCTAGCACCTCCGACCCTGCGTTATTAGAGATCCTTAAGGCTGAGGAATCGAAGCTGGTTTACCAAGCTTTTTTGACAGAGCTCGAAACGGTCGACGAAATCAACACTGACAACTTTGGTGCCCTGATGAAAGCGGTGGGTAAAGCCTCTGGCGCCAAAGGAAAGGCCCTTTGGGTCCCGATGCGAATCGCGCTCACTTTAGTTGAACATGGCCCAGAACTGCCGTTAGTGGCGCAAATTTTTGCTAAGAACAAATGTCGGGCGATGGTCCAACAAGCGCTTGAGAAAAATTAGCGTTCTCACACCTATTCTAGTATACTGACCTCAACGTGAGGTCAGCCTCAACAACCCTTCTCACGAGGCAGCGCTATGAGTTTAGCCCCCAAAAAATCGGAACCGATCACGACCATAGAAATTGTCTTCCCAGAAGACAGTAACCATTTTCAATCACTTTTTGGTGGACGATTACTTGCTTGGATGGATAAAGCGAGCTACTATGCCGCTTTCCGGTACTCCGGTTTTCCCGCAGTCACCGCCTCGGTTGAGTCTTTAGATTTTTCGCACAGCCCTAAAGTCGGAGACGTACTCGATATTATCGCTAGTGTGATTCACACCGGAAGAAGTTCCATGGTGATTAAAGTGGATGTCTTTTGCCAAGACGTGCGCCATGCTCAAGCGAAGGTCTTAGCGAACACCGGATTTTTTAACTTTGTTGCTAAAAATGAAGACGGCATCCCAGCTGAAATCCCGCCTCTTTTGGTTGAAACCTTTGAGGAGAAACAACTTTGGGAGTTAGGGAAAAACGTCAAAGACCAAGCAGCCAAACGGCGTGACCAAGCAGCCCAAGAAGAGTAAGTTCGGGGTTTCAATTGTAAAAGCCTTTTTTAAACAAGGAATCTAAATGTTGTCGATCAGTGCAAAATGTCGTTACGGAATCCTAGCCGTACTGGCTCTAGGGGAGAACTACGGCGGTGGTTTAATGCAAATTAAAGAAATTTCCGCCACAAAAAACATCCCCCGGCAATACCTTGAGCAAATTTTCAACCGGCTGGTGAACGCAGGGGTGGTTTCGTCGGTCCGAGGGAAAAAAGGCGGGTATTCGCTGACAAATCCCCCTGAAAAAGTGTCTGTTTTAGACCTGATCGAGGTCTTAGAAGGGGGGATTCAGTTGACCAGTGAGTCAAACGGCGTCGACGCGGTTAATGAACTATTCAAACAAACTGAATCAAAGTTAAAGACAGACCTATCGATCACCCTTGCAGAACTCATCATCCGTCAGCAGACCCTACAGGCAAATGTAATGTATCATATCTAGGCTCTTAAAAAAGGTTCTCCGCCCTTTTTCCCACCGATGGAGCCTCCTAAAACCTTTGAACCTTCTTGACGGTTTGCTCTAACAAATGAAAGTCAAGTGGTTTGGTGAGCACTTCGTTCATTCCAATTTGATAACATTTTGCAGCATCCTCTTTCCCCGCCAAAGCCGTCAGAGCAATGACTGGAGTGTTCTGGTTTATCCCGATTGTATTTCTAATTGTATGAGTCATCTGGTACCCGTCGACCAAGGGCATCAACAAATCAGTGAAGATGAAGTCATAAGGAGTCGAGCGGGAAAGTTCCACACCATATTTCCCGTTCGGTGCAATATCTACCTTGATATTAAGTCGCTCTAACATGCTTCTAATCACTTGTTGATTCACATCGTCGTCTTCAACCAATAAGGCGGATAAAGGTTTAGGGTCCCCTGAAGGCAAAAGAGTGTTTTTGGGGCCCAACGACGAGAGCTCCGCTGGAAATTCGCTTTTTAAGACCTTAAAAGGCAATTCAAAGCTAAACCCACTTCCGCCACCTAGTTTGCTATTCACCATAATGGTCCCGCCCATCATTTCAACCAATTGCTTGACAATCGACAGGCCTAAACCGGTTCCGCCAAAATTACGGTTCAAAGCTTCATCTGCCTGGCGAAAAGGTTCAAAAATCGACTGGTGTTTTTCGGGGGCAATCCCAATGCCTGTGTCCTTTACGACAAACCGAATCACCTGTTGACCCTCAGACTCAAACAAGCAGGTGACATCGAGCGAGACTTCGCCCTTCTCGGTGAATTTCACCGCATTCCCCAACAAATTCGACAAAATTCGCCGGAGAAATTCATGGTCTCCCAGCAAAGTGTTGGCAATGGTTGAATCAACCGTATAAGCCATCGAGAGCCCTTTCGATTGGGCAGCCCCTCCAAACAGGTCCACCAAAGAGGCGATCAAGTGGGATAAGGAGAATGGCGTTGGCACGAGACTCTGTTTTCCTGCTTCAATCTTTGCAAAATCTAAAATGTCCCCTAAAATTGACACCAAAGAGGTTCCGGAAACAAGGATGGTATCCACGTAGCTTGTTTGATCTGAATCTAAGTCCGTCCCTCCTAGGAGCTGAGCCATCCCCAATACACCGTTGAGCGGAGTGCGCAGTTCATGACTCATCAAGGTTAAAAAGGTACTTTTAGCTTCGTTGGCTTGCTCCGCCTCAGTTTTTGCGGCCCTCAGCTCAAGGTTAAGCGTGAACTGATCAGTGATATCTTGCATGGTGCCAAAAGAGAACAGCAGGTCCCCGGATTCATCAAATTTCGTTTCCCCGCTGGCTTGGATGTACTTGGAAGGCTTCCCCATAGTCTGAGCTCGAAAAATAAGAGAAAACTTCTTGTTTTCCGGTTCAACCTCTTGAAACATCAGATCAACCTTGGTCCGGTCTGGTGTGTACACCGTCTCCAAGAAAGCATCATAGGTGCCCCCAAACGTCTCAGGATCTATGTCGAACATATTGTAATACTGGGACGAGCCAGACCACATACAGGTTTTATATTCAAGCCGCCAATGGCCTATTTTCCCAATCACCTGAGCTTCTTCATAAGCCTGTTTTTGGGACTCTAAATCTTTAGCCTTTTGAGAAAGCGTCGATTGAGCCTGCCGCAACTCCTTTGACATCTGGAAGAAATTTCCAATCAACTGACCGAACTCGTCTTTCCTAGGCGGAGGTTCAGCCACAGGCTGTCCCTCTATTAACTTCAAAAAAGCCTGGTTCAAAAACCGGATCGGCTGATTCAACTTGGTCCGTAGCTTTAGAAAAACGAAGAGGTTAACACTCAAGAAAAGACCCAACGAAGTTAAGATTAAATAAACCTGCTGTTCCGCTTTGTCTGAGAGGTGTTGCAATCGAGATTCGGTCCGTTGACTCACAGAAACCATCAGGTCGTCGATCGGGCGCATGATGGATTGCTTCGCTTTACGGTAGGCCCCTGAGTGTAGCAATTCAATAGCAAGGCTGGGGTTAGGTAACCCCTTTTTCGTATCCTTCCCTGGGTCGTCGAAAAATTCACCTTCCATTACTCGAAAGGCTTTGGTTTCAAGAGAGACAAGTTCCGAAGAGTTATTTTGTGACCCTAGCAACAACTCAAGTTCTTGTTGAGAAAAGGGTAGGGAAGCAAAAATAGCGGCTAACGATTTTTTTTCTGTGTAGGGGTGCAGGGCCTCACGTTCCTGTTTTTCTAAATTCCAGTAAACCGCCTCATACCTCTCGGGTCGAGCAACCGCTCCGGCCCGCATTCCCAAAACAGTGAAATAATTTTGTTTGAACTGCTTATCACCGGTGATCACATAGGTCCGAGCAAACCGAGTCAAGTCGTCTGAGCTTTGACGTAAACGATCTGCAGCAAACAGCATGTTTTCCCTATCCTTCGCATAGAGTAACACTTGGTCAACAGACCGATCATGAAGATGGGTGATAAATATCAAAAAGATTATACAGCAGACTTCCCCGATCAGCAAAAAAGGAACCACCACCTTCAGTTTCGTATCCTGCCAAAACGACATCCATTTCCTTAAAAAAAAAATTCCCTCCTCAACAAGCCTACACAGAACAGACTGCTAAGCCCTGGGTGCAGAGGAACTTTACATGAGCTTAATAGAATATTCAACGATTAAACTATATCCAAGGCGGTCTCAGCAGAATCCCGAGAGGGGACGGTGACCTTCTTGGGGCGCTTAAAAAACCCGCATTCTTTAAGGAAACCTTCGATTTGCCTCGGGGAGTAGGGTTTTGGCAGGTGTAGGTCCGCCCCAGCTTTAAAGCTTTCTAAGGCATCAGACTTAAACACATTGGCTGTCGCCATCACGATGACAGACCTGCCGGTCCCTAAGTTAACCCGTTCCCATTGCCGAATTCGTTTGGTTGACTCATAACCATCTAACAGAGGCATTTTTACGTCCATAAAGATGACATCATAGGGTTCACCGGCCTCTTGAGCCACGCAGAACAGCTCATAGGCTGACATCCCGTTGTCTGATATCTCGACGTCTCCAAAAGACGTGAGAACCGCTTTTAAATATTCTTGACTCGAGAAGTCATCATCTACGACCAAAATCCTCATATTGCACCTTTTCTTGTAAGATATCATACGCTATACCCTTAGTTTATCAATATATCAGATTCCTTTCACCTACTAAAAAGACCAATTTCGAATTTTCAAAAAGAGAAAAAATCCTCGCTTTGTCTTCCAAGTTGAAATATTTTTCAAAAACAAGTGCACTAAAATTTGACTCAAATCTTGGGCTGGGCTATAAAGGCAGCAATTTCACACTTAACCGCGATAGATAAAGGACACACATGGCAACAATCGGAAAAAAAGATTTAGCAGCTCAAATTGCAGAAGCAACAGGATTCACTAAAGCCGCTTCTGAAACAGCAATCAACGCAATCATTGAAACGATCACCAGCCAATTGGCAGATGGTAACGATGTAACTCTCGTTGGTTTTGGTAGCTTCTCTACTGTGAACAAAGCTGCTCGTGCAGGCCGAAACCCTGCAACGGGTGAAACCATCCAAATTGCTGCTTCGACTGCTGCAAAATTTAAAGCCGGTAAAGCTTTGAAAGAAGCTGTAAACAAGTAAGCATATTTGTCTGAGTCTCAGGACTCTAACGAAAACAAAAAAGCCCACTGCTCTGCACAAGAGTCGTGGGCTTTTTTTATTTCTACCCTTTGACGGTCAGGTCAACAATGGCAATCGGAATCACAATGGGTGCAACTAGGATTCAGCGCGAAGTCTGCGGGAAGTCTTAAGAACCGCTCAGCGTACCGAAAAATCCCACCGACCAACAGGGCTAAAAGCGCAATGGCACAACCAATCCAAAGCGCTGAACTTTCTGGGTGCTCCCCAAACGTGCTGAGTTGATAGAACAGGGTTGCCACGATCCAGGCCAAGCCTGTCATATAACTCACCGTAAACAAGACCCACCGGCCATCTGTCTCCCTTTTGATCGCTGCTGTTGCGGCAACGCAAGGCGCGTAGAGCAAAACCCAAAGCAAATAGGAAAAGGCGCCTATACCGCCGTCAAAACGCTCTCTCATCGCCCCAAAGGAGCTTTGCTGGACCTCCAAGACCTCTGCCGCCTGGTCGTCACTATCAAGCTGAGCTTTTTTCGCATCTAAAGGGTCTGACCAGCCCACCAGTGCCTCAACCATCCCTTGACCTAGCTCAGTCGTCGCACCACTGAGCATCTCCATAAAACTAGGTAAAGTCTCTGTTTCCTTGCCCTCTTGGTCCATTTGAGAATACATGGAGTCTAAGGTTCCAATGATCGCTTCCTTTGCAAAAAAACCAGTAAAAATCCCGACTGTAGCGGGCCAGTTTTCGTCGGTGATCCCGATGGAATAGAAAACCGGCGTGATTGCCTTAGACACCTCTGCCAAGGCCGAATTTTGGCTGTTCGCCCGATCTCCAGAGAAGGTAAAGCTGTTGAGAAGGGTTAATAGGGTGATGATGATCACGATCAACCGCCCGGCCTCTAACAAAAAGCGCTTTAATTTAAACCATGTGGTTGCGCTGACTGAGCCGAATGATGGCAAATGATAGGCAGGTAGTTCCATCAGCAGCGGATTGGCTTTCCCGTGAAACATCGCTTTTTTCAGCAGCAGCCCGGTTCCCATGGCAGCAAAAATACCGATCAAATACAGGGCAAAGACAATGTTTTGCCCAATAGCAGGAAAAAAGGCAGCAGAGAACAAGGCATAAACCGGCAGTTTAGCCCCACAAGACATAAACGGGACCATGGCCATGGTGAGCCTTCGGTCTCGTTCTTCGCTCATCGTACGGCAGGCCATAGCGGCAGGAACAGTACATCCAAACCCAACAATCATAGGGACCACCGCCCGGCCTGGAAGACCGATCTTTCGAATAAACCGATCAAGTACAAAACTCGCCCGTGCCATGTAGCCAGAATCTTCGAGAAACGAAAGGCACAAAAACATCAATCCTATGGGAGGAATGAAAGTTAACACCGTCTGGACACCTCCCCCAATCCCTTGGGCAATCAAGGTCGTGAGTAGCTCCGAACCGGTGATTTGTTGCACCCAAAGAGCCATCTGGTCGACCAACAAAAAGCCGGCGACTTGATCAACCCAGTCAATCATCGGAGCACTCAACCGAATTGAAATCATGAAAACCAAGTACATTGCCAACAAAAATGCAGGCACACCAAAATACCGGTGCAGCATCCAGTGATCAATACGGTCACTCAGCGCATGTTTCCCATGAGTTGGAAGTTGCAACACTTCGGTCACCACGTCAGAAATCCAATCAAGCCGAGCGTCTCCCACCGCCTGAGAAACTGTTTTGTCCAACGCCAATTCCACGGTCGTACGCAACGCCGCTGCCTGATCCCTTAGGTTTGAGTCTGCTCGGTTGACAATATTTGAATCCCCCTCTAATAACCGCATCGCCAACCAGCTGGGGTGTTCTGCCGGGTGCTGGGCAAGGGACGCCGCTGAGGAAACAAGGGTTTGGGCCGCCTGATTCAAGGGTTCAGGGTACTCCAACTGGAGGGGATCAAAAGTTTCTGCAAGGCTTGTCTCTTCGGCAGCCTGGATCAAGTCAAATACCCCTTGACCATTTTTCGCGACAACTGGAACCACTGGCCGCCCTAAGCGCCTATTTAAGGCGACCTGATCCAGCTTAATCCCTTGAGGTTCCAGTAAGTCAACCATGTTCAGGGCGACAACCACCGGAACCCCCATTTCAAGCAATTGAACGCTTAAATAAAGGCTCCGTTCTAAATTGCTAGCATCGATCAAGTTGATCAGCACTCCCGCTTCTCCGGCCAGGACATAGTCTCTTGCAACCTGCTCGTCCAAGGACGATGCAGCTAAAGAGTAGGTCCCTGGTAAATCGACGAGTTCAGCTTGGAGTTTACTGGATTGAACTTGGCCGACCTTTCGCTCCACTGTGACCCCAGGCCAATTCCCAACCCGCTGTTTGATCCCAGTGATCTGATTAAAGAAGGTGGTTTTTCCGCAATTTGGGTTCCCGATCAACCCTATTTGAAGTGGCTTATTTTGTGTGCTTGGCATCATATCCTTGGTTTAACCTGGATACATTGAGCTAATTCAGCGCCGATCCCTACCCGAGAGTCGGTGCCGAAAAATCCAACCAAAAGGGGTCGGTGGGGCTGTTTCTGAAGTAAGGTAAGAATACGACCTCGCCCAAAGCCGATCGACCGCAGACGCTCTTGGGTCTGGGGAGAGGCTTCGAGTCCGGTCACTTGGACCACGACTCCGACGTCAATGAGGTCTAAGGTCATAGAAAGGTTTCCTGTAATTAAGTTATTTTTAGTATCTGCAAAAATAAAAAATTCGTCAATACGAATTCAGCGAGTTTTGTAGGCCAACAAACCAAAATATTTCAAGAATTTCAACAGAGAAATTAAAAAACCCGTTTCTTTAAAACCAGCGCTTTTTCCGAAAATAGGTCAACAAGCCTAGAGCAATGACCCCCATAAAACCTAGGAGGAAAAAATACCCATACTTCCATTCCAGCTCGGGCATGAATCGAAAGTTCATCCCATAAACACCTGACAAAAAAGTGAGGGGAATGAAGACAGAACCAGTGATCGTCAAGAACTGCATCACTTCGTTCATTTTCTTGCTGGACAATGCAAGATATTGAGATTGAAGATTAAACAGGGAATCTTTATGGGCTTCCATTGACTCAACAACTTGAGAAGAGTGATCTAATAAATCCCGAAAATAGGGCCGAGTTTTCGGGTCAATCAAACTGTTTTCTTGCCCAAACCGAGAGGAGATTTCGAGTAACGGGCGAGTGAACCGGTGCATCACAAAAACATCTTTGCGCAACCGGTGAATTTCACGCAGGATATGATCATCTGGGGTTTCAAAGAGCTGATCATCCAGCAGCATGATTTTGTCCTCAAGCCACTCCACCACAAGATAATACTGGTCAATCAGAAGGTCTAAGACAGCAAAGCTCAAATAGCTTGCTCCTAGTTCCATGATTCGGTTCCCTTTGACATGCAGACGAGTCCGGATCGGTGCGCAATAGTCTAGCTTGCGTTCAGTGAACAGTAAAACAAAGTCTTTACCCAGAACCAAGCTGACATTTTCAGGCTCAAGTTGGCCGTTTTCTTCAATATGGAACAGCCGAATGACACAGAAAATACAGTTCTCAAAAAACTCTATTTTAGGGCGTTGTTCACTATTGAGGATGTCTTCGACAATCAGAGGGTGGAGCCCAAAAAACTGACACAATTCGGCAATGTCTTGGGCCCGATGAATCCCTTGAGCGGTGACCCAGTTTATCTGCCCTTCTTGGACAAACTCTTTCACTTCAGACGACGAAGTGAAGTCTTGAACTTCAGAGTGTTCGTGATCAAACCGCACACAGGAATAGGCGGCTTCGGCCTGGGGAGGAAGACCAAGATATATCGGTGTTCCGGGGGCCAGCCCCCGAAGTTGAGAAAGTTTATCAATCACTGGGAGGGATCCTTTTCAATCAACCGCTTATTTAATACGCCACTTGATGAACCTAAGGAAAATCAAGTGGCGTCATAACAACTGCGAGCCGCTAGAACAAAGGGGTCAGGATTGACCACCTCGAGAACGAGGCTTGTGGCCACCACGCTGGTTGTTCCCTTTGCTAAACGACCGTTTGTGCGGTGGTCGACGACGGCCGCCACCAGTACCTCGGTAAGGTCCTTTGCTGCGATCAGCCAACCGTTCAATTTCAGTCGTATTCATACCAATTTTCTCTGGCCCTGATACCGAGCTTTTAGCGACCTGAACGGTGAGCAATTTAGCTGCGATGCTGCGCATATCCATTTCGGTCTCTAAACGGACCAAAACCCGTTCAGCCCCAGCGCTCACCTTTGTTTCCAAGATAGAGCGAACCAACCGTTGGTCTTGCATCTTTTCAACTTCTTTGATCGAAGGGACCTGGTCAGCAACCAAGTTCGCTCCGGTCACTTCTTTGATTCGCTTGATGCTCTTGTACTCAAAAGGGGTCACAAGAGTGATCGCAATCCCTTTTTCCCCCGCTCGGCCTGTTCGACCAATGCGGTGCACATAAGACTCTGGGTCAAAAGGAATGTGATAATTAATCACATGGCTTACCCCTGTGACATCCAGACCACGAGCCGCAACGTCTGTCGCCACCAAGACTTCAACTTCACCTGCTTTAAAAGCCTGGATGCTACGCTCACGAGAACGCTGGTCCATGTCCCCGTGCAGGGCACGGGCAACATAACCCAAGGCAATCAACTCGTTACTCAAGCCTTCGGTTTCTCGTTTGGTACGACAAAAAATAATGGTTCGGGTGGTGTCTTCGGATTCTAAGAGCCGAACCGTCGCATCGGTTCGTTCTCGATCAGACAATACATAAAACCGCTGTTCAATGTCGATATTGGTGGTTGCACCACTGGTAACTTTTAAATGAACCGGATCGTTTAAAATGCGGTCACCTAATTTAGTAATCGCAGCGGGCATTGTCGCTGAGAACAACAACGTTTGTCGCTGTTTAGGCAAAAACTTAAAAATCGCTTCGATATCTTCTAAGAAGCCCATGTCTAGCATTTCATCGGCTTCGTCTAAAATGACGGTCGACGGAGCAAATCCTTTGAGCCGTCCAGACCGCAGGTGGTCTAACAACCGCCCTGGAGTCGCCACTAGAATTTGAGCTCCTTTTTTCACAAGCTCAATTTGGCGACTGATCGATTGACCGCCGTAAACAGCGACCGTTTTGGCGCCGCTAAACTGGCCAAGCCGGTAGAGTTCGGTGCTCACTTGAGAGCAAAGTTCCCTGGTTGGTGTCACCACCAAAACCTCTACCCCGCCGTCAAATTTCAACTGACTCATCACCGGCAAGCCAAAAGCGGCTGTTTTCCCGGTCCCGGTCTGAGCTTGAGCAATCATATCCTTACCTTTAAGGACTTCGGGGATCGCTTGCAGTTGGATAGGGCTTGGCTTTTTAAAGCCCGCTTCTTTTAGACCTTTGAGGATTGGCTCGGCCAGCCCAAAAGATTCAAATTCACAACTGATAGTCTCAGGGACGGATACTGCTTGGTTTTCTTCTGGTTTCATAGACTTGGCGTAAACGCTCGGCAGGGAGTATTAGGAGGGTGTTAGTAAGAACTAACCATATCTGTCAACAAGAGTCCATGATCCGATCAGGGTCGGTCAAGAGGTTTGTTAGTCGGCTGTTATTTTAGCAATAATGTGCAGCCTGACTTCTTTGAAGCTCCTAGATTCACCGATAAACCAAAATTCTGACCCTAAAATGAATATTTCTTAACTTGTAAGCTTACACAAATTTCTTTACTATTTATTGATCACTTTAACTTTGAAAGGATGACTATGAAGGGTTGGGGAAACAAAATTTTAATCAGCTTTCTGCTGTTGGGGCTACTCTCCTTTGTAACTGGTTGTAAAGACGGAATCACCAGTCACAACATTGACCAAAAAGGGGTCATGCACGGGAAAAAGCTCTACAAAGGGGCTAAAAACTGTACGGCTTGCCACGGGATTGCCCTCAAAGGTAATGGCTGGATACCTAGTTGCTACAACTGCCACGATGTTCTCTGGAATAAAGACGACCACAAAGTCCGTCGAGGGGGCATCCTGCACAAGGTCGGCAAACCTGCGAAAGTAGTCTGTGCTAAATGCCACGGAGCGGACCTGCAAGGAGGCGGAAAAAAACGACCTTCATGTTATTCTTGTCACCAAGATGTTTGGACTGCTGTCGAGGAAACACACACCTTCAAACGAGGCAGTGCTTACCACGGGACCAAGTTATATAAGCCAGAAACCAACTGTTCTAGCTGTCATGGCGCCGATCTCAAAGGCTCCGGGAGCCGCCCTAGTTGCTACAGTTGTCACGGTGCAAAATGGACACAATTTTCTGACACTCACAGCAAAAACATTGGTGGTAAAATGCACCAAAGCAAACCGGCGTTTCCCCAAGGCCGCTGTACCGAGTGTCACGGCGCAGATCTCAAAGGAAGCGAGGTTGGCCCCAGTTGTTATAGCTGTCACGGAGACAAGTGGAGCGCCATTGCTGCGGTACACACCAAACCCCTGGGCGGTTATCAGCACGGAGCAAAACCCTACGCTCCGACTACAAACTGTTCAAGTTGCCATGGAACCGACTTAAAAGGGAAAAATACTGCTCCAAGTTGTTTTTCTTGTCACCAAGACCTGTGGATTAAAACCAACCATGGAAAAAATAAAGATGGAGCCTTGCACGGGTGGGGATATAAACAACCAACGACCTACTGTGTGGACTGCCATGGAGCGTCACTTACCGGCGGGACCCCTCCGGAAGCGCCAAACCGCGCCGCGGCATCCTGCTATAGCTGCCACGGTGCAAAGTGGTTGGGTGGTGGAGACTGAGGCTAATTCTTGGTTCCTTGCGGCCCGTTTCGGGCCGCAGAGAGGCCACAAAAACCAAGGGACTTTTTGATTGGTCGCTTTGCCCCCACCCCCAGCGGGGAGCTTCACTTTGGTAGTTTAGTCGGCGCCTTAGGGAGCTATTTAAACGTCAAAGCCAAGGGTGGACTCTGGAGACTACGAATCGACGATTTGGACACCAACCGTTGCCCTCCAGGATTCGCCGATAAAATCTTGTGGACCCTAGAAGGGTATGGTTTAGCTCATGACGGTGCGGTGATCTACCAAAGCGAGCGAAAAGAGGAATATCGAAGCGCACTCGACGCCCTGAATCAAAAGTCTCTTTTATTCCCCTGTTCCTGCTCTAGAAAACAAATAAAACAAACCTGCCGTTTTGGGGTTGAGGGGCCGATCTACCCTGGTACTTGCCGAAATAGCAGCTTTCACGCCGGTTCACAGGGACAATCGATTCGAATCAAAACAAACCAAACCCTGGTGTCTTGGACCGATCAACAATATGGATCCCAACAAGCTAATCTTCAACAGGAATACGGAGATTTTGTGGTTTGGGCCCTGGACGATCAGGCAAGTTATCACTTGGCAACCGTTGTGGATGAGCAACTAGACTCAATCACCGAAGTCGTCCGAGGAAAGGATCTTTTAAATTCAACGTTTCGGCAGGTTTTTCTAGCTCAATCCTTAGGGTACCAGTCTCCCCAATTTTTACATTTACCTTTGGTTTTTAATGAAGAGGGCAACAAGCTTTCCAAACACACGAAAGCCCCCCCACTTCCACTAGACCCTTCCCAAGTGCGAGAACAAATTAGAAAGGCTCTTTCCGCTTTGGGGCAAGGTCCCCCAGAGGCACTCAATTTTGATTCCGCCCAATCCCTACTCAAATGGGCCATAGAGCACTGGAACCCAATGACTGTTCCGCAACAGGCCTGACCCCAAAACCACTCTCACCAGGAAAGGGATGTCCTTTTTAGGGGTCTAACCGAGGTCTCTAGATTTGATCTTTGTGGGCACGAACCACCTGATTACGGCCTCCGTTTTTGGCTTCATACAGGGCGGCATCTGCCCGAGCAATCGGCTGAGTAACCTCTGCATCCGAATCAGTAATGCCCGAAATTCCAATACTTACCGTAAATTGCAAGGTCTGATCGTCTGCAAAAGCCACAGTCATATTCTCGATCGCCCGTCGCATCCGCTCGGCGACCCCTTCAGCAACTTCACAATCCGTTTCGGGCAAGACCACCACAAACTCTTCTCCACCTATGCGCCCAAAGATATCAGCAGTTCTCAACTCCTTGCGAATCGCATCACAAAATGAGATTAATGCCAAATCTCCGATTTCATGTCCCCAAGTGTCATTAATCCCTTTAAAGTGATCAATATCGAGCATCACCACTGTCAGTGGGTGCTTGTATCTCAGACTCCGGGTCAATTCGTTTTCTGCAGTTTCAAAGAAATGGGATCGGTTAAAACACCCGGTCAGACCGTCTATCGTCGCTCGGGTTCTCAGCTCCTCTTCTAAGGCTTTTCGAGGTGTAATATCCACCATCCCAATCATCAAACAGGATTTGTCTTCCAGCTCAATGGGTATCCCTGAAATCATAACGTAGACCAACTGATCGGCAGTGGTGCCTAGTTGGATCTCCATCCGGTCCACTCGATTGCGGGTTTTTAGCTCTTCAAAAAACAACTCATTCGCCTCAGGCTCTGCAAAAAAATGACTCACCTCGGTGTTCTCTAGGGTCGCTTGTCGTTCCAAAGAAAGTAATTGCCGAGCTTGTTCATTGACATACAACAACGCTCCAGAACACAGTTCCGAAATCAACATTGGCGAGGGAGCGGTTTCAATGATCCGAGCCTGTCGTTCTTCTGCTTTGCGTAACTCCGCTTCCGCGAGGTGACGTTCCTCAATTTGCAGCCTCAAATTTCGGTTCAGCCAAATGACCCAACTAACCACCCCGGCTAAAACGAAAAAACCGATTAAGGCAAAACCCAACCATTGAAAAACCCAAGAATAGTCTGTTTTGGGGTTGGGGTCATAAATGAAAGATTCTAGGGTTTCGTCTTTTGGTGCCAGTCCTAAATCACGCTGGGTTTGGGCAATAAAGGACCAACGAGCCTCACTCATGTGCCCGACCTCGATCAAATCCGGCATGATTAAGGGCACCATTTCGCTGGCTTCAAATCGTAGTTTCTCAACGGATACTTCAGGAGCATAGTCCTCTTGGACCCATTGAATCATTTCTTCCTGATGATTCAGGGCATAAATCCACCCCTTCATCGTCGCCTGACGAAAGGCTTCCACCTGCGGCCTCTGCTGCTTAACGAGCTGTTTCCGGGTAAAAAGGATGTCTCCATAAAAGTCCACCCCAAAGCTTCTAGAGCGAATCAAACGGTAGGCAATGCCCTGTTTGGCCAAATCGAATGGGGTATCGGTGACCCGGACTTCCAGGGCGTCGATCTGGTGAGTCAACAATCCGGCAACACCAAATTTGCCGTGCTGTTTTTTTAAACGGGCTGGGTCGATTCCAGCCTGCAAGAACATCGCTTGCAACTCGGCGAAGCTCGTACCGGGCATCTGTTCAACCTCTCTCCCCACCAAATCACGTAAACTATCTATTTTCCGGTCTGCTAACACCAACCATGCTGCGGGGCTCGTTTGAAACAGACTTGCCACAGCCACAACGGGCCTTCCCTTCATGCTCTCAACCGACAATTCAGCTCCAGCAACCGAAAAATCTGCGAGACCACTAAGAACTGAGTTAATAGGCTCTAAAGGACCCTTTCCAGATGTTACTAAGGTAACCTTGAGCCCAGCCGCGCCATAGTAACCCTGATCAATCGCAGCGTAATACCCGGCATAACGAAACCCACCAGCCCCTGGCAACAAGAGGTTCACAGGGATCAGTTTTTCTGGCTCGTTGGCCTTTAAATGGGATGGGGATAAAAGGGTAGAGCACAGCAGCAGGAAAACAAACAATCGGGACACGTCAAACCTCTAGACCAAGTGAATCTCCCGAGAATACTCGCCTCGCCTAAGTTTGCCAAGAGGAAGTCGATTCAGCTTGGCCTTAAGTTCAAGAGCTCAAGAAAGGAAAATTGCTTTAAGATTGTTTGGCTAACATCGCCTCAAACTCTGCGGTCGACATAGGTTTAGCAAAATAATACCCCTGAACGAAGCGACAACCGAGCTGTTCAAGGACTTCAAGCTGCTCTTTGGACTCAATCCCAACTGCTATCACATCCATATAGAACTGGTCACATAAATCAATCACCGCTTTACAAATCAACCGATCCTGGCGGTTGTGTTGAACTTCTTCAATAAACTGGCGATCAATCTTGATCTTCTGGAAAGGAAACCGTTTCAGGTACAATAAGGAGGAGTACCCAGAGCCAAAATCATCAAGGGTTAATTTACAGGGGACATCTTTAAGCTGGAAAATTTTTTCTAATGTTCCCGGTAACCCAGAAGCCAACAAGCAGCCTGTAAGCTCCAAGTCTAAGAATTCGGGTTCTAAGCCCGTTGACTCCAAAATTTCGCTCAAACACTGAACAAATTCGGGCTGTTTGAGCTGAGTCGCCGACAAGTTGACCGAGACCGGGATTGGGCGCAATCCCAAACGCTGCCAAGCTGCGTTCTGGTTGGCGGCGAGCTTCAAGATATGTGTACCCAGACCCACGATTTGACCTGACTCTTCGGCTAAATCGATAAATTCCGAGGGCATCAAAAAACCTCGGGTAGGGTGTTTCCATCGGACCAAAGCCTCAGCAGAGATAATTTCACCGGTTTGAACATCTAAGATCGGCTGAAAGTAGAGCTCAAATTCTTGGCTTTTCACACCCTCTGACAGCGCCTGGTCCAACTCCAGCCGAATCAAAGCTTGTTGTTCAAGTTTCTGGTTAAAAAAATGAAATCGTCCTTTGCCTCGTTTTTTAGCTTGGTACATTGCCAGGTCAGACATACGCACTATATCTTCGGCCTCGACGGCATCATTTGGGTATATCGCAATGCCAATGCTCGTCCCTACCCGAACCTCATGATCACCGATTTTTACGGGCTTCGTCACTTGTTCTAATATATTCTTTGCAATCGGTGCGGCATTATGGTTGTCGATAATGCCGTTTAGAATCACTGCAAACTCATCTCCCCCTAACCTCGAGACAATGTCAGATTCTCGCACTGTTCGGTTGAGCCGGGCGGCAACTTCGCACAACAATTCGTCTCCTGCCTGGTGTCCTAAGGTGTCATTCACGTCTTTGAACCGGTCCAAATCAAGGTACATAACCGCTAAGCCTAGCTCGCTCCGTTTTGCGGTCATTATCCCCTGGCTCAAGGCTTCATTAAACCCCAAGCGATTGGATAATTTGGTCAAAGGATCGGTGTGGGCCATGTATTTCCAACGATCATCTGCCGTTGTCACCTGATCAACCTCGCTATAAACCGCTAGGTAGTAACTAACCAGCCCTTCAGCATCGCGAATCCCGCAGATATTGAGCCGCCGAAAGAACACCTCTCCCGCTTTGGTGCGGTTCCAGATTTCTCCGCTCCAATTCCCCTGTTTAAGTAAACGGCTCCAGAATTCCTGATAAAAAGCTTCATCGTGACGGTCTGATTTGAAAATCTTAGGATCTTCTCCCAACATTTCTTCTTTGCCATACCCCGTAATTTTTTCAAACGCCGGGTTCACCGCCAGAATCCGGTTTTCACGATCGGTCACCATCTGAGGCTCACTCGAATTATTAAATAACACCTCTAATAATTCTGACTGTCCCCTCTCTGCCTGTTCCTGGTCCTCGATAGCAGAGTGAGTCATCTTGCGAAACCAAAGGACAATCCCTCCAAACAAGACAACAAGGGTTAGCCGAAAAAGAACCTGGATAAAACTCAGCTGAACAAAAAGAAGATCAAAAAAACTTCCTTTTTGGAACACCAGCCAGCCGACCAATGCGTCTGCACAGTACAGAAAAAGCCCGCCGACCCCAAAAAGGGCCCAGAAATTCATCTGCCGTCGAGCTGCCTGATAGGTGAGTTTGGGGATTACTCCAGAGGGGTGATTATAGGGCATGGGCCTTAACCTATTAGAATCAGAAAAAAAAGTTATAGGGCAAAATACCTAATTTAGATAGTTTTTACAAGTAATTACTATTTTAGGTAGACCGAAGGAGCGAAAGAACCCTTCTTGTTCAGACACACAACAGATCGATCGATTGATTGGAGGAATATTGAGGTGGGATGGCCTAGAGGCAGCAAACTGCCTCTAGGCACACCGATTGGTGGGGGTCAATCTTTCAGGAATCCAGTCAATGGACCCCTAAAATCACTGATCCAACAAGAGAGAAAAAACCTTGCGTGGACTGGTGTTTGCCCGCGACATCATCGCCGCCGACGCTCGTTTCATCAATTCCGCCTGAGTATACTGAGCAAGCTCGAAAGCCATATCGGTATCTCGGATGGTTGATTCCGCAGCCACCATATTTTCCTGAGTCGTTCTCAGCGTAGCAATGTTGGTTTCTAAGGTGTTCTTTTGGAACGAACCCAACTTGCTCCGGGTTTGCGACACTTCGTTAATCGCTTTATCGATCAATGACATTGCATCTTGAGCCCCTCTCGTCGTCCGGAGATCTACTTCCGAAAGATTTGAAAAATTGCTCAAGTTCATCACACCTTGCCCAAGTTGATTGGACGACATGTTCTGTAACGCAATATTCACCGTCTGTCCTGAGTCAGGACCTACCTGGAAGGTCAGAGCGTTTTGCGACACACTGACTTTACCCACGTAAGCTTCCCCGTCTTTAGGGGCCTCACCTGCAGGACGTTGATAACGAACGGTCAAGCTATCACTGGTTGGGTTTCCTACCAATCCGGTCATGGTATCACCCTTTCCAATGGTCGCTTCGCCGTTGATTTTCCCCTTGAGATCGATTCCCGCTCTTGCGCTTGTAAGACTATCGGCCTCTTTTGACAAGACACCGGCAGAAGAACTAGACGCCTGAAACGTAAAATCGCTCCCATGGTTTTTATGGTCGATACGGATTAACCCCGCTTCGTCCGAAGAAATATCAACAGCTAAACCCGACCTTTTTGCCTGGACCGCAAAGTTTTTAATGGCGCTATCCACCGTGTCCGAAGACTTGGTGGTGTAGCTTGCGGATTTCCCGCCTTCAACCACTGACAAAACTTCTCCAGCCTGAACCATTTCATTGGTCAAGCCAGAAGTACCTTGCAAAGAAGCCGCTGAGGATTCCTGAGTCACGACAACGTCGTAACCCTCGTCCCCAGAAGTAATGGTATCAGTCGAAGCTTTGACAAAAAATAGGCCATTGCCAATTGCTGTTCCTGATACACCATTTGAACCATCCAAGAGTTTCCTCTTGCCAAAAGACGTCGACTGAGCAATTCGATCAACTGCAGAAATCTTACCGGTGACTTCTGTTTGATCTGCTTCAAGCATAATTGCGTCGTTCGCGCCCTCGTTCGCGGCGTGGATGGCTAATTGTCTCATGCCCACTAAAAGGTTGTTCACCTCTGTTAAAGCACCTTCTGCAGTTTGAACCATCGAAACAGAGGCTTCGGAGTTCCGAACAGCTTGCTCCAAACTTGCGATTTGGGAGCGCATCTGTTCAGATGCAACCAAAGATGCCGGAGCATCCCCTGCTCGATTGATACTCAGACCAGAGCTCAAACGTTCCAAGGATTGTTCAACCCTCTTCTCGTTTTTTACCAAGTTCCGATGTGCATTCAAGCTGCTGGTATTATGATTTATTCGCAAACCCATAGTACCTCCAAATAGAGCGTGTGCGGCTTGTGAGTACCATCGACATCCCATGTCAATATAACTCAGAGCGACCCTTTCGGGCCAAAATCGCCTCATTTTTCATGTCAAGAATTAAACTATGAAAACAAAGCGGCTCCCTTGAACCTCAACCCTTCCTCGTGGGGCTCAAGGCAGCCGCCTTCACGGCTGCCCATCACTCAAAAGAAAGGTGCTCTAACTTTCGGATTCAGTTTGCGATCACCTAAATAATCGCAATCGACCCCAACCAAAAGGTTTTAACCCTTCAGCCTCAATTTAAAACTTAGGTTCAACCCAAAAGTTTTAAAATTGAGTTCGGGACTCGGTTCGCATGTGCCAACATTGCAGTAGCCGACTCGGTCAAGATTTGGTTTCGCGTAAAGCTTGCCATCTCTTGTGCCATATCGGTGTCCCTGATGGTGGACTCAGCGGCGACAAGGTTTTCAGAAGCGATCCGTAAGTTCGCTAAGTTGCTTTCCAAAGTATTCTTTTGGAAGGCACCCAACTCACCTCGAATGGACGTCACGTCGTTGATCGCTTTATCAATCAACAACAATGAATCCTGAGCTCCCTTAAAACTAGTCAAGTTAATGTCTCTCAAGCTATCCATGCCGCTTGTGTTTTCAACCCCTTTCCCTAGTGACTTGGAAGAAGTATCGAACAAAGAAACACTCGCTGTCTGGCCCACGTTCCCGCCAATTTGGAAGGTCAATGAGTTATTAGACAACGAAACTGAGCCAACATTGACCCCCCCTTCGGGGACGTCTCCACCCTCTCCAGCTTGCCCGTAATAGGCCACTTGCAAACCTTCAACGTTGGTGGTTCCATTGGCACCAGTCAAAATTTGACCTTTCCCTATGGCAGTTTCGCCATTGATTTCACCGGCGATATCTTGGCCGTTATTCACGACCTCAATCGCACCACCTTCCTTCGAAAGCACACCGGCTGTCGAAGAAGTCACTTGAAAGTTATGGCCTTCGCCATATTGCTTACTAGTAACCATCAAGCGGCTGGAATCATCTAGGGAAATATCCACGTCTAATCCCGCTTCGGCTGCTGCACTCGCTAAACGCTGCACGGCAGTCTTCACGTTATCACTCGACGAGGTCGTATACTTTGCGATTTTTCCGCCCTCGAAGACACTAAGTTCCTCGCCTGCGTTAACCATCTCTTGGGTTAAAGCCTGTGTCCCAACGACCGTTGATTTGGCAGCGTTTCGGTTAACTACGACGTCGTAAGCCTTTTCTTGAGACCCTTTGCTTTTGACAGATGCGCCAACAAACTCCAAGTCTTTTCCAATGGCTACGCCGGTAGCTCCATTTGAGCCGTCTAATAACTTTCGTTTACCAAATTGTGTTTGCGCAGCAATTCGGTCTAAGGATTGGATCGCATTGTTTGCTTCAAGCTGATCAGCTTCAAGCATGACTTCATCATTCATCCCTTCGTTCGATGCATGGATACTCAGCTGTCTTAAAGAAATCAAAAGACGGTTGACCTCGTTTAATGCACCTTCAGTGGTTTGAACAACGCTGATTGCGTTTTCATTGTTGCTGACTGCCTGGTTGACACTCGCAACTTGAGCACGCATCTGCTCTGAAATCACCAATTGAGCCGGACCTTCGCTAGCCCGGTTGATCTTAACCCCGCTGGACAAACGCTCCAATGAACCCCGTAAGGCTGATTCGTTTGCAAGCAAGTTTCGATGAGCGTTTAAGGCACTCTTGTTATGGTTGATTCGCACACTCATAACATCTCCTTGTGAAATGTGAGCCCGGTTTCCTTACCGGAAGGATTGCCATTTCTGGCCTGTTCAACAATCCAGCTCCTAAACAGCTCGGTAATCTGCACCGTGCGTTCAAGTTGCTAGACTTAGAGAACCAAAAGCGGGGCTCGAAAGCCTTCACTTTTAGCAACTCCCATATCCAACCTAAACCAAAACAACTCTGGATATGGCGGCTGCTGGCAGCAAATCCCATCTCACTTTTTTCCCATACGCAACTCCACTTGAGGTGAATCGGCGTTCCCTTGGTCGAGGAAAGCCCTGAAAACCTTGTTCGCTTCAAACAAGTTTTTTGAAACAAACAGGTGACAAACTGATTCGGGGTGCCGATTTATCGATAAAACGGCGCCTTATCGTCTACTTCATTGATCGAGACAAACACAGGAGGGTCATCCGGCGCATACACCAATTTAAAACCAGGCATAATCCGCGCTAAAGACCGCTCGTCAAAACAAATGGATGCTACCCGGCGGGCATGCGAATTGATGAGTGTTCGAGATTCGATTTTTCTAGCCTTCATTTTGCCTCCTTGAGTTGGCGAGCTGTGGCACAGCTTTCGCATCACTCTAGTTGTCATGGTTAATTCGCAAACTCAACCTTTCGAGCCTTGCAGATCACAGTACACAGGTTTGCGACTGTATACTGCCTGCAAGGATTGAAGGCTAAGCAAGTAGATCAAAGGACCCACTGACACTTTGAACCTTTACCTAACAGAGTTCTATTCTTTCAGGACGTACCGATGCCTTGAGAGAACAATCCCCCTTCTTTTATTCTACCTCTACCTTAACAGGCCCGTGTACCTTTGTAGGTAAGCTTCCTTTCGAAGTTTCACTTACCCAGCAGTTTACTGCTCTGTAATTAGCCTTCTAGGCTGATCGGTTTAATCGCCCCTCGTTGATTCATCACAGGGGTTTTAGAGGTCTTATTACTATCGATCATCCCTTTCCAACCACCTCGTAGCTCGTTAAGTAACGAAATTGCCTCTCGTACTAACTCAGCGTCCTTATTTACATTTGCATCAATCAACCGATTGTAAATATAGCTGTACAGGTCCTTGAGATTTGCACCAATTTCGCCGCTGCTGTCCAAATTTAATGAGGACATCAACTCGGCTACAATGTCTTTGGCTCGGAGCAAGTTGTTATGAGAGCCTTCCAAGTCCTCGGCTTCGAGCTTTATCAATCCAGCTCGCAAAAACCTCAGGGCTCCATCATACAACATCAAGATCAAAGCCCCTTGGTCCATTGTATTGACCGCAGCCTTTTTATAGGCCTGGCTGCCTTTCTGGTAAGGGTTCATCACTGTCTCCTCAATCGATTATAGTTTAGCAAGTTCTTTAGATAAGTAACTTTGCTGTGATTTTAATTGCCCCATTTTTGATTCGAGTCGGGCAAACTTCTCGATCATTTTTTGTTTTTTAGCGTCCACTCGGGCCTCTAAGACCGTCACTTCTTTTTCATATCCTTTAAACTGGTCTTCTACGTTCTTCGTATAAATCCCAAGGGCCCCTGATTCTGGGTCCAACAGGTGATTGATATACTCTTGCACCTTAGTTCCCACTCCCTTGGTGAAGGTCATGATCCCTTCAACTCCATCTCCAATTTGAGATTCGGTGAGTGAAACATATAACTTCAAACCCTCGTAATCTGTATCTTCTGGTCCACTGAGGATTTTACCATTCGCCTCCATCACAACGCCGTTGATTGTTCCAGAGACGTCCGTTCCTGTTTTCCCAACGCCACCCATCAAAAAATGACTGGATAAGTTATTCAACTCTTTTGGCCGAACTGTAACGGTACTTTTGGAACCCGTTAAGTTTGAGCGAATCGTAACCTGTCCGTTATCGACGGTCACAATGACCTTCATCTTCGATAACGATTTATCGGCGGCAATTTTTTGTTGCAATAATTTCCCCATCTCTTCTGGGGTGTACTGCCCTGCCTCCAAAGTAATTTCCTCCGACTCCCGGCCATTCACCGATATAAACAGCTTGCTGTTCGTGTCATTGACAACGATCGGAGTCTTATACTGTTTTGTCGTATAAAACCCGGTTGTTGCGGGGGCTGTAACATCAACCGAGTACCCATCCTTCCCGCTAGGCTTCGTCTTTTCGTTACTCGAGAGATAGCTAATCCCGGTATTTTCAGTTTGACCGCCGCTTCTGAAGAGATTTGCGACTTTCGATAAATCGTCGGCAACCGCCGAGTTCAGTTTCTCTTCGTCTACGTCAATCATGCCGTCTTTATTCAACTTCAGGCCAATACCCATCAACAAATTCGAGCTTTCATCAAGCCCTCGGACCGGATCAATGAACAAACGGTTCATTTCTGCCTGAATCCTCGGCAAATTCCGATCACCCTGCAACGGACCAGCGTCCTTCGAGTCTTTGTTATACTTAATCGCCTCATTAAAGAAGCCCAACATCTCATTGTACCCATTCACAAAGGCGACAACCCCGGCTATTGCCTTTTCGGTGTCTCCTCGAACCGAAATCGTTACCGGTTTTTCTGACACCGCCAATAAATTCAGCTTCACCCCGTCAATGACGTCGTTCAGATCGTTGGTCGAGTTACTGATCAACAAACCTCCACCTTGCTCTGTCGCCCCAAGTCTAACTTCTGCGTCTTGTGGGGGCTGAATCACTGGAGAAAAAGTTCGAAAGGAGAAACTATCCCCTTCAAACATGCTCCCTTGACCCATCATCAAACTTAACCCCGAATCAAATTCAAGGGGATCTCCGTTGTTATAATAGTCACCTCCGACCTTTAACACACCGGTGTTTCCTTGGTTGTCTTCCCATTTCAGCTCCAAATCCTTGGTGACCCCAATACTTCCTGAACCAAGAGCTGTGAAGGTATAAACCTTCGACTCATATCCGTTAAATTTACCTACAATCTGCTTTTCGGCGTTGCTTAAACGTGGCCCTTTGGGTTTTGCAGCTTCTGCTGCATCACCTAAGCCGGTTTTTGTTTCTTCTTCCTCTGGCTCCGGAGTGATCCAGTTGGTTAAATCCTTGATCTGCCCGCCTTCAACCTGATCTTCTTGATCCAACCACCAGTAGTTTTGAGTCGATTCTGCTTGGTATTCAAAGGTTGCATAGGAGCCGTCCGACAAAATACCTGATTTCAGCTCGACTTCTAGCCCTTTCCCTAAGCTTATTTTACTCCCTGGTTGATAACCATCACCCACAAAAACAGTCCCTTGGTAACCGTTTTCAGAAGTCACTTCAATTTTCACATCTCCTGAACCGACCGGGCCGGATCCGACTATTTTCAAGGTGAAGACATCGTCTTCTTCGCCTTCATACTTACCTGTAATCACAGGTCCACCCTCGGATGCCTGCCTTCCCCAAGTCGAAGGCTGTTCTAAAGCCGGCGCTCGGCTTGAATCATCTTTCCACCAATAGAGGTCCGACTCTTGGGGTTTTGCACGGGCATGGAAGTTGTCGTTAACAATCACATCCCCATCAGTCATCACCAACTGGATACCGTCGACAATATCAACCGGTTCCCCAGGGGTGTAGTTAAAACTCCCCAAATCGAGATAGCCGTGACGACCTTGGTTGTCTTCCCAGCGGACTCTTAAGGTCTCGCTCACTCCAATGGTTCCGTCATTCACTACCGTAAAATCTAACTCTAACGGCTCGGTTCCTGTATACGTCCCAATCAACTCGGGAATTGCTGTCGAGGCCCCAGTTCCTGTAGGCTTCGCCTTTTGCTCTCCAGTTTTTGGGAGTCCCTTCCAATTGCCCGGCTGATTATAATAGGGGTCGAAGGTTGGTGAATCCACACCTTCTTCTCCTGCTAACTCGGGAATCACTCGGATTTCCCCAACCTTACCGGTCATTTTACTGGTCAAGACAATCTGGTAAGGCTTGTCCTTGTTACCTGTTTTAATGATATTCGCTTCAATGTCGGCGTCTAACGCTTTGATCGCATCTGCAAATCCCTGAACGGTGTTGTTCGTATCGTCGATCAGAATTTTTTCAGGGTTCGACTCGCCAACAATAATCTGAACCGAACCTTTGCCGATTTGACTGTCTTTCTCCTCAAACCCTTGGCTTGCGATTTGATGAGCCAACGCAAGTTTGTCTACCACCAAGGTATGTTTGCCTGGTTTTGCACCGGAAGTCGCAATTGCTTCAACCACTTCCGGGTCAGAGCTACTCACGAGTTTGCCTTCCCAAAGAGATTTCTTCGCTAAGCTTGCAGAAAGGTCCCGGGCTTTTTCAACCGTCACCTTAACCTGTTTCCAGGCCTCTAGCTCAACGCTTTTCTCTTCTTTTCGTTTTTGTATAGGTTCGACTCGTTTACGCTCGGCGGCCACCAATTTATCGATGATCCCCTTGGTATCCAGCCCGGAGGCTAGTCCCTGAATCGAATTTGCACCAATTTCAGCCATTAAAACCTATCCTTGAGAAAGTCGAAAACCGGCAAAAGTTTCCTTCACTTTTAACTTGAGATTCCACGGTTCCGCCAGGCAGAGCCTGTCAAAAGAGTCACCACCAAAATTTTTTGGTATCGTACCAAGCCCATGGGTATAAGGAAGTACCTATGGTTTCGGTATCGGTAGATCGACCCTTTTATCGTCTTTGGGCACTGTTGGACCTAAAGAATCCCAAGGATAGGGTTTCAATTCTTATTCCAAGTTGTCTTTTACTGACTCCTTTTTTTTGTTCCCCTCCTGAGGAACTTAGTTTCATGGTTTTATCCCCAGTAATATCCCAGGAAGTCTGCTGTCATGGTTCGTTATAGTCATCGGCCATTGTTTGCGACTCAGGCCATCACCGTTTTTTATGACGATGATTCAAGGGTAAGCAAGGGCTAAGGGCGGCTGTGGGGCCTTCTGGCCTCATCAGCGTTGCAGTTGGCTCTACTGGTCTTCTTCACAAAGACACACAGCCGCACCTTAAAATCCTTCCTCCTAAACTCGTTGAGGGTGAAATTCACTCTCTAATTCTCTTATCGGAGTGTTCCCGTAAATCTTTAGAGTTTTTTTTCACAATCACTTTGATTCGTTTCAATCGCTGGCACACACTACAGATCAAGGTGATCATCTTATCTCCTAGGTAACATTCAGTTCCGTTGTACCTCCTTATCGGAAGGACAAAATAAAACTTGAGCTTTTTTTTAACCGTTCCTTTGCCCCCGACAATCAAATGAATTGAATTGTTGATATGGGCTCCTTGCCGTGATATATTCCGCCCAAAACCAATGAGATTCAAACACTCTCAAGACCCTGGAGTTCAAATGCTGAGTCAAATAGAGCTTAAGCCCTTCGATGATCCCTTCGGTACTCCAGGGGATACTCAAAGTTTTTACGATGACCGAGCCATTGTTGATCTCATTAACCACGGGCAGTTTGATGAGGCACAAAACGTCCTAGAGTTCGGCTTGGGTACAGGCCGATTTGCCGAAATGCTACTGCAAGATCACTTGCCGATCACAGCCCGTTACCTTGCCTACGACCTCAGCAACACGATGGTGAATCTGGCAAGACAACGACTCACTGCTTATAAAAGTCGAGTTGAAATCTTCAAAACCCCTTGCAAGCTCCCGGTCATTAAACCTCATTCGGTAGATCGTTTTGTTTGTAACTACGTGTTTAATTTAATGAGACCGGAGGAGATCAAAGAAACATTGAATTGGGCCAAAGAGTCATTGAGCCGCGAAGGGATGTGTACCTTAGTTTCTTTAACAAATGGGGCGGGTGGTCTATCAAAAATGCTTTCTAAGGCCTGGAATGGCCTGTTCAAGCTATCCCCCACTTTAGTTGGCGGCTGTAGGCCGATTGACTTGGAACCTTTTCTGGAGCTGGGGGGCTGGACAATCCTCTATTCAAACCGAATGTCAAATTTCGGGGTCACAACGGAGGTCCTCACCTGTCAAACCAATAGCTCGATATAAGGAACGATCCAAAGAGAGTTGCAGGGGGTCAGCAGGGAAAAGCGGGGATAGCGTACCTTTCAGGATAAAGGCACGTTAGAGCTGTTCAAACAGCTTCAGCGCCCTAAACTAGGCGCCTAATAGAGATACGTTTCTTGCCTGACTTCGTGGTTTAGCTTTCGCTATCTTCTGACTCAGGGAGAGGAGGGTTCTCTTGTAATAACTGGTTGATTTTATCGGTATGATCAAAACCTTTGTCATAGATAAAATGCAATTTGGGGGTATTTCGGGTCTGGAGTGATTGCCCCATTTTCGATGAGAAAAACCCAGCAGAACGGTTTAAAGCGGCCTCAACAACCCCTGGATCCAGGCTGGATCCAAAGTTGCTAAAAAAAACGGTCGCTTTTGATCCATCGGGGCTCAGCTTCAACGAAGCAATAGTCACCGAAGCAAACTTGGGGTCACTGGTCGCTTGGGATAAAATAGAGGCTAGTTTAACCCGGACCAGTTCTTGTTTACGCTCTTTCGATATCTTCGCCATTACAACGTCGCACTGGTTTCAAGCCGTTGATAGCACTCAATCACATCGCCGACACGAATGTCTTTGTAGTTTTGAATCCCGATCCCACACTCAAATCCAGCGGCAACATCTTTGACGTTGTCTTTGAAGCGGCGCAGGCTACTGAGTTTTCCGTCGTGGATTTGAACGTTATCCCGAATAACTCGTACTGGAGCTTCCCGTACAATTTTCCCTTCTGTCACCTTACAACCAGCAACCAAGCCAATCTTAGGGATATTGAAGGCTTCTAGCACTTCTGCCTTGCCTTGCAACTCTTCTCTTACAATCGGGGCCAACATGCCTTCAAGCGCCTTGGTGACATCTTCGATCGCATCGTAAATCACCGAATACTGCCGAATTTCGACCCCTTCCTCAGTTGAGGCTTGTTTTGCGCCGTTGTCAGGCCGTGTATTGAAACCGATAACAATCGCTTTCGATGCGGCAGCTAAGACAACATCAGTTCGGGTGATCCCGCCCACAGCGGCGTGAATGACACGAACAGAGACTTCTTCATTGCCCAATTTCGTCAACGAGTCCCTCAAGGCCTCCATTGAGCCAGCAACGTCAGTCTTTAAAATCAAGTTCAGCTCTTTGGCTTCACTCGCAGCGTCTTCAAAGAGATTTTCAAGCCGAATCATATGGGCTTTCGCCTGAGCTGATTCTTTTTCTTTAAAGGCTCTTGCTTCGGCGATCTGTCGCACTTGCTTCTCGTCGGCGCCCACAATGAAGGAGTCACCAGAACGGGGAAGGCCATTTAGACCAACAATCTCAACCGGGATGCTTGCGGATGCCGTTTCCAATTTATTGCCATGGTCTCCCCAAACAGCGCGGACACGTCCCCACTGAGAGCCAACCACATAATTATCACCGATCTTTAATGTTCCATTTTGGATCAAGACCGTCGCAACGTTTCCTCTGCCTTTTTCTACTTTCGACTCAATCACTACCCCAACCGCTTCACGATTCGGGTTTGCTTTAAGTTCCATGATTTCTGCGTGAAGCAATATGGATTCCATCAATTTATCCAGTCCTTCACCGGTATGAGCAGAAACTGGGATCATCGCTGTGTCCCCACCGTACTCCTCTGAGACCAATTCATGGGACATTAGCTCTTGCTTCACTTTGTCAGGGTTCGCCCCTTCCTTATCAATCTTGTTGATCGCAACAATCAACTCAACCCCGGCCTCTTTGGCATGATGAATCGCTTCTAGGGTTTGAGGCCGAGGGCCATCATCTGCTGCAACAACCAAAATCACAATATCTGTCGCGTCGGCTCCTCGAGCCCTCATTGCGGTAAAGGCCTCGTGCCCTGGAGTGTCCAGGAATGTGATCGGCCCAAATTCTGTGACCAAGTGGTACGCACCAATATGCTGGGTGATCCCTCCGGCTTCACCGCCGGTCACATTGGTCGACCGAATACGGTCAAGCAGAGATGTTTTACCATGATCGACGTGTCCCATGATCGTGACCACAGGAGGTCGGAAGGAAAGGTTCTCTTCCACGTCTTTGGTTTGTTCAATGCTGTCTTCAAGCGACTTGATCTCAACTTTGAGTTCGATTTGATGCTCTTGGGCAACCAAAGCCGCTGTTTCCCCTTCAATGACGTCTGTAATCGTTGCCATGATGCCAAGGTTAATCAATGACTTGATAATCCCTGGGGCTCGGACTCCGATCAATCCAGCGAGATCACTAATCGAAATACTCTCGCCAACAACCAAGTCCTTTTTCCGAGGCTGGAATGTGTGCTTTATTTTCGGTTCCCGACGTTTACCAGCAAATTTAGCATATTTACGTCGACCATGAGCTCGCTCAGAGCGTTGCTCAATGTCGATGTTTTTCAGGTTTTTATGAGCTCCGCCTTTAATCGCGCCGAACTGATCTTTACCTTTAATAACCGGTTTTTTGCCTTTTAAGGTCTCGTCTTCAAACCTGCGGGGCTCTAACGAACCGGTTATTGCCGGTTGAGAGCTAACCGCAGTCCTCACCACAGGAGGTTTTGTTCGGTTTGCTCTTGAAACAACCCCGATTTTCACTTTTCCTTTTGAGTCAACTTCCCCAGGTTTGACCCGACGAATCACGGCCTGAGCTTCGTCTTCAGCCGGTGCTTCTACCGCCTCTTTCGTTGAAGCCGGTTTTTCTGTAGATTTCGATTCTGCGGGTGCCGACTCAGCTGTGTCGCTTGTTTCAGTCTTCGGCTCAGCAATTTCTTCCTTAGCTTCAACCACCGCTGGAACTTCTTCCACTTTTGGTTCTGGCTCTGGTTCAGCTTTTGGTTCCTTATGACTGACGAGTTTAACCCCTTCATCATTAGTCTTCACTGAAATCACCCGACGCACCCTTCTACCTTTTGGAGCAGCTGTTTCAACGGCTTCAGCGGTGCTGCTCGCAGGTTTTGCCGAGCCAGGATTTTTTAGCTCGTTTTTGATCAACTTCACCTGGTCGGCGTCAAGGGTTGTAAAGCTTCCCTTGACTTCAATACCGACCTTTGTGGCCAATTGAAGCAAATCTTTCGATGGAGTATCTAGCTCTTTGGCTAACTCGTACAATCGGGTCATAAGAGGTTTTTCCCTTTGGTGTTGTCTGTGAGTGTTCACAAACGATTGCTTGGCAAAAAGCGTTAGCTTTCTGCCGATTTATTCTCTTCATCAGCCTGATCCGCTGACGGCTCAACCGCAGCGACTTCAGAAGTAGGTTCAACAACAGGTTCGTCTTTAGCATCTTCAGAAGCTGCTTCAGGCGCAGGTCCTTCAGCAGCATCAGAGGCCGGTTCGATATCGGGCGTTTGTCCATCACTAACCGATTCAACAGCCGGTTCTTCTTCCCCACCTTCTTTTTGGGCGGCTTCAACCTTTGCTTCTTGTTCTTCAAACGGATCGTAGGTTTCCCATGGGCTGATGTTAATGGAAAATCCACTGAGCTTACTCGCAAGCCGAACATTCTGTCCTTGTTTGCCAATGGCCAAGGAAAGTTGATCAGGCATCACCTTAATTTCAGCAATCCGAGCTTCTTCATCTAAACTCATCTCAACGATTTCAGCAGGAGACAAGGCATTCGCGATAAACATCATTTTATCATCAACAAATTCGATCACATCGATTCGTTCGCCGCAAAGCTCTCCAACAACGGACTGGATTCGTGACCCTCGAACACCTACACAGGCACCAACGGGATCAACATCTGGGTCGTTGCTTCGAACAGAGACTTTGGCACGGCGACCTGGTTCTCGTGCAGCCCCGATAACGTCAATCACGCCATCGAACACTTCAGGCACCTCAACTTCCATCAACTTCATCAAGAAGTTCGGGTGAGTTCGAGTCAAGACCAACTGAGGACCTCGTCCTTCGGACCTGATTTCTAGCAACAACGCTCTCACGTTATCCCCAGGCTGTAACTTTTCAAAAGCAATTTGCTCTCGTCGATCCAAGGAAGCTTCAACAGTGTGTCCGATCATGACAATGGTTCGACCTTTCTCAATCCGCCCGACTTGTCCATGTACAATCTCACCGACTTTTTCTCGGTATTTATCAACAATCGACTCACGCTCCGCCTCATTGATCTTTTGAAAGATCAACTGTCGAGCTGTTTGGGCAATCACCCCTTGAAACTGAGTCGCGTCAATTTCGAATTCAACTTCATCCCCCGCTTCAGCCTCAGGGTCAAATTTCCGGACGTCTTCTAAGCTGATTTGATTGTGTGGGTCATCAACTGATTCGGCAACTGTCTTAAAGTACATCAATTCAACATCCCCGGTTTTTTTATCTAAAACCGCTTCAATATTCTTGTGATCTTTATACTTTTTGTAGGCAGCGCCAACAATAGCATCTTCTATTGCTTCGATGACAACGTCTTGATCCAAACCACGTTCTTGGCTCAGTTCAGCAATGGCTTCAATCAACCCAGCGTTGGACTTCATGGGGCTCCTTGTAAGAGTTCCGACTGTAGATTATAACTTTGGCTCTAAATTTAGCCGCTTAATATTGGTTCGCTCAATTTTCAATAGCCCTTTGCTGGCTTCATCGTTGAGATGAATGGTCTCAAGATCAAACCCTGCTAAGGTACCAAAAAGGGTTTGGGTTTCGTTAACCGCTTCGTATAAACTCAGCTTCACCCGGTCGCCCTCTTGGCGTTGAAAATCTTTATCTAGTTTTAACTCTCGAAACACCCCTGGGGACCCGACTTCTAGACTGTACTCAAAAGAAAATGGGTCTTCCACGTCCAGCAGTCTAGAAAGACTGCGAGAGATTTCAGCACAGTCATCTATATTGATTCCACCGGGCTGATCCACCAGTATCTGCAGCGTTCGGTGTTGGCCGCGACCTAGCAGCTCTATCCCTACGACCTCAAAGCCCAACCCTTCAATGATTGGCTGCATCATGTTCACCACTTCAGGGCTAATGGTCTCGGCTTCGGTCATGTTTGGATGTTCCGGTAAATAAAAGAGTCAACTGAATTGCAATTGATAGCACTACACCCTGGTTCTGGCAACCGACTTTTTTGATTCCTCAGGTTGTTTACCAAAGGCTCTCCGCACAGGAGCCTGAAGGCAGCCTAAAATACATACCCGACAGAGAACACAGCGACACTCGGCAAACCAGCAAACCGTTCAGCCGTCGCGGCACCGGTTTTCATCGCCAATTGGGCCTCAGCCGTCGGGACCCCTTCGTTTTTAACGATTGAGCTAGAGCTGGAAGACCCAAAGATCCCATTGGCCACCAACCAGTCAGCCCCAACACTCAGTCCGTTCTCCCAAACCCACCGGTTTCCGATACCCAAACCGACAGTCTGGGCTTTCAGTTTTCCGGCATAATCCACACTCAGGCCCGTGGTGTAGGAGGTATGACGTCTAGAGAAATCTAATTCCAGGCTACGAACCCTCGCCATCAAGTCAAGGTGTTTCAGCATAAAGTACCGAGCCCACACAGATGATTCTTTCGAGTTGTACTGGATCCCAGAGCGATGAAAGGCGTCCCGAGAAGAACCCGTCGAAACACCGGCCAAAATTCGGGGCCCCACCAAATACCCTAGGGAGACAGGTTGGTTGTAACTGGCGAAACTGAAGAGTGAAACCGGGCTGAAACCGACATAAAACTGCTTCCCTTGGTGTAATTCTGCAACGTCATCAGCCCAGGCGGACGAGGAAAAACATATCAAACTAATAAAGATACTTACCCAACAAAATCGTTTCATCATTCATCCTGTTCAATAGGTGATTTGTAGCTATTCTCCACTCAGCTTCCTAGCCAACGCTCTCACATCAGATTCAAAATCTCCACTAGATTTGAAGGATTTTACAGGTTTCGCTTGTTGATTTGAAGCGGGCATTCCTCGCTCATTCTTCGCTGACAACGAAATTCGCTTACGGTTTTCGTCCACAGCCAAAACCCGAACCTTAATCACCTGCCCAACCGAGCAGACCTCACTGGGGTCACGGATAAACTTATCCGCCATTTCGGAAAGATGAATCAGTCCATCCTGATGAACTCCCACATCAACGAAGGCCCCAAATTTTGTCAAATTGGTCACCGTTCCTTCCAACTGCATACCTGGCTTTAAGTCGCTGATTTTCTGAACTTCATCCATCAATTTAGCAGCAACAAAGGCTTTACGTGGGTCTCGTCCTGGCTTTTTGAGTTCTTTGACAATATCATTTAATGTTAGCATGCCCACCGAGTCGGTGAGGTATTGCTTTAATGGAATCTTTTGGATTTGCTGCTCGTCACCCATCAACGAACCTGTTGTAGCCCCCAAATCAGTGGCCATTTGCTGGACTAATGTATAGTTTTCCGGGTGAACTGCTGAGCGATCTAAAGGCTCGCTCCCTCCGCTGAGCCGCAAAAAACCTGCGGCCTGCTCAAAGGTTTTCGGCCCAAAACGAGCGACCTTCAGCAATTCAGCACGAGTCTGAAACCCTCCATGACTGTCGCGGTACGAGACGACCGCCGAGGCCAAAGTAGCACTCATCCCCGACACATATGAAAGCAATGGGGCCGAAGCAGTGTTCAGATTCACTCCCACATGGTTCACACAGGATTCCACCACCTCATCCAATCGTTTTTTTAATAACCGCTGATTGACGTCATGTTGATACTGACCAACACCGACAGACTTCGGGTCCAACTTCACCAATTCCGCCAATGGGTCTTGGAATCGCCGAGCGATTGAAATCGCCCCTCGGATCGTCAGGTCCAAATCAGGGAACTCTTCTCGAGCGATATCTGAGGCCGAATAAATCGACGCCCCTGATTCACTGACGATCAGAGGGGTCACCTGCTCAGTTAAACCGTTTTCCTTGAGTAAAGTCCGCAGGAAGGCAAACACCTCTCGACTAGCCGTCCCATTTCCAAGGCAAATCACTTCCACATGATATTTTTTTATCAATCCTAACAGGGTTTGCTGTGATTTTCCAAGTTGCCTCTGAGGCTCTACAGGATAAATTACCCCATGTTCCAAAGGTTTGCCAGTTGTATCAATCACCACCCATTTGGTTCCAGAGCGAAATCCTGGGTCCAACCCAATCACCACTTTTTGCCCCCCAAGGGGAGCTAGCATCAAGTCCCTCATGTTTGTACCAAACACTTCAATAGACTCCAAGTCTGCCTGTTCTTTTAATGACAACCGAAGTTCCACCTCCATTGAGCTAGATAGTAAGCGATTCCAGGAATCTGCAATCGCAAGCTCAACCTGTGGACGATTGGCCGCCCCCACCATCCATTTTTTACCCAACAATTCTAAAATGTGGCCTTCCGGCAAAACGAACCGCATTCGCAGAATGCCTTCTTCTTCGCCTCGACGAATCGCCAGATAACGATGAGCTGCTATTTTCTTTACTGGCTCAGTAAAATCACGATAGTCATCGAACTTCGTCGATTGGCCGGCATGCTCGGGCTTAATCTCAGTATGGATTTCACCTAGACCGCGGCATAACCGCCTGATCTCCTCCTTGGGCTCTGGGTCCTCCGCAATTTGTTCCGCCAAAATATCTCGGGCCATTCTCATCAACCGGGCGGGGTCGGGGTCCACCCCTTCGGGAGGAACAAAATCGCCCAGCCAAGCATCTAGATCACCACCTTGTAACATCATGACTGACAGGGGTTCGAGCCCCGCTGCCTTAGCTATTAAGGCTCTGGTTTTCCTTTTTGGTTTATAAGGTAAATAGAGATCTTCTAAAGCTTGCTTGGTTTTAGCGGCGTTTACTTTGCTGGCAAGTTCCGGGGTAAATTTCCCTTGTTCTTCAATACTTTTAAGCACCACTTGCTTTCGATCAGCGAGCTCGCGCAAGTATTCTAAACGTTCTAAAACGTCTCGCACCTGAACTTCGTCCAGGTTCCCGGTCGCTTCCTTGCGGTACCTTGCGATGAAAGGGACCGTCGCCCCGGTTTCAAACAATTGGTCTAAGCTCTCAACCTGACTGACCGTCAGGTTGAGTTCATCTGCAATCTGTAAATACATGAACACTCAAATGGGAAGTTAGGACTCTAAGAGATGGCGGCAATGGGCATTCTCCAGCCAGTACCAAAGGCAAGCTGGTGGATTTTAATCGGGATAGGGGCCTGCTTACGTTTAAACTCCGCAGACCGTACGAGAGCGGCAACATGGTGGACTTGTTCTGCATCAAACCCGTCGTCAATAATTTCCCCTGGTGACATTCGCCGTTCGATCATCCGCAGCAAAATACCATCCAAAATATCATAAGCAGGTAAGCTATCTTCATCCAGTTGGTCAGGCTTCAATTCCGCCGAAGGCGCCTTTTCAATAATCTCGATTGGAATCAAATCTGGCCAAGTCTGATTGATCCACCGACAAAGGGCGTAGACTCGAGTCTTTGGTAGGTCTGCAATCACAGACAGCCCGCCAGCCATATCGCCGTAGATGGTGCAGTAACCAACTGAAAGTTCGCTTTTATTGCCTGTCGAAAGCAACATACGACCCTCTTGATTCGAATAGGCCATCAATAAATTACCCCGGATTCGGGCCTGAAGGTTCTGTGCAGTTAAATCCCCACAGTCTCCGCCAAAACCGGGGGTCAAGGCATCATCGAAAGCCTGCATCATCGGACCGATGAAGATCTGCTGCATTTCCACCCCCAAATTCTCTGATAAATGAACCGCATCATCAACACTTCCTGCACTTGAGAAGGGGCTGGGCATACCGACAACTTTTACGTTTTCTGCCCCTAACGCTTTCGTGGCGATCACCGCGACCAAGGCCGAATCAATCCCGCCTGAAAGCCCAATGACAGCTCGTTGCAGGCCGCACTTGCGGACGTAATCCCTTGTACCGAGGACCAAAGCCTCAAAAATCTCGGCTTCTTCAGAGAGGTCGTCAACCGGTTTCATCGGAGCGGCGCTCAAATCAACCACCAATTCATCTGCTGCAAATGCGGCTGCTCGAGCTATTTTATTTCCCTGACCATCAAAGGCCATGCTTCTTCCATCAAAAACCAAGTCATCATTTCCACCGACTTGGTTCACGTAAACCACCGGGACATTCGACTTTCTTGAAACTCCCTCTAACATCCCTTTTTTCTGCTGGTGTTTTCCTAAGGAAAAAGGGGAAGAAGACAGATTTACGATCAAGTCTACATCTTGCCCACGGAGAGCTTCCATGGGGTTGAGCTGGTACATCGAGGAAGGCTGAAAGAGGTGATCGTTCCAAATATCTTCGCAGATAGTCACCCCAATCTTTTGACCGTCAAGTTCGAAGGTCTGGGTCCCTGAAGAGGATTCGAAGTACCGGGCCTCATCGAATACGTCGTAGTTTGGCAACAAGGTCTTTTGAAAACTTTGCTTTACTCGTCCCTGGTGAAGCAGAAACGTCGAATTAAAAAGCGCTTTACCTTTTCCTGTGCGGTTCCACTCTGGAGCCCCGACAAGCAACGGGGCTTGCCCTTCTAGCTGACGAGCCAGACGGTCCAACTCGGCCTCCACTTTGCCCATCAGGTCGTAATTAAACAGGAGGTCTTTAGCAGGGTATCCGACAAGCGCTAATTCAGAGGTGATATAGAGATCAACCGGTTGATCGATTCGGCCAATGGCCTCCTCAATCAACCGTCCGTTTCCGATCACATCGCCAACCAGAAGGTTGATTTGCAGTAATGCGACCTGCATCAAGGGACCGGTTGTTTCAACAGGGAGTTCACGACTTGGGTTAGGTTGTTTAAGTCAGCTCCTTCAACGATCAAAGAATCACCTAAAATCAAGGTCGGAGTAGACTCCACCCCCATCTTTTTAGCGTAAGCCATCGCATCGTTCATCATCTTAACGACCTTCGGGTCATCCATTTGAGTGTTAAACTCCGCCGACAACCCATTTAATTTGGCCACGAACTGCAGTTTATCCCGAGTGAATAACGATCGCCCTAGACCCTTCGCATGAACAAAATCAAAAATCATAGATTTGATGGCCTCTTCCTTTTCAGGCCCAATCAACCGAGCAATCATCATCAGTCGGCCAGGGTCTGGCCCAGACCAGCCAATCGGAACCGACACGACCTCAACCTTATTCCCAAAATGCTTCAAAAATTTAGGCCATTCTTGGTGAAGGTGATAACAGTGGGGGCAACCGAAATAAAAAACTTCGTGAATCACCACTTTATCCAGGCTATGAGCCTTCGGCGCAACCATCGGCGCATGAACTTTATATATCCCTTCGATTTCTGCCGCTTGCACAGCAGAACCAAACAATAGGCCAGAAAAGGCAAGAGGGAAAACCCAACGCAACAGACGTTTCATCGAAAAACCTTAATGTTTGATTTTAGGAAAATAGGTATCAAAATTGAACTTAGGTGAATGATTGCCTCGGTGGCAGGTCTGACATGTTTTCGCCGTGACTCGGACTCGGTTCTTTTTATATTCAGGGTCAACCCCGTGATTTTCCGCAACCAAGCCATGACAATTTTCACACCCAACATTTTCAAGACCACTAGAAAGTTCTTTAGACAAGAACCCTCCTTTTTTAAACCCCTGAGTATGACACACGACACAGTCTGGGTCATATTGTCGGCTTTCTTTTTCTAACGAGGCAAAAGCATGGGCGTGTTTTGATTTCGACCATACTTCACCTTGTTTTACATGGCAGTTTACACAGTAGGCCGACCCCTTGTAAACCCTTTTGTCCCCCTTCTTATTCTCTGTCGCAACAAACCGAAAGAACAGGTTTTCCACCTGTTTATCATAGGTTGCAAATGGCTTTTCCCAGGCCCGATCCAGGGGACTGTTCGGGCCCAACCAGTGAGTTTCCCCTTGATTGCCTTCGAGATTATACTCCAACACTCCCTGACCTTGGAGGGGAGGACTGAAATAGGTTTTAGCACCGATCTTCGCTTCGAGGACTTGTTTTTTTTCGTCAGTTGCCAAATTCGCTAAAATCACTCGATCGAACAACCGAGTCTTCTCAACCTGCCGAAGTTCCTCGAGGCTACCGCGGAACAGCAAAACAGCCTTCCGTTCCTTTGTTTTTAGCTTCCTAACTCGTTCTATAAAGGGACTCACCCCTTCGAGTATCCCGGAGCGGCGAGATCCGGAATCTAGCATTTTTGGGGAAAGAAACCCAAAGAATTGCCACCCCTTACGGTATTTGACTCGTTCGGTGTAGGCGAGGACTTCGCCCCGATTGGTCAACAAATAGGGATTGCGCCACTTAGCAATCCCCCGTTTGCCGGTCAAAAACTCTTTGGGGCCCGGTAACACAGCAAACAAATGGTTTTCTTTAAACAGCCGGTGGTACAAGCCATTTTTCAACAACCCCTGAGGGGAAGGCTCCACCGAGTAGTTCCCCAAGTCCACCCAAAGTTTTTTGCGGTTTTGTTTTTGTTTCAGGTACGCACTTAAGCGCTCAATCCCACCCCGTTGGCCTTCGACTGAACAACCACAGGGACGAATTTCCCCTGCGATATCCCCTGTCACCAACAAATCAAGGGCAGACGCAGAGGGGGCCAAAACCCAAAAAAAGCTAAACCAAAGAATCCAATGTTTCATAGGACAAATCACGATGTATGATGACAAACTGATGCGTTTCAAGCCAACCAGGGACAACCAAGGCTTGGGTTGAGCCCACTGTGGTTTCAATCACATCCCTAGGATGGAAATGCCCGACCAGCAACAATCGAGGGGCTTGAGCTTGTGCCACCTCCTGAACAAATTGTTCCCATTGCTCCTGTGGGAACTGAACTTTAAAGGAACGGTTGGTTCCTTTCAGTTTTTCTTCTAAACGAAACATGATTTTCTTGGCGACTAAGCCGGGCATCAGCTCAAAACAGCCTCTAAACCACCAACTGGACATCACTTTGCGCCATTTTAAATAGGCTTCGTCCTCCTGATTCACCAAGTCCCCATGATGGGCTAAAATCAGCCCCTCAGGGGTGTCAATCGAGTCAAAATCCAAGGCAATCACTTCAAAGGGCAGGTGTTTCGAGGCTCTGCCCCCCTGAGGAGACAAAAAGGCATCTCGGTTCCCTCCAACCAGGTGGGACACCCCGCCTTTTTCTTTAAAGCCCCACAAAGCCGCCAATAAGGCTTCAACCGGTGGTGTGTGAAATTTCTTGGGTCCTGCCCAAATATGAAACAAATCACCTAGAAACAAAAGGGATTGGTTTATCGGGTCCAGATGTTCGATCAATTCAATCATCGCCTCGACGTCCCCCCCTTCTCCGTTTAAGTGGGGGTCGGCAACGACTATCCATTCTTTTGAGTGCATCCTTCGCCTGTGGGTAGTCCATGTAGCAACCTCTCTGCGGAAGCAGAAGATTTCCTAGCTATAATCGTAGCGGAGAGATGGTTTGGTTGGCAAGAGCCGAGAGGTTGCCAACGTTCAGACCCCGGGCAGCCAGCCCGGGGGACTCAGACGGCGAAGGAGTTCACCCCCCATGAGGGACCACTCTGGTTCCAAGTCAAACCTCAGACAGACCTTCTAAAACAGCAATTCATTAATAATAAAAAATAGATAGAAATTGTTTGAACACTAGAGCCTCGTTTTTTAGTGAAAGGAACGTAAAAAAAACCACTCGGCCTCTTGACATGAACCCAATAAATCCCTAGATTGTGGGATTCTGGTTAAGGCGAAGTAGCTCAGTTGGTTAGAGCGTACGACTCATAATCGTAAGGTCCCCAGTTCAAATCTGGGCTTCGCTACCAGACCCCCCACAAAGCCAGCAATCTCCACACATGTTAAAGCTTGCACTGACGGACTTCCACCGAGGTCACACTTAAGCTTGCCGTTTTCCTTGCAAAGGTCTTCTTTGCTTGGGCCTACCTCTTGATTCTTTTTGGGGCCTTTTGCAAAGACTCCTGAAGCCCCGTCAAGGAGGGAACGTTGCCAGCCATGAATCATCGTCGGATGAATTTCGTATTTTGCTGCAAGCTCTGAAATCGTCAGTTCACCCTTGATCGCCTCTAAAGCAATTTTAGCTTTAAATTCAGCATTATAGTTTCTTCTTTTGTTACTCATCGTTCCTCTTGATTGAAGTCCGATTAGAGCTTAGCTGATTGTGCGAAAAAAGCCGACCACCGTATTTTCGACTTACGGAGAAGTTTGCGACAGAACCTATCAGGGCGGCTCTTTCTTTTTGCCCTTTTCAAGGTTCCGTGATAGTTTCAAGCCTATCTCCTGAAGTGGACCCCAATGTCCATACACCAAATCCATCTTTTTAAGATAGAACCGATGGTTTAAGCAGCCATCCCCTGACTGGGGTTTAGGCCAAAGTGAACCTCTGCTGGGGTTCTTCCTTGATGCGACTGGTGTGGCCGCTCAAAGTTGTAAAATTCAAAATAGTCTTTCAATCCTTGCCGTAGCTCCTGGGCTGAACTAAGACCTCTGAACAAATCTAGTTTTCCATGATTGACCTTGTTGGACAGGATTTTTTAATTCATGCCAACCTCTCCTAATCCCCTTTTCTCAGGATTTCACCCCTTCTTGGGGCTAAATCCCGACTT